>Ga0209510_1000478_pt1 | contig 55317 bp, 53 predicted proteins | sample BiotimSIPDNA_FD_185749 | JGI IMG/M metagenome (GOLD analysis project Ga0209510, IMG submission 185749) | Anaerobic biogas reactor microbial communites from Washington, USA - Biogas_R1 time_0 SIP DNA (SPAdes) (version 2) | ecosystem: Engineered > Bioreactor > Anaerobic > Unclassified | place...
GAGAGTAAGGCAGATTACTCTGGTTGTCGATAAAACCAGAGTGACTAAGTTGATGAATATCAATGATGAAATTCGTGGAATTGCACAATTGCTCGGGCCGGAGGTTTTAAAATATTATTCCTGAAAAATTACCCGCCGAGTGTCGGATAAAAATCAAAACCAAAACGTTTTTAAAAAAAATTAGTTAGAATATGTTGATTTGCCCAGTTTTGGTTCAAATACAACATCTGCTTCGGATCTTATCGCGTGTGAAAAGAGTGCCAGTGGAATATCCATTGCACAGAGTTCTTCACATTGCCCACAATTGATACAGGAATCGGATATGTGTGCAAATCTCCTCATATGGAACATCGGGCTTGGGGGAATTGCACCCGCATCCACCATGAGAGATTTCTTCCCGTTTTCTCCAGTAGAAACGCATACCGGACAGTTTTCGATGCATGAATAACACTTGATACACCGTGATGTCTCTTTCTCGATGGCGCTCCAAAGATTGTCCTTCAAGCTGGTGAAGTCTTTCTTTCTCCACTTCTCACCAAGTTTCAGCATGGCACCTTCTACCTTACCACGGATCTCGATCCCTTTTGGATCCGCAGCCTGAGTCCCGATAGCATTGCTTTTGGCTGCCTTGGTGATGAGATCTGCACCTTTGTCACTGCAGATCTCAACAAAGGTGGCTTTTCCCGCTTTCTCTCCGATGACTCCCCAGTTCCCACAGGCAAGATCAGCCTGCCGCGGTACTTTATAGAGGCACCGGCGACAGTTTGTCCTTCTTCCATAGCCTTCATCTTCCAGCTCATCAATCTTGATTCCCTTGTGACCTCCCTCGTATTCGATGATGAACTGGCCCTTGTCAATCTCTTCCTTGTGTACGGTATCAGGGTTGACCTGGAACACTTCCTTGATCATCTTTCTTGCTTTTACCGGTGAGACCGTACCACCACAGTTCACCCCGATAAGAAGGAGATTGTCCCGGTTGATATCATTCCTCTTTGCAAGTTCCAGAATTCCCATCAGATCACAGCCCTTCACGGTGACTGCAATCTTCTTATCCTTTGCACCCTTGAGGTATTTTTTGAGAACCTTCGAGAGGAGTACACTTCCACAATGAAGGGATCCTGCAGTATCCTTGAGGTCTTTCGGATCAGTGATGATGGTTGGAACCGCATCATAGACATCCTGACCCTTTTTTATGGCCAGAACTGAATCTACCATCTTGTTTTCCAGGGCATACTTGAGCAGTGCTGTGACAGCACCTCCGCATTCAGCCTTTTTTGCGATCTCACTGTCTGTAGTCCAGGCATACATCATATCGCCTTTTGCTGCCATCTTATTTCACCTCCACAATCTTCTGAATCTTCACAGCACTGGCCTTTGACTCCGGGATCTTTGCCACCGGATCAAGAGCATTGATCGTCAGGACGTTTGCTGCACATTCGGCATAATGGAACGGGATGAACATGACACCTTTCTTGATGGTATCAGTGACACGGGCAGTAATCTCGATCTCTCCCCGTCGGCTGACTGCTTTGACCTTCTCTCCGTTCTTCACGTCAAGGGCTTTTGCATCCTCAGGATTCATCTCGATCCAGCCTGTTGGCTCTTCTCTCTCAAGACTTGCGGATCTCCGGGTCATCGTACCGGTATGCCACTGCCAGATGCTCCGCCCGGTAGTCAGCAGGAACGGGTAGTCTTTATCCGGGCGTTCAGCTTGGTATTTGAACGGAATCGCAGTCATAAGACCCTTTCCGTCAGGCATACCAAACTTTTCTCCATGGAGGATCGGTGTTCCCGGGTGGTCCTTTGCCGGGCATGGCCAGTGAAGGGCTTCTGGTTTACTTAGCCGTTCATAGGTCATTCCTCCGTATGACGGCGTTAACGATGCCATCTCGTTGAAGACCTCCTCTGAAGTCTTCCAGGGGAACTGAGCTCCATAGCCCATTTTTGCAGCGAGCGATGCAATTATCTCCCAGTCTCCCTTGGCTTCTCCGGGTGGATTCTGGGCCTTTCTCCACATCTGAACACGTCGCTCCGTGCTTGTTTGTGTCCCGTCCTTTTCTGCATAACAAGCAGCCGGAAGGACCACATCGGCCAGCTCAGCTGTCTCGTTCATAAAGATATCCTGGACGACGAGGAACTCAAGTGTCTTGAGTGCATGTTTAACGTGAGTCAGGTCTGGATCAGATATCATCGGATTTTCACCCATGATATACAGGCATTTCAGTTCTCCCGGTTTCTCGGTAAGAACATCCATCATGACCGTTACTTCGTACCCATTCTTTCCTTCGGCGATGCCGTCAGGGAATTTCCAGGCATCGGTGAATTTCTTATGAGCTGCTTCATCGATAACCTTCTGATATGCCGTGAACACAACGGGCAGAGCTCCCATATCACAGGCTCCCTGCACGTTATTCTGTCCACGAAGGGCATTCACTCCAGTTCCCGGCCTGCCCAGGTTTCCAGTCAGCATCTGCAGATTACCTGTTGATTTGACATTATCAACACCGACGGTGTGCTGAGTAATACCCATCGAATAGAGGATTGCTGAAGTTCCTGATTTTGCAAACCATTCTGCAGCGGTTTTAATTTTATCTGCAGGGACACCGGTCACCTTGGCGACATTTTCAAGGCTGTAATCATCTTTCATGACCTCTTTTTTGAGCTCTTCATACCCGTTACATCGCTTCTCTATGAATTCCTTGTTTTCCCATCCGTTTTTGATGATGATCTGCATCATCCCGTTCATGAGACAGACATCAGTCCCTGAATAGAACTGGAGGAAGAGGTCAGCTTGCTTCCCGGTTGGGGTGAGTCGTGGATCTGCATAGATCACCTTTGCTCCCTTCGCCTTCGCTTCCATAACACGGCGGCCAATCAGTGGGTGGTTTTCAAAGGTGTTGGAACCGATGATAAAAACACATTTTGACTCTGCTATGTCACCAATGGAGTTTGTCATCGCTCCTGAACCGAAGATGTTTGCTAGCCCCGCAACAGTGGATGCATGACAAAGACGGGCACAATGATCGATGTGCCTGGTCTTCAGCACTCCACGGGCAAACTTCATCATCGCATAGTTATCCTCATTTGAGGTTCGTGCTGATGCAAGACAGGCACATTCATCTGGCCTATATGACTTGAATTTATCAGCGATGAGCTTTAATGCATCATCCCAGGAAGCCTCAACAAATTTCCCGTCTTTTTTTATCAGGGGTTTTTTCAACCGGTCAGGGCTGTTTATAAATTCATAGGCATAGGTTCCTTTCGGGCATAGTTTCCCCTCGTTAACCGGAGATCGCTGGTATGGAGCAACTCCCTCAACTTTTCCCTCAACAACAACTAAATTAAACGAACATCCGGTCCCGCAATACGGGCAGGTTGTCTGTACATACTTCATATCTTCCCTCACTTACGAACTTTAAGCGATTCATGGATCCAGCACTTGGTAGAAAAAAGAAGCCTGCTCTATCCGATTCTATTTTCTTCTCTCTTTGAAAATTCTGCTTATTTGTCCGTGTAATTAGATAATAATTTACGAAAATATCAAAATGAGATATTTCTGGAAAAATAAGCGTTCCATTCCCCACACTTGGAATGGGTGATCTCTCATTCGAGAGGTTGAATGCTGGTATGCTCAGTATACAGGAAGAGAAACAAACGAGTCCATGGTATGACAATAAACCCATAACAGAAGAATACAGTGTTCTTCTCAGTTTTTGAAAGGATAATTTTCTGCCAAAGAAAAGTAAAATACAAATTCGGAAGGTGGCTCCTGCTTTTCTCCGGAATGGATATGATAATTTGCGTACCATTGTATGTTTGTTTTATCCGGAAAGAAACAGCCCAGACTCTTGTCCAATACTGGTTTTTATCTATCCGGTTATCTCTTCTGTCATCAAGATCTCCCGAGTTATTATTTCAAGCGGAAAGGTAATGAACACCTTTTCATCACAAAACGATTCAAGCGTTGGTACATTTAAAATATCTCATGGAACTTCCCGTTGTTCCACTCATAAATCATGAATCTTTACCTGCATATCCTCTGTCTGAAGATGGGGACATCCAAAGCAATAAGAGAGATATTCATATGAAATAACCGACTGTTCAGGAATTCTTTTTGTGAATATACCATTTGTTATATCAAGATCAAATATATGTTTCGAATTTACTTTTCAGGTCAGAGCAATTCTTATTCCAAAAAAAAATGACATATTAAAAGAATTTAATTAACTCTGTTGATAGTTCCTATTACTTAAATAATTGCAGGAAGGTTTATTCTATATGTTAATAATAGAGTTTTTGTTTATCTCTACTGCGCTGTGTAGAAATTCCGGTATCACTACAGACTGGATACCATTTGTTCATGCATAATTACCGTTCGATGATTATGGAGAGAGACCAATGAATCAGGATCAACTACCCACATACGAAAAACCAATCTGTTCAAGCCAACAACATAATACGTACCTGTTCAATCAGAAAATCGAAAATCAAATTCTTGAAACCTCCGGATTATTAGGAGAATTAAACTCCAGGTTCTGGTCGTCCAATATCCATTTTAATTCACTCTCCTCCGTAACCGTTCCATTGCATCAATGAGGGTATCAATGGAAAAGATCTGATTATCCGGGACTTGTGACGAGAGCCAGTCTGCAAGACAAGGAACTGGATATATCAGGAGTATAATGATAAAAATAGAGAAAAGAAAGGTAAAAAATTTTTCATACCTGCTCGACTTTGGAATTTGAAAGGTAATCATTCAGGATCACGGACCGCGAACGTATTCGTTTTCGTGACTGCTGTAGTATCTGAATTTGTCACTTTCAGGCTCCATACCCCACTTCCTGCCCCTTTTGTCGGGAGTGTACATATGATCTTGTTCGATCCGATGGATGTAACGGCCCCTGTCAGGATCGTAGAACCTTTTACCATCTTCACCGATACAGAGCCTGTGTTCACTCCGGTGGAGGGGCTGAAGGAGGTGATAGTGGGAACAGGAGGACTTTCATTGATACTTGGGGGAATACTTCTCTTTCTGATCGGAATTCTCTGTTCAGACCCTGAAATTTCAGGTGCCCTTCCAATTGGAATGTTCGGGATACTTCTTATTGTGGTTGCCAATCGAACTTGCAAAACACGGACTAATAACAGATGATTATTTAGTTACCGGCCTCATTGCAGTACTTGCAGTCCCATTTGATCTTGCGATAGGATTTTGCGCAGGACTCATTCTTGCGTGGATACTGATATACCGAAAAGAACATTTGAAAACGTAGCAACAGAAATTATTTCCCTGCTTTCCCAGCCAACCAGTGATCAAACCACCATTTCATCCCTACGATTGAGACGATGAAAACACTTGTTACTCCATTTGCAAGCATGACCGGAATGTCGGCACTGACAATTCCGTAAATCATCCAGAGAAAGACACCGACAAGAAGCAGGAATAAAAGTCCCCAGGAGAGGTCATGTGCCGACCTGCTTTTCCATGTCTTGAAAACCTGGGGAAGAAATGCAATAGTTGTACATATCCCCCCGATGTATCCGGTATAGAGCAGCATATCCATACCAGATATTTGGTTCCTACCCATATAGGGATATTCAGAATCAGGAGTGAAACCTTACATCTACGATTGTACCAGGAGTTTTTTTGTTTTTTCCAGTTACCCTGCTTTTGAATCATGATATGAGTCAAATTCAGGAACAAATGGTTTCATCTCAGTGAAGAGAGTAACGTCAAGAATATCTACATCACAAAAGAGTGGGATGTTTCTTTCACATCTTACAAACAAAGGATAGCCCGATTCTGTATGGTCTGGTTACACCTAATTAAAAAAAACCTCTGATTGCTGTGTCAAGACATGGTATTACCTGTAAAGAATAAGCATCACACCGATGAAAAAAATAAAGGAGAATTATCCTCTCAAAACTTTAATAATTTAAATTCCAACTGCATTTAGGAGATTAACATCAATATATTCCAAAAATTAACATTTCCTTATAACTGAAACAGGCATTCCAATCGAGAAAAATGTTTTTTGTCCAGATTGAGGTGAGAAAGAAGGCTTTTATTATTCTGCCCGGATAATCGTCCCTATCTTTTCTCCGTTTATTGCACGGGTTATCATTCCGGGCTTATGACCGTTTACAATCTGAATCTGTTTTACATTCCGGCATTCAAGCATCAGCTCGATGAGTTTTCGCTCAATTACCAGATCCTCCATGTTCATTGCAATAAGTTCACTTGCGGAGATATCCGGAATCAGTTTTGCGTCAGGATATTTGAATGGGTGCTTATCATAGAGTCCGTCTACATTTTTCGCAAGAATACAGCTTCGTGCACCGAGCACTTCGGCGGCTAAAAAGGCTCCGGTATCTGTCCGGTGTGGCGGAATGCCTCCATTGCTCCGTTCTGATGGATGCTCATACAGACTGTAGGGAGGAGTCCCATGGGTAACCGGGAGAGCGCCCATCCCCAGGAGGGTAGGTATCTCAAGGAGATCACTAGTGTGAATACGTTTTCCTTTAAAAGGAGCAAGCAGGGTTGCCATCATAATCGCATTTTGTTCAGAGATTTTGCTGGTTAACTCTGCAAGAACACCGGTGGGCATTCCGAGATCAAGCCCGATATCCATGATATGCCTGACTCTGACACCACCTCCGGTGATAAGTAATATCTTATTATTTTTTGACAGGGCACCTATTTCTTCAACCAGAGGCAGGACTACATCACGACCGTAATCTATGATTCCATGCCCCCCAATTTTAATAACATTGAGTTCAGGAACAATACGCATCAGGGGACGTCCGTTATACCGGTCAAATAACCCCTTTCTCACCAGGGTTTCTCCCTGCAGTTTGTTTGCTATCTCACGTCTCTCGTGCATGGGTCACCAGAATAACTTATATATACGTGAAAAGTGTATAGATATGTTGTTGAAAACCAATTGGTATACCAAATGGATCTTATACCAACTGGTTGTGAGGTGGTAAGCATGAAAATCTTTGTTCGTGAAAGACAAAAAGTAGGGGCTGGTGTAAAACAACCCAAATATCGAATCGTCGCAGTGACCGGAGGCCAAATCCAGATCGTAGCAACTCATTTCAGAAAAACCGAACTTGAGATGATTGCAGCGGAAGTCGGGGCAGAAATCGTCTGGCTTTCACCGGTACCTGACGACCAGAAGAAAAAACACTAATTCTTTTTCATGTATCCTTATCTGTTCTGAAAACTAACGCTATTTCTATGGTATCGCTTTCAATAGAAGGCCTTTTTGAATCTGCAGTAAAAATTTTTCTATTCGAAGATAATGCAGTAAATATCACATTTTCTAAAGACAGAATACATATCCGGTTTCCAACAACCAGAAGGCTTGCTGAATATCTCGAAGTTCCCCATTATTATATCCTCCCATACTTTGCCATGATGGAAGAACAGGAACTGGTGACAAGGGCAGAACGGGTTGGTATCTTAACGACCAACAAAGGAACAAGTAAAATTGTTGAGGTAATGCAGACCCTTCATCCGGAGGAAAGTTCAGGAATCCTTGGAAAGACTGTTTTTGATGAGATAATAAGAATAACAAAACAGCAGGAATAGGATAATGAAAGAATTTTTCTACATTCCGTCACTTTTTTGAGCAGGAAACACCATGACAATATACATTTCCATCGATGACACCGATATGCCGGACAGCCCGGGAACCGGACGACTTGCCAGACAGATTATTGAGCAATTAGGAAAAAAATATAATATCCACGCAATAACCCGACATCAGCTGTATGTTCATCCGGATATACCATACACATCTCATAACAGTGCAGCGGCAATTTCAATACATGATGTTCCGGAAGATGCCCGGGAGAATTTATTTGATGAAGTAACCTTTATTGTTAAAAAAGATGCCGCTAAAGGGAGTGATCCCGGCGTTTGTTTGGCACATGTAAGCCAGATAAATCCTGCAGTAGTCCTATTTGGAAAAGATGCAAAATCCATGGTTTTAACACAGGAACAGGCATTATCCATAGCGGAATATTCCAATATCCGGCTTGTCGGACTTGATGGAACAAAAGGTGGTATAATCGGAGCCCTTGCTGCAGTCGGACTTGCTGCAAGCGGGTCAGATGGCAGGTATATCCATGTCGGAACTATCAGAAACCTGTATGGTGAGGCAGAAATTTCTGATATAAAGGCAGCAGGCATACCCGATATTATATCAGTCGATGGAAAACCGGTTCAAAGTGGAAAAATACTATTCAGAAAATTTCCTCAACCGGTAAGAATACAGGGAAGTCCGGTTCTTCTTGTCAGGGAGGATGAGGGATCCTGGATTGTAGAACGTAGAGATTAACCTTTTTTATTTCTTACATACTTAAATAGAACCAGCACAATCTCTCCTATGTAAGGTCTGGTCTGCTGGTGATCATGAAGACAGGTTTCATGGTAATTTAGAAGATCATCATCATCCAGGCCGACGAAATCAAAGGCCAGATGTGAATATTCCTGTAAGATACAGGATTATTTTCAGTGTCTGTTGGAGACATAGGTGAGAAGAGTATGAAAGACCTGTATGAGAAGATGATTCGGGAAGCAATGGCTGCCCAGAAAGCTGATGTTGAAACGATTAAGAAGAAACGCGGAACTTCATTCAAACTTACCGATGCAAAAGTGTACCTTGATGCAGTTTCGGAAATGAAAGCAATTGGAAAACAAAGTCAGTCAGTCATCGACTTACATAAGGAATCAGTAAAGGCGCATTATACTATTCTGTCAAAACTTGCAAAAACTATCCGGCCTGAAGATGATCCTTTTGTCGAGCATTACCAGACTCCGGTAATTCTTGAAATTTTATACGAAAAAGATCCTTCGTTTAAAAAGAGTGTCAAAGAATTTATCACTCAGATAAAAAAGAGTGAAAGCATTATTGGTCTAGAATCTACCCGGCGGTATGGGGGATTTTACGGGCCTACCTGTGTAGTGGACTTTGCTCTTGTTCCCGGAAGTACAAGCAACGTCGTTAACCAGATTTTACGAAAGACAAACATTCCGGATGATCATAAAAAGGCCATTCTTGCCGCAAAATCATGGGGAATGAATACCAGTTATGGTGTCGGTGATGTATTTGCCCATGCCATCGAAGGTGGAGAAACTCTAACAACCGCTGTAAAAAAAGAGATAGAGATGCTCAGTGACATTTATGATCATCCGGTCAAGGCACAGGCAGATCTCATGGACAGTGTCGGCCAGTCCTCATTTGATGTCCGCAAATATATGGAAGAATATAAAACTGCTATGCTTCCTGTTGTTGAAGCAGCAATCAAGGACAAGGTCCATTATGCAAACATTGTGACCATTCCGGCTTATTGTGTCGGAGATGTTGCCCATCACATCGCCCAGTCTACCTATAACATGTGCAAGGATGACATGGTCATGGGAATTATCGAGGCAGTCACCGATGTTATCGAAAAGAGTCTGCTTGCATCTGTTACCAAATTCAAGACTCCGGAACAACTGCTGTCTCTTGCAACCGGAGCAAGTGCTGCAGCAACCGAGTATATTCTTGAACTTGACGGGTTTAATGCCCTGATGATTATTGATCTCCTGACAAAGAGGTACCACAATTATGTTCAGCTCTATCCAAAGCGTGGAGCGGCAGCTGAACTTCATAACTGTGACTTTATGGATATGATCTTTCGTGGATGGAACATCATGGACCGGGCTCGAAAACTTCGGAACGGAAGCGGAAAAGAGATGAAAGTCACCGTATCCGGGCTGCCCGTAGATCTATCCCCGGTACTCACCCATGAAATAATCAATAATCCCCAGTGGTATGCATATCCTGCCTGTGCCATAACCGTCCGGATGTCTGCTCTGATGAGACTATCCGATTATCCCTGCCTGCTGACCAGTGAACCAATCACGGCAACACTCATGACAAACATCATTGCTCTGAAAAAAGATGTTGCGGCAGCTCCGGCCCGGATATGTAAAGGCTGCGCATCGGCCTCCTGTGTAGATTTCAGACATGAATACTGTCAGTATCGTGAAGCAGTATGAGGTAGCCGGTATGAAATGTTATGTCTGTGCAAAAGCTGGGAAAGACACAGAGGCTGTAGGAATCTGCATCGTTTGTGGAATGGGTCTTTGTATGGAACATGCTATTCGTGAAGATACCCAGGTCTGGGAGGGAGGATATCCCTTCCCGGCTACAAAGACACAGGTAAAAATTCCCCGGATTCTGTGTGAAGAGTGCAGGACGGCTCTGAAAAGGTGAATCAATGGTAACTCTTGTAAAACGGGCAGTTGCTGAATGTATCGGAACGTTGTTTCTGGTCTATTTTGGTGCCGGAGCAGCGGTTATTACCCTTATGATAGCCTCCGGAACGAAGACCGCAACTCCTTTTAATATCGGTATCGGTGCTCTTGGGGGCCTTGGAGACTGGATTGCCATCGGCCTTGCATTTGGTATTACCATCGCAGCGGTTATCTACGGACTTGGAAGGGTTTCAGGAGCACACATTAATCCGGCGGTCAGTATTGCTCTATGGGCAACGAAACGGTTTCCAACCGGAGATATGGTTTCATACGTATTTGCCCAGATTGTCGGTGCATCGCTTGGAAGTCTTCTCTTTGCTGCTTCTGTCGGTATGGATGCAGTGACCATCGGAGGTCTTGGAGCAACAGCACCTTTTCCGGGAATATCCTACCTGCAGGCTATAATAGTTGAGTTCATTGGAACATTTCTCCTGATGACCGCTATCATGGGAGCAGCAGTTGACCGGAATGCAACACCCGGATTTGCCGGAATTGTGATAGGTCTTACGGTTGCTGGAATTATTACTACTTTAGGGAATATCTCCGGTGCATCCCTTAATCCGGCAAGAACCTTTGGTCCGTTCCTGGGAGATCTGCTTCTTGGCGGTTCAAATCTCTGGGGTTTTTTCCCAATTTATGTAATTGGACCAGTTCTTGGTGCTGTTTGTGCTGCTCTCTTTTATGACTGGGTGTCTAAAGAGGAATAATTTTTTTTAACTTTTTTTGGATGGGCTGGATAATTGCATTACAGGGGGAAAAAAGGATATTTGAGATAGATAATTATATAAATATATAAGTAATGCAATTATATTCCGGTGTGATCCAGTATCAGGATTGCAAGTTCTTCTGCTGATATAATTGGAAAATCGGTGGGTTTGACAAATCTTCTGAATAGATCTCCGGTATTACAGACAACAAGACCACCTACAGAAATATTGCTTTCCGGACCTTTCGGCAACCCGGTAAATACATCGTCAACTGAAGAAACCGGAAATGATACTCCTGCCATTGCTATAACCCACTTTAAATATAATTCATCTCACATTCCCATACGAAGGGATGTCTGGTATGAAACCACGAAAACGTTACGAAATGACTCCGGACAGAAAAAATATAATTTTTGCAGTATTCCTTCCGGCCAGCCTTTTCCCAATATAGAACGATTCCCAGTATGAAAAAGGAAAGAACAGGTTGAGGTGGTTCAATTCTTGGGTTGTTAAGGTTCTAATTCACGAGTAATCAGAGAGACCCATGTATCCAAAATAAAGAAAAGAAGTATCTCCGGCAGTTATACGAAGTTCGTAATGGTTTACGAACCGAAAGACTTCCAGAATCCAGAACCAAACACCCGCCCCTTCGCAAAGTCACTGATAAGATAATTACGAAAATTCAGAGCTTACTGAATCAGGTGGGCATCGTCTTCGAAAACAAAGAATGAATGGACATTTGGAATCAGTCCTAATGAGAGCAATAGTAAAATTTTTTTTTACCCTGGATAATTTTACCAGTATAAGAGAAAAATGATATCAATGTTCATGGAATATTTAGATACTAACAGTAGAGAACAGAGTTCCTTTAAAGGATACTTATTTTTATCATACATATTTAAGGTATTTTTAGATTTAAACCGTGAATTATCAATATCAGATAAGATAGATCTCATATTTTACAATAAGGCCATTTTCTGCTTGAATTAGTCCAAATCAAAAGGAAACGAATTCAGTCAAAGGCCGCTATTGACTTCCGGATCTCACCCACATAAAGTATCATCTTTGTAAAGATCAAGCAATACAGGCCTTCATGAAAGAATTTTTCCGGACCTAATCGTCCAATAAAATCATACTATTACACCTAATCTGGAAATATCGCTTCAATTATCCAGAATAAAGGGTTTTAATACCCTTTTTAGTTATTACAACGGTTAAAGCCGCCCGGATCACTTAATAGGAGCCAAATATACCGTTAAAATACAATTAAAGAGCCTTTGAAACGATTTGATGATGATTTAGACTCCCGGGTAACGGTAATTAAAATAAATTGAGATTACTTCCTTTGTAAGTCGACGAAAAAGGTGATTCAAAAGAGGAAGGAGTTATTTATCGACTGAAAATGACGAATAGCCATACATCATCTCTTTCAACAAACAGAAATATTCTCAATGATGATTGTATGTAAAGCGATATCAAATCAATGGAAATAGAAGAGGTGAGATATGAATCAAATTCCAGTTACTATGGATGATATTCAGGAAATAGCCAAATGACTTGTTAAGGCTGTAAATCCTCGAAAAACAATCCTCTTTGGTTCATATGCCCGGGGAGAAGAGACGTCTGATTCAGATGTTGACATCATGGTTATTGAAGATACCGTGAGTCATCAGGGAATGGAGATGGTCCGGCTCCGAAAAGCCGCCGGGAGGATAGCACCAGGCGTTGGTATCGACATTCTGGTTTATCCTACTGAAAAAACCAGAGATCCAGTAACTGGAACAGTTCTTTACTGGGCACTATCAGAGGGTAAGGTTCTTTATGAGTGTAAATAATGAAAGTGCATTATTAATCCGTCTTACTCATGTAGACCTTATTGCAACACAAATTATTGAATGGAGTGAGTCAGTTTAAGGAACATTACATTCGGAGTGTATCAAATTAATGACATCAGGACATTTTCCGGACCATATCCCCAAATAAAATTATAGTATGACACCCAATCCGGAAAAAATTGCAAATTATGCCGGATGTGCGATTTTAATGCGTTGTAGCAGTTGTAGCACTTGTAGCAGTTCTAATGTACACACCCGGGATATTTTTTTTGAATCATCTATGGCATTCCGGTTAATGAAAAAACGTAATTTCTAATACAAGCAAATTATAATATTCAGACCAAAAGAAAGACATATAGAGACGGGATTTAAGCCATATCTTTTTTATTATATACCAATACAGAAGAATGTAGAGTAAAAAAAATTCTAATCCGGGCAGAGAGTAATCATCATTCCAAAAAAATATCCGGGGTCTCTACATAGGATCTGCTACAAGTGCTACAAGTGCTACGGGCGTCCGGATTACCAAATAGACGCCAATGTTTTCGATAAATTATATTTGGAGAAAGATGGATAGGATTCGTGATGATATTAACTCCCAAACTCCGGTAATTATTACAAAAGAGAGGATAAAGAAGATATATTATGTGATCAATTATCTGATATATTATGAGATATATTTCTTCAGCAGAACTCAGATCAAATCCTGCATTGTTATGGAAAGAGGGCGAAGATAAAGATACCATCATTACAGTGAATGGAAAACCAAAAGTCATTTCAATCTCAATTAACGGAGAACCTGAAGAAGTACTTGACCTTATCCGGAGATTGAGAGCTGAACTTGCAATTGAGCATATGTGGGAGAAAAGTAAAAAATCGGGTTTAGAAAAACTGAAATTATCTGATATTAATAAAGAAATTCATGAAGTCAGAAATGAGATGATTCATGAATGATATCATTGTCATCGATACAAATGTTCTGGTTTCAGGTCTTTTAAACCCCCATGGAAATCCTGCAACAATAGTCCGGATGATAATTGCCAGAAAAGTCCGAATCATACTGGATAGCAGGGTTTTTCATGAATACGATGAGGTTCTGAAAAGGCCCAGGTTTGGTTTTTCTCCGGATGATGTGAATGCTCTACTCTCATTCTTTAAACATGAAGGATTATGGATTGTCCCCCCTCCGGTTTTGAAAAACCTTCCTGACTCTTCTGATCGGCCTTTTTATGAACTGGTATTTCATAGCAAGGTTCCACTTATTACAGGAAATACCAGACATTTTCCGGATGATATCTTAGTAATGACGCCCGCTGAATTTATTGAAAGTATGAAAAACCAGTTCCAATGATAATGATAGCCGATTCGGAATGCACTGTGCTTTGATCACATACATTGTCTCATCCAACAATTAGAGATTCTTGATGATGATTATAGTCATAATGGGATCAATCTCAATGAAAATAGAAAAGGTGCAATATGAATCAGATACTAGTTTTTATGGATGATATTCAGGAGGTCGCGAACAAAAATAATCAGGATTAGGTTGAAGAATAGAAGTATCTCTTAAACCTTCATCTGTGATCCTGAACTTGGTAAACATGAGTTCACGCCTGTACCTGCTTTTGAAGATTCAAACAAAAATAATGCTCGAAAAAAGCGATATTATGCTCTGAAGACCTGATATCAGCATTTATGGGCCCAGTCGGATTCGAAACGGCGACATCTTCCATTTTAACACCAAATGAAGCCAGATTTACAATCTGCACACAGATTTAAGAAGCGGGCGGCATCAATGGCATGAGTGATTAAAAATCGCTGATGAGCAAGATATTATTGAGGGATTACCCTTCTATTATCTTTATAGAACTTATCTGAAATTGGGAGGAAACGTGATGCTTACCGGTAATCCAATCATCTTGGCACCTTTCTTTTCAGGTTTTATCAGTGTAATAATCACGATTTATTCCTGTCGTATTTGGCAGGTAATTGCAAGATGGCGGACCCCACTTCTGTTCTTTTCTGTCGCATGTTATTGCTTTGGTTATACAGGAATTATTGCTCCTGTCACCTCAGCCCCGTATCTTTCGTTCCTGCATATGGAATCAGATCTGCAAGGGGAGCAACCGATATAGGGAGAACAATTCCTGCAGTTGATCGGGTACGGTAAGAAGAGTATCCATTACCTATAAGTATCATGACAATGTATTGCAACATTGTGATGATCGATGAAGATGAAAAAGTTTATAATACTTTTTATATTAGTCATTATTTTTAGCCTTTTTACAGCCGATGCCGTAAATATTAAATTAAAATCACTTATGTGCTATGAGACTACATCTGAGACGACGGATGATATTCGGATAGAGATAAGGGGGCCAGGTATTGAAAAAGACTGGGGCGGGAAAGGTGGTCATGACATGAAAGATGGTGATAGCTGGGTAATTAATGAGATTATTGAAAATCCTGAAAATCAGCAGGTATTATTCCTGTTATATGAAGATGATTCACCATATCAAAAGTCAACGAATTCTTTATTGGATGATCTTATTGGCAGATTCACCATACCTCCAGAGGTTGGAGTTTTCACAAGGGACCTTCCTGATATCCTATCATCACCACACACAACCCATTACCAGATTTCATACGAAGTTGGAAGAGATACAGGCAGTGGCAATGGTACCCTTCCCCATACCTATTATCTTACCATCCAGTCTGTGAAGTGCAATGATGCACAGGAAAGTCGCGACGAGATTTTTATCAAAATCAATGATGAAAATGTGTGGGAAGAACATAATCTCAAGTCAGGGGAGACCAAATGGCCGTCTCCCCAATATATCACGGTTCCAACTCATGTAAAAATGGAGGTATGGGAGAGGGATACGTCCAGTTCTGATCGTATAGGAACATATGAATTCGATATATATAACAGTCGTTTTAATAGTACCCTGAATAATGTTGATATACCCCAGTCACATGTATTCAAACGCGATAGTGGTATCGTGGGAGATGCAAAGTACACCGTTGCGTACATAATCAGCCAAAACAGAGAGTAATGGTATTTTTCTTTTTTTGTGATTCATCAGGAGGAATATCCTCGATATTGAGATGATATTTCTTGTAAAATCATTTTGACTGGTTTTTCTAAATAACATAATGGAATTTTCCAAGTCTGAATTGCCGGAACAATTTCAGAATTAAATATGATTGATAATAACAGGAGAAATAAACCGTGAATAAGCAATTTTTGCCCCTGTAACAGATGCAACTGCTGCAAGTGTTACATGAACTGAAATTTTCCGGAGATAATACCTGACAAATATGAATAGAGGTAGAATATGATTAAACCCGGATCAGGTGATAAGAAATTTTATCTTAATCTTACAAAAGCATAAGTGGATGAGCTTGTTTGTAACGCTTATGAACTCTTAGAATGTTTTGGTTTGGATGAAAGGATAGCAAAATATAAAGGGAAAAGACCATTATGTCTCTATCAATGGGACATTGAGACACTCTATGAGGTTTATTATTCTATTCTTGAAAATGATTCATACCATGATTATGTAGATAAGCAATCTGAACGATACCGTGTAATGAGAAGCCTTGTGGACAAACTTCAGTTATTATATGACGAGGCTTTTCATGAATAACCATTATTCCTGAATAATCTATTATATTATGAGAGCATGCCAAAAAAGGTCTGGATATTTTGTCCTCAATCCGGAGGGGAGAAAATTCCTCCAAAAATACAGACTGAAGTGAAACAACGATTACTTGCATATGCACAGGAGAAGTATGGGGAAATCAAAGGCCTTATTCGTATCGATGTGAGATTTAAAGGGCATTTTTGTTACATTGATGCATATGATGAGCCTCCTGAACCGGATGAAGAGAGTTTGTCATACTTTGGGATCACCCGTGAAGAATTTATTGAAAAGCAGAGAAATACTCCATCTCAGTTATGTCGCCTCCGATATTTTCAATTGGCAGGATGAACACTCGCAATCTATACGTACCGTAATGAGAAATATGAGCCTGCAATCTTTTCAAGTGGCAAATGGGAAGGTACACCTGAAGAGGCTCTTGATATGGTGATGAGAATGTACTATCCTGAATCAGTGAAGATGTGAGTTATGTGATTAAACATATCCTTTTCCAATAATTGACAATACCAGCCCTCACGGTTTTAGGACATGAGATCCGGATGTATCAACCAGAAACTTTAGAGTAAGAGTCATGCATATGATCATATAATTTTATGGACGTAATCGCGATTCTCCGGGAACATGAGGTAATCCTGAAGAAGCGATTCGGTGTTGAAAGTATAGGGGTATTTGGTTCATTTGCCCGAGGAGAAGAAGAGCCGGATAGTGATGTGGATATTCTGGTTTCTTTTCGAAGAGGCGAAAAAACATTTGAAAATTTTATGGATTGTAAATTTTTTCTTGAAGAATTATTCGAAAGAAAAGTTGACCTGGTAATGATGAATTCTATAAAACCCAGGTATAAACCGAATATTATGAGTGAAATAATATATGCATAGGATCTATCTCCAGTTTCGGGATAATTTTTGATTGTGGATGATAGGTCTTATTGATAATTTTGGAACTTGGTTTTTCATTGTGCAAGTACCTCTTGCACAGATGTAAGGTCAGGATAAGCAGCCATAAATGCCTGTATATACTTTAAGTTTTTGACCGAAAATCCTTTCATATCCGGAAATTCCGTTAAAAGATCCTTGGAATAACTCATTCAACCGGAAGAGATTCTTGTAATAGTGAGGCAGTATTATTTTTAATACGCCATTTCCTCATTGCTGTTTCCAGGAAAACTGGCCAACATGTATCGAGATCAAACCGGGGGAGGGGAATCTCTGATTTATAGATGAGATTTCTGACATAACCTCATCGGTTTTCGCTTTTATGAGATCATAATCCTGAAAAAACTTTCTTCCCAAATGTCTCAAGATGAAATACTATCGCTGATTTTATGTCCTCTAACGCTTCCTGATAGGTATCACTCGGTCCGATTACGATTCCCTTCATTCCAACAGGATATGCAATGAATCCATCAGGATGTTGTTCGATAATAATTTTGAATTGTTTCATATGTCTTATTCTTTAGAACTTGCTTTGTTAATACATATGATTTCCATGTAAAACTCATATTTTCAATTCATAAAATTCTTGAGCAATCGTTACCTATCAGCTGACAAAAGGCCTTAAAGATTTTTTATATTCCATTGAAAGGTTTTATGGTCTCCAAACTCTTAAAATGGGACGCGGGTAAAGTCATTGTCATTGGTCTCAATACTTTATGAACCTAAATATACCGGTTTTCTTATCAGAACCTGACATAAAGAAATTAGGATAGTAATGAATAATTCATAAATCCTCTATCAGATTCCGGATTATCCCTAATATTTAATTATCCACAAAAATACAACTGATTTTGATCAACTGCATTCATTTTCCAAAGAATCATCTAGAGGCAATCCAGATTATAGCCTCATATCGCACTCACTGGATGGCCATCCAGTGAAACGACGAAGAGCCCAATTATTATATATTGAAGGAAATAGTACTTTCATCTCGTCGGTATTTGAATGACCTGCAATTTTTTAAAATCAGATTTCTTTTTTTTCATTCAAAAGTTCATTCTTCTTTCAAGGCTTCCCTTTCACACGGTTGGTATATTCCCCTTTATCCTGGGAACTGTGCTTGCCATGTATGATGGATATTTCATCAGATTAGATGTTCTTCTCTTTGGAATTCTAGGAACCTTCTTCATCATGCTTGCTACATATCTGGCTGGAGAATATTATGATCAGGATGAAGATTCTGAAGTCATATCAGAATGTAAAAGCCGGTTTTCAGGTGGGGCACAGGTAATTCAGCAGGGTTTTATCAGACCTTCCATGGTTTGGCTGGCATCACTGACAGCACTCATCAGTGCAGGATGTATTGGACTTTACATCTGGCTCGGCCTTGAAACCGGACCATTTACCCTCCCTTTAGGAATTCTAGGAATGATAGGAGGATTTCTCTATTCTGCAAAACCGGTCAGATGGGTCAGCCGGGGTCTTGGAGAACTCTGGATTGCATTTTGTTATGGATGGCTTCCGATTGCTGCCGCTTATTATCTTCAGACACAGACCATTTCCTATACCCTTACCTTCATTTCGGTTCCTATCATCTGTTCTATTGTCGCAGTTATACTCATCAACGAATTTGCAGATTACGAGGCAGATGAAAAATGGGGAAAACGAAACCTCCTTGTAAGAACTGGTATGGATACCGGAATAAAAGTTTATCTTATTTTTATATTGACGGCAATCATTAGTGCTCTAATCCTTGCTGAATGGAAATTTGGTAGTATCGTTATCATGGTCCCGGTTTTTTTCCTTGGTTTTGTTCTTTGTAGTATGGCAGTCCGGAACTGGTGGAAGGATTTTGACCGGAGAGAGTGGATGTGTGGCGGAACAATACTCCTGAACCTCTCCATAACCTTAACCTGGATTATTGGGTTTTTATGGTGAATATCATGCAAAAAGGAAAAAAAGAAGTGAAACCATGGTATAATCCACCCTCACTGCTTGCCAGGCAGACCGGCTCACTTCTCCTGGTAGCAGCACTCACCAGATGGACAAAAGCTTCGGAATGGATAATAAAACATGGTTTTTCCTGCATACCTGGAGCTTCAGGATCAAAAGGAATGGGATGCATCGGTTTTCCGATGCACCCGGTCATTGAATTGACCGAATCCTGCAACCTTTCTTGTATCCATTGTCATGCTAGTGACAGAACAACAAAGGAAGATGAACTGACTACCTTGGAAATATTCAGACTACTTGATGAACTTGCACGAATTTCTGGTTTCAGGATGGTAGCATTTACCGGAGGAGAACCTTTACTCAGGCCTGACCTTTATGAAATACTTGAGTATGCCAAAAAACTTGGATTTTCAACAACACTTGCATCCAACGGCACCTTGATAACTCCTCAGATTGCAAAAAAACTTGCTGATGCCGGACTCTCAATCGCTGCGATAAGTCTAGATTCAACAGATGAAAAAATCCATGATCAGATCAGGGGTAAAAAAGGAAGCCTTGAGCGAGCTTATTCCGGAATGAAGGCCATTAATGATGCTGGAATAGTTCTGCATATCAATGTCACGATTGCAAAATATAATGAAGAACAGGTAAACGATCTTATTACAGCTTCAGAGGAACTCGGGGCTGCAATCCTTATCCTCTATCAACTTATTCCGGTAGGAAGGGGAGAAAAAATTGCACCCTCTGCATTGAGTAAAGAAGGAAATAAACGATTGATTACAAAAATTAAGAATTGTCAGTTTGATTCATCTCTTATTATGGAACCTGTTGGAGGCCCACAGTACTGGGCAGATTTACTGCATAGTGCTGGGATCAGAAAAGGGATTCTTTTATCCTGGGCAGAACATCTTTTTCACGGTTGCTGTGCAGGAAGAGGATTTGTGTACATAAAACCACAGGGAGATGTTCTCGCTTGTCCATTTATCCCGGTTTCATGTGGAAATGTCCGGAATGAATCATTTGATTCGATATATCATAATTCCCCTCTTATTCAGGCTTTGCAGAACCGGGATAACCTTTCTGGTTCATGCGGAGAATGTAGATATAAAAAAGTCTGTGGGGGTTGCAGGGGACGGGCATATGCAATTCATGGAGACGTTTTTGCAGAAGATCCCGCCTGTTATCTTCGGGATGAATGTAAATGACACAGATTATAGATCTCCCGCCAGAACTTGTACATCTCATGGAAGAGGTTAACCAGTGTATGCTTAACCGGATATCGGTTTTACCCGGACAGGTCTATGATATTATTGCTCCTTCCATTATCCGGGGTAAACGCGTCCGGGGGCTTTTGGTTCTTCTTTCTGGTCTGAATGCCGGAGCATCAAAAGAACTACTGATTCCGGTTGCTGCAGCTTTTGAACTACTTCACTTTGCAACTCTTGTGCATGACGATATCGTTGATGAACATCAGGAAAGAAGGGGGAATCCTGCATTACACACAATGATACCAACTCCAGCGGCAGTCCTTACCGCTGATGTGATTTTATCAATTTCTCTCTCGATTATATCAGAAACTAAAAACCTTGTGATAATTGATTCAACTGTCCGGGTATTAGAACAGATTACAGAGGCAGAATTAAATGTTCACCTGAATGAGCGTAATATTTCATTTTCACGGGAGAAGTATTTCAACTGGATTAAGGCAAAAACCGCATCACTTTTTAAAATTTGTGCATTTTCAGGGGCTATACTTCAGAGAGTTGATGAGGATTTATCATTTCAACATTCCCGGATTGGTGAATTACTTGGATTGGCTTTCCAGATTAAGGATGATATTCTTGATTATACTAACCATGTATTACTTTGCAGGTCGCCAGGATGTGATCTCAGATCCGGACTTGTAACCCTTCCTCTCATTTGGTATCATGATACCGGTGGAATCTCACCGGAATTGGAGGACTGGATTCAGGGAAATAGAGAGAATACTGATATCCAGAGTCTGCTCACAAATGTAGGAACGTCCGGGGCGTTGATTAAGTCCCAGCAGGAAGCAGAAACATATGGTGATATGGCTGTAAAAATTGTCCAGGATCTGCCGTCAGAAAGGATGAAAAAGCCTCTTATGGATCTCTGCAGATATGCTGTATTGAGAGAACAGTGAGAACGGCATCGTGCAAAGGAATTGCAGAACATACCAAAACGCTTTTTTCAGAGTGAAAGGTTGTGTATTCTTATTCACTAACCAGAAGATTTCCATTCTGTGAATAAAGAGGATAGCGAATAACCTCACATCGCGATACTCATTGTTGATGAGGCAAATCCATGGACAGGATATTATGCCTCCACGAAAAAAATCATACAATCTTATCCAGAATGGAACCATTATGTCCGGGGTAAATATGTCACTTCCTAATATCAATGATGAAGAAGGAATTCTGAATGGTACAGTGTCACCGGATGTGATGACCGATTCCGGAACATGGATTGAAAAAGGCGAATTTTTTTTTGTTTTGTCCGAAGATGGTTCATCTATCAATGCTACGATAACAAAGAGCCTGAATCTTCTTGGACCTGTTTGTTTTAAACCCAGTCGGAGTAATTATTCTCTTTATTCTGAAATCACTCCTCTTCGGGCATCCCATGTGCCTGCTGCAATTATATAAAGGACTTATATCAGCATGAGGATTCCATTGGTTTGTTGATATGACAAGATTTCTATCCGGTTACTAACCTTATCAAAACCAATTTGATTACCTATTAAACAAACTAAATTTGATGGATTATTCAATATTAAGAGTTATGATACGATTAATGCCTCATTGATGTAAACAACATTCTCACTCATCTCTTGGACATTAAATCAATTAGTTACTCCAGGTTGGACGTGGATGTTCCATTTTACTGCATCTGTGGAGAATCAACGTTCAGTTAATTTATTCTGTAGATTATCTTTTTACCAGTAAAACAGCAATTACCCCATACATGAAAATAATCACATTAATCTGTTTTTTCCTATTCTCTCTCTTGATCACGGGAGTATCTCCAATACAAGCACAAGAGTATTCAGAGCCGTTTTCTGCACAGGATCTTGTCGCCCTTCACCGGATAGAAGGAATATCCACATCTCCGGATGGAAGATGGATAGCATTTCCCCTCCGAATACCTAATCTGACGTCAGATAAAGGTGAGACTAACCTATGGTTAATGCGGGCAGATGGTCAGTCTCTTCACCAGGTAACATTTCAGCCAGGATCAGACTCATCACCCTGCTGGTCACCGGATAGTGCCACGCTCTATTACGTAAAAGCCCTGCCTGAGAGTTCACAGGTCTGGAAGATAAATATCGCAACTGAAAAATCCGTTCAGGTAACCAATGAATCACTCGGAATTTCAAACCTGAAATTGTCCCCCGATGGAACGAAACTTGCGTTTTCAATGGAAGTCTTCCCGGGAACAACCATATCTGAAACAGTGCAGCGGGATGAAACAATTGCCCGGGAAAAATCATCCGGTAGAATATATGATTCATTACCTATTCGGCACTGAGATACCTGGGCTGATGGAAAACGGAACCATATATTTGTGATGTCGGTTGCCGGAGGAACACCGGTTGATATCATGAATCTAATGGATGCAGACTGTCCATCAAAACCCTTTGGTGGAGCAGAGGAGTTCACCTTTACTCCGGATAGCAACGGAATTGTCTTCTCAGCTGCAGATAATGGAAGAGAAGAGGCCTGGAGTACAAATCATGATCTTTTCCTCTCCCCGGCTGATGGAAGTACACCTCCGGAAAATCTGACCTCATCCAATCCGGCATGGGATAATCAGCCGGTCTTTTCTCCGGATGGAAAGACTCTGGCATATCTTGCCCAAAAACGACCGGGATATGAATCTGACCGTTTCCATATCATGCTCAAATCCTGGCCTGACGGAGAAGAGAGAGAAATTGTTCCTGAATGGGACCGCTCTCCTGCAATTCTGACCTGGTCATCTGATGGGATGTATCTTTATGCGGTTGCCATGAACAAGGGGAATCGATCTCTCTTTGCAATAGATTCGGTAGATGAATCAGTAAGGACAATAGTTCCTGTCGGAAATGTAGAGCACATTGATTCTCATGGAGAATCGGTGATGTTCACTCTGTCAACACTCGATGCTCCCTCTGATATATTTGTAATAGACAGAGAAAGGCTTACAAAGAAAAGTCTTACAGAAGTGAACAAAGAGCATCTTAAACAGGTCCGGATGGGTTCCTTTGAGCCATTCTCATTTCAGGGATGGAATAATGAAACCGTCCATGGATATATCATCAAACCGGTAGATTTTGACCCTGAAAAGAAATATCCGGTAGCCCTGTTCATCCATGGGGGGCCGGAGGATTCATTCCCGAACACATTCCATTATCGATGGAATCCACAAACCTATGCAGGAAGAGGGTATGGAGTCGTAATGATCGACTTTCATGGCTCCACCGGTTACGGACAGACATTTACCGATTCAATACAGGATGACTGGGGAGGAAAACCCCTTGAAGATCTCAAAAAGGGACTTGAGGCTGCTATTTTGATGAATCCCTGGATGGATGAGATACGGGTATCTTCTCTTGGTGGATCGTTTGGCGGGTATATGGTAAACCTGATAAACGGCAAGTGGCCTGACCGGTTTTTATGCCTTGTCTGCCATGACGGAAACCTGGATGAGCGGTTTGGGTACTATGATACTGATGAACTCTGGTTTGGTGAATGGGAGTATAATGGTACACCCTGGGATAATCCGGAGAGTTACCAGAGATTTAATCCGATTGATTATGTCGGCAACTGGAAAACGCCAACTCTTGTGATTCATGGGGGGAAAGATTTCAGGATAGCAGAATCACAAGGAATGGCAACGTTCACCGCTCTCCAGAAAAGAGGGATTCCAAGCAAATTCCTGTATTTCCCGGATGAAAACCATTGGGTGCTGAGACCCTCGAATAGTCTTAGGTGGCATAATACAATTCTTGACTGGCTGGACCAATGGAATATTAACTAATTTTTCTCTGGTATCTTATAAAAATGGATTTACTTATTAATGTAGCGTTCTCTGCTAAATCAGAATGGTAATATCTGAGAGATCTCAAAGAGGATAGTAAAGACCTGAATTACACCGGTATCTGTAAACCTCTCTATACTCCGGATATCTCTCAGATCTCATTCCTTTACCATTTTCTGAAGATTCAAACAGAGATAACCCTCTTTTCCCTCTCCATTCATGCATGCTTCGTCGATAAGATCAATACCGTCATCTGACAGGGTAAAGTTCACATATTCAGCGAATGTCCAGCTCAGTGAGATATTTCTCCCGTCATCAGAGACAGAACCTTTCACATATACTTTCGATTCCGGCTCATTGATAACATTAAAAAATCCGGATATCTCTTTGCCGGTCTGATAGAGAGTCATAAGCATATTGTCCACTATTCATTCTCCGGACCAGACCGTATCACTGTGCACCTCTGTCCCGTTCCGGGTGGAATTGTAGTCAACGATAAATGGGGTTTCTGATGGATTGACCGAATCAAAGGTCTGGAATCCTGAGAGGTTCATCTGATCTTCAGACATCTCAATTTCCATCGTTCCAGTCATATTCTTATAGGTAATCAGACGGGTTTTGTTGTCTGATACCGTCCCGATAAGTTTCAGGGGAAAATACGATTCCTCATCTACCGGAATTCCGGTCAATATAATGTCAGAACCTTCCTGGACGATGGTAAAAGTATAATTGGCATCAGTCCAGGTTCCGATGAAATCTTTTGCTGCAGTATCATTATCTGCCGTCGTAATTATGACCAGAAACAGACAAACAATCAGAAATATGTCGGTTAAAAAGGGACGTTTCATTAGGCATTTCACCTGTCTCAATAGATGCGGAGTTTTGATACATTAAATATCTCTTTGGGCACTATGAGCTTTTCAGTTACGAACAATCTGATATCTTCCGAGTAAAAAGAGCGTGAAAAATTATTATATATAAGAATGATTTGGAGTATTCTTCCGGATATTCAATTACTATTCTTCAGATTCGCTGGCTTTGCAAATGCCTCATTAGATTCCTGAAGCTTACCTAAAGATTTCAGAATACCCCCTTTTTACTTCATGCATGAGCATAATCAGAATCTAACTGAATTGCCATATTTATTGCATCAAGTGCTTCGGTGTATCGCTCTAATCTTTTCAGGGCATTTGCCATATTATACCATGCTTTTGGATTTGACTCATCTTTTTGAATCGCCTTTATATAGGATGCCAGAATTTTCATATTAGCGTCATAGCTACCTAAATTCAACCCCTCCGGTAATTTTTCATGAGCTCATTCGCTTTTAAGGCATCTATCAGAATGGACTTATTAAGAGTTGAAAATTCTTCCTTGTGCAACGATTCGGTATCTATCTGGGTATAGATATTAGAACCACCAACCTTTTTTTAGTATTCATTTTCAAAAAACCAATCCATCGATTCTACTAGAATCCCGGCAGATAATAACCCTATGATACACAATACCAGATAAAAAGAGATAGACATGCTCAGTGCCATTTATGATTACCCGGTCAAGGCACATGCAGATCTCATGGACAGTGTCGGTCAGTCCTCATTTGATTTCCGTAAATACATGGGAGAATATAAAATGGATATGCTTCCATTTGTTGAAGCAGTAATTAAAGACAAGGTCCATTATGCTAATATTGTTACGATTCCGGCTTATTGTGTCGGAGATGTTGCCCATCATATTGCCCAGTCTACCGATAACAAGTGCAAGGATGACATGGTCATGGGAATTATCGAAGCAGTCACCGATGTGATTGAGAAGAGTCTGCTTTCATCCGTCACCAAATTCAAATCTCCGGAACAACTTCTGTCTCTGCAACCAGAGTGAGTGGTGCACCAACCGAGTATATTCTTGAACTTGACGGGTTTAATGCCCTGATTATCATTGATTTCCTGACTAAACGCTACCATAATTATGTCCAGCTATACCCAAAGCATGGAGCAGCAGTTTTACCTTTATGATCGCCTCCGGAGAGAAAACCGCAACTCCTTTTACTATCGGTATCGGTGTTCTTGGAGGTCTTAGAGACTGGATTGCCATCGGTCTTGCATTTGGTATTACCATCGCAACGGTTATTTATGATCTTGGAAGGATTTCAGGAGCGCACATCAATCCGGCGGTAAGTATTGCCCTCTGGGCTACGAAACGGTTCCCCACAGGAGATATGGTTTCATTGGTATTTGCCCGGATTGACGCTGCTTCGTTAGGAAATCTTCTCTTTGCTGCTTCTGTCGGTATGGATGCAGTGACCACCGGAGGTCTTGAGGCAACAACTCCATTTCCGGGAATATCCTACCTGCAGGCTATCGGCGTTGAGTTTATCGGAAAATTTCTTCCGATGACAGCTATTATGGGAGCAGCTGTTGACCGGAACGCGACACCTGGATTTGCCGGAATTATTACTTCCTTATGAAATATTTCCGGTGCATCCCTTAATCCGGCAAGAACTTTTGGTCTGTACCTGGGAGATCTGCTTCTGACTGGATCAAATCTCTGGGGTTTTTCCCGATTTATGTGATTGGCTTTGTTCTAGGTGCTGTTTGTGCTGCTTTCTTTTACGACTGGCTGTCTAAAGAGGAACAACTCTCTTTTTATCCATTTTTGATATCAAGGGACATCCCTTCTGTCAAACACCATCGTTTGTGAATGCGCCAAAGATGATAATTATCCGCTATTACGTGTCTGCCAGGAAATGGTTAGATGCAGAAGACTACATCTGCATTTCCACTGGGAAGTCACTAAAATTTGCAATTAAAACTGGTTGCAACCAGTTGCAACAGTTGAAACAATTAATATGGACTTTTTTTTCATCGAGAGAGCAGAAGGTTTATGAGAGCCAGTATGTCTTTTGCAGTCTGTTTCAACTCGCCGGGTAAAACGTATTCAGTGATTTACACCTGGATTTTCAAAGAATAGAGAATATATACGAAAATATCTATAGAAAATGATTTCAGACTGCTATTCACCGGTTTTATCTACAGCCCTTATACACTGTTTCATACAACACTTGTATGTCACGGGGAGACCTAAAGCACGGGCACATCCTCCTGATTCAGGTGCGGCCTGAATCTTTGTGTCTTAGTCTTTCCGGGTACCTGGAATTGAATATGCGTTCAGCATGTCCTCCTACATTGCTATACACTCATGCTCAAAATCCCTGGGAACCGGGAAAGAAAAATTCAGGTATCGCCGTAACCCTCCGAGAGAAAAATCACCCGAAAAGAACATTCAACCCCTCCCCTGGCAGGATGCCAGGGGGACTCCTCCTACATGCCGGTTGATTATACTTTTCAAAAAAACAGAGGTTAACATGTATCCAAAAAGCAGATTCAGCACCAAGTACAACGAAAACCAGATTACCCTTATAAACTATCTCAAGGAACAGGTCCATACCGGAAGATGCTTCCTTAAATCCAAATACATTGCAAAAGACCTTGGACTCTCATCAAAAGAAGTTGGAACAAATATGGCAATCCTCGCAGAAATCTGTCCAGACTTTCTGATTGAGCGGTACAGTTATTCAAACAGTACTACATGGCTGGTCTCTCCGGGAAGTGTTAAGGGGTTCCAGAGAAGAATGGATAGTCCGGTTGCAATAGTGTAAGTGTTACAAATCCTGCTGATTTTTCATCTTTTTTTATTTTCAATAATATCCATTACTTCTCAATGAAAATTTTTATATCTTTTCCCGAAATTAAGGAACCTGAAATCAGTGCTTTACTGGTTTTTGTATGCAGGTTATTTGTATTGATTGCCTGTAGTGAGGATTACTTTACGTATCCTTATCAATTGCCATGTGAAACAGGTATATAATGCTACAGTCTTTGGATGTTCAAAAATGGATGAATCAGCGGCGTTCAAATCTTGATGAAGCAAAAAAGTCAGCTGCTGATATAATAAGCATCATACGAAACGAAGGAGATAAAGCCCTGCTCCGGATGGCACAAAAATACGAACCGGATTTAGAATCTATCCGGGTATCTTCGGAAGAAATTGAGGCAGCTTATGATATGGTCGATGATAAACTCGTGGAAAGCATCATCGAGGCCGAAGTCCGGATCACCCGGTTTCATGAAAGACAGAAGGAGCATGATCTCTGGCTTGAAGAGGTAGAACCTGGAATCACCCTCGGTGTCAAGACTACCCCGCTTGATCGGGCTGGATTTTATATTCCCGGAAGACGGGCGGCTTATCCTTCAACCGCCCTTATGAATGCAATACCGGCAAAAGTTGCGGGTGTTCCTGAAGTATGTGCCTGTTCACCGCCCCCGATTCTTCCCTTAACTCTGGTAGCACTTGATATCGTCGGAGTAGAAGAGATTTACCGGATGGGTGGAGCACAGGCTATTGCAGCCATGGCTATCGGGACTGAAACCATAAAACCGGTCAGAAAGATAGTCGGACCCGGTAATGCATATGTAACCGCAGCAAAAATGCTTCTTCGGGAAGAGGCGGAGATTGATTTTCCTGCTGGACCGAGTGAAATAGGAATACTCGCGGATAAATCTGCCAACCCGACATTCATAGCCATAGACATGCTTGCCCAATCTGAGCATGATCCTGATGCTGCATGTATCCTCATCACCACTGAGAAAGATCTGGTTAAAAAAGTTGAGATGGAAATTGCCAGACTAATGGACCAGATGCCCAGGAAAGAGATAATATTACAGGCTCTTGATAATTCCGGTTACATACTGACTCCGGATATGGATGTCGCTGTTTCAGAAATGAACAAGGTTGCCCCTGAACACCTGTCTATCATGGTAGAGGATTCGCTTCCGGTCCTGAGTGCTGTCAAAAATGCCGGATCAATCTTTGTAGGGCCATATGCACCGGTTGCTGCCGGAGATTATGCATCCGGAACAAATCATGTCCTCCCGACTGCCGGGTATGCTACCACTTACTCAGGACTGAATGTAAGTCATTTCTATAAAACGTCAACTGTGCAGATTATCTCCCGGAAGGGTCTTGATGAGATCGGTGATGTTATAGAAACAATAGCCGATGCTGAAGGTCTTACTGCTCATGCCGAATCTGTCCGGATTCGACGGTCATTCATAGAGTAACAACATAGCGTATTCAGGATCCCGGCCATTAATAACATTTTTACTTGATTTATCTACCCATTAATAGGGTACAATAACCTCAATTTTTTATAGTTGCATAAAAATGAAAATATTCAGCAATCACTTAAGCTACATCTTAAAAGGCTGAAGTATTCCAACCCGATTACCCTCCGTATCAGTTATCGCAATATATAATCCAATCCCCGGTATTTCTACAGGTTCCCCGAGAATCCCCCCTCCTTCAGTTGTTACTTTTTCCATTGCATCACGAATATCCTCTACAGCAATGACAATAGAAGGACACATGGGCATTTCAGGAGACTTTTGATAAAATCCTCCACCAATTGACCCTGGCTTTAAAGGCATGTAATTTTCGTCAAGTTCTGTTGTTGTTGCGAGAATATACTCTCCCATGTCCCTTCCATATTGATGCATTTGCCAACCAAAAACCCGGTGATAAAAGGAAATAACACGGTCGTTATTTTCATATGGCATTTCGAAATGAACGACAGGATCAATTTTTGTCATCCAGATTCACCTCTTAACATAAATTAATTGATTTATCAGAAGAATGAAAAGATATAGTTTTTCATCGAGTATCATGGAGAACCATTATCAGGAGATACTCATGATGAGCATATTTTTTTAAGATTCGAAAAGAAAATCATTTCAGTTTTTTCCAAATCAGTCAGGTATTATTACTTATAACTACAGATAAATTCGTTGATGAATTTTCTTTTCATTACTGGTATTTTCATTATTTTCGTTTTTATCATCATTTTAGTGATATGGCGATATAGTTCACGACGATACTCCCTGCCCTGTCCTGTTTGGATGAAATGGATGCTGGATCCCCCCTCTTCCAGAGGAATTAGTTCCAGAACCCGGAAAACCATTGAACATCTCCAGATAAGTCCGGGTATGATGGTTCTTGATGCTGGCTGTGGGCCAGGGCGGCTTTCCATCCCTCTTGCAGAACGTATTGCCCCGGAAGGAATGGTAACCGCCATGGATATCCAGGAAAAGATGCTTGATGAAGTCAGAAGACGAGCTGAAAAAAAGAATATCAGGAACATCAGGTATCTTCGGGGAGGTATAGGTGAAGGAAAACTGATTCCTGACTCATATGACCGGATAGTAATGATTACCGTTCTCGGGGAAATTCCTAACCGGGAAAAGGCTATGAAGGAGATAGTTGGTGCATTAAAATCCGGTGGGAGGATCCTTATTGAAGAGACGATTCGGGACCCCCATTTCCAGAGAGTAAACATTGTAAGGGAATATGCAAATAATGTTGAACTGATTGAAATAGGACATTTTGGAAGCAGGTTCAATTATATTATACTATATGAAAAACAATGAAAGATCAGAAAAAACAGGTGTTTAATATATTAAATATTCTCGTTATCATGGGAAGTCCCCACAAAGGAACTACATACCGGGCATGTGAGGAACTCCGACACTGTATTGAGCAGGAAATCCCCGTAGAATTTGAATATCTCTGGCTGATGGATGTAAACCTTCTTTCATGTAAGGGATGTGGTCTCTGCTTTACCAGGGGAGAAAAATCATGCCCTAACCTGGATGAATCACATCTAATTGAACAAAAAATGCAACAAGCAGATGCAATAATTTTTGCCTCTCCGGTTTATGCCCTGAACGTTACCGGACAGATGAAAGTGTTTATAGATCGGTTTTCATATAACTTTCATAGACCACAATTTTTTGATAAAAAGGCTTTTATTCTTACAACAACCGCCATCCTTGGTCATAAAGATGTTTTGAAATACCTGGAAATGGTTGCAGGCTTATGGGGATTTGATATTGCAGGTAAAATGGGTCTTGTGACTCCAGACCCTCTACCAGACTACCGAAAAGATGAAAACCAGAAAGTAATAAAAAAATCAGCAAAAAAATTCATATCAGCATTCCGGCAGGAAAGACGAAAAAGTCCCTCGCTTAAAGATGTTATAATATTTCACGGACAACGGGGATCATTCAGGCAACTAAAGGATATTTCTCCATTTGATTATCATTACTGGAAAGATAACGGATGGTTTGAGGATGGAATTAACTATTTCATTGATATTCCGGTAAATCCCCTGTACCATGCTATCGGGATGATTGTAGAATGGTTTTCAGCACGACAGGTTCAAAAAGATCTCAGGGAAAACCTTGGATAATTACCCTGAAATATCTGGATTCCCTTTATAATATGAAAACATCGCAGTTTTCTAATCAAGGGAGACAAACAATTCCATTATACAAAAAATTTTGCCATCTAAATGTACAATGAGCATGATAATGATTCCAAAAGTATTAGCGTCACCATCAAAATATATCCAGGGACAAGGAGAGTTATCAAACATTCAGTTTCACCTCTCACATTTTGATGGACCAGTTCTTTTTGTGCTGACCTGTTTTGCTCATACTCATCTAAAAAACTTCATTGAAGAAAGCTTCAAAAATTCTGAGATCCTGATTTTCGAGAGATTCAGCGGAGAATGCACAAAGAAAGAAATCGAACGGCTCCGGACCATCTACCACACCCATTCCTGCCAGGTTGTGGTGGGAATTGGTGGAGGAAAAGCACTTGATACTGCGAAAGGAGTAGCTTTCTATGAGAACTGTCCGGTAATTTCTGTCCCTACCATTGCATCAACCGATGCTCCGACCAGTGCCATAGCAGTTACCTATACCGAAGAACATATTTTTGACGGAAATCTCATTCTTTCAAAAAATCCAGATATTGTGCTGGTCGATACAGATATTATTATGAATGCTCCGGTTAGGTTTCTGGTAGCCGGGATGGGCGATGCCTTATCAACATTTTTTTAAAGCCAGGGCAAATGCTGAATCCGGACATGATAATTTTGCCGGCGGAAAACCAACCAATACTTCTCTTGCTCTGGCACAATTGTGTTATGAAATCCTTATCCGGGATGGCCTGAAAGCGAAAGAATCTGCGGAAAAGAAGGAATGGTCAAAAGAACTTGAGAATATTATTGAAGCAAATATTTACCTGAGCGGTGTAGGATTTGAGAGTAATGGTCTTGCTTGTGCCCATTCGATATATAATGCTAACCATCCTCCCACAATGTCATCACATGTACCATGGAGAACTGGTCGCTTTTGGTGCCATTGTTCAACTGGTTCTTGAAAACAGACCAGAAAAGGAGATAAATGAGGCAATAAAATTCTGCAAGAGTGTCGGACTTCCGGTTTCATTAAGCGGTATCAGCAACCAGGAACTGACAACGAATGATATCATGAGAGTTGCAAAAGTTGCATGTAGTCCGGAGAATTTCATGGAAAGTGAACCGTTTGATGTTACACCGGAGATGGTAGTTGATGCAATGATAAAAACAGATCATCTGGGAAGAAAATAAAAACCCAATCAATAATATTGAACAGTCCCAACATCTGAAATATTACATATGGGATAGTGAGTTTACTATCGAGGTGATAAATTCTTCACAAATCTCTCGAATAAAGACAGAATAAATTGGTAACATCAAAATATTAAGAAAAAAAATAATGGTTTAACCGGTATTTAGCGTAAATGTTTTAGTATCCAATACTTCTCCATTATAAATTAAATCTATTTTCCATTCTCCGGGAAGTAAAGGTTTCTCATAATCCTGTATATCAATATAGTAACAGGCCCAGTCCCATCCCTCCTCTGCCAGAAGAAAATCTTCAATAAAAAGATTTCCGGATGGATCATACCAGTTCCATTCAAGATTTGAATCGGAGATCAATGGATCAAACTCTAAGAAAGCACATATTCTTGTATCAGTTGTGAGAAAAGTATCTGAAATTCCTATTGCCTCACCATTCTCCTCATCAAAATCCTTTGCAAGAATTAAACCGGAAAATCCTGGCAATCCCTCATCAAATGAGTAATCCATAGTACTTGTGGAACCAGAAATTGTTATCTTAACAGGATTAGTCTGATACTCAGAGCCATCGATATATGCGTACACATCATAACTCCCAGAAGATGCTGAATCAGGAATATCATAATAGTACGTGTGGGATATGTTCCTTAAAACAAGGGGAGGTATTTCCTGCCCGTTTCCGATCCCCATGTACTCTTCTCCTTCTATCTCCCCTAATTCGACATCAAATCCAAGAAATTTTTCTGTTTTAAGCATCCAGGTATCATATCCCAGTTCATGCATTAATGCTCCCCTTTCACAGGCGATGATAGTCGCACTAAATGCAAGATCCAACTTGATTTTTGCTTTATCTCCCGGATTATATTGCTCTTTATCAAGAGTTATGGTTCCTTTCAGCAGGGCATTCCCGAGTGGTTTATCACCACCTGACCAGGTTGCAAATGCCGGCCCATAATTGTCAAATAACGGTACATCGTAAATTATATTATTTTCAGAAGTGACAGCCGATGTAGAGGGTAAGATAAAACCCATGGATCCTCCGATAATCAGGAGTATAATAAATCCAGAGATCAGTTTTTTGTTTCCACTATTCGTATCATTCATGAAAAAGAATTCGGGTGAATGTATTTAAATGTTTCAAAGATCTCTTGTGCATCACACAATTATCATAATAATTGTATGAATCGGCATCTAGTACCGGGAAAAACGATTCCAATTCAATATATAAAAGGCAAAAAAGGCAGTCATTATCATAATAAATGCTGCAAGGGATATGTCCACCTGATGATCCAGCCTGGTCAGTATCATCCCGATGGATTTATTTTGAGGAAAAAGCAGAATTAGTCCGGAAATCCCACAGATAATGGAGAGGAATAATCCACCCGTCCGAAGGATATGAATAACCGTTTTTTTAATTTTTTCCAGGATTGTTGGAAATGAAAATGCAAAGATTAAGATTATCAATAATGCAAAGAGCCATTCATATGGATTGAAAAATTCCCGGAATATTGCATTGTCAATATAATTTATCTGTGGAACAGGCACAAATGATCCTTTGAACGGATATAACCAGTTTTCAGGTTCGTTCCACATACGGTCAAGGATTTGATGAGAAAGAACACCAAGTGAAAAAGAGATCCCCATCAGCGATCGGCACTTTATCCATATCAGGATACCACAAATCATGACAATACCAAAAAAGGTCAAACCATGAGCATAAATTCTTCCATAATCAAGAGATTGTTGTAGCAAAAGATGTCCAATGGGTTTGTCAATAAGATCCGGAGCAATTCCCCCTATTACAGCAGGAATGATTAGGTTTGATTTATGAAAGATCAGGGATAAGAAAAGGCCAATAATTAGTCCTGCAGCAAGGTGACAAAGAAGAAACATTTTACCTTTTTTATAGAGAAATAATCATAGGTCCAGTAACATGAGTAAAATTAAAAATAATTTGCCTGTGATACTACCGATAGAATTTATTAATTATTCTTCTTCCTACATAAATTGCGATCATCTCGTTACAGACTCAAGAATTTTTATGATGGAGTAAAGTAATTCACTACTATGTTTAAAAAACAATTTAATTTTAATTACTTTATCTGTTATCTTCATTATTTTCTTGTTTTCAAGTGGAGTTTATGGTGAGACTGATAATGAAGAAAAATAACGTGGATCTCTGGACAACTGTTGAAGATGCCTATGTTTATTGTTTCCCACTTGTCCTGATGGATGCCACGATGATGCAACATACCAATACTGTGGAACCTAGAAGTGAATATGCTCCGGTCAACGAATTTCTGCATGATAACCAGTTGAAAAACGCAGACTGGAAAAATGTTGTTTCACCAAACGTGGATATGCTCTATTCCCAGGCTTTTCTGGATCTGAAGTAAGTGTTCAGTGCTTCAGATCACTGAACACTTACAAAAAATATAAGATTTATGTAATAATTATATTTTTAATTAATATTCTTAGTTATTTGATGGTTCTGCATATTTTGCACTCTTACAGAAATGAGTCGCTTTTTCCTCCCTATCTTCAAGTTAGGGTGTTTTCAGAAATATTTATTGAGTTTTTCCTTAAGAAAACAGAACTGAATCATTCAATTATCCAGAAAAAAAGAAATCTGATAATCATCTCACAATTTTTGTGATAGGTATCTCAAGGATATCCTCTGCTCCAAAAGCCTTGAGATTTGGAATCAGGGTATTTACCTGGCTCTTCAATACCACCGTTTCAAGACTGAAATAATCAATCCCGTGAAGCTGTGCTACCGTTGGTTTTTTCAATGCCGGCAGGGTGGCAACTAATGATTCAAGAGCCTGTGCAGGAACATTCATTGTCAGGAGAACCTTATTCCTGGCATCGATAACACCCATGAGAAGTGTAATTATCTCTTCCATCTCCTTTCGTTTGACAGGATCTTCAAAACTCTCAATGTTGGCAATAATAGTGGTATAAGATTCCATGATCTGTCCAATGATCTTAAGACCGTTCTTTCGAAGTGTTGTTCCGGTCTCTGTCAAATCTACAACCACATCCATAAGATCAGGGACTTTGGCCTCACTCGCACCATATGATGGAAAAAGACGGACGGGAATATTAAGATTCTCAAAAAATTCTTTTGTGATTTTTGGATATTCAGTAGTAATACGACTATCAGGCCGGATTTCCTGGACTGTTGTAATGGGCTCAGACTGATGGACAGCGATGACAATTTTTACATTTCCTTTGCCTGTTTTGCTGTAATTAAGTTCTGCCATCTCCTTTACTCTCGCTCCTGACTCGTGGATCCAGTCAAGACCGGATATTCCTAAATCGAAATATCCCATCTCAATATAGGTGGGTATCTCCTGGGGTCGCAATATTTTGACTTTTCCTATCCGGTTATCATTAATCTGGGGATTATAATCACGGTCAGTCCTCCTGACTTCAAGATCTGCCTCTTTAAAAAGTTGAAGTGTCTGCTCCTCAAGACTCCCTTTCGGAAGGGCGATGTTGATCATAAAAATAGAATGTAGGAAATGAATTAAACTCTAACGGTTTTGTCCTGAGTTTTATCCAGATAAATGAACAGATTTAAACCCCTACCGATTAGATTGTTACTAAGAGTACAATTCAGGTCATAATTACCCAGAGATGCTGAGGAATATTTCTCAATTTCTCATAATCTTTTAGAGGCAGGTGCCATGATGAAATCAGAGATAAAAAAACCAATTGCTATTAATTTTGATGATAAGGGATTAATCCCTGTTATTGCGCAGGATTCAGAGACAAAAGATATTCTAATGCTAGCGTATGCAGATCAGGAAGCAGTGAATCTTACATTATCAACAGGGTACGCCCATTACTACAGTAGAAGCAGAAAGAAGATCTGGAAGAAGGGAGAGGAATCAGGCCACCTGCAAAAAATACAGGATATTCTGATCGATTGTGATGAAGATGCCTTGGTGTATGTTGTAAACCAGATCCAGGCAGCATGCCATACTGGTTATCGTTCATGTTTCTACCGAAGACTGGACGGAGAAGTAATCGGAGAGAGAATATTCAATCCGGATGATGTTTATTCGAAGAATTGATAGTAAAAATGAAAAAATCAGCAGAATTTTTACAGAATACAACACCTAAAGGAACTTTTTTATCTAGTTGAGATCACAAAAGTCTATGTGCTCTCCAAGGACAGAATCAGTTTAACCGAATTAATCAGTTTCTATTCTACATGGCGGGCGAATATCTCCATGTCACAGGAGGAAAGCAGGTATTATTTTCATGAAAAAACCGGATATTAATGCCCTTTTATTCCACTCATAAGATATACCTGGTATCAGTAACAAAGGATTTGGTTATGTTCAATTGAAAAAAAATTGTTACATGAATAAAAAAATAAGAGTATAATCGAAAAATCAGTAATTATTTTGTCTCATATTTTTTCAGAACTGTGACTATTTTCGAGAGCGTATCTTTATTGATGTCTTTCATTTTTCTTGTTGCTATCTCATGGATAACTTTCTGGGAAAGGTCTACTTCCTTTCCTAGCTGAGTCTGAGTCACTTTCTTCTTTAAGGTAAGATTATTTATCCGGTTAGGAATATCCTTTGGGATTAGTACTAGTGAATCTGAGAAGGAGCTGGATACGTTACTTTTTACCTGATTTTTCACTGCTGTAACGGGTTTTGCAAGTTTCGTGGGTTTGGTAGCAGTTTTTGCCTGGGTCTTTAAAGAAGGTTTTACGGGTACTGACTTAACAACAGTTTTAACAGGTTTTTTCACAACCGGTTTAACCGGTGCCTTTTTTGCCACAAGAGGAACAGATTTTTTAACATCCTTATCGATCGGCAATCCGGGAATTAATTTTTTTAAGTCCCTTAATTCTCCCTGGATTTCACTATACATCTTATCCAATTTCTGGAGTTGTTTTGTATGAAGATCGATGATTGTCTGAAGATCTTTATTCATCGTCGAAGAATTTTTTGCTACTGGTTTTTTTACAACCGTTTTCGGTTTAGTTGTTTTTTTAGTAGTCAATGTTTTGGATTTAGGTCTAATTACCATAATACCCCCCATATGTCCCTATATGTCCGCTAGTACCCGGTTAACTGGTTTTTTCTTTCATATCCTGAAAGATCCAAAAAACACACATACTACCTGACTTACACTGATAATAAGGATGTAATAGTTATTAAATTTTGTATCAAAAAAATTGGTCATTCTAGGATATCGAGCTTAAGGGTTGTGGCAATACACCAAATTGGAATAATAAATGGGTCAGATGTGAAAAAATTAAGATTTATATATTTTTTCTCTTTTTTTCTCATATTCTAGTAGAAAATCACAATATCAGAAAAAGGATGTCTTGAAAAAAAAGCTTTGATATTATTCGAAAAAATGATTGAATTCAAGTAAAAAATAGATCTTTTAGGTGTTATCCTTTTTCCACTGGATATCAATGGTAATACGAAATCAATATCAGGCATGTTCCCGATCAATCGAAAAGCGCCAGATAATTACAGCTAAATTATACTTTAAAAAAGTTAGGCGAATTTTTCTGCAGCCATTTCTATGTCCTCTTCCTTGAGGGTTTTCCTGCCTGCATGGTTTGCCAGTTTTGTTGCTTCTTTTACCAGTTCACCGAGAAATTCTTCTGCTCTGGTTACAAGGATTTCTGCTGCGTCATGTCCAACACGTTCAGCTCCATTTTTTTTAGCTAATCTGATAACCGCTGCTATTGGTAAGTCTGCCATAATCTAACCTTATTAGAAATATCATGAAGAGAATATATAAATTTCGAAATTTATCTGCTCTTACCTGTGATTATATCTTATCAGACATTCCTGGATTCTCCTAAAAAAATACTCATGAATTTTTAGAAATATTCATTCATTTCAGGGAATTATACGCTCTAAAATATTCTGGATACTGAGTAAAATCATATAGTAAAGTATTTCTTTTTGTTAGGTCAGATATCAATTGGTTATGGTGGGTGCACAATATGAGAGAAAAAATATCTCTGCAATTTTCAGAAAGGGATGAGGAAATTGCAGTATTATTTCATGAAATTGGAATTTTGAAAAATTCTTCCCGTGTTTTAACAATAGCGATAAGGGGTAAAGAATTTACGGCCCGTGAAATGGAACGAATTTGTGATTTAAGGCAACCAGAAGTAAGTATTGCAATTAAGGATCTTATCTCTAAAAAATGGATAAAAATTACTCGGAATTGGATGGAAAAAAAAGGGAGACCAGTTTTAGTATATCGTCTGAATAAAGAACTGGATGACATTTTAGATGATATTAAAGGGAATATTCTTGGATCATCAGGCAGAAAAATCATAGATATCGAACGGGTCAGGGAATTGATTCGATCACAACAATCTGAATTTTCCTATAGTCAGGTCACAGACCCACTGGTTGCATCTTCCTGAATTTTTTTTTAATTTCTGACACTAATTTTTTAAGTATATGTTCAGGACAATGCTAATCCCATTGGATTTGATTCATCAGCAGTCACCGCAACATGATTTACCACATCCATCCAGTCCAGTCTCCTAAAATATGTATGGATATTTTTTATTCAGGAGCTTGAGAAAGAACTATGGTCCTATATCGTCCCAGAGTTTGGTAAATACCCTAAAATTTAACTTCTCCTTTTTTATCATCCTCGATATCTTTCAAATTTTATGAACTGTCTCTTTTGTCAACCAGGCCATAGATTTCATAAAAATTCTGGAAAACATATTATGCCTCCGTCGGTTTGATTGTCATTTACTTTATCGGTAACATTAGTTAATGAAACCGTTTTGGGTCAGTGATAATATCTACTATAACTGGACACCTCTGTTTTAGTGCCCAGGTTATCGCTGGTGCTAATGCATCTGGTTTTTCTACCCTGATTCCATCACCATTGCAGGATTTCGCAAACATCACAAAATCCGGATTATGCAGTGCGGTTGCAAAATTGGGGTATTTTTCTACCATTTGTTCAACCTGTATCATGCCTAGTTCATGATTATTCATGATAACTACCACCATGGGTAGTTTTTTCATCACTGCTGTTACAAAATCTCCCATTGCCATGGCAAACCCTCCATCTCCGGTGATACAAAAGACCGGCTTATCAGGGTAGGCAATTTTTGCAGCGATAGCTCCGGGAAATCCAAATCCCATCGTTGCCAGGTATCCGGACATGATAAATTTCTGACCTGACATCTTGAAATTTCTACCAAACCACCAGCCGTTTTCACCTACATCAATGGAGATAATTGCATCTGAGGGAATGATTTGTGATAGGATTTTCATGATGTAAGGAGGACGAATTGGGACAGATTTGTCCATAGCTTCTTTATCCCTGATCTCATTCCAGGGTTTTTTCACATCGTCCGATCGCTTTTGTGCGGTTGTATGGGATGAAGGAGACAGTATTGCAAGTAATTCTGCTAACATCTCACCTACATCTCCATATACCGGAATTGAATCTCTTCCTTTTCCAAGGCGTAGAGGTTCATTATCTACCTGAATTGTGCGGATATTTTCCGGAACTCTGGTCATTTTGGAAAAACCCACTCCAAGAGTGATAAGCAGATCTCCCTGCTCTATCATAGATCGTGCACCCGTTGAGCCTACTGTTCCAAGAACTCCAGCATACAGCGGATGATCATCCGGTATTATTCCCTTGGCACGAAATGTCGAGAGAATAGGAGCGTCTATTCTTTCCGCGAATGAAACCAGTAAATCCGGATAATTGTATGCTCCCCATCCTGCCAGTATTACCGGAGATACCGATGAACCGATAATATCTACAACCGATTTGATAGTCGCTTTATCTGGTCGTATATTGAGATTGGGAATAACTCCCTGCACTGATGTATATTCAGGTTCAATCTCTTGTTTCTGAATATCATTTGGAACTGATATCTGGGCAACTCCTTTTCTGACCACTGCGTGTTGCAATGCCATGGTCAGGATCTTTACTGCCATCTTTTTATCATATATGGTGTTGTTGAAAACGGTGACTGGTCTGAAGAATGCATCCTGGTCAATCTCCTGAAATCCGCCCGGTCCGGCATATTGCATCTCAACTTGTCCGTTAATTGAAATCACCGATGCACGGTCTTCTTTTGCATCATATAAACCGGTTGCAAGATTTGTAGCTCCCGGTCCTGCAATAGTAACACAGGCTGCAATCTTTCCGGTTAATTTATTGTAGGCAGAAGCTGCCATGGCGGCATTTTCTTCATGACGAAAAAGAGTAAATTGTGCCTTTTCGTGTTTTCGGATGGCATCTATTATTCCCAGGCTGCTGGTTCCGGGAAGTCCGAAATATTCTGTAATACCAAAATGAACCAGGTTTTCTATGAGTGCTTCTGATATAGTTGGCAGATTGGATGCTGGGGATTCAATTTCAGAAAGTTGTTTAAAAGCTTCTTTTCCTGCATTACATACCGGACAATGCCAATTATCTGGAAATGATGAGAATAATGTTCCAGGTGAAATATTTAACGTCATATCTCCGGTTTTTTCGTCATAGGTATATCCGCATATCTCACATCTCCACATTGCCATGATATGACAATTACTTGTATTAAAGGTTCAATGTTTTGATCGAAAAACCTGTGAATCTGGATCGTCTTTTCTGTTTTTTTGTATAACCTTAACTGAATTCATAATATCTGAAGAAATAACTGAAAATAGTGAGGCTTTGTTTTTAGAACATAAACGAAACAAATCATTGCTTTTTTTATGTTCAACGATCAAAATGTAATAAGAGAGATTAATCTGTCTTCATGTGATATTTTTTTACCTGTCTTTATTGTAGGGTACGAGTAGATACATATTGAGATAATATGAGATAATGTATAAATGACGCCAGATAAACGTCGTATTCATTCAAATTATTTTACAATAATATTAGTACTACTCATTGTTATCGTTACCTTTGGGACAATTTTCTTTGTTTCCTTCGAAACCGAATCTGCTATTAAAAAATCTCTCCAGAGCAAACTCATTTCGGTAGCAAATATTACCTCTTCTCAGATTGATGGTGATGCCCTGGAAGAATTGAATCCAAAAATCGGTATTACTCCTGAATACCTGGCTATCCGGGATTTTCTGTATACCATAAAAATGAGTGATCCAGATATCGCCTATATCTATACGATGAGGAAAAATGGCACCATCATTGAATTTATTGTTGATGGTGACGATGGAATTACATCTGATGATTACAGTCTTGGAGATACCTATGATGAATTCGAGCCTTACCTGCTGGCAGGTTTTGATGTCCCAAGTGTAGATGAGGATTTTACAACAGATGAATGGGGAACATTCCTTTCAGGATTTGCCCCGATAAGGAATAAATCAGGTTCTGTTATCGGAATTATCGGAGTTGATATTAATAGTACGGTTGTAAAGGAGAAGATGGATTTCCTGAATCAAACGTATTATTTATTGGGATTTCTGGTAGTATTTCTTTTAATTATCGGTATCTTTATCAATGAAAGACGAAGGTTTTCAGATGAGCGAAGAGCTAAGGAAAGTGAAGCCAAATACCGGTTATTTGCCGATAATGTTCAGGATATAATATGGACTGCAGACGAAAAAATGCAATTAACCTATATTTCGCCTTCTGCTTTTTCAATGGTCGGATTAACACCGCAGGAACTTATAAAAACACGAGTTAAGGATTTGATGACAGGTGAATCATATCAGAAAATTGCTGATTTGAAAGAACGAATAAATGACATTATGCTTTCTTCTGCACCTGATAATCAGATAATACGTGAAGAGATAGAAATGGTGTCATCCAGTGGTAAAACAATCTGGACTGAGATAATAATTACTCCTATAATTGAGAGAAATCAACACCTGATTGGAACGGTAGGGGTAATCCGTGATATAAATTCCCGAAAAAAAACAGAGCAGGAAATTTATCATCAGAATGAACAGTTAAAAATTATAAACCAGATTACCCTGGAACTTGCCCAACTCCCAAAGGATATACCCATTTCTAACCTTGTTGTAAAAAAACTGACTGAGTTAACAGGGGCTGAATTTACTATTTTTTCTCTGTACGATGTATCAGACAATTCACTACACGTCAAAAATATCGAGGTATCCACAGAGATCTCAAAAGATATTCTCAATGAAAATGGAATAATTACAGAAAAAATTGTAATACCTCTTAACGATGCAAAATACCAGGAAATCATCAATTCAACTATATATATAACTGATAATCCCAACGTTTTGGAGAAGGATTATTTCTCTTCGTTACTGAAGATAATACAGAGGGAAAACCTGATCATAAGTAATTATATCGGCATTGCATATGTTTTAGAAGACCAGTTATTCGGGACTTCAGTTCTGGGTATGAAACAGGGAAATTCTCTTCCATCTAAAGATCTGCTTGAATCATTTGCTCACATAATTGCGGTTTCTCTTCGAAGATCACGAGCAGAAACTATTCTTTTAGAGAATGAAGAAAAATTCCGTTCATTTATTGAACAGACCCGGGAAGGCATATCCATCATTAACGAAGAAGGAAAGATCATTGAATGGAATTATGCACAGGAACAGATTACTGGAATATCAAAAGATGAAGCAATAGGAAAATATCACTGGGATTTATTGGCAGAGTTAATTGCAGATACTAGTAACCGGGAAATCACCCGTAAAAAAATCAGGGAAGATGTTCTTTCAGCGATTAAAAATGGCAGCCAGTCACGTAATATTATTAAAAACTATCATATTTCAAGATCTGATGGGAAAACGATAATTATTAATCATCTCTTTTTTGCCATTCAAACTGCTCATGGTCAGATGGTGGGGACATTAAACCTTGATGTAACTGAGCACCGGCTTTCAGAAGAATCTGTCAATATCGTCAACAAAAAACTCAATCTACTAAACTATGTAACCTTTAATGATATTCAGAATGCAATATTTGCTCTTCGTGGTTTTATTGCCCTGACAAAGGATTTCTCCCATGATAATTTTGTGGTAAATTTAATCGAAAATGAAGAAAAAACCGTACAAAAAATCGTCCGTTCACTTGATATTGCCAGGTGCTACCAGGACATGGGTGTACATCCTCCCAGATGGCAGAATGTGAAGCATGTAATAATATTGGCAATTTCTCACTTGGATCTCACATCAATGAAAAGAGATATTGACATTGAAGGAATTGAGATCTATGCCGATCCACTTCTTGAGCAGGTATTCTTTTCAATCATTGAGAATATTCTCCTCCATGCAAAAAATGCTACTTGTTTAAAGATTAATAATTCAAAAATACAGGGTGATCTTCATATCCTGATAGAAGATGACGGGATTGGGATTTCAGATGATAATAAAGAGGTTATTTTCAGCCGGGAATATGGATCACATCAAGGGATGAGTCTCTTTTTAGTTAGGGAAATTTTAGGAATTACTGGAATTAAGATTCAGGAAACCGGAATATTTGGTAGGGGTGCCAGGTTTGAAATTATTGTACCCCGTGTAGCATATCGGTTTATCCAGGATTAGTAACCATGGATTGATGTTAAGCCAGGTACTAAGATCTTTTGCACAATTACCACAGTTATAAGTAATAATTCGAACCACAAAAATTGGTAAATCATGGCCAACTAAAAAAATTCGTAATATTTATTTTTATTTAAATTTATTTATTCTCGAAAAGAATTTATATAGTCTGAATGGAAAGAAGTTATATCATATAGTTGTTTAAGGATACTATTACAGATTCACAATAATGTTTAGATGAACCATCTATGACCGGAAAAAATAGTAATTCTTCAGATGAACGTATTTCCGTTTTATATGTAGACGATGAAAAGGATTTCCTGGTACTTGCAAAACTTTTCCTGGAGCGACAGGGAGATTTAATCGTCAGGATTGTGTCATCAGCCCGGGAAGCCCTTGAAAATTGCAATCTCGAATTATATGACGTTATCGTTTCTGATTACCAGATGCCTGGTATGGATGGTATTGCCTTTCTCAAAGAAATCCGGTCACAATATGGTGATATTCCCTTTATCATCTTTACCGGACGTAGCCATGAAAAGGTTGCTATTGACACGATAAATAATGGTGGTGACTACTATGTCAAGAAAGGTTCAGATCCTGAGGATATTTTCGGGGATTTATCCCGGAAAATCCACGAAGCGGTAAAGAAAAAAAATCCCGAACACTCTTTCTCTGATAGTGAAAGACATCTTTTTGATATTATTGATTTTATTCCTGACGCTACTTTTGCAATAAACCAGCATGGAGAAGTCATCGCATGGAACCGTGCAATTGAGGAGATGACTGGAATTTCTTTCAGGGACATGCTTGGAAAGGGAGATTATGAATATGCAGTTCCGTTTTATGGATATCACCGACCCCTTCTTATCAACATGATTGATGAGCCGATAGAAAAGATAGAACAATATTATTCAAATGTTCACTGGGCAGGAAACTCACTCATTGCAGAAGCAGAACTTCCCAATCCCAACGGTCATAAAATTTCAGCCCTCATCAAGGTCTGCAGGCATTATAATAGTACAGGTGAGGTAATCGGTGCTTTTGAGCTTATCCAGGATTTAACTGAACTAAGACAAACCGAAGAAGAACTCAGGCGGAACCAGGATCTCATTCGTGGTTTTACCCAAAGAACCTTTAGCAGAATTGATGATCTTAAAAAAATCAGGCATTACCTGACCAGTGCAATGGATCTTGCCAAGTTGGTAAACTGGGAATATGATCTGATTTCTGATATTTTTACCTTTGATGAGCGGTTTTATGCGATGTACGGGACCGATGCGGAGCAGGAAGGTGGAAATAAGATGGATTCTGCGACTTATGCCCGTGAATTTGTTCATCCAAAGGATGCATATATGGTTGCAGAAGAGGTCAGAAAAGCACAAAAGGCGACTGATCCAAATTTTGTCTCGAAAATCGAGCACCGCATCATTAGAAGGGATGGAGAGGTCAGGTATATTACAGTCACGTTTGCATTGATCAAGGATGAACAAGGAAATACCATAGGTACATATGGTGCAAACCAGGATATCACCGATCGGAAAAAAGCTGAAATTGCTCTTAAAAGCAGCGAAGAACGTTTTGATGCAGTTACTAGAAATGCAGGAGCATGGATATGGGAAATTGATCCTGAAGGGACTTTTCAATATTCAAATCAGTCTGTTGAAGACATTCTTGGTTATAAACCTGAAGAATTAATCGGGAACGTTAAATTTTATGAGGTTTTCGATCCTTCCATTAAAGATGATTATAAAGAGAAGGCTTTTGAAATATTCCGGTCAGGAAAACAATTTAGAAATATTATTAATCTGAATCGTCATCGTGATGGATCCCAGGTAATTCTCTCAACATCAGGTACTCCGATCTTTGATGAAGATGGAATTTTTAGAGGATATTGTGGGGTAGATGAAGATATCAGTGAGCAAAAGAGGACAGAGGAAGCTCTTCGTGCGAGTGAAATGAGATTTCGGAATATTTTTAATAACGTTAATGACAGTATTCTCATTTATGACTTAGATGGAAAAATCATTGAAGTCAATGAGATTGCCTGTCGGACTCTCATGTATTCAAGAGAAGAACTTCTAAACAGGTGTATATGGGAATTAGTCAAGCCTGAAGAACAGGAAATATTTAAAAAGAAAATCCAGGAGATTATTCGATTAGGACAAATTTTCTTTGAATCTACCCTGAATACAAAAAACGAAAAACCTGTACCTTTAGAGGTTAATGCCCGCAAGATTATCTGTAACGGAAAGCAGGTGATTTTATCAGTTGGCAGAGATATATCCGAGCGAGTACTGGCAGAAAATGCATTGCGACAAGCAAACAGACAGATTAATCTTCTCACCAGTATTACCCGACATGACATCCTTAATAAAATTTCTGTAATACTGACATATATTGATGCTGCGAAAATCGGTTGTAATGATACGGCAATGCTGGAGTTTCTCTCTAAAATGGAGGGTGCAACATCTGCCATCAAGTCACAGATAGAATTTACCCGGATATATGAAGACCTCGGGATAAATAAACCAAAATGGCAGATGCTTGATTCGGTCATGCCAATTTCAGGTCTGGAAGGATCCTACTCTATTAAAACAGAGGTGGAAGGCTTTTCGATATTTGCTGATACTATGCTAAAAAAGGTTTTTTCAAATCTTTTGAATAATTCACTCATGCATGGACAACATGTATCAGAAATTCATGTCTATACTCTCCAACGAGACGATGAACTTGATGTCATCTGGGAAGATGACGGGATTGGTATCAGTGATGAAGATAAAGAGATAATTTTTGAACGAGGTTTTGGAAAAAATACCGGTCTTGGTATGTTTCTTATTAGAGAAATACTCCTCCTAACAAACATTTCAATCCAGGAGACTGGAGAATATGGAAAAGGAGCAAGGTTTGAAATATCAATTCCCAAAGGGAATTGGAGAAGAAATCCGATAAGCAAGACAATCTGAATTTTTTGATGATGTTATTACATCACTGATAAATATCAGTGATTTCACCGAAAACAATAATTAACAGTGATAACAGGGACTTTTCTGATACATGTGTTCTTATGTACCATATGAGGGATATCCCTCATTTTCTCTAAAAATATGAGAATAAAAAAAATAGCGGCTTTAATTACCGGTATCTCTTTTTCTGTCGATTTTTATCTTTAATTTTAATTCTTATAATATGATTCTCCGAGTTTTGGTGCAAATACAAGGTCTGATTCGGCTCGTATTGCATGTGAAAAGAGAGCTAGTGGAATATCCATGGCAGAGAGCTCTTCACACTGACCACAATTAATACACGAATCTGAAATGTGAGCAAACCGCCTCATGTGGAACATTGGGTTTGGCGGTATTGCTCCATCGTCAACCATAAGGGATTTATTTCCATTTCCTATGATGTCTTTTGTCGTACATACAGGACAATTTTCAATACAGGAGTAACATTTGATACACCGTGAGGTCTCCTCACCGATAGAATTCCAAAGATTGTCTTTCAGGTTTGTAAAGTCTTTTTTCCGCCATTTTTGTCCAAGCTTTAACATTGCTCCTTCAACTTTACCCCTGATATCTATTCCTTTGGGTTCTGCAGGAGATGTTGCAATAGCTCCATCCTTGAGTGCCTTACTAATAAGGTCTGCTCCCTTGTCGCTGCATACTTCAACAAATGTAGCTTTTCCAGCTTTTTCTCCGATAACTCCCCAGTTCCCACAGGCAATATCGGCCTGTCTTGGTACCTTGTAGAGGCATCTGCGGCAGTTGGATCGGCGCCCAAATCCTTCATCTTCGAGTTCATCAATGGAAATACCCTTGTGTCCTCCTTCATATTCAATGATGAACTGCCCCTTGTCAATCTCTTCCATGTGAACAGTATCAGGATCAACTTTGAAGGCTTCTTTGATCATTTTCCGGGCTTTTACCGGTGAGACAGTTCCTCCACAATTAACACCAATAAGAAGCAGGTTATCCAGGTTTATCTCATTCCGCTTTGCAAGTTCGTACAGGCCCATGACATCACAACCCTTCACGGTCACGGCGATTTTCTTGTCCTTAGCGCCTTTGAGATATTTCATGATGACTTTCGAGAGGAGTTGGCTCCCGCAATGTAATGATCCTGCCGTATCCTTTAGATCCTTTGGATCGGTAATATACGTAGGAACTGCATCATATACATCCTGACCTTTTTTATTGCGAGAACAGCATCAACCATCTTCTTTTCCAGGGCATATTTGAGCAGAGAAGTAACGGCACCACCGCATTCAGCTTTTTTCTGCAATTCCTGAATCAGTAGTCCATGCATACATCATGTCACCCTTTGCTGCCATCTCATTTCACCTCCGTAATCTTCTCAACTTTAACGGCACAGGCCTTTGACTCCGGAATTTTTACCACTGGATCAAGGGCATTGATGGTGAGCATATTTTCAGCACATTCTGCATAGTGGAATGGGATGAACATAACACCCTTCTTTATGTTTTCTGTAACACGTGCTGAGATCTTAATTTCACCACGACGGGTAATGGCCTTGATAAGTTCTCCGTTCTTTATGTCAAGAGACTTGGCGTCTTCGGTGTTAATTTCTATCCAGCCGGTAGGTTCTTCCCGCTCCAGGCTTTTCGATCTCCGGGTCATAGTGCCGGTATGCCACTGCCAGATGCTTCTACCGGTAGTCAGCAGGAATGGATAGTCCTTATCAGGGCGTTCTGCCTGGTACTTAAACGGTATTGCGGTCATGAACAACTAAGTTGAACGAATACCCGGTTCCACAATACGGACAGGTTGTCTGAATATACTTCATTTCAATCCTCACTAATGAACCATTTGCAGATAATGCAACCAGCAAAATAGAAAAATCGAATATAATCGATTATCTTCTCCCGAACAGACATCAGATCTTCAAAAATCACTTTTGAAAAACATCTGTGTCATCCGGTTCTATACAAATACGGAAAAAATGGTGTTTTTCTCTCCTTTTTGTGAGGAGAATGGGCACCACCGAGAGATTTGATGCTGGTACGGTCATTGTGTAAGAAGAGTAACTACTGACGGTTTGGCGGATTGTACCCATTGAAACGGAGATCCACAATAATTCAAGAAAACTGCACATAATCCGACTTGCTGTTGTCAGCAATTGTCTGCACCGGATTCTGCTTACAAGCGTTTCTGAAATAATCCTGTCTCCCTGAACAACGGGTATATGAACACCTGCCATTGGAGTCTGTAGCGACCAGTAAAAACATATTAGTGTCTTGTCCATGTTCTGATATGTCTAACTGGAACTCTCTTCTGTCATCATGTCTCCCGAGTTTATCAAAGCGGTAAGGATATTAATCCTTATCATCACAACATGAAAAAACACATGTCTGGTTTATGCCGTAAAACTTCCCGTTGTTCGTTTAATCGGAGTATTTTTTTTAATGTATGCATCCTTCAAGGATGAACCCATGAAAAAAATAATCCTTAAACAAGCATAACGCTTAGAATGGTTTTACACGGTGTGAATATATCATCTGTTATACCAGTCGGAGATAAGGATTTCGAAATGATTTTTGCAGTAAATGTAATGAGAATCCTTTTCGTAATATTTCCATTAAACAGATTCCTTTTACCCCAAAATGGTAAAAATAATCCATTTAGGCAAAAAATGTCATTTCTGACCTAAAGTATGATAATAACAAAAAGCTTCAGGTGCGCTTCACCTGATTCCCATATTTCATGTTGAAATGATGAGAAGGGAGGGAATTATCCTTCTCAATTAATAACCGCTTTTTTTGCCAATCTCGGGAAAGATTAGTGTTCTCGGTGATATGATGCCCAGCTTATCTCAAGAATTTGAGTGTTCATAAGTGAGCAGTACAGATTGCTCTGACTTACCATATATTATGCAAAAAATTGGTGTCCTATAAGGATTAATTTATATATTATTAAATCATTGGTAGCATCAAACAAAAAAAGAGATTTCTGATTTATTTTACTACCCATTCGCCGACCTGAAAGTTCATGCCAAAAGATTTTCCTGGTTTTGTTTTCTCCACAGTTTTAGAAAATTCTCTTGGTTTAGCCTGGGTCTGCCAGATGGTCAATAAAGATATACCGATTATCAAACAATATTGCTCGGTTGTATTTTTTTCCTTCCATCTTTAGTTCAAAGTTGCCAGGGCCTTTTTCCAGGTTAAAATGAGGGATATTTGCATAACCTGATCCTGAATAGAAATAAGAACACCCCATATCAACAACAATGTTTTCTGCATTTTAATAGTTCAACTTTAATTTTAGTTTCACCTGATGTTTGAGCTTTGGTTATTGTTACCGTCCAGGAACCCAGGGGAGCATTCATCGCAATGAAGTATTCGTCAGGATCAGAGATTGATACTATTTTTTTAAATGTCCCAGGTGAATTTATTAACCAGACTGTCTATGTAGATATAATCGGAATTGTGCAAAATTTTTTCAATTTCCTACATAATTACTGGTCAAGATATCCTTCTATTATGTTGTAAATAATTGATTGAATCGCCGGATGTGACAATTATTGTCTTCCCAAGGTCTGAAAAAAAAATCCACTGCTTCTGATTATCCTGGTTTGATCATCATTTCCGTAGAGAATGTTTGTATCTCATGTAATATCATCTGAATCTGATTTAGTAATGCCATTATTCATGATACCTATCGGTTATAACGCAGAAGGATTAAATTTTTGTTTTAATGTCAGGCTGAAGGTATTCTTTTAGCTAAAACCTTTATATTCAGAACTTAACATTATTATGACGAAAACAATGCCCGACGAAATCAGAGACATTGTAATTGAGAAATTGATCGAATTACTTGAGATAGGTATTGATCAGTTTACACACAATACCAGACCTTTTTTATCAGGTATCCAGCAGGCACAGTACAGATTACTATTTTTGCTATGCCAGGTTCCCATGGAATCTATGTCAAACCTGGGAAAAATGATGTACATATCCAAGCCATACATGACTGTTCTTGTCGATTCCCTGTCAAAAGAAGGATATGTAGAGCGATTATCAGATCCACATGATCGCCGGATTGTCAACATTGCAATAACTGAGGCAGGAAGAGTAAAAATTGGGGACATCAGGGTAATAATAGCGGAAAAATTATCGTTACAGATTCAGGCATTAAGTAATGAAGAAATGGAAACACTGAAAAATGCCGTTGATCAGATAATTCATATCTATAAAAAATATCAAACCCATTGACTTTTCACTACCTGCATCAGGCATAGCGTAATTGTACCATGAATATTTCACCCACTAATCGTTCATCCCTTCGGCTTACTCATATCACTGCTCTTTATGTCGGTGCAGTTTTTGGTTGTGGGATCCTCATCCTACCCGGCCTTGCAGCAGATATTGCAGGGCCTGCTTCTCTGATATCATGGGGTTTTGTTATCCTGCTGGCGTTTCCAATGGCCCTGACCATGGGATTATTGTCAGCACAATATCCAAATGACGGAGGGGTTTCATTTTTTGTAACACGTGCTTTTAATGAACGAACAGGTTCTTTAATTGGCTGGTTCTTCTTAGTTTCCACAATAATTGGTGTACCTGTCCTGGCTCTAACCGGTTCTGGATATATTACCTCGGCTCTGGGCCTGCCTGATTCTTTCAAAGTCTGGATTGCTATAAGTATTATTTTTTTGGGAATTTTTCTCAATTATTTTGGAATGAAAATTACCGGTCAGATTCAGGTAGTAGTTGTTTTATCAACAGTATGTATTATCATCGGGGCTTTTATGGGAAGTTATGGGTTTGTTGATCCTTCGAATTTCATTCCACTATTTCCCCATGGTACTTTGAGCATAGGGTACGCAACAACCCTCTTGTTCTGGAGTTATATTGGATGGGAAGCGGTGACCCATATTGCAGAAGAGTTTGAGGATCCAAAACGGGATGTTGTTCGGGGTACAATTATCGCATCAATAATTATTGGAACTCTTTATTTTCTGACTGCATATGTTGTCGTCGGAACACATATGTACGGTCCCGGGATTTCAGAGGTTTCACTCTTACATCTTATCGGAATGTCATTTGGTCAGTATGGGTTATTTCTTACCGGTGTAACCGGATTATTTGTATGCCTGGCACCTTCAATATCGTACATTGGAGCAGCATCCCGGTTGGGGTATTCTCTCGCAATTCATGGATATGCACCTTCTTTCCTGGCAAAACTATCTCCCAGGTATTATACCCAGACTGGTGGGCTGATATTTTTATCCTGTTGTTTCCTTCTTATATTTTTTATTTATAGTACAGGTTATGTATCCCTGGCTTTTCTCATCCAGTTACCAAATGCGACTTTCATTCTCACCTATATTGGAGGATGTGCCGCAGGGATGGTGTTACTCCGGGATTCCCGTCTTGGTTTTTGTGTGAGTGCAATGTCACTGATACTAACTCTTGTAGTTCTTTTTTTTATATCGTGGGCAATATTATTTCCCATATTCGTAACAGCGATATGGTGCCTTTTTTGCAATATTTACAAAAAAAAGAGATAAGATTTGAAATATATCATGAAACATGGAATTTATCCATGGCATTTGAAATTTTTTCAATTGAATCGGATGCATACGTAATGGCTTCGCTAACCTGATCAATTGAAGAACTAACTTCCTCTGTTGCTGATGATGCCGAAATAGATTCCTGAGCTGTTTTTACTGATATAGTTTCAAGTTCATGAACACTGGCAGAAATCTCTTCTACAGCAGCTGCCTGTTCTTCAGTATGTGCAGCAACATCACTAATCTGTTTCGAAGCCGTATCAATGGATTCAGCGATCTGCTCAAAGATTTTCATCATTTCTTTAACTGCAGTGTCTCCCTGATTTACATCAACAAGAGACTGCTCCATTGAAATAGTTACATTTTTAGATTTTTTCTGAAGAACAGTAATCAACTCTGCAATTTTCTCTGTTGATAATCGTGATTCTTCTGCAAGAGTTTTTACTTCGTCTGCCACCACAGCAAAACCAAGGCCAGCATCTCCTGCCCTGGCAGCCTCAATTGCTGCATTGAGGGCCAGCAGATTTGTTTGATCAGCAATACCCCCGATCACCTCAACAATCGATCCTATCTCTCCCATCTGTGCATCAATTTCCTGCACAACTGTGTTGGTCTCTTCGAACGAAGTTTTAATACTTTTCATTCCCTCGTCAGTCAGTTCAACGAGTTTTGTTCCTTCGATGGAGAGATCATTAGTCTGTTGGGTAAGGCTTGCAACTCCTGTTGTTTCATTTGCTACAGAGGATACCGTTATAGCCAGTTCATTCATTGCATGAAGGATTTGAGCAATTCCTTGCGAAGATTTTTCAGAGAAATTACTTACTTCTGAAGCATTACTTGCAACAAGTTTAGCTCCTTTTGAAATTTCATCTGCACGTGCAGATGTTTCCTGCATACTGGTCAGAACAGAAATGATTTCAGATTGAACAAGTCCTATTGCTTTTCCTGATTCTATTCCAATCGTATTCAATGCTTGTTTAAATGGAATGAAATCTCCTTTCACAACAATATCTTCTGAAAACCTGGCTGAAAAATCTCCCTTGGCATAATATTCTGAAAGAGACATGGCTTCGTTTAAGGGAACCAGGAGATTATCAAGCGTTGAATTAAAACCATTTACAATATCCCGGTATCCTCCTTTAAATGAATTTTCATTGCCCCTGACTGACAATCTGCCTTCCTTTGCGGCTTTCACCAGGGCATCTGTCTCTTCTATCAGGTTACGGATAGTATCTGCGGTTTCAAGAATAGCTGGTCCGATTTCATCTTTTTCATCCATAATTGGAACTTCGGTTACTATTTCACCTCCGGCTATTTTTTGCATTGTTCTTATTACCTGGTTTTGAAGGTTTTCTGCAAATGCATCCATAACCTCAGACATCTGACCTATTTCATCGGCTCGGGCCATATTCAGTCTCATACCAAGATGACCCATCCCCATTTCCTGGATCATATTTGCAGTCCGGCGTAACGGTCCTGTTATACTCTGGTTCAACAGCAATGCGAGGCCAATACCAAATATGAGAGTGATAATTCCAATTATCAGGAACAAATATGATGAAGACTGATACGTTGCCGTTATTTCATCTTTTAATATTCGTGCCCGTTCCTGGTTGTATGCTTCAAGACTATCCAGGGCATCCTGGGCTTTATCACGATAAACGGCAAAATCATCACTGTATATTCCTACAAGGGCTTCGTCTTCCCGTTCTGCCTCCATATCGGAAATTATTTCCCGTAATGTCTTCTCAAAAACCAACCAGTTCGTATCAAATTCTTTCAGCAAAGCAATTTCCTGTTCCGAATATGCTTTTTGCCGGTATAAATCCAATTTCTCCTTTATATTAACAATTTCATTATCAATCTCTTCAAATTTATCTTTTCTTTCATCTTTAGCAAATACAGTTTTGTACGCATTAATTCGGATATTGAGAAAACTGTTATCTGCTGTAAGTAACTGGTCCAGTGCAACGAGATTGTCATCATACATTGCTTCTGCTTTGTCGGCCATTCCCCCCATCGAGAAAAAACCTACGAGGGCAATTATCAGGGCAAGTGCAATAATACAAATAAAGCCACCGATTAATTTTCTTTTCATCGGAATGTTGTCTAAAAACATCATAATCAATCACGCATCACGAAATAACAAGATACCAAAATAAGTATTGATTAGTATTCATGTAAGACAGCTTTGGAGATAGATCCAGATCCGGCGACATAATTTTTCAACTTTCCGTAATATCAATTATGTCTCATACATAAACCTTGAGATACCTCTCCCACTCTATTCTACTACTCGTACGC
>Ga0209510_1000484_pt1 | contig 54828 bp, 42 predicted proteins | sample BiotimSIPDNA_FD_185749 | JGI IMG/M metagenome (GOLD analysis project Ga0209510, IMG submission 185749) | Anaerobic biogas reactor microbial communites from Washington, USA - Biogas_R1 time_0 SIP DNA (SPAdes) (version 2) | ecosystem: Engineered > Bioreactor > Anaerobic > Unclassified | place...
CAATTACCAATTTTCATTTAAGGGCAACCACAAGGGTTAAGGGCAACCACAAGGGTTGCCCGGACAGCTTTGACGATCAAGGAACGAGTCTACATCCTGATGAAATATTTCAAAAACAGTTTGGCTATCTCTTTTCTGTGGATTTTCTCGTCCGCATTCGGATCTGTTAATTCCCTGTCTTATCTTTATCCAATTAACTGGTCAGGAACCGATGCACTTAGAAGTGGAGCATACCAGACTGCTTTACAGGAGGTGCTTGCTGATTCCCTGGTCAGTGATACGGTCTATCATTATTTTAAACTGGCCTGTATACACCGCAACCTTAAAAATCTTGATAAATCACTTTTTCTGTTCAAATATGTAGCACAGAAGTGCAGTGTTCTGGCACCGGTTTGTTACGAACAGATCGGGGATCTGCAGCTTGACTCCGATCAAAAGCAGAATGTGCTGTTTGCTTATAATGCAGCTCTAAAGCATAATCTTCCCAAAAAATATCGCAATCAGATTTTCTCCAAAATCAGCCAGCTTGAGCAAGTCGACTCTTCTGATTTGAAAAAAAAAGCCTGGTATTCAGATTATGTTGCCTGGTATGATCTTCAGTCAAAAAAAACCTTGAAAGAGGATCGTTACGATTCACTGGTAAAAAAAGGGGAATGGAAGCTTATCGATTCTCTTCTGGAGAGTGCCCAGAAATCCGATTCCCAGGGTACTCCCGGATGTGCAGAGGTTCTTTCTATCATCTCTTCTGAGGGTGTAGATTCCCTAAGTGCTGCAAACCTTTTTTACCTGTCCAGAATTTCCTTTTCATGCAAAAAAAATGAAACCGCCATTTCCCTTTTGCAGAAAGCAAAGAAAAAGCCGGAATTCAAATCGGTTTCCCAAAGCAAGGCGTTGTATCTGGAGGCGCAGATTCTCTATAATCAGGGTAAAACCAATCAGGCGTTGAACCTGTTTAAAAGCTATGAGGCCAGATATGGAACATCGGCTGATCTGATTCTCTATATGGCCAGGGGCTACAGAAAACTGGGCAAATCAGCCGAGGCGGATCGGTGGTATAGTAAACTGGTTGAGCTTTATCCTTCCCACAAAAAAGCTCATGAGGTTATCTGGCTCAGGGCCTGGACAAGAGAGGAGAAAAAAGATTTTGCAGGTGCAGCAAAGCTTTATCAGCAGATTTATTCTTCCAGGGGGAAAAATGACTACAGGGAGGAGGCTTATCTGCGGCAAGCACTTGCCTATTACAGAATGGAAAAGTATGATTCGGCCATAAACATTCTCAATAAATTTAAGAGGCAATATCCGGGATCATCGTTTTGTCATGCTGCCGATTTCTGGAAAGCAAAATGCCTCTTTTCCAGGGGAAGTATTTTATCTGCAAAGAATCTTTTCAGACAGATTATCCAGCTTGTTCCTTATGATTACTATGCACACAGATCAAATCAGATGTTGCATTTGCTGGGGGATAGTATTCAGGCTTATAGTGATACCAGTTATGATGTTTTATCTGCATTGAATTGGCTGGATTCAATTAAACCAGCATACCCGGGAAAAGAGCTGAGCCCTGCCGATTCCGCAGACCTTAAAAGAGGGTTTATTCTGGCCTCTGTAGGTATGAGTTCAGTAGCTGAATATTTTCTGGAATCTTTTGAGAGTTCATTTCCCGGAAATCTCACACTGCAATTCCGTCTGGCTTCCTTATACAAATCTGTCGGAGCCTTTACTCAGGCATTTCGGGTTGCCAGAAGGCTGATCTGGCGTATCCCTTTACAGGAGCATTGCAGGATACCTCTGGCTGTTTATTCACTTCTTTATCCCTCTTTTTATGATGATATGATCCGCAATCACGGATCTGTTTACAATGTCGATCCGTTTCTCATAAGCTCAGTTATTCGCCAGGAGAGCATTTTCAATCCGGTTATTCTCTCTCCGGTGGGAGCAGTAGGTTTGATGCAGATTATGCCATATACCGGCAAGTATATCGCCCAGCAATTGAAGGAAGATTTTTTTGTGGATTCTCTGACCAGGCCTGGCTTTAATATTCGTTATGGAGTTTACTATCTAAGAGAGCTGCTGGATCAGTTCAACGAGAATCTGGTACTAGTGCTGGCCAGCTATAATGGTGGGCCGCATAATGCCAAAAAATGGTATGAACGTAATAAACATGAGGAGTTTGATCTTTTTGTAGAGGATCTGCTTTTTTCGGAAACCAGAAATTATGTTAAAAAGGTTCTTGGAAATTACTGGACTTACCAGAATCTGGCCAGAAATCCGGGATTAAAGAACATTTACTATGCTAAACCAGAGATACCGGTTGTTTCTGCAAGCGATTCGATTAACGTTAAGACTCCATGAGCTCGGTCGCAGGATGGAAATGTTGCCCGCTTTGGTGTTCTTCTCTTATTTTTAAAAACTGAGTCTTTAATTATTTGCAGTTATTACCCTTTGTTTTTTCAGTATGCAGCCATAGAGGAGGAGTTATGCTGAAACAATTTCTAATGTTTGCCCTTTGCCTGAGTACGGTGGTTGTGGCCCAGGAAGACGATGAAAATGTGAAGGCACAGGAAACCATTCATGAGAAACCACCGGAATGGAAGATGTATTCTGCAGGTGCTCCAGTTGTGGCCTTTGCTGTAGCCAAAGATGCTCTATGGTATGCCACTCAGGAAAGTGTCTATTCTACAGCTTTAAATAAAGTGGGTCAGCAGAAGTATCCTCAGATGGGCAAGATCCCAAGTTCTGATGTGACCTGTATGACTATCGATGCCAGTGGAAAAGTTTGGATCGGTGGTAAAAACGGGGTTGCTGTCAGAAGCGGTAATCAGTTCACTTCTTATACTACCGAAGAGGGGCTTCCGGATAATTCGGTTAACGATATTGCAGCTTCAAAAGACGGAAAAGTTTATGTAGGAACTGAGAATGGAGCTGCGGTATTTCAGAATGGATCCTGGAAAAAGATTGAAGGTCTGGTAAGTGAAAAGGTTCAGGCTCTGGTTATCGACAATAAGGGTGCAGTCTGGTTTGGTACCAACAGGGGTATCAGTGTCAATGATAATGGCAGTTGGACAGTTTATGACATGAAAAAAGGTAAACTGAGCTGGAATGATGTAAAGGCTTTGGCGGTGGATGCTCGCAAGGGTACTATCTGGGCAGCGGTTGGTGAAAAAGATGTCAATAGCTTCGAAAATGGGGTATGGAAAACCTATTTGGAGATTCAGGAAGGCATCAAAACCATCATGGTAGATAGTCAGAGCAGAATCTGGTTTGGTACCGAAACCGGACTTATCAAATTCAATGGTGATGAATGGAATACCGATTCCAAGCAGCTTGGGATTCCTGCTGCACAGATCCAAAAATTATACAAAGATGGAGGTGGTAACCTCTGGTTCGCCAATGAAAGTGGAGTCATTAAACTGAACAATCCCTACCCGTTTTAAACGGGTAGTTTTTCCTCTTGGCATAATCATTGCAAACATTTTAGCGGTCTAGTCACTACGGAGACCGGCCGATTAAAAACGGTAATTATTCCCATTTCCAATTACTATTTTCTCCATCTGTTCTAGGAAGAAAGTTATCCGTTTTAACCTTCGTATCCGTAGAATATTAAAACAAATTGATTTTCTGGGAGGCTTCTGTTTATGGACAGAATTAAAATTGCTATTGTTGGTGTGGGTAACTGTGCTAGCTCTCTTTTGCAGGGTATCGAGTATTACAGAACTAAACCCCCACACCAGGCTATTGGTCTTATGCATTGGGATATCGGTGGGTATTGTCCTTCTGATATCGAAGTTGTAGCTGCGTTTGATATCGATAAAAGAAAAGTGGGTTTAGATGTTAACCAGGCTATCTTTTCACTTCCGAACTGCACCACAGTGTTCTGTCCCGAGATGCCTCCATCGGGTGTAAAGGTACAGATGGGTAAAGTGCTGGATGGAGTCTCAGAACACATGCAGGATTATGATGCTGATGTCAGATTTGAAGTAAGTTCGGAAAAACAGCCGGAACTTGAGCAGATTGTTCAGATTCTAAAAGACAGCGGTGCAGAAATTCTTCTTAACTACCTGCCTGTGGGTTCTGAGGAGGCTACCCGGTTCTATGCACAGTGTGCACTGGATGCAGGTCTGGCTTTCATTAATAATATGCCGGTTTTTATTGCCAGTAATCCTCAATGGGCTATGAAATTTCAGGAAAGAAATCTGCCGATTATCGGTGATGATATCAAAGCTCAACTTGGAGCTACTATTACTCATCGTACCCTTACCGATCTGTTCAAAAAACGTGGGGTTAAGCTTGAAAGAACCTATCAGCTTAATACCGGTGGCAACACCGACTTTCTTAATATGCTTAATCGAAGCCGCCTCAAATCCAAAAAGGAATCAAAAACCGAAGCGGTTCAATCGGTGGCTGCAACCAGACTCAACAGTAGAGATATCCATGTTGGACCATCTGACTATGTACCCTGGCAAAATGATCAGAAAATCTGCTTTATCCGTATGGAGGGGAAACTGTTTGGCGATGTTCCAATGAATCTGGAGTTGCGTCTTTCGGTTGAGGATTCTCCAAACAGTGCCGGTGTGGCTATTGATGCAATTCGTTGCTGTAAACTTGCTCTTAATGCGGGCGTTGGTGGCGTTCTGCATGCTCCTTCCTCATATTTCTGTAAGCATCCTGCTCGTCAGGTCCCTGATGATGATGCTTTCAAAGGGGTTGAAGAGTTTATAAAACAGTACAGTGTGCAGCCTGTGGAAAGCTGATTTAATGTGCTACTCGGTTCAGGGCAATATCACTTGCCCTGCCGGGAACGTTTTTATCCCCCCACGCTGGCTTTCCCAAAAAATTTGCCCCTCTTAAACAACAAACATATTTTTATCTCTTAAATCAGTAATTCTTTTAAAAAAAGGAAAATCCATGGCACAGATTTTTAATGCAACTGAGGTATTTGATATTGGAGTTCAGATTGAGAAAAATGGAAAAGAATTTTATCAGGAAGCCCAAAAGAGAACCAGTGATCCTTTTTTAAAAAACATGTTTGCTCAACTGGCTGCATGGGAAGGCAACCATGTGGAACTCTTCGAGCAGCTCAGAGCCGCTCTCCCCGCAGATGCAAACGCACAGATAGATTATGATCCTGATAATATGGTTCATCTTTATCTGAAAGCTGTCGCTGACAACAAGCTTTATATAAATCAGGATTATGCAATCGATTCCTGCGAAACCCAACTTGAAATCCTTAAAAAAGCACTGAATTTTGAAAGAGAATCTGTGGTTTTATATTCTTCTATGAAAGAACTTGTCCCCAAAAACATGGGTAAAGATGAAATCGACAAACTGGTGATAGAGGAACTCAAACATGTCGGGCAGTTAACCATAGAGATTAATAAACTCCAGGCGCACTGATTCAAATCTGAATGTTCTCTATTTTTATTAATTGCCATGGCCGAAACTTTGCTCTTTCTACAGAAAGCAATATTTTCGGTCAGCTATCACGGGAGCATGGCTTTCTGAAAAATTCACTTAAAAATATTATTGCTATCCTTTGCATAGCGATTTTTTTATTGTTCGAATGTTCTCTTTCACCACGATATACCCGCTCTTCTAATAAAAAAGCTCCTTATAGTGCAGCGACTAAAAAAGGAGCAGCAAGATTTAATGGAACTGCAAATGAAACATATCAAAAAACAGGTATGGCCTCTTATTATAGCAGCAAATTCGAAGGCAGAAAAACTGCCAATGGTGAAATTTTCAGCAACAGTCTTTTAACTGCTGCTCACCCTACACTTCCTTTCGGGACCAAAGTGAAAGTTACTTGCCTGGCTAATAATCGTTCGGTTGTAGTGCGGATAAATGACAGAGGACCGTTTTCTTCCAAAAAAAGGATAATCGATCTTTCTCAGAGTGCTGCACGTGAGCTGGGGATAATAAAAAAAGGTGTGGCCAGAGTAAGAATAGAGGTCGTCGAGTAGTTCTTATTTACCCATTTGCTTATTAAATTTGCTCTGGGTCTCATTTCTTGTCCATTTTTCGAATTTCATGCTTCTGATTTCGATTTTCTCCTCCAAAGATATTCCTTATTGGTTTGGTTTAATTAATACCACACAATTAAATTGTTACTTCCAGCCACAGTGTTTATTTTCTGATTTTTCCGGAGCGGGATATGAGAATCTTACCCTTGACCTATTATTTTCCTACCATTAAGGGACTTTTCAATAATCTGATAAGGCAAAAATCAGTTTATCCCTTTTATGCATCTTTCAAACTGACCACCCGATGTCATTTTGGGTGCCGTTTTTGTAACGTTAAAAAGGACCCGGTTAAGGATCTTTCCACTGAAGAGATAAAGGAGATTCTGAAAAACCTCTCCCGTTCTTCGATACTGATGACCAGTTTCGAAGGTGGAGAACCACTTTTAAGACAGGATATAGCAGAACTGCTCTATTTTGCTCGCTCCTGTAAGTTTTATCTTCTTTTTACCACCAGCGCAAAAAATATCCTCTCCTATCCTATCAAGGAATATGCCAGGTATATAGATTTTCTTCATGTCTCTATCGATGAGGGGCATGATAATATGGAGATGTTTGATATTTTGCCTTCACTGGCTTCTCTTCCCTGTCAGCTTTCAGTGCAGACTGTAGTAACCAGAGATACCATAGATGCACTGGATAAAAAAGTGCAGATCTGTTATCAGAAGGGTGCAAATATTGTGGTCATTCCGGCAACTCACATGGATAATGCCGAAGACTGTTTTCCGGATCTTGAGGTTCTTGAAAGAAAACTGCTTTATCTGCGAAAACGATATCCCAATACGATCCATACGCCTCAGGGATATTTCAAGGCTTTTCGTAACCACAAATGTTCGTCCGGTTCTGTGATTATTGCTGCTGATGGCCATCTTTATTATCCCTGTCATATTCTTGGGAGAAAGGGACCGGATCTGCGAAATACCGACCTGATGAGCTGGCTTGCTTCATCTGAAGCAGAAGAAGGTAGGCAGTTGATGAAAACCTGCCAGAGAAACTGCGGATGGTATCAATACTATTCAATAGATTCCTATACATCGGTTTCATCGGTTGTGGATGCTCTTCTTCCGGTGATAGTAAAGAAAAAAAGACCCTGCTAGACAAAGAGAAGAAGCATCAATATTCAAATGAAAATCACTGTCATGAATTAAAGGAGTTCTTTTCATTTTTATTCTTCGTTTAGATATTTTTTCAAATTATTTCTGATTAGATATTGTTTTAATATTAATTCTTTTTTTTTGATTTAATATTATCACCATCAGATACCTGAACAGTTACAATAGGAGATTTGATAATGCTTGATATTAGAAATAAATGGGCTTTGGTGACCGGTGCCTCAAGAGGAGTAGGATTGCAGGTGGCTTGTGCTCTGGCTTCAAGAGGATGCAACCTGGTTGTTCACAGCCGAAAAAAAGAACACACTGCACCGGAAGCACAGCAATTGTCAAAGAATGTAAAAGTGATTCAATTGGAGGCAGAACTCAGTGATACTGAAGCAGTAAAAGAGATGGCTGAAAAGGCAGAGCAACTTTCCGGCGGAATCGATATTCTCTACAATAATGCTGCAATTATGACTGCTTACCGTACTGATATTTACTCTGCAACCCATGATGAATATCTGAAGAGTTTTCTTGTAAATACGATTGCCCCTATTACTATCTGCAATATTATCATCCCTCAGATGATCAAGCGTGGCTTCGGGCGGGTGGTCAATGTCACTTCAGGTATAAAGGATGAGCCGCAACTTATGCCCTATGCAGCTTCAAAAGCAGCCCTGGATAAATTCGTCTTCGATATGGCTAACCATCTTAAGGGAACTGGTGTGCTGATGAATCTTATGGACCCTGGATGGCTCAGAACCGATCTGGGTGGCCCAAATGCCCCTAATCCGGTGGAATCGGTCTTGCCCGGCGCACTGGTACCGGTGCTTCTTGAAGAGCAAGTCTGTGGGAAACTTTTCAGAGCTCAGGATTTCCGATAAAGGATATTCTGCCACTCGAGGGATAGTTGAATCGGGCACTTTTTTTTAACCCAGGCCTGGCAGCCTGGGCTAGGATATCTCGCCCCTTGGGGCTGTTATTCTAATGTCCATAATCTTTGAACCTCCATAACATCTAAACCTCCAACCCCTGAACCTTTAACGAAACATTATATTGTTATAGAGATATCGAAGAAAAAAACGGGGGTAAAACCATTATGGAGAACTTTATATTACGATGGCTTTTATTGTGCCTGATTGCCGGATTGATGCAAACTTCCGCTGCACAAACCGATTTAATCATTCCCGGCGGAGACTGGCGGGATACAAATGGGAAGCAGATTGCCGCTACTGAGGGTGGTATCATAAAAGTCGATAGTCTATACTACCTGTGGGGTATGGACCGCAGTGCAAACAATTATGCCTTTGTGGGTATTAACCTTTATTCTTCAGCGGACCTTAAAAACTGGACTTTCGTCAATCAGATACTCAAGAAAACCTCCCATCCTGATCTTAATAACGATGCAGTGGTAGAACGGGCAAAACTCCTGCACAACAAAAAAACCGGTCAATTTGTGATGTGGATGCATTACGAGGGGCATAATGCCTATAAGATTGCTGAAGTCGGATTAGCAACCTGTAATACTATCGGTGGAGATTACACCTTCCATTCCCATTTCAGGCCATTGGATATTGATAGCCGGGATATCAATGTATATCAGGACGATGATGGCAAAGGCTATCTTATCTGTACCACCAAGGGAAACCAGAATGTCAGTCTTTTTGAGCTTGACAGCACATACACAAAAGTGGTGCGGGAGATCTATCGGGGATCGGCCAGTGATGATATGGAATGTGAGGGGCATGCCATCATAAAAACCGGCGGCTATTATTTCTGGCTGATGTCCTGGTGCACAGGATGGGATTTCAATGACAATCACTATTTCTATTCAACAAAATTAGCCGGTCCATGGACTGCGGGTGGAATGATTGCGACCGCTAACACCCACACTTATGAATCTCAGGTAGGTTTTGCAGTAACCGTTAAAGGCAGTAATAAGACTACTTTCCTTTACACCGGTGACCGCTGGTCAGTTAACAACTACAGCATGTCACGAATCGTACTTCTTCCAATCGAAGTGAGCGGTACAAAACTTTCGGTCAAATGGCATGACCAGTACAATATCGATGCGCAAACTGGTGAGTGGTCTGCAGGAGCAAGATACTTCCCGGATGGAATCTATACAATTACAGCAAAGCATTCGGGAATGGTTTTAGGCACCACAACCAGTGGCTCTTCGGTTCAACAGCAAGCCTATACCGGTGCAAATACACAACTGTGGCGGATTCAGAATATCGGGGCATCGCATTTCAAAATCTCCTCAGTTGCTAACGGTAAAGTTCTGGATGTATCTGGTTCCTCAAGAGAAGTCGGTGCAAAGATTCTTCATTATGACTGGAATGATGGCTTTAATCAGAAGTGGCATGTTATCGATTGTGGTGATGGTTATCACCGGCTTGTCAGTGTCAATACCCTGGGCAAGGCAGCAGAGATCTCGGGCAGTTCCAAAAGCGCTGGTGCTGAAGCGGTCCTTGGCAATTTTGCCTATAAAGAAAATCAGCTCTGGAGAATTGCTTCTGCTGATAAAGAAATCATCGCAGGTGAATATTACAGAATAGAAAACCGGGTTACCCAGAAGGCTTTGGAGGTAAACAGCGCCGGACAGGTTACCCTGCAGCCATCGCAGAATAAAGCAAGCCAGATCTGGAAACTGGAAGATCTTTTTAACGGATGTTTCACTGTTGTATCGACTGCGGGGAACCGGGTCCTTGATACCGCAGGGAACTTTTCGGTTTCCTGTCAGATCGCTGAAAAACGGTTCAGTCAACAGTGGCAGGTAATGCAGGTTGGAACAGGTTATTACAAAATTGTCAATCGTTTGAATGCTATGGTACTTGAGAGCAAAGAGGATGGTTTAGTAAAGCAGGGCACGGATAATACCTCTTCTGCTAACAGCCAGCAGTGGCGTTTTATACCGACTGACCCTGTCTCGATCGGTTATCCTTTACCGGATCAGAGAACGATTAAAGGCAGGGTATCAGGAATCAATGCTGACGATATTATTTATGATCTTAACGGAAGAATTGTTAAAAGAAATGGTATTGGTTTATCGACAAAAGGATTGATTTCCAATGGCGTTTATCTGGTTAAGAAAGTGAACAGCCGTAAGATCGAGATCAGATGCTTTTCATATTAGCTCATGACAAACAAATATCAGGCGGCAGATTGTCGCCTGATATTTGCCTTTGAAAGATGAAGAATCAGGCTGTTGCCGGATCTTTTTGGGTGGTTGCTCCTGCCAGCGATTTATCCCAGGGTCTCAGGGTAATATCAAAATCTTTGGCCAGCACATATTTTTTCCCATGCACAACTCCTTCTCCCTCAGCAATGGTCATTTTCCTTCTCAGAACGTCCTGAACCCATTGGGGATTAGCTACTTCTGCACGGCGACGAGCAATAATGCGGTTTTCAGTGAAAACCAGATCTAACGATATCCCCATTTTTAAAGAAATGGTCTGGTATTAACGGAAATAACGTTTTGAAGAGAAATGTAAAAAGAAGAAGAGGTGGAGTTTAATCTATTGATAATCCACCCTGGAAGAATGTCTGTGATTCGGAATCAGACGAATTTCTACTAATAAATGGTAGTAACTGTCTGGAAAAGAGGCTTTGGGTTATTTTTTTCCTGTTTTTGCTTTGCGGCGTCTTTTAATTCCAAAAGATCCTTTAAAAATTTTACCTCTTTTTGTACGTGGATCACCTTTGCCCATATTTTCCTCCAGATAATTAAGTAGTTTAAATCTTGTGACCAGGTTATGAATTATAGGGTGATAAAATAGATTTGAGCAGAATAATTGCGCAATTTTTTATAATATTGTCCAAACAAGCTGAAGAATTATGCAGGCAATAATATTTATCGGGATTCAGGCTTCAGGAAAATCTACCTTTTACAAGCAACGTTTCTTTAATACCCATGTAAGAATCAGCCTGGATCTTCTCAGAACCAGGCACAGAGAATCACTTTTTCTTCAAACCTGTTATAACTCCTTGATGCGCTTTGTAGTAGATAACACAAATCCCACCATTATAAAACGGCAAAGGTACATCAAAGAAGCAAAACAACACAGGTACCAGGTAACTGGTTACTTTTTTGATACTTCTCTGGAAGAGGCTCTGCTGCGGAATTTAAATCGCAAAGACAAAGAGGTGATTCCAGAGAAAGGAATAAGAGCCACTTTGAAAAAGCTAGTTATCCCTCGAATAGAAGAGGGATTTGATGAATTATACAGAGTGACAATAGATGGAACCGGATTCAGGGTCGAGCAGATGTGAGAGGATCCGGTTATTTTTTACGAAAGATCACTGTATTTCAAATCACAAATCCCAAATCCACAAAATCACAAAATCGGAAATTCCAAACAAATTCGAAATTGCAATGCTTTAAATTCCAAACCGAACAGCCCGCTTACGCGCAGACGCTTCGGCGGGCTTCGGTTCTTCGTTTGGATATTTTTTCAGATTACTTCTGATTAGATATTGTTTTAATATTATTTCCTGTTTTCTTTCGATTTGATATTATTATGTTGTTTTTTTGCCATCAGATACCCCGACACTACTAAAATGGTCTGTTTATTTCTTGTGACATTTTTTCTGACATGTTGTACTTGCATTTTTAATGTACCCTTGATAAAATAAAACTTTCAAGCTACCGGTTTTTCCAAGTATTCTGCATCTTTTACTTAATCTTTTTTCCTGAGCAGGTTTATCATGAAATTACCAGTGATCAATGAGAAAAAAGGCGGGAATTTTCTCTGTAAATGCGGAAAATTATTCCGGATTTTTTTCTCATTTGCATTGATAATAATAATATGGCAAGCCAGTGCCTACTCTCAAACAGAAGATGCATCAGAAAACCTGGAGCGCCCTTCCCAGGATATTGCCTATCTGGACTACCTCCTTGAACTTACGGTTAGCTCGGGTTCGTTTCTGGAGCTGAACCTTGAGAAAACTCCTGCCAGTATTACCGTTATCAATAGAGAAATGATCAGAATATCCGGTGCAAGAAATATGTCTGAACTGCTGGAAATCTATGTCCCGGGTTTTCAGTACATGTACAATAAATGGAACGGAACTTTATGGGGCTTGCGTGGGGTGGCAAATGACCGCAATACCAAAATCATTTATTTAGTCAATGGCCACAAGTTAAATACCCAGGCCAGGGATGGATTTCAGGGTGAAACAGTACTGGGTTTGCTGGATGATATAGAAAGGGTGGAAGTTCTCAGAGGTCCTGCCGGTCTGGTTTACGGTTCAGGAGCGATAGTAGGTATTGTAAACGTTATCACAAGAAAAGCCGAACAGAATCAGACTGAGGTGAGTGTTTCGCTGGGTGAAAACAACTCCCAGTCTTATCAGGCTTCCATTTATAGAAATATAGAAAACAGCTCTCTTGCTTTTTCTCTGGGCTACAGGAGATCCGATGGTTTTGACACTCACCAGTCCAGGATATATGGCAGAGGACAATGGCCTTATCCGTTCTGGGTAAGCCCCGAAAACATGGTAAAAGATGGAGTTCCATCTGATGGAAATTTCGGTTCGACAGATGGAAACTGGAGAATATCTGCTTTATGGGAAATTGGTAATTTCAATATTTATGCACGGGCTACCCGTCAGAAGGAAAATGCGGGGGGATGGTTTATAATCGATCCCTGGCCGGAATTGAAGGACAGGTCTCCAACAGACCCTTCAAATGGCAGTAAATTAATTGACGGAAAAACAGTAAGGTATGATGATCCTTTCTGGGCTCAGGGTTGTGAGTCTTTTGGCGATAATTTACACCAGTATCTCAGCGACAATGTCATGGTGGAAGCTGGTTATACCCTGCCAATTGGCAATGATGAAATATCTGTAAAACTGGCTTTTGACGGTAATACTACCAGAGTCGGTTCTGAAAAGAGAGAGCGCTACAAGTATGAATCGGAATACCATGAATATACTACCGACAGTGGAACGGTCTATTACTGGGATAAGATGCATCCTGCGGTAAATCCGGATTTTGTGGAAGAGACATTTGGAGAGAAACGATTAACATTTAACACAACTTACCATCTCAAATCGATTCCCCGGCTTCAAATGGCTACCGGAATGGAATATCGGCTGGATTATATCGGTGATGATTTGACCGGGAAAAATGAGTTTGAGGAAAAGAAAGATCATCCGGTTATTTCAAAAATAAACTATAACACATTCTCTCTTTTTACCGAAAGCTTTTATGATTTTACCCCTGAATTTGGGGCACACCTGGGAGGCCGACTGGATTTTCATACCCGGGCGTTCATGGCTAATCCAAAAGTTGCCCTGGTTTTCCGTCCAAATCAATCACACTCTTTAAAGTTGATGTATCAGACCTCTTCCAATAATGGCACTGCAGATAATTATGAATACAATAAAAATCATTATGATAACGGGCAACTCATTGGAAGCGGATTGTCATTCGCAAAACCTTACAACAAACCGGATGAAAACAGTGAATATGTGCTGATTCCGGAACTGAATGAGCTTCACAGCCTTAAACCTGAAAAGACCCGTTCTGTAGAGTTCTCTTCTTATCATAAATTCGGGGATAATTTCTCCTTCATGCCATCGATAACCTACGGCAATGTTTCTGACCTTTTCGTATGGTCACAGAAATTTTTCAGGGTTATCAATGTGGGAAATTACAGTTACTTTAATGCAGAAATTGAAGCAAAATATGAATCTAAGTTTTTCAAAGCAGGAGCCAGTCATTCATTCCAAAGGCCTGTTTTTACGGATGTAAAAGATCAGGAGCAGTTCTTTGTCAGGCCCAGAGTTATTTCTTATGACAGCATTTTCGAACCGGAAGAAGGGAAGGTTAAATACTATCCGGTTACCTCTGATACACTCTTTGACACCATCCCGATTAATATTGTAAAAGATGCCATAACAGCAGATGGCAAACATTTCCTGAATATGGCTTCGAATATAACCAAGCTGTATCTGACTGTTATGCCTGTAAACTGGATGTCATTTCATACAAATCTGCGTCTCTTCTGGGGACTTCAGGGCAGGGATATGCTGTATGACAAGGATACAGGGTTTAACTATTGGAACATTACTGACAGCAGAAAAGATCTGGGGTTGAAACAATATCTGAAAAGGTCGGTATCAAAAAAACTCAATGCCAGTCTTCATTTTTATATTCCACACGATTTCGAGCTCTCATTTTTTGTCTATGATATTCTGGGTGCAGACCGACCTCTGGAACCGCAATACCACAAATATGTAATTAACTCATTGCGTTGGCAGCACATGTCTCTTCCTGACCAGAAGGAACTTTACTCAACAGACCAGAGGACATTTGAGCTGAAACTGACAAAATATTTCTAAAACCGAAATTTTTCATGAATTGGGGCAGATATGCTTTCAGGTGTAATTGAAGAGAGAAAGAATGTACGAATACTCACCATAGAAGATGAAGATCTGCTCAGAGAATACGTTTGTGATTATCTCGAAGATATCGGTTTTGTGACATTGCAGGCGGATAACGGAAGGCGGGGACTGGAGTTGATCCGCTCGGAGACACCGGATCTGGTTCTGACCGATTTACGCATGCCGGAAATGAACGGTCTGGATGTACTGGCTGCCATGCAGAAAGAGTTTCCTGAAATGCCGGTGGTCGTGATTTCCGGAACCGGAACATTAAACGATGTAGTTCAGACCATGAAATTGGGTGCATGGGATTACATCTTAAAACCTATTCACGATTATTCAATTCTGGAATTGTCGGTAAAACGAGTTCTGGAAAGAAAACATCTGCTTGAAGAAAACAAAAGGTACAGAAAACATCTTGAAGATGAAGTGGCAATACGCACACAGGATCTTGTAAAAAGTAATCTCAAATTCAAGACTCTCTTTAATCTTGCTGCTGATGCCATTATCATCCATGATCCTCAGGGAAACATAATCGATACCAATCAGAAAGCAATTCAGTATTCGGGTCGCAAACAGGAGCAGATATTGAAGTCAACTATCTTTGACCTGTTTACCGAATCAGAGCAGGATGTCCTGAGGAAATACTTGATAGATCTGAAGCAGGGAAAGCATATTCTTTTTGAGTCATCCCTTAAATCAGGAGATTCTGCAGTAATCCCGGTAGAAGTGAGTGCCTCTCTGATTACCATGGATCAGGCTCCGCAGATACTGGCTGTAGCAAGAAACATAACCGAAAGGAAGAAGGCGGAAGAGGAACGCAGGGAGCTGGAAAAGCAGATCGTGGCCGCACAGAAAATGGAATTATTAGGACTTCTGGCCAGTGGTGTTGCTCATGATTTCAATAATGTTCTTTCTGCTCTGACTGGTTACACAGTTATCCTGCGTTCAAAAATGCAGCAGGGAAGTGCAGAAGAAGAATACCTGAAAAAAATAAACGATATCATTGCCATGGGGCAGAACATGGCACGGAGAATCACTACATTTGTAAGGAAGGGAAAAGATGAGCTTAAAATGGTGGACCTGCACAAAGTTCTTTGTGACACCGAGTCCATGCTTCTTCCAATTTGCAGAAAAATCAATATAGAGCTCCAGTTACAGGCTGCAGATTATCATGTAGTGGGTGATGAAACCCAGTTGCAGAATATATTTCTTAACCTTGGGATAAATGCCCGTGATGCAATGCCGCAAGGAGGAACTCTCCGTTTTACAACGGCAAATATTGCCGGTTCAAATGGCAAGAATACCGGAGAGATCTGTGTTGAGGTCCATGACACCGGTATCGGAATGGACCAGCAGACTTTGGCTAAAATATTCGACCCATTTTTTAGCACCAAGGATGGGGTTAAAGGAACCGGTCTGGGTTTGACCAGTGTTCTATATTGTATTAAAAATCTGCATGGCAAAATAGATGTACAAAGCACTCCGGGAAAAGGGACCTCGTTTCAAATCAGGTTTCCGCTTCATGGAGAATTATCCAATTGATAAACGGTTGCATACCTCAATAGGGAAAAGACCAAATGCCCTTAAGCCAGAATGAATTCCTTTGTTCCGGGATTCATAAAAGAAATATAATAACAGCAGCAATTATACTGCTTTTATACAGTTTTGCGATTCAGGCACAGATTGAGGAATTTACTCTTAAGGCTCTGTTCCTGGAAGCTGCAATTCGTTTTATTAATTGGCCGGAATCAAAGAATGTTTCTGACAGACGGGAGAATGTCTTTGTTGTGGGAGTTTTTCCACATGATAAGATGACGCCTTATTTAGAGAAAACATTTTCTGCAAAAAAGGTGAAAAACAAGGAGGTCAGATTACTTGAAATCGATTATTTGGACAAGATTTCTCAGTGTGATCTGATTTTCATTCCGTGTAGCCAGAAAGGGAACATCAGAACAATTTATGAAATTGCCGATGATTATCCGGTATTGACAGTAAGTGACTCTCCTGATTTAATCAGAAAAGGAGTCATATTGTCTCTGGGTATTGAAAAAGCAAGAATCGCCTGTTATATAAATGAAACAGAAGCATCGAAGGCCGGGTTTAAGATCAGTCATCACCTTATGCAAAAATCCACAGTTATCAGTAATGAGGAGCAGTAATTTTGAAAAACGGTCTTTCGCTGAAAAATCAACTGATCTTTATTATTCTGCTGGTAACTTTGTTTTCAACTACATTGGCATTCTCATTCTCCATCATTTACGATTTCCTGAACTCGCGTAATGACCTGAAAAACAGTATGCAATTTACTGCCAGGCTCATGGCTGAAAATGTCAAATCACCTCTTCTTTTCAATGATGAACTGGGGGCAAATGAACTGTTGCTCTCTTTCAGATCGATACCTACGGTGCTGATGGCAACGGTTATCGATGCAAAAGGAGCGGTTTTTGCCTCTTACCGAAATAAAAATTATAATTACAAAGAAGAGATCCTTACCGACCACATAGGTTCCGATTACCTGGCTTTTGATAAAAACTGCCTTCACATCTCTATTCCCATTGAACAGGAAAATCAGCTCTTTGGTACTTTCTTGCTGAAAGTGTCAACAGAAGCCATTAACAACAAGCTGTTTATTTCTGCCGGAATCTACTTCCTGGTGCTCTTTGTGATTATGGTGGTATCCTATCTGCTGGCTCTCAGGTTACAACAGATTATTTCTGCTCCTGTTCTGGAGCTTAAAAGGCTGGCTGAACAGATAACTCATGAATCCGATTATTCCATAAGAATTCCTCAGACACATCAAAACGAGATAGGACAGCTTCAGAGAAGTCTTGATCTGATGGTAAAGCAACTTAACCAGTATGTCAGTTCATTGAAAAATGAGATTGCTGACAGGATATTATCACAGCAGGAAACGATGCAACTCAGGGCTTATTTAAATAAGATTATCGACTCACTTTCCTCCGTTATTATCGCAGTCGATCCTGATGGCCTGATAAAACAGGTAAATGCATCTGCTGTCAGTTTCCTGGAGATGGATTATGATTCCCTGATCCATTGTCCACTTAATAGTGTCCTTACAATGCTGAAGGATAAGCAGGAGCAGTTAAGAAGCTGTATGGAGAAAAGGATCCCTCAGTCGTTTCCGGTTGTATATAACAGGAGTGGGACATCGCAGCAGATATATCTCAATATCGGAATGTTTCCTCTTGCTCTGGATGAGAACCAGGGAATTGTCATCGTAATAGATGATGTGACCGAGAAAAATCGCATGGAAAGCATGATGATACAGAATGAGAAAATGATTTCACTGGGGGGACTCGCTGCTGGTATGGCCCATGAAATCAATAATCCCCTGGCTATCATAAGTCAGGGAGTACAGAACATACTTCGACATCTCTCGGACCAGAATCCAAGAAACCTTGAAACAGCATCAGAATTCAATCTGGATTTGGTTTCTGTAAATAGTTATCTGCAGAAACGAAAAGTGATACATTATCTGGAGGGAATACTTTCGGCATCAAAGCGGGCAAGCGAGATTGTCGCAAACATGCTTCAATTCAGCAGAATGAGTAACCAGTCAAAAACACCTGCCAATATCAATGAGCTTATCGATCAGACAATCGAACTGGCTCAGAATGAATATGAATTGAAGAAAAAATTTGATTTCCGACAGATAAAAATGATCAGGGAATACCAGGATGATCTGTCATCTGTTTTCTGCAATGTTACCGAAATTCAACAGGTCATTCTCAATCTGTTAAAAAATGCCGCACATGCCCTTTATGAAAAGAAAAGCGTTGATTTCATTGCACAGATTACGGTGCGCACAGTAAATGAAGGCTCATTTGTGCGAATTGAAATTGAGGACAATGGTCCGGGTATTCCGGATGAGATCCGAAACCGGGTTTTTGAGCCTTTTTTCACCACAAAAGAGGTGGGGGTGGGTACAGGTTTAGGGCTTTCTGTCTCCTTTTTCATTGTTACCAAGAATCATGGCGGCACTATTGAATTCGAATCAAGTGTCGGTGTGGGAACCAGATTTATTATCAGGCTGCCAAACAGGAGCGATAATACCTGATTTGGAAGAATCAGGCTAGTGTTCGGATATGGAGCCCCCTAACCCCCGAAGGGGGAACTAAGACCCACAATCAAGCTTCCCCAGCCACATTATGCGATCCTAAAGTCCCCCTTCGGGGATTAGATTGGCACTTTCCCTGTTAGTGCCATTTTCGGGTGACTGGAAAGAATAGATAAGCAGAAGAAAGACAGCGCAAATTATCCTGGTGTATTGATACGTGCACTCATATTTTATATAAGCTAAGGTAACTACTCAGGTATGAAACAAACAACTTATAAGAAATCGGAAACAATCGGAAAGGAATCAGAAATAATACCTGATCAGATAAGCCCTGGAAAATAAGGGAGTTCTTTTCATTTTATTTTTCGTTTAGATATTTTTCAGATTTCTTCTGATTAGATATTGTTTTGGGATTATTTCTTATTTTTTTCGATTTTGTATTATCAGATTATTTTTTGCCATCAGATTCCTGGGCAGTTACTAAACTGGTAAATTTACAGAAAATTTGGAGGTAGAAAAATGAGGAAACTGCATACGTTATTGGTGATCGTGCTTTGTGGTTGTCTTGTCAGTAATTGTGGTTGGAGTCGCATGGCAAAGGGTGGAACAATCGGGGCAGGAGTCGGAGCGGTTGTGGGAGGATTGGTGGGCCATAAAGCTGGAAACACGGCTGTGGGTGCAATTGTGGGTGCGGCTGTGGGTGGTGCAGCGGGAGCAGCGATTGGCAGGTATATGGACAAGCAGGCAGAGGAGATTCGTAAAGATCTGAGAAATGCAAAGGTGGAGCGTGTAGGGGAGGGGATAAAGATTACCTTTAATTCAGGGATACTGTTCGATGTAAATTCACATGTGCTTCGCAGTGAGGCTCGTCAGAATGTAAATGACCTTGCCAGAATTCTTCAGAAGTACGAGGATACCTACATTCTTGTGGAAGGGCATACCGATTCTACCGGTTCAGACAGATACAACAACACCTTATCTGAAAAAAGGGCATCATCGGTTTCTTATCAGTTAAAATCACAGGGAGTAAATCCAACCCGGATATCAACTTATGGATATGGGGAGAGTCAACCGGTTGCGGATAACGGTACAGTATCGGGCCGTCAGCAGAACCGGCGTGTTGAAATAGCTATTTTTGCAAATGATAAGCTTAAAAGGGCTGCCCGTAATGGCACCATTTAGGTGTTTTGGGGCTGGTAATGGGAAGATCATGGATATCAGATCACCACAAATGAGCGGACAGACCCTTTGCAGAAACAATGCTTTTTCAGGTCTTATCCGCCTTAAATCGATTTGAAATTCATGAATTCATCGTTTTTTTTCCAGATAATGTTTTCTCCTGAACTAGGGTATATGGTTAAAATTTTCTCACCTTTGAGGGTGGCCTGGAGTGCGTTACGCAGATCTTTTCCGGTTACTGGCATTCCATTTCCGGGTCTGCTGTCATCCATCTGCCCGTGGTAGGTGAGAATGCCCTCTTTTGAGTAAACCAGAAAATCCGGGGTGCAGTTCACTTTAAACTTTTTGGCTACCAGTTGAGTGGCATCAAAAAGGTAGGGAAAAGTGTAGCCAAAAGTGAGTGCATCCTCTTTCATCCGGTCGGGTCGATCTTCAGGAGAGATTTCGATATCGTTCGAATTTATCCCTACCGCTTTTATTCCATACTGCTGGAATTCTCTGATCAGTTTTACCAGCACTTCACGGATATGTTTGACGTAGCTGCTGTGGTTGCAGATAAAAGTCACCAGAATTGCTGATGCACCCAGAAGATGATCACTAAGTACCAGATTACCATCGATGTCTGGCAGGCCGAAATCTGGGAGAGAACTTCCCAGCATAATGCCTTTGTTTGTTTCCATAAGAGTTCCCCGTAAATAACATTGCAATAACCAAGTCATTATTATTAAAGCTGTTGCAAGAGTTATGCCCACGAAATACCCGAATAAAAACTTTAACCAAAGGGCTTTTTTCCGATTCGCGCAATTCGTGTTGTTCCGGTTAGATCTGGTAATAATCAGCAGTTGGAGATAACACGAATAGCCCGAATAAAAACCCGGAATTACTGGATCTTTTTTGCCGGACAGCCTGATTACTGTTGGCTGAGGGGTCCTATTTTGAGGTAAACTATAACCAGTGATATTATATTTTGATTCATTAGGCATGTTGTTTGCCTCTAAACTGTCCTAAGTTGGCTTAATCAGACCTGATTCGGGGTCATTAGAAAAAGATAGAAAGGGTATCTTTTATGGGGAAAGCAATCCCTCAGCAAAACTATAGCGAGAATTCAATCATCCAGGGTTTTATCCTGGAGAGAGTCCAGCCTATTTCCGAACTGCATTCAACCGCATATATATTCAGGCATCAGAAAACCGCAGCCAAATTGCTGCATCTTTTCAATGATGATCCCAATAATCTTTTTTCCATAGCATTTCGCACTCCTGTTTATAACAGCACCGGTGTTCCTCATATACTTGAGCATTCGGTATTATGTGGCTCCAAAAAATTCCCGCTGAAAGACCCTTTTCAGGAGTTATTAAAGGGTTCATTGCAGACTTTTCTCAATGCCCTCACTTACCCCGATAAAACCGTCTACCCGGTTTCATCACAGGTGCAGAAAGATTTTTTCAATCTGGTTGATGTTTACTGCGATGCGGTTTTTAATCCTCTTCTGACAGAAAACACCTTCTATCAGGAGGGATGGCATTTCGATGTGGAAGATATAAATGGTCCTGTAGGAATAAAAGGGATTGTCTATAATGAAATGAAGGGTGTTTTTTCAAACTTTTCAAGCCACGTGGACAGAAAGACCCTTTCATCACTGTTCCCCGACACCACCTATTTCTTTGAGAGTGGTGGTGAACCCGAGCATATCACTGACTTAAGCTATCAGCAGTTTAAAGAGTTCCACTCTTCATACTATCATCCTGCAAACTCTTTTATTTTTCTTTATGGAAACATTCCATCCGAAAAAACACTTCATTTTCTTGATGATAATTATCTGTCCCATTTCTCAGAGATCCGGATAAATTCGGTGGTAAAGAAGCAACCGCTCTGGGATAGTGCCAGGGAATTGCAAATTGAGGCTCCGGCACCGAAGGAAGATGACGGGACCGCCACAGTGGCCCTGACCTGGATCTTTGGTGATACTACAGATCCTTTTGTGACACTGTCCGGAAGAATCCTCACCCATTATCTTCTGGGCACAGAAAGTTCTCCTTTAAAGCGGGCGCTGGTTGATTCCGGTCTGGGTGAAGACCTGGATGACATTTCCGGATTTGACACCGATCTGATTCAGTCGGTTTTTGCTGCAGGATTGCGGAAATGTGATCCCGGTAATGCTTCAAAAATCGAAAAGCTTATTTTAGATACCCTGAAAGAGCAGGTTGAAAAGGGGCTTGACAGGGAACTGCTGGAAGGTGCATTGAGGCAAGTGGAGTTTTCTCTTCGGGAGGTTATCGGAGGGCATTTCCCATATAATTTACGCTTGGCAGAAAGATGTTACCGGTCCTGGATTTACGGTGGCGATCCATGTGCGCATCTGGCTTTTGAAAAACCTCTTTCATCCATAAAGGCACGCATGGCTGATGGAGAACCGTTTTTCTCGGAGCTTATCAGGAGTCGTTTGCTGGATAATAATCATCGGTTGCGTTCCACCATAATCGCTTCTTCTGAAATGGGAAAAAAACTTGAACAGCAGACTCAGAAGCATGCAGCCAGGTTAACAGCAGGATTCACAGACAGTGAGAAACAGAAGTATCATTCTCTGACCCGTACTCTGCTGGAACAGCAAAAAACTCCGCCATCAGAGCAGGCTCTGGCAACTCTGCCCAAACTGCTCAAATCGGATCTTCCCAGGAGTCAAAGAGAAATACCCACCGAAAAAACTTCCATAGGGGAAGTACCAGTATATAATCATCAACTGTTTACATCTGGAATCGTTTACCTGGATATCGGTTTCGATCTTCGTGCTGTTCCCCAGAATCTTCTTCCCTATCTTCCCATATATAGTGAATTGATTACCCGTTGTGGGGCTGCAGGTCATTCATTTGAGAAGATGGCTGTGAGGAGCGCTTTATCCACCGGAGGGATCGATTCTTCTGTTATCTGCAAAACCCATATAGAGCGTAATGATCTTTTCTTCCATACATTTATACAAAGCAAATCCCTGCAGCCGCGTTTCGGTGAGATGCTTGATATTATCAGTGATCTGCTGCTGTCTCCGGATCTTGAAAACAGCAAACAGATTCGTGATATACTTCTGGAAGAGCGCAATGGCTTGCATTCGTCTATAATCGGTGCAGGTCATCAGTTTGCAATTACCCATGCAGCATCATATCTGGTGCCATCCCGTTATATCGATGAGCAATTAGGAGGACTGACTCAGCTCAGGTTTCTGGATAATCTGGTGAAAACCGATTCTATTGATCAGATTATTTCTTCGATTGCACAATTGCACAAAATCATTATCAACCGTAATGGCTGTGTGCTGTCGGTGACATCTGATAATCCGTCCCAGCTCAAGGATCAGTTGCAGGATTTTATCAACAGACTTCCTGCCGCGGAACTGAGACCTCTCGTTTACAACACCGAGCAGGTTAAGCCTGCTAACATAAAGGGAATAGAGATCAGTTCAGCAGTAAATTTTGTGGTACAGGTCTGGAAAACTCCAAGAATAGAACCTGAGACTGCGGGACATCTGTTTTTGCTGTCACGACTGCTTTCAACCGGTTATCTTTGGGACAAGGTGAGAGTTGAAGGTGGAGCTTATGGTGGGATGGCCATGATGTCTATTACCAGTCCGGTCTTTTCATGTGCATCATACAGAGATCCGAATTTAAAGAGTACATTTGATCATTTTATGGGCGGGCTTAAGGAGATTGCTTCCGGAATTTCGCCATCTCTGGTTGACCAGAGTATTATAGGCACAATAGGGAAGATCGATGCTCCCAGGACTCCACACGCACAAGGCTTTGGTGAAACAATGGATCTGTTACTGGGAAATACCATAGAATTTCGCCAGAAACTCAGGGATGCAATACTGGGTGCCAATGCAGAGGTACTCAAGAGGAGTGCAGAGAAGATTCTGGAATCTTCACAAAAAGTACAGGTGGTGCTTGGCAGTGAAGCTGCATTTGATGCTGCACAATCTCAGGGCCTTTCCTTTACCAGAGAACCTCTTATAAAGTAGGAAATAAAAAAAACGGGATGTGTCACCACGCACACCCCGTTTTAATTTGGAAATTCAGGTTTTTCAGGCGGTGACATCCATATTTTCACCGCGCCCAGGTTCCGAAGTCCGCCTCTCTTGTTGAAGGTTTTCTTCGCGAACCCGCTCTTCACGCTTCTCAGAAGATACTTTTTCTTCGGCCTGCCTGCTTTTTACCTGCTCGGCATAGACCTGACCTGAATTTTCAACTCCGTTTATGGACATCTCTCACCTCCCTATGACAAGCCCTATTCAGTTTATCGGCATCTATTAGGAAAACTTTAGCTTTTTTTTAAGGAAAAGGTTTGAGCGTAAGATTCATCGGTTCTAATTAGCACTGAAGGTATAGCTGTAAGGATTAATTCTGATTGGTAACAAAATTTCACCTATGCCCCCTAAATCCCCCGATGGGGGACTTAAGAGCGTTCAAAGCAACATTTTATAAAACCCTATGGTCAAGTTCACAGTTACATTATGCGATCTTAAAGTCCCCCTTTGGGGGATTTAGGGAGCGGGAGATTTAGCGGGCTGGAGCAGCGCCCTGTGAGGCAGGATTAAAGAAAAGGGTGATTCAGAGTGCGTAATTATTAACACCCATTATCCCTAATCACCTTTGAGAAAAACTTACCAGAATCTTTAATGATTCTTTTCTGGGTTTTGAAATCTACATAAACAATTCCAAAACGTGAAGAGTACCCTTCTTCCCATTCGAAATTGTCCAGTAGTGACCAGGCAAAATACCCCTTTACATCGACACCCTTCATGATTGCTTCATGCAATGACCGGATATAGCTTCGGTAGTATTCAACACGCAGGGGATCGTGCACCATTGAATCTTCGGAAATGGTGTCTGGGTATGCCGCACCGTTTTCCATTATATATATAGGTATCTTGCCGTATTCATCAGTCACTTTCAGCAGCATGTCTTTAAAGCCTTCCGGATAGACAGTCCAACCTCTGTCGGTTTTGGGAAGATCATTCCTGGTTATTTTAGGAAGATTATTTTGAATGGTAAGCCAGTTGCTGAAATAATGGTTTATCCCAAGGTAATCGAGAGGTTGACAAATTCTTTTCAGATCATTATCGAGAATCACCGGATTGAACGGTGTAATGGAATCATTTTCCAGTGCAGGGTAACTGCCCTTGAAAATGGGGTCAAGCAAGGTACGGGGACCTGTGGTCCATGCTATATCTACTGCAGCATTATCTTCCGGGGTATCGTTTGCCGGATAGTCCATTCCCAATGCCAGAGTTATACCAAATTTGGCTTTGGGCAGAATACTTCTTCCGGCACTGGTTGCATCTCCGTGAGCCAGCAAAAGGTGGTGAATCACCTGAGTGTAGGTAGAATGATCTTTGATTCCGGGAGCATGTTTACCTGTAAGATATCCGCACAGGGCAAAGACATTTGGTTCGTTATGAGTGCTCCAGTAGCGCACCCGGTCACCCAGGGATTTGTACATCACAACGGCATACTCTGTAAACCAGTCAGCGATTCTTCTGTTAAGCCATCCACCGGCATCCTGAAGAGCCATGGGAAGATCCCAGTGAAAGAGGGTGATGAAAGGTTCGATATTGTTTTCCAGAAGTTTATCTACCAGACGGCTGTAGAAGTCGATTCCTTTGGGGTTAACAGTTCCTCTGCCATCAGGAAGAACTCTTGACCAGGAGATTGAAAACCGGTAACCCTTTAGTCCCAGAGTTTTCATCAATTCGACATCCTTTTCCCACAGGTGATAATGATCGCAGGCGATATCACCGTTGTCTGCATTCCGGATTTTGCCCGGGAGTCTGGCAAAGCGGTCCCAGATCGTTTCGGTTCTGCCATCTTCAAAAGCTGCTCCTTCGATCTGATAGGCTGCGGTTGCCGCTCCCCAGATAAAATCTGAGGGGAATGAAAGAGAGTTATTCATGATTAATCCTCGTAGGGGGAAAAGTGAATCTTGGAAGATCATCAAAATATGTAAAATATGAACACAATATAAATCAAAAAAAAAGTCTATGGACTGTTCTAACGCTCAGTGCGTAAGAAACTGATGAGAGTTTTTTCTCTTGAGTAACATTTTACTTCAGGCTTGTAACCACTTTTCGGGCTGAACCAACAGTAAAGTTCTCCAAATCCACCTTGGTGAGGTACTTGCCTGTAATCGGCAGTGTCCTCGCAAAGGTAACTTTGTTGCAATTCGGTAGTATTTTCGCGAAGGTAACAGCCGTTTAATCGGTAGCGTCTTTTGGGTGGTTGCCTGCAATCCGTAGCGTCCTCGCGAAGGATTGAGTTTTTCCCCTAAACATAGTATACTAAATTTAAGATCAATTGAAGGTGGTGAGGCCGGAATACTTCAATTTCTGATTACTATTATCTAAGGACAAGTTTATGCAGATTCAATTTTGTGGAGGTGCGCAGACGGTTACCGGATCCCATACGCTTATTTCGGTAAATGGAAAGAGAATTCTTTTTGAGTGTGGTTTGTTCCAGGGAAGGCGTCAGGAATCCTATGAAAAAAATCAGAATTTTACATTTGATCCACAGTCCCTGGATGCGGTAGTGCTGAGCCATGCTCATATCGATCATAGCGGTAATCTTCCGAATCTGGTAAAGAAGGGGTATAATGGGCCGATATATGCCACTCCTGCCACAATTGATCTTTGCAAAATAATGCTTCGCGATTCTGCATACCTTCAGGAAAAAGATTTGGAATTTGTGAACATCATCCGACGCCGCAGCCATCAACCGGAGCTTCCACCTTTATACAATATTCATGATGTGGAAAAGACACTGGGACTTTTTCAGGATATCGATTTTGATAAAGAGTTTGAATTGGGTCATGGGATCAGGATGATGTTTCGTGATGCAGGCCATATTTTAGGTTCTGCAAGTGTGCATTTTGAGATCAATGAGCAGGGACGGGTGTATAAACTGGGGCTTACCGGTGATATAGGAAGGCCCAATATGCCGTTGACTCACGATCCCAATGTGCTCAGGGAACTTGATATTCTGATAATGGAAAGTACCTATGGTAACCGTTTTCACGGAACATACGATAATGTCGAAGAGGATGTGGCTCAGGCAATACGGGAAACTGCGGCGGGTGGTGGGAAAATAATCATACCTTGTTTTGCGGTAGGAAGAACCCAGACCATGGTTTATGTATTGCATAAATTGTTTAACCATAACCGTATCCCGGATCTTCCGATTTACGTAGACAGTCCTCTTGCTTGTAATGCTACCGAAATTTTCAGGTCGTATCCTAAATATCTGGATCGGGAGACCAACCGGATCTTTCTGAGTTATGATAAGGACCCGTTTGGATTTCAGAGGCTTACCTATGTTCATGATGTAGAGGAATCCAAGAAGTTGAATTTTATGGCATATCCCCATGTTATCATTTCTGGTTCAGGGATGGCCGAGGGTGGAAGAATACTTCATCACCTCAGAAATAACATTGAAAATCCCAGAAATCTGATTCTGTTTGTGGGCTATGCGGCGAAAGAGACTCTGGCCAGAAAAATCATTGATGGTAACCGGGTGGTTAAAATATTTGGCGAAGAGCACCAGGTAAGAAGTAAGGTGAAGGTGATCGATGCTTTCAGTGCTCATGCGGACAGACGAAATCTGCTGGATTATGTAGCACTTAACTCTCCTCAGCGTTTAAAACATATTTTCCTGGTGCATGGGGAACTGGATCAGGCTATGCCGCTTAGAGACGGCATACGAAGCCAGGGTTTTCAAAATGTGCATTATCCTGCGCCTGGAGAAGTATTCACTTACAATCGGGACACCTGGTGACAAACAGTACAGAAATTCCTGTTGTCTGCGCTATAATAGAAAAAGATGGTATGATTCTGGCGGCTAAGCGCGGGGTTAATCAGTCAAATGCCGGCCTCTGGGAGTTTCCCGGAGGGAAGGTTCACTCTGGAGAAACTTCAGAACAAGCTCTCAGGCGCGAAATCCGTGAAGAACTTGCGGTGGAGATAAATATCGTAAAACAGTTGGAACCGGTTTCCTACCGCTATCCATGGATATTTATCAGGCTGATTCCTTTTATCTGCAGTATCAGTCAGGGTGAACCGGAGGCATTAGAGCACGCACAGGTGGGTTTCTTTAATCGAAAAGATTGCAGTAAAATACTGTGGTCTCCTGCAGATATAAAAGTGATGGAGCAATACTGGGAGTCTGTACGTAAAGATCTGGATTGAAAGAGTAATCATTAGTTGTGAAGCTTCAAGGTTTACTCTTTCTTTCTTTCTTCACTTCGATATTCTGTCCTCTCCACGATCTCCATCGCAACCTCCAGCTTTGCCTCTTCAACCCAGTTTACCTCGATTCCTCTTCTTTCCATTCCTCTAAACCAGGTTTCCTGGCGTTTAGCCAGTTGATGGATGTTTTGTCGCAAACGGGACACCATGGTCTCATAGTCCACTTCACCATCGATAAAAAGAGCGACATGTTTGTATTCCATTCCAAATAATGCAAATCTCTCTCTGGGAACTACTGAATGCAGCAATTTTCTAACTTCATCGATCATTCCCTCCTTTAGACGTGCTTCCAGTCGTGCATCGATACGTTGTCTTAACTTGGCTCTTTCCCATCTGGTACACAATACCAGAGGGGCTAAATCGGGGAAATGATGTTGTGTTGAAGTGTAACTCTGTTCACTCATAGCTACTTCAAGTGCTCTGACTATCCGCTTTTTGCTGCTAAGGTCGGTTTTCTCGTAAAGCGGTTTGTTTAATTGAAGCAGCTTTTTTTCAAGATCGGTTTTCTGCTGTTTCATCAGTTCTTTTCGTATAGAGACATTCTCTGGAATTGCAGGGATCTGGTAATTTTTAAGAACCGCTTCAATATATAAGCCAGTGCCACCGACCATAACCGGCATGTGTTTTCTGGAAATGATCTGATCAAATGTTTTAAAGAAATCGTTCTGGTAGTGAAACAGTGTATAGATTTCGGCAGGATCTGCGATATCGATTAAATGATATGGGACAGGGCCCTTGGGGGTTTGGTATTCTTTAAGGTCTTTTCCGGTACCAATATCCATGCCACGATAGACCTGGCGCGAATCTGCTGAGATGATTTCTCCTTTCAGATGGAGGGCGATTTGCACTCCCAGGGCGGTTTTTCCTGATGCGGTTGGTCCGCAGACGACGATCAGATTTTTTTTGCAGTTCAATTACGACTCCGCAAACCAGATTAACGGTTGCCCGTAAGCGGGAAAGGGTTTATAATTATGAAACACTTGTTCGATTAAGGTTAGATCAACCATTAAAAAAGTTTCGACCCTGAATGCGTACTAAAAATATAATACTAATTGTTGCTGCACTGCTTTTAAGCTGTGTTGTTCCATCAGAACCACCAGAGAAAGGACTGGCGATTTCTCTTTGTTCTCCAGATACCATCTCTCCCTATTCACCGTTAAAACTCGTATTTTCATCACCACTTGAAGATTCTCAGTTGATATCATTTCATTTTTCGCCCCCATTTTTTGAGTATTATAAATCTCTGTCATTATCAAAAGATACTCTTGAGGTGGTCCCAACCAGTCCTTTCATGGGTAATACCCGTTATAATTTTATAGCACGAGGAGATTCTTTCAGTTTTTATACTTATGCACATGAAAAGGAGCCTAACAACACAATTACAACAGCAGACCATTTTACTGCAAAAATGTTTGGCTCAGTTTCTAATGTCAATGACACTGATTGTTTTATTATTGAAGATAGTATAGTAAGGTTTTACTTAAGATCGTACTATTCGGAGTCAGTCTTCTTATTATCTGATATTAAGGGCAGAGTTACTTCACCCAGGATATACCGGCCGGTGGATTCGCTGTCAGTACCGGATTCATTCATTTATCCACTTATTTTGCGGGTTTTTTCACATTACCGTTCCAGTGGTGGATATTACGAGATCGGTAAAATTAACAGTTAGCACAGGAATGACAATGAAATATACAGAGAAATTTGCAGAGCTGATAGGCAAAATAAAACAGGATAAAGAGAATGCTGTGCTGTTTGGCAATATTTACAGTCCATTCTGGGAAATGGTTATTGAAGCGGTTTGCGAGGTGATAAGAAATGGAGAGGATCTTGAGGCCCTTCTAAAGAAAGAGAACTTTCTGATTGATTTTGGAGTCACACCTGAGCTTTGTCCTGATCCGCAAAGCAGTGTTTCTGCAATTACTGGATGTTCATCCGAGGAAAGTCCGGTTCAGATACTTACAGTGTCAAATTGGATCTCCATTCTTGTCTGCAAGATTCTCAAGGGTGATAAAGAGGAGTTGTTGCAGAAGAAAATAGAGACTTCGAAAATTGGTATCCGTAAAACAGAGCAGGAAATAAAGACACAGCAGCAGGAAAGAAAGGAACTGCTTCAATCTCTTCTGGAAAAATCTGCTTCCGGACAGCAGGTGAAATTTTTAGATCATCTGGATGAACTGGACAGTATGGTTCTGGAGAGTCTGAGGGTAAAAAGATCTATTTCAAACGGGGCATTTTTAACAGTCGATCAGAAACGCTCTCATGTAGAGCGGGAGAAAAAGATTCAGAAAGAGTTGCAATGGTATAATTCTTTACTTGGTTCCATTAAGGAACGGGAAGGCATGCTGGAGATTAAAAAAAACGGTGATCGGATAACGGCCAATTTTAATTTGCTTCTTGATTATGAGCAGACAATAGAGAAAGCTGAAGAAGAGATTAAGGTAATAAAGAAACAGCATCAGGAAATTTCTCCACTGGAAATTCAAAGCAAGGTACAAAAAGAACTGGAAAAGATCAGGGATCTTGTCAGACTGTCTTCAAGAAGATGTCACTGTGAATGTAATCCGTTGGTTCTGGAGGAGAGCAAATGTTTGACATTCCAGACGATTAACGAGTGTTTCGAACGGATTCTGGAGTTTGATCCTAAAATTTTCTATAATGATCGGGTGACTATCTTTGGTAAGCCCCAGGTTCTTCTGGTCCCGGGTGCCGGGAATGCTCTTTATGACTGGGAGAACAATTTTCTTATTGTTCCGCTAAATGCTTATGGAAATAATGCCATGGCCTCCATTGCAGCGGGAATAATCGAGTATCGTCTGGATGTTGATGAAAGCCGGTATCTTCTTACCACCTATAATCAACTTGCAGAGAACAAAAATATCCGTTCCAGCACGGCTTTGAAGGGTCAACTGATTAAAGATTACATTACCTGGATGACTTCGGAATATAAAGGATTCAGAATTCTGAAAAAAGAGATCAAACAGTGGTTTGAGCATGAGATAGCTCCCAGTAAGAACGAAATTTATACACCGGCATCTTATCAGATATTCAATTTGAATAAAGAGGAGTATCAGAAGCAGTTGTCCGAAGCCGAAGAGATGGTCAAAGAGGGAATAGAATCCTGCAGTGATCAGCAGCTTTGGATCAGCAGTATTCTTTTTTATCAAAAAGGAGAACTCGCTGAGGCGCTTCGGTTTCTGGAGACCATTGTCAGCAGAAAACAGGCATCACCGATGGTTTATTACAATATTGGGCAAATCGCATCGAAATTAAACATGCGACAGGTTGCTCAGAACGGATTTACTGAATTTATAAAACGTCATCCACAATCCTGGTGGGCAAAGACTGCCCAGGAGAGATTGAGCAGATTGTGAAGAGTGTGTGAAAAAGAGCAGATCCCAAACAACAAAACACTAATCATCCCATTATAAAAATCGGAGTTAAAAGTGTGGGAAAGCACCCACAAGGGGTGCTCCCACGGGGGAATATTTATTTTTTCCTTAATCTTAAATTTTTAAATCAAAAAATTCCTAAATAAATCTAATATCTTAGATCTAACATCTTAAATCCTAATAGGTTGAGCAGATCTTGATCTGATCGGCGTAACTTAAATGTTGACAACACCTTAAAAAAAAGGTAACTTTTGTTATCACAAAAAGCAGGAGGTTTTCGGCCGTGCTATCAAAACCGGTCGTTTCAATTGTTGGAAGGCCTAATGTGGGCAAGTCAAGTCTTTTCAACCGGATTATTGGTAAAAGAATCGCGGTTGTAGATGATTTTGCTGGAGTTACCAGAGATAGAAATTATTATTCTGCTCAATGGAGTGGGGTACCGTTTCTGATTGTGGACACTGGAGGGCTTATTCCCAATGTACACGAGGCAATGCCTGAAGCAATTCATGACCAGGTAAACATAGCAATAAAAGAATCCGATGTGGTGCTTTTTATGGTGGATGCCGGTACCGGTCCTACCGATCTGGATCTTCTTGTGGCAAAACAGCTTCGCAGAATTTCTGAACGGGTAATTCTGGTGGTGAATAAGGCAGAATCATCCTCTGTCATTTTTGATCTGGATTCATTTCGTTCTCTGGGCATAGGCACTCCACATCCCATTTCTGCGCTTCATGGAAAAGGGGTGGCAGATCTTCTTGATCTGGTTCTGGAAATAATTTCCAGAGAGCCAACGGAACCAGTTGAGGAAGCAGAGCCGGATTTGAAACTAACGATAATCGGCCGTCCCAATGCCGGAAAATCATCTCTGGTAAATAAGCTCCTGGGTCAGAACCGTATGATAGTTGATGATAAACCCGGTACTACCAGGGATGCTATCGATAGTGAACTGGAATATAATGGACGTAGAGTAACCCTGATTGATACAGCAGGGCTTCGCAAACGTGCTCGTGTAAAGCAGGACATGGAATATTACTCCAATCTGCGGGCTCTTAGCAGTATAGAGCGATGCGATGTCTGTGTATTGATGGTTGATGTGAACGGTGAGATTGGGGTTCAGGATCTTAGGATTTTAAAACGAGTCATTGAGATGCACAAGGGCGTGCTATTGTGCTGGAACAAATGGGATCTCAAGGAGAAAGACCACAGGACTTTTGATCAGCTTGTGGAAGAGACTCGCAGGGAATTCATGGAATTAAGGTGGGTTCCCATGCTTTCCATTTCTGCGCTGACCGGACAGCGGGTTAATACGGTAATAGAGCGGGCTTTTAAAATAAAGGAAAGAATGGGATTCCGGGTCCCCTCATCAGAATTCGAAAATCAGGTTTTTAGTTGGATAAGAGCTCACCCTCATCCTGCAATTCCGGAGAATCCTGTGCGATTTCTGGGAGCACGACAGATCGGTGCACCATATCCTCTATTCAGGTTCTTTGTTACTAACCCTGATGAGATCTCTCCTGGTTATATTCGTTTTCTGTCCAATAAAATCTATGAGATATATGATTTTGAAGGGTGTCCGTTGACGTTGGAATTTCGTCCTATAAAAAAGAAATATTTCGAAGTTCATCAGTTTGGGGGAACGCCCGATGGTGGAGTTCCGGAGGAGGAAATGTGAGAATAGGAGTTTTAGGTGCAGGGAGCTGGGCGATTGCTCTTACTGTATTGCTGCATAAACGTGGTCACCAGGTCAGTATGTGGGAATTTAATCCTCAAGATGCTGAGATGTTGCAACAGAAGCGAGAACATCCGGTAAAGCTGCCGGGAATCCGGATTCCAGATGATGTTGATATTAATAATGATATTGCTGCTACTGTAAAAGCCAGCGAAATTATTATCTGTGCTGTGCCTTCTCAGACAATGCGTTCGACTATGAAGCGTATTGCACAATTGTGTACTGATAAAGAGATTAGCAGTATTCAAGGATGGGTGATTGTTGCCAAAGGAATAGAAACAGATACTTTAAAACTGATGACAGATGTTTTGCTCGAAGAACTTCCCCAGATTACTTCCGATAAGTTGCTGGTATTATCTGGGCCATCCCATGCTGAGGAGGTTTCCAGAGACATTCCTTCCACAGTCGTTGCTGCATCTGAAAACAGGGAACTTGCTCTGAAGATTCAGGAAAATTTCTCTACCGATACATTTCGTATCTATACCAATAATGACATAAGAGGCGTAGAGCTGGCCGGAAGTGTGAAAAATGTTATTGCTCTGGCTGCCGGGATAAGTGATGGCCTGGGGTGTGGTGATAATACCAAAGGTGCTCTGATGACCAGGGGTATCGCAGAGATGATGCGACTTGGTCGAAAGATGGGTGCACAGGAAAGCACTTTTTCCGGTCTGGCTGGAATAGGGGATCTAATCACAACCTGTATCAGCAAACATAGCAGAAACCGTAAAATGGGTGAACTGATAGCTTCCGGATTGAGTCTGCAGGAAGCCTTATCAAAGATGACTATGGTTGCTGAAGGGGTAGCAACTACCCGTTCAGTTCATCAACTTGCTGAAAAGCTGGGAATTGAGATGCCTATTACCGCTGCTGTTTACAGCCTGTTGTTTGAGGGAAAAGATGCCAGGTTGATGGCTAAGGAGCTCATGGGGCGGGAGTTGAAGACCGAGTGGTATTGAGACACTTAAAAAGTTGGTAACCACTCGATTTTTAATTTAAGCGGTTGAAAAAAGTGACTCTGGTTAGAAAGATGTAGTTTAAAAAGTTGGTAATTTCCGCTAAAATGCCTGTTTTTAGAAAAGTATAAATAAATACAAATTCTGCAAGGAACCGGGCCGTCATGGATATACCCAAAAAAGCTTACTACTCAATCAGTGAAGTCTGTCGCTTTACCTCTCTGGAACCTCATGTACTGCGCTACTGGGAAAGTGAATTTCCACAACTGCGACCCAAAAAAAACCGGGCCGGAAACAGAGCGTACCGGGATAAAGATATCGAGATTATTAAAAATATCAAGCATTTGCTGTATGATGAAAAGTTTACTATTTCTGGTGCAAGGAAAAAGCTTTCTGAGCTGCAAAAAACACATCCTGAACAAACTCCGAAAGAAGACCTGCCAAAGGAAACTACAAAGGATACTACAAAAGAAACTCCTGAAATATCATCTGCCTATCAGATGAAACTGGATCTGTCCTTACCCGGGGAAATCTCTCGCAGTGAAATCAAGAATGAACTAATAGAGATTTTGAAGATTATCGGAGGGTAGTATCATTACCTTCCCTAACACTTCTGGTAAACTTTATACACAAGTAGAACCTTGTGTACCCCGCTACTTAGCCTGAGCTGCAGTTATCCTCTTAGTCTTCTTTTAATATTGGGACCGTTATCCAGGAAAAAACAGACCTGCCGTTTTTTTTCATTAAGCAATGAACGATTCTTTTCTTCGTGAAAAAGAAAGATTCTGCCTGTGAACTGCCAATTTGACGATAGAAAAACTTCTGTAATATTGAACATCATCACAGCAAAAGTCAAGTGTGAAAGAGCTGATCTTTGTGATCATAATAAATTATTCACATATTCATCAATTCTATTAACTGTTTTTTTTTCCTGAATAAAAATGACTTTTTTGTTTTTAATCACATTAAATTAATCTTAAGATGACATTTAATATTGTTGCTAATGACAGATAATATAGCGGTTATCTGCCATGAGCAACCGTTTTACACTGTTTCAGCGTACGGAGGTATTAACAATGAATAAGAAGAGAAATATGGCTATCCTTCTGACGATAGCTTCATCCTTGCTAATTAATACTGCTGCCCATGCTGCCAACGAATGGGCTGTCGACGATAAAGGCCACATCACCCTTAATGGCTCACCTTTTAGAGTGAAAGGGGGGGCATGGTTTGGACTGGAAGGAAGAAATGAGCAGCCCAATGATGAGAAAAACCCAAATGGTGCCCCCATGGAGTTGTTTATTGGAAATGTGTTTTGGTCAGAAAGCGATCGTACTCTTGCCAGTGATGCAAGAGAAATAAAGAATCTTGGATTTAATTGTATAAGGATGCCTGTCGCTCCACAGACTCTTGATGATAATGATGCTCAGGGTAGAGACCCAGTTCTCAAAAATTCCGAAAAAGTGCGTATTCAGGGCGCTTTTTCGGCACTTAAAGCAGTTGTCCAAGCTTGTGCGGATGCCGGTCTGTATGTCCTTCTTGATATGCACTCCTGTTCCAATTATGTTGGCTGGAGAGCTGGTCGTCTGGATGCCCGACCTCCTTATGCGGATGCAAAACGGGAGAACTATGAGTACAAACGAGAGGATTGTTCCTGCGCAGAAACCAATAATCCCAGCACTGTTACCCGTATCCAGGCTTATGATGAAACCAAATGGTTAAGAGATCTCAAGACTCTGGCCGGTCTGGGAAAGGAGATTGGTGTAGATAACATAATGGGTATCGATATTTTTAATGAACCCTTTGACTATAGCTGGGATGAATGGTGTTCAATGATCGATAAGGCTTACGAGGCGATCAGTTCTGTTAATCCCAATATTCTTATCTTTGCACAGGGTATCGGGGGTTCGAATGGGACACAGGATGGTACCCCGGATACCTATAAAGATACTCCTCATGGGAACAAAGCATCAAACCCTAACTGGGGTGAAAACCTTTATGAAGCGGGTAAAAAGCCCCCAAAAATGCCAAAGAGCAAACTGGTTTACTCTCCTCACTGTTATGGTCCGGCAGTTTGTACCCAACCCATGTTTGCAGATCTGGAGGCTCAACCAGAGTGTGAAGGACTCGTAGAAGATGCTTTTGGAGATAAGAGATGCCAGATTGTTATCAAACCCGAAAAACTGATCCCAGGTTGGCATGAACATTTCGGATATCTCAGAGCTCTTGGATATGCTGTTTGTATTGGGGAGTTTGGAGGCAATATGGATTGGCCTGACAAGTCTGAGAGTCGCCATCAGCAGCGCTACAGCTATCTGACAAACAAAAATTCGGATGAACAGTGGCAGCGGGTTTTTGTCGATTATCTGATAGAAGAGGGTATTTATGACTCTTTTTACTGGTCAATAAACCCCGAATCCGCCGATACCTATGGAATTTTTACATCTCCCTATGATCCAAACTCAAATAAATCTGGATGGGGTACGTGGTCCGGAACCGATTCAAGGAAACTTTCTCTACTCAGAAAACTATGGGAAGCTCCGGAAACCGATAATCCAGGACATGCCAAAGCGCCGGTAAAGCATACGGTGACTGGTCTGAAAAGTGGTTATTCATGCAAAGTATCCAATGCTGGTGTAATTACCTACAAATTACCCAAAGCAGGGATGGTTTCTCTGAAACTTTACGATGTCAGCGGTCGCTTGCATGCAAAAGTAGTAGAAAAGAAGCAGAATGCAGGCACTTATACAATTAATCGCAGTCAGCTGCCATCTGCATCCGGCTCTTATGTGGTTGCTTTTTCTGCAGGTGATTTTTCTTTTAATCAGATGGTGTATTTAACAAAATAAACTGTCTGTGATATAGTATTAAAAGGTGGCTTGATCGGTTTTATTAAGCCACCTTTTTTTATTCCGGATTGTCTATTAAACAGGGACTTAATTTAGGTCCTGCCTGGCAAGGCTGTTGGTTGCTTCGGTAAACCCTCACTGATAGTAACTTTGATGAGCCCTAATTAATTGTTACTTTGATGAGCCCTCGTTGTGTTATTTCGAGGGAAAAGGGCTCCGGATTCATTATCGCCTGGAATCAGAAATCGTATCGGATGGCGCACTCTCCCCACGACGGTTATAAGATGTTACATAGTACCAGTATTGATGAGGGTGGCTTTTTTCTGCATAATCATTAAAACCGACACCAGGTATGGAATCCAATACTGTAAAAGGTCCACTCGGTGAATCTGCTCTGTAGACAATAAATCCCAGAAATGGTGTCTCCTCAAAATCAGGAGCTGTCCAGTTGAGGGTTATGTACTCTGGTGTGTGCGATGACTGCAGATTGCTGGGAGGTTGGGGAACCCGGGATGGTATGCTGTATCCGATTGCGATGGATGAAGACAAAACACTTTCTCCGGCGAAACCGATTGACTTTACCTTGTAATAGTAGAATGTATCCGGAGATACCGGATCAAAACAGAAAGTATCTGTTGTGGTTTTTACCAGAACCGGATTTACGAATGAACTGCTGGTAGAACGATATAGTGCATATTGTCTTGCTCCGCTTCTGGACAGCCACGAAACAAGCACCGTGTCCTCATAAACCCCGGCTGTTGCCCGGATTGACGACGGAGGAGATGGTATTTGCAGTTTTGCGGAAACAGTATCCGAACTGAGCTCACTTTCGTTGAGGTTGACACTGGATACACAGTAATAATAAGTGTTACTGCTCCGCACCGAATCTGCATATAACCCGGTGGTTGTACTGTCAATTTTTAGAAAGGGGCCATTTCTGGAATCAGACCTGTATATATAGAATTTCGGTGGATTACCCGAAAATGACCAGGCTATAGTGATAGAAAGCTCATTGCTGTTAGTTAGCAGAGAACATGGCGGTGGCAATTTGGTTCCACTTGCTCGTGTGCTCCAATCGCTGACCTGATCACCCTTAATAGATGCGACAGCATATACCCAGAAGTTCTGTGAGGATGCAGTTGAATCATTGTAAAATGTGTCAGTGCAGGTATCAATTACTGTTGGTGTAATAGAACTGCTTGTGGCTCTGCCGATCAGATATTTCTCTGCACCACTGACTCTGGACCAGTTGACTGCAATGTGGGTTCCGTAAAGGTAATTACTGACTGACAATGTCTGAGGCGGAAGAATAGGAAGTGCTTTTGCATATAAGTACCCGCTTAGTGCTCCAACTCCCGACTGGTTTAATCCTGCGATTTTGTAATAATAGTAAGTATCAACTTCCGGCGGGGTATCGGTATAAGTGGTACCGCTAACGGTATCCACAGCAACATACCCGCTTTGATAGGTCCTGGATCTGAATATTACATATCCGGTAGCTGCTTCACCTCCCGGATTGGGACTCCATGTTAACACAACACAACCGGTCTGACTTTGGGCTCCGGTAAGAGTTGGCTGACGCGGTCTGGCAAGTACAGATCCGCTTTTAATGTCGCTTAAGGGAATAGTGTATCCGGGCAGATTGGTTTTTACTCTGAAATAATAAGTCCCGGATTCGATAAAGATAAAACTGATGAAAGTATCGCTTATTTCATCACTATAGTAGGTATACCCGTTTGTATCAGAATAGATGACCTGGTAGGTGTAAGCATCAGGAACCTTTGACCATTGAAGTTTCAGACTGTCACCTGCGGCTGTAACGGTCAAATTCTGAACACCATTTCTGTATCTGACAGTTGTAGAGGAGTAATTCGGTGTTTCTCCATTTATACTAACCGATTTTATTCTGTAATAATTGGCACCTTCGGTGACAGAGGAATCGTAAAAGAAATTATCCTTCACGTTTTTCAACAGCACAAAATGAACACTGTCTGTGGATTTATAAATGTTATAGGAGGAAGCGCCCATGGCCGGGTTCCATATCAATTGCAGATAGCTTTTTTCTAATTGGAAAGAAAAACCTGAAGGCGGTTCCAGCTTTTTGGCAAATACCGGTTCTGCCGTTTTTCCTGTACGGGAGCGGTATTTTACTGCCACTGTGTAATAGGCAGAAACCCGTGTGGAATCGATGTAAACCGGTTCGTAAACTGTGTCAATCGGTATATATGGTCCGGAAAGAGCAGTCGGAGAGCGATAAACGATGTAGCTGTCGGCAAGTGTTACCGCATCCCAGCTTATTTGCAGTGTATGTGGTATGTCTACTGAACCGGTAAGATTTTTGACTTTATCCAGTGCTGCAGGATAACCGGTGACCAGTTCACTTAAATAACCCTCCGCACCGGATGAGTCCAGAGCACAGATCCGGTAATAATTGGTATCTGCAGCAGCTGAATCGATATAAAAAGTGTCGATAATTTTGGAAGAGATCAAGGTGGTACCGGAACCGGGAGTGGATCGGTACAGATGATACCCGGTCGCTCCCAGAACCGGTGTCCAGCTCAGGGCTACATAAGCCTGGAAAGTTCCCTGTGATGCAGTCAGTTCTTTCGGTTCACTTATAGCAGGACCTTCAGCCACAACCGCATTGCTGAGTCTGCTTTCAACCCCATAACGATTAACGGCACTCATCAGATAAATCCAGACGGTTCCTGAAGAGACCGGATCGCAGTACCTGTTCTCCGGTGTTGAATCGATCAATACCGCCTGTGAATCCAGGTGGCTGGTTCTGTATATCTTATAGCCGGAAGCATCCGGTATCGTATCCCAGTACAGCAGTATGCAGGATTTTGAATTCCTGTCAATATTCAGTTCAGGTGGATCGAATCGGGTAACATATCCGGTTTTAAAAAGTGAACGCAGTCCTTCCTGGCTGTCAGGACTTACCGTAGCAATTTCATAATAGTAATTTCTGGTGGAATTTACAAAATCTACATAGAAGGTATCACTGGTAGTAGCTATTGGTGTATATTCTCCGTTAATTTCTTCCGAACGATAAACCCGATAGGCTAAAGCCTGATCTACACTGTGCCAGTAAATAAAGATCTTGTTTTCATAGGCCCCTTCTGAAATATCAGCTATTTCGGGAGGCGGGAGAATTCCAATGGCAAAACCGGAATCATAGGCACTTGCCGGACCGCAACCTCCGTCCTGGTCCTGTGAAGATACCTTGTAGAAATATGGGGTATAGGCTTCTACTGTATCTACATAAAAACTGTCAATTATTGCGGATGCAATTTCTTCATATGTACCTTCTGCACTGTTGGCTCTGAAAATACAATAGGAGTATGCAGATGTGTTTGGATGCCAGGACAGCTTAATCTGGCGGTAATAGGTTCCTTTTGAAGCAACCAGAGTGCTGGGGGGAGCAAGATTCTTGATCTTGAAACCGGTGACCGGTGTTGCAGACCTGCTTTTACCGAATTCATTACTTGCTCTCACTGTGTAAATGTACCTTGCAAAAGACTTCAGTGAATCATAGTAATTTGTGGTTTCTGTAAAGGCTATACTGTCAAAGGTACTGCCACTGATTTCCTTTCGATAAACAGTGTATCCTGATGCAAATTGACTTGCCTGCCATTCCAGGAAAACCCCCGAATAATCCGATCTGACTTTAACATTTTCCACAACCCTGGGAGGCATACCCAGTGGGGTGATAATAGAACCGGTATCGGTAAGACTGTCACCAGCAGCGGTTACTATGGTTAACTGGTAATAGATTGTCCTGAAAAGCTCTACTCCGAACATAGTCAGATTCGGATCATCACTGGTATAACTGAAGTCCAGTGAATCGGGATAATATCCGACTCTGATGGTAAAACTGGAAAAATTGACAGCTACTGAACAGCGAAGCATGCCGGTTAAATCGGTGAAATTAAAATCACTCCAGTAGGGATCTGCCAGTATGAAACCGGAGGTTTCAATTTCCCGCATGCCCAGTATGTCACCATCTCTCATGTCACAGTGAAATACTGACACTATGATCATTAAAAGAAAAGAGAACATCATGAAACGCATCGTTGTACTTTTCAATCTGATAATCATTATTAGCCTGCCAGTAAATCCCGCCAGTCAGAAAAAAAGGGAGATGGAAAAACCAACTGCACAGACACCGGAAACAGCATACATAGCATTGCGTATTCTGGCGTCTCTATCGGTTTTTTCTGTTTGTCTTTTATAACTTTCGTATGTCGCAACCAAATGTTCTCTATCCGCATTTTCATGTCTGAGATAAAGTTCCGCTTCCTTGTTCAACCCCTTTTTGACCAGATCATTCATTACCAATCCTCCAATCAACCCGGCAAGTGCTGTGTTACCAAACACTAACAACCTGGCACCACGGAAACACTGCTGATCCAGTCGTCCGGGAAGCGGTTTAAATAATGTTTTTCTCATTTTTATGGGAGGAATGTAAATATTGTCAGGTATGGATGAGCCTGCAATGTTATCAGAATAGCTGCTTTCGAGATTTGATTTCTGATTCTGTTCTGTTTGGGTCACCGGCACATTTTCTTCTGGAACCCGATTTGTATCCGGCTTCGGCTCCGGCACTTTTTCTTCAGCAACTGCAGTTTCTGTTTCTATACTTTCTGCCATAACCGCTTCTGCTAAAGAAGAATCTGCAGTATCATTGACAGTCGAGTCACAGTCAGCAGAAACATCGGCAGTATCGGTGTCGGATTGTGCGGTTGATGGAGGTTGGATCTCTGATACTGAATCCTGCACTGCTTTTGGCGGTAAACTTGAAGAATCAGTATCCGATAAAACTAATGAACTATCTCCGTTAAGGCTCCTGATTATTAAAAGAGTAAGTTCATCGACATAAAACAGAGGTGCCTGTGCACCGCTAAACAGTCGATCGACAGTTAATAGCTCTTTGTCTTCCAGAAGATTCTTAAAATTAACAGTTAGCTTGTACGAATTGGTATCACCTTTAATAGAGCCAAAAATCACATATCTGGCACCTACCAGAGAGGCAATTTTTCTCATACATTCATCGCTGTCGCAGGATCCCATTTTCAAGGCACTGCTAAGATAACGGGTGCCTATGGCGTTGTATCCGGCATTTTTGCACTTTTCAATAAGTTTATCGGTAAAACTGTTCCGAATTTCTACAAGGCTGGAATCGACAGTGAAAGGCAATACAACCATTCCCGGGGTGGATGTGAGCGGGTATGATTTCTGTACCGGAAAAAGGAAGATACAAATGGAAAAGAAGAAGAAACGAATTCCTTGAAAAAATCGTAATGCCTTTTTAATCTTAGCCTTGCTCATCAGGAGACAGACCTCTCTGCCGGTGAATGGAAAAACCTTGCCTGGTACAACAATATAATAAGCCGGTTTCGGTAGTGTCGGTCTTATCCAATATAAATCGGCAAAATACTTAAAACATCAAAAAGTTCAAAATGGCAGGATGCTGATGGTAAACGGAGTTTAAACTCCGGTTAATGTGTTTAGTATGCCGATTTACGCCCAGGCAGAAATCAGAATTCCGACTGGTGACCAGACAGAGAAATCAGAATTTCTGTCTGTGGTGATCGGTGACCAGACAGAGGAATCAGAATTTCTGACTGAGGTGATCGATGACCAGACAGAGAAATCTGAATTTCTGACTGAGGTGATCGGTGACCAGACAGAGAAATCAGAATTTCTGACTGAGGTGATCGATGACCAGACAGAGAAATTTGAATTTCTGACTGAGGTGATCGGTGACCAGACAGAGAAATCAGAATTTCTGACTGAGGTGATCGGTGACCAGACAGAGAAATCAGAATTTCTGACTGAGGTGATCGGTGACCAGACAGAGAAATCAGAATTTCTGACTGAGGTGATCGGTGACCAGACAGAGAAATTTGAATTTCTGACTGAGGAGATCGATGACCAGACAGAGAAATCAGAATTTCTGACTGAGGTGATCGATGACCAGACAGAGAAATTTGAATTTCTGATTGTGGTGATCGGTGACCAGAGTCGGAAACTCAGAATAGAGCCCCCCTAACCCCCATAGTGGACGATCATAAAGTCCTCCGATTTACATCGGGGGATTTAGCGGCTCTGCTGTTAGCACGGGTTGATATATTCCGAACCTAATAAGAATTCTGGTAAGGCATGCGCCCTGTATTAGTTTCAGCTAGCCTCCTATAGATGCACGTCAGAATGCGAACATTCCGTTCCTTCAAATTTGGGAAAGCAGTTTCCTTTGCCAAACCAGAATTGCCTGAGCTGGAAAGAAGCATATTGTGTGTTAAGATTGCAATTCTGTAATAAGATCGGATTGGGGAAACTTTCTAATGTTTTTATAAGTGAGCGTATTCGAAGAAATGTCTTAATTTAGGAGGAAAAAACGCTCGCATTCTGATTTAGTGACTGAAGGGCTAGCCGTAGCCAATAAAGGGCGCATGCCTTACCAGATTCCTTACAAAAAGTATGGTGTTGCAAAGCATTTTTTACTGTTTATGAAAACAGAAAGAGAAAGATTGATTCTTTGTGTTGGATTTTTTTTCAGATTACTTCTGATTAGATATCTCAATGAAAAGACTTCTTCTCGGAAGACCTCGTGGAAGTGACAGACAACGGAGGCTCGTCAAAGTAATTAAGAGCGAGGCCTGTTGAAGTAGTTTTTGCTGACAGAAACCTGAGTAAATAGTTCTTTCAGGGAAAAAAAATCCCCTCTGCATTGAGAGGGGATGGGTTTTCTTACTGATTTTTCTTCTCAGGGCGGAATTTAAAGACCACTGCTGCTAATGGAGGCAGAGTAATAAGAATTGAGTTCTTTTTCCCATGCCAGGAGACGGCTTCAGAAGTGGTTCCACCAGCGTTTCCACTTCCACTTCCCCCATATTCGATTGCATCGCTGTTAAGGATTTCTTCCCAGTAACCAGGAAGCGGGACACCGACTCTGTAGGCCAGACGTGGAACTGGAGTAAAGTTACAACCGATCAGAATTATATCATCTGGGTTACTTCCTTTTCGAATAAATGTGAGAATGCTGTTTTCCCAGTCATTGCAATCGATCCACTCAAACCCTTTGGGATCGAAATCATATTCATAAAGCGAGGGGGTGTTTCGGTAAATAGTGTTTAGATCTGCAACCAGTTTCTGTATTCCATTATGACGTTCCCATTGAGTAAGATGCCATTGGAGGCTTTGATCGTGACTCCATTCATCCCATTGTGCAAATTCTCCACCCATAAAGAGAAGTTTTTTACCCGGATGCATAAATTCGTAAGTCAGAAGGAGCCTGAGGTTGGCCAGTTTTTGCCAGTCATCGCCAGGCATTTTATTTACCAGAGAACCTTTGCCATGAACCACTTCATCATGAGAGAGTGGCAGCACGTAGTTTTCGGTGAACGCATAAAGCATACTGAAAGTAAGTTCACCGTGATGGTATTTTCGGTAAACTGGATCTTTACTCATATAGGTGGTCACATCATGCATCCAACCCATGTTCCATTTCATACCGAAACCCAGACCACCGACATAGGTAGGTCTTGAGACCATGGGCCAGGCAGTCGATTCTTCGGCAATGGTTTGAACATCAGGGAATGCCTTATAAACCTCTTCGTTAAATCTTTTCAGAAATGCTATGGCCTCAAGATTTTCTCTTCCACCAAAACAGTTGGGTATCCATTCACCTTCATTTCTGGAATAATCGAGATAGAGCATAGATGCGACAGCATCGACCCGCAAGCCATCAGCATGATACTTTTCCAGCCAGAAAATTGCGCTGCTCATCAGGAACGCCTGGACTTCGTTGCGGCCGTAATTGAAAATGAAACTTTTCCAGTCCGGATGAAAACCTTTTTTAGGATCTGCATGTTCGTAAACACAGGTTCCATCATAGAAGGCAAGCCCGTGCTCATCACCAGGGAAATGAGATGGTACCCAGTCTAAAATGACCCCGATTCCCTGCTGGTGAAGATAATCGATAAGGCACATGAAATCCTGAGGAGAACCGTATCGGCTGGTGGGAGCAAAATATCCGGTTGTCTGATATCCCCAGGATCCGTAGAAGGGATGTTCCATGACCGGGAGAAATTCTACATGGGTAAATCCTTCTTTTTTGATATAATCGGCAAGCTCCGGGCCCAGTTCCCGATAGGTGAGCCATCGGTTGTTTTCAACTTTTCTTCGCCAGGAACCGATATGAAGTTCATAAATGGAGATAGGAGAACTTAAAGAGTTGTTTTTTTTGCGGTTTTTCATCCACTCTTCATCGTGCCACTCGTAATCGAGATTCCACACGATGGGAGAGGTCTTAGGTGGTTCCTCCCAGTAAACAGCAAAAGGATCTCCACGGTTGGCTTTATATCCATTAATATTTGATTCGATATTAAACTTATAAAGAGCACCGATCCCGATACCCGGAATGAACCCTTCAAAGATTCCGGAGCTGTCCCAACGGGGAAACAGGGGGTGAGTCTGAGTATTCCAATAATTGAAATCGCCAACGACAGATACTTTTTTGGCATTGGGGGCCCAAACTGCAAAATAGGTTCCACTTACTCCTTCAACAGTCATAGGATGTGAACCCAGTTTTTCAAACAGCCTGAAATGATTGCCTTGCTTAAAAAGATAGATATCATAATCGGTAAACAACGAGACCCCCGATTTAACTCGCTGTTCAACTTTTTCTGCCGTTTTAGCCTTCATTCTCTCTCCCTTCATATCGAATTTATTCAGTAAAACGCAAAACAAACTGCTGCTTGAAAAAACAACTTAAAATAAACCTGGAATTGAAGTTTGATTTAAGTAAGAAATCCCCTGTGGCGAGTAATTCATACATCATTTATTAAAGAACCGCTGTAGGATCTATAAGCAATTAGCGGACCTGTTTTTTTGATGAGGTATCGCTAATATAGTTCGAGGATAGTATCAGATGCTGATTTTGTTTTTTCCTCACTATATTGGTCCGGGGATCGAAAGAAAACCAGTAATTTCCTTTCTAAGACTGTGATAATAAACAATTCCTTTTATATATTACGATTAAAGTTAATCGAAGTCATTAATTTAATTTGGAGTGTTATTATGAAAAAACTTCTACCCATAATGATAATGATTCTCTTTATTTCGTGTGATCTGTTTAATCAGTCTGGGAATCTGAAGAAAGCCAATAAAGCCGAACTGGTTGGCAACTACGATGAGGCACTAAAAATTTTTACCGAAACTCTTCTCAAAATCGCACCTTCTTCGGAAGCTCCCGATGCTTACAGGTCCAAATTCGCTGATCCTGCATTATGGAAAAAGGAGATAGAAAAGCATATTATTTGGTTACATACCCCAGCAGAGAGGTTAAACAAAGATTTTAAATCATTTCTGGAGGGAGCAGAGCGTTGTGCCAGCAAAGTGCATACAGAGAACTCTTTGACTAAAATAAAAACAACAGCCTACTCGGCCGAACAATTTGGCTCTGACTGGAAAGGGGTGTTTTTCGACCCAATGGTCAAAGTCGATGCTGCTTATGCTTCAATATCCGAAAAAAGCTATAATGACAATTTTTCCATTTTCACCGTAACCGCTCCTAAAAACTACAATTATGAGATCAGTCTCATTAACAGGGCTACCGGGAAAAAAATCTCATTCAATCTCTATCACGAATCCAGCAGATCGGTACTGGTTGTTCCAGGAGATTATCTTTTTATCTGTCGCAGTACAATAACTTTCCAATCAAATCAGGTCTGGTATTCTAAATATTCAATAATTCCACTAAACTTTCCGCAACAGGCTTCAAAAATTACTGCCCAATTGCGGACAAGCGTAGCAAAGGAACGTTAATACTTAAGTTTTCCCTTTATGACATTCATTTTTGTCATAATTGAAAAAAGCCTGTAACCAGAGATTCTACTTTTTCGTAGTTTCCTGATTCCCAGGCGCTTCAATCTGTGTGGCAACACACTCAATAATATTTTTCACCTGAGCACTGCTGAGAGTAATTTTTGCCTGAGCGGTCCAACCAGGTTTGTAACTGGTTTCTGCTCCGTTTTCGCCAATCTCATTTTTTATACAGGCTGTAAGATATTTGGGAGTCAGCTTGGATTTCTTAGCATATGGAAGAAGTTTGGTGGTAAGTCGCTCTACAGCCTGGGAGATTGCCGTTTGAACCGCCTGGTCTAAAGTAGGTCGGGTGGCAGAACCATTTGCATAAACTGAGGGCAACTCTTTTTCTGATTTTTTCTGCACAGGTTTCCCTTTAGAGTATTCCCAGGTGTAGTCAGTTTTTAAACAGATCGTTTTACCATTATCTACAGTAATATAAAGATCTTCCTCACTTCCATCGGTTACCGAAAATTGGGCAAATCCCCAGGTGTTGTCATCATGCAAAATCGCTTCCCTTCCATCATCGAGGGTTAACACCATATCTCCAGCCAAAGTGCTGGAAATGCTGACAAATAAAAATGCGGTAATTAACCTGAACCATCTCATCACTGACTCCAATCTTCGTTATCCAAGTTAAGAGATTAATATTTTTAGCCTGATTCGGTCGTCCGATTCTGGTTAAACATAATCATAATATAGCAAAATTCAAATAGGGAGTTGCAGTCCTTTTGAGCAGTTGATATTATTGGTATATGCTTTTTAAACAAAAAATTAAAATCAGCGTTATTGTCGCTTCGCACAGGCCGCAGATGATCTGTGATTTGCTGGATGCACTGCAGAAGCAGGATTTGGAGAAAAAGTATTACGAAACAATAGTGGTATGTGATTATGATCCGAAAGCGCTCAAAGGCAGATATAAACAGGTCAGATGGTTTTTTTTGGATGACAAAAGCATAAGCGCCAAAAGGAATCTGGGAGTTTTTGTCAGCAGAGGAGAAGTTGTTGCATTCACCGATGACGACTGCAAACCCTGTGAAAACTGGATCTCCGAAGGGCTGGATTATCTTCAGAGACATGAAAACAGTTCTGCTGTGGAGGGGCATACTATAATAGAGAAAAACTCCTGTGGCTTAGGAATGTATAAAGAGGCAAAGCGACTGGAAAAACCGGCAATGAGAACCAACAATATCTTCTATCGCAAGAAGGTATTTCTGGAAGCCGGAGGTTTTGATCAGCGATTTTCTGTTCAGAGAGAAGATGCTGATTTGGCATTCTCGGTGTTGGAAAAGGGTGGATCTATTCAGTATTGTCCCAGGATCAGGGTCCTGCATCGGTTCAGGCACTGGGAACAATGGGATTTGCTGAAAAACTGCTGGAACAGAAGGTTTGATCCTCTGTTATATTTAAAACATCCTCAACTGTATCGCAAATATATCGGTTCCCCCATAACTCCATCTGTTTCGTTACAGTTTTTTGCATATGTTGTCTATGCTTTTGCCCGGTTTTTTTCAGTAAGCAAAAAGCAACTGGCCTTGTTCCATTTTTTCCTCACCGGTATACTCGCTTTACGACGCTCAGGTCTGTCAAACCTGTTTCATACAAGGTTTGTTGTCGAATTCATATCTGTCTTGGTTTCACCATTTGTTGTCATGGCTGCACTGGTATATGGTTTCATATGTCTCGGGAAAATAAAACAGTCTTGATGAAAATTGCTTTTTTTAACAAACAACTGCCATCCGACCAGCCAAACGGTGTTTCCATTCAGGTGCATTATCTGGCTAATGCTCTGGTTGAAATGGGCAATGAGGTAACCTGTTTCAGTTTCAGTCCTGCTCCGGAAGGCAGCCTCTACAGAAGTCACCTTTTTACATGGGATAGTAAGTGGCCTTTGGTGCGTAAATTTATTCCTGCATTGAAATTCAGATCTATAAAGGGTGATGATTTCGATATCATGCATTATCATGGTGATGACTATCTGTGCAGAAAGAATCTTTCAAGGGTTCGTACCTTTTATGGATCTGCACTCCAGGAAGCCATGCATGCTGCAACATTGTTACGTTTTCTTTACCAGTCACTTTTTTATCTTTTTGAATGGATCTCCTGTCTGAAGCAAGGGAAACTGATCGGGATTTCGGTAAATACCACCAGGTCTTTGCCGCTGGTAAAAACAATCATTCCCTGTGGAGTTCCGCTGCATCTGTTCAGTCCGGATCCTTCAGTCAGAACATCTCATCCGTCAATACTTTTCATGGGTGGGTTGCAGGGAAGAAAGCGTGGAGATCATCTGGTAAGGATATTCCAGGAATCTATCTTGCCCAAATATCCTGATTGTACCTTAACTGTTGTCGGACCTCAGAATTGTTCAGGCAGAAATATCATTTATAAATCAAAACTGAAAGAGCTCGAACTGGTTGAACAGTACCGCAAGCACTGGATTTATTGCCAGGTGAGCTCATATGAAGGTTTCGGGGTACCAATTCTTGAGGCTATGGCTTGTGCAACAGCAGTGGTAGCAGTGAAAAATGCCGGTGCAAAGGAGATTATTACTGATGGAGTGGATGGATTCTGCTGCAGAGATGCTGATATTGCAAAATGCATTGTCGCACTGATCGAGAATGAAAAACTCAGAAACAGTTTTTGCCGAAAAGGTCTGGAAACCGTTAAGAAGTACGATATAAAAAAAGTCGCTCTGAAATACGGGCAAATATACCAGTTAATGCAGGAAAAAAGGAACACGGGAAACAGACATTAGAAGCACCTCTATAGTAGAAAAATGAACTACTTCTATAATGGGTGCACCTAATATATTGATTTAGACGGCAGTCATGTTGAATGTAATCCATAAATCTGGTGGAGGTTTTAATGCAGATTATAAAATCAGTACTTTTAATATATTCTATCTTTACTTATAATGATTCAACTGATCAAAATATGCCAATGTATCTGTGTTTGGATTCGATGATGCAGAACTGTAAAAAAGATGGTAAATCACCTGCCAAACTGGTTTATGGTTATATCAATGGAAAGAAAACGGAATGCATGAGTGAATATGAGCTGAGGGCACGATACAGCGAGGCACAGTTCAAGAAGCAGAAAAGTGCAGAAGTAGACAGCCAGCAATTGTTGGAACGAAGTGGTAAGCGAAGGAAAAATGTCAAATCTTTAAAGATAAGGGATGCAGTCTATCTGGGAAAAAAGGATCTGGCTGGAGTTGATTTGCGAGGTTGTGATTTAAAGGGGGTTGATCTCAGTAATGCAAATCTGACAAATGCTAACCTCGAATCAGCGGATCTGCGAGGTGCCAATCTTACCAACGCCAATCTCAGAGGGGCTTCGCTGGAACATGCCTTTTTAAAAAGCGCAAACCTGAAAAGTGCGAATCTTACCGATGCCCGTCTCAAGGGTGCATATCTTCAACATGCAGATCTTAGTGGTGTGGAAGGACTTACTGTGGAGCATATCCGGGTGGTTACTTCAGTTTACCAGGCTACTTTCGATTCTGAGATGATGGATATGATAAAGGAAAATTGTCCAGGCAAAATGAAGGACCCTGGCTGGCAATGGCAAGCCACCGTATTTGATTCTGACAGCACCATTCCGGAAAATGAACGGGTAAGCAGCAAAAAATTTCATTAATTGAGGATTTCGACAGTTTCTCTTTTCCTTCCCTGTGATCCGGAGTATCCGCATTTCTCCGGCTCTCTTTTTTATAGACCTTATGAGTTGACAAAGCATTAAGGCAGTTGTCTCATCAGGTAATTCCTTCCATATTGGCATATATAATGCAGTCATATTCGATAGACAAAACAGGAGGGACTCATGGATATCAAAAGAGAACCGGGGTGTAATAACCTCAAACTCAGCAATGGGGATTTTTGCATGATGTGGAGATGCAGGAATCTTGATAAGGATTACCCCTGCATTACCTGTCCGGTTATGCATGATCTATCCATCATGGCCGATGCACTTCATATAAGAGTCAATCTTTATGAAGAGGCTGCAGCAATAGCTGCCTGAAAATTTCTTTGCTTAAGGCTGGCGCCAGCTTTAACTTTTTTCCTCAAAATCCGCTTTCTTCCATGAGTCTGAGGGCAACCACTAGGGTTGCCCCAACGAACGGAACCACGAGGGTTGACCCCGACTGGCGGGCAGGAAATATTTTTTTCAATACAGTTAAACAAGTTGTGGACTAATCTTCCGAATGCATGCCCTGCAGGCTTTATTACTGGCTGGCAGTATTCGATAGATTTCAGGAAAAAGAGATGAACAGAAGATCCCGGATTTTAGCACTATTAGGGGCATTTTTTTTGATTTCCTGTGGCGAGAACTCGGTAAAGAGGGGTTACCAGAGTCTGCAACTGGGTGATTATGATATGGCTATTGGTTTTTTTAATGAGCAACTTTATCGTAATCCCAGGGATTTCCAGGCGCGAGTAGGTGTGGGTAAGGCTTTACTTCAGAAGTCCTATGCAAACAATCAGGACACGCTTTTATGGCGTCAGGCTCTGGTTCATCTTCAGGCCGCACGTTCCATCGAGAATCATGATTTTATTAATTTACTGCTTAAGGATGCCTGGATCACTTATGGAAGAAAAATGCTTTCAGCAGCAGATACCATGTCTGCGCTCATTGCACTTACATTTGCACTGGATTATGATCCGTCCAATTCCGAAGCTCTCAATCTGAGTGCGATACTTTTTTCCTCTTTTGGTCTTACACAGAAAGCCGAGTCCCTGTTAACTGTAGCAAGTCATAATCATAAAACCGATAAAGATATACTGTTTAATCTGGGTATTCTCCATTTTTATCGTAAAGAGTATGCAGAGGCTCTTGGCATCTGGAAATCAGGAGCTCTTTTTGATTCCTCAGATACGGAGTTGCGGCAATGGATTCATCTTGCAGAAAAGAATAACAGCGGAAAACGGGATCCATGAAACTTCCATCAGGATTTGATACACCGGTTATCATTGGCAAAGGGGCTTATGGTACTGTCTATCGGGCTCGTCAAAAACAGCTTGATCGGCAGGTGGTTATCAAGATGATTCCGTTTTCCAGGGAAAAATACCGAAACCGTCATTTTCAGGAGGCGGTTACTCAGGCTCAGCTTAATCTTCCGTGTCTTCCTCAGGTTTACGATGTGCTTATCTGGAAAGAAAATGTCTGCATCGTAATGCAATGGATCCGTTCTCTTAATCTGCAAAAATCTATCAGCATCCTGCAAAACAATGAACTTCGGCTGGCTATAGCTGAAGGGGTGATAAAGGCAGTAAGTGCCATTCATGCCAGTGGGTATGCTCACCGGGATATTAAACCTGCCAATATTCTGATATCTGCTTCTGAAGGTGTTTTTCTGATTGATTTAGGTTTTTCCACCAGAAATGATTTAAACAATACAAGTAATTCTGTCAGAGGCACAAAAGGGTATATTGCACCTGAAATACTTGAGAAAAAGGAGCGCGGAAGAGTCGATTACTTCAGGGCTGATTGTTATGCTCTGGGAATAGTGCTTAAAAATATTTTGGGTTATGATCGGCGATATCCATTGTTAGAGATGCTTGTTGATCCTGATCCGTCAAATAGACCGTCTCACGCCGGTGAAGCTTATCAGATATGGAAAAGACAGGTTAACTGCAGAAGTCTGGAGTACTTTACATCGGAAATCGATCGTGGTATACGTAAAATTATGCCCGGTACTCTGCTTGGTTCAGCAAGTCAACTGACAGGCCTTCGCAGATATAAGGAGGCTTACCGGCTCTGTCTGGAGACTCTTCAGGAAGTACCGGGCAATCCGGATGCTCTTAAGATGATAAGTTCCTTTGCAGAAAAGATAAGAAAGAGACGGACCGGATCAAGAGTTGTTATGTTATCCATCATATCTGCAACAGCTTTTATATCACTGATAATAATATTGTTTTTAAATCGATCGCAGAATCTGTATAACTCCGGAAATGCCAATTTTACCGTTTCTGAGCGACTGATATTACCCCGTCCTTCAGACAGCATTTCAGCAGGAAATGTTGATATCCAATACAGATATAATCCTTCAGAGACTCCTTCTTTGACATCAGAAGTTCATTTCAGGGTGAAAAATTTGGATTGTATGATTTACATAGATGGAGAGCTTGTCGGCCAGAGTAGCAGAAGAAAACCGGTTATTCAGTGTAATCTGCCTCCAGCCACCTACAGGATATTAATCACCGGGACCAATGGCGAGTTCATTAAAAGTGAACGAATTCAGGTGTTGCCTTTCAGCAAAATCTTTATGAAGATTGAAAAGGGACAGGAAAAGGAAGGGTCACAATAAATAGAGAGCAGTAATTTCTTGTTTGGAATTTGAAATGATCGGTCATTCCGGTTTTTTAAGATTTGGTGCTTGAGATTTGGTATTTATTTGCATGCTTTAACAGACTATTTTGCATTCTTACCCACCGATATTCGGTTGCAGCATCTTTTAACCAGACAATAAAGAAACGAATCAGGCGAAAATCCTTTATAAAGTAATTGAAACTGTAAATTGCCGATTGTTAAATTTATATTCTGAACAGATACTGTTTCCTTTTAAGGATCTTAACTTAAGTTGATTTTAATTTACTCCGCCCTACAGAAATATTGATAACTTTGAGCCACCATTGTTGTTTTGAGCGAATTTAAGGTGATTTATTATTGGCATGATTCTCGCGTATTGGGCTTAAAAGAAAGATGTTGCAGGGATTGAGCCAATGGGTTCTATGAGCAGGCGGGGAAAAGGAAATGAGATGAGAGTTTAAGTGGAATCTGATGTTTCTTAAAAATCATAATGTTATAATTAAATAAACTTTCATGAGCGACAGGGATTTCTAATAGATGAAAAAATTTCTTTATAATACCTTACTTCTGGTTTCTGGCAGTGTGCTGTGTGCTTTTTCTGTAAAAGCAATACTATTACCCTTCGGATTTCTTTCCAGTGGTCTTACAGGGTTATCACTGATTGTTTATCATAAGTGGCAAACATTGCCTTTTGCATTTATTTATTTGCTGGTTAATGTTCCGGTTTTTTTAATCGCTTTCAAATTTGTGGGATTGCGTTTTATTATGTATACAGCCTGGGGCATAATGATCTACTCTGCACTGCTTTTAGTCCCTGAGATCAAGCTTCCACTTACTGATCCCTTGCTGGCTGCCGCGTTTGCAGGCAGCATTTCTGGTTTGGGAGTTGCAATAATACTGCGCTCCTATGGTTCGGCAGGGGGATCGGAGATTATCAGTGCTGTTTTGCACAAGCTATTTGGATTTTCCATTGGAATGGGAAGCTTAATAGTAAATTCGGTGGTGATGATTATTTCATTATTGCTGTTTCCTCTGGAAAACGTGCTTCTTACAATAGTCTATATAGTTGTCAGTGCCAGAGTCTCCAGTCTGATTTTCCATGGATTAGCTAAAAGACGGGTAGTAATGATTATCTCCGGTAAGTGGAATGAGATTCTTGATGACATAAATAATGGTAATAAATGGCGGGTTACGTTGCTTCATGGTAAGGGCGGTTTTCAGGGTGCCGAAAAATCAGTACTTTATTCTGTGGTTAACAAGTCCAATGTCCCTTCTCTCAAGGCACTGGTCATGAAAAGGGATCCTGGGGCTTTCATTGCAATCATGGATGCCAATGATGTAACAGGGGCGAAGGTAGGAAATCAGCCTCATTGGTGAAGAAATCACCATGCAGAAAAAAAGTAAAGACCGGATCGACAATTTGGGATTATTACTGTAAAACCGTATAAGCAGCTACGGGGATCAAAAGATTTTGAATTTCTGGCGAAGGAAAATAAGGAGAAACTTCAGGAGGTTCATGCAGACCTTTCTCTGATAAAACGCTCTGCTGAACTTTACACAGAACTCTCAGATATACTTTCCCGAATGGTAATCGAACCTGATGAGATCCGTTCCGTCAAAGTTACATATTATAAGGCCTGGACTTATTTCAGGGAAGCCCTCAAAGAGATATATGAAGC
>Ga0209510_1000488_pt1 | contig 54446 bp, 43 predicted proteins | sample BiotimSIPDNA_FD_185749 | JGI IMG/M metagenome (GOLD analysis project Ga0209510, IMG submission 185749) | Anaerobic biogas reactor microbial communites from Washington, USA - Biogas_R1 time_0 SIP DNA (SPAdes) (version 2) | ecosystem: Engineered > Bioreactor > Anaerobic > Unclassified | place...
CGAGGATTATGCCAGAGAAATTTGCGCCGATGGATACGCAAAGGATGCCTATGAGGCGGTAAAGCTTGCAAAAAAGCTTGTTGATGGCGTTAAGAAAGCATAAGGCGTATATCATCATAAAGCACATATAAAGCACGTATAAAGCAAACAATGTGATTAGTATATAAAAATGGGGGTATAGATTTACTAATGACTTAAAAACATGCATTGAAGCTGATGCATATTCTTTTTTGAAAATGGAGGTATGAATGATGAATGAGTTGTCAGTATATCGTTGTGCGAAATGCGGGAATATTGTAATGATGTTAAAGTCTGGCGGGGGTACACTTACCTGCTGCGGTCAGGAGATGACAAAGCTAAAGGCAAATACCGTCGATGCTTCTCAGGAAAAGCATGTACCTGCGCTTAAGGTTGAGGGCGAAAAGCTAATGGTTGATGTAGGCTCGGTGTTACACCCGATGCTGGAGGAGCATTTTATTGAATGGATTGCAATGGTCAGGGGTAATAGAGTTGAGCTTGTTTACCTGAAGCCCGGAATGGAGCCAAAGGCTGAATTTATATATAGGCCCGGAGAGGACGCCATTCTTTACACAGGTAAGGATGACGAAGTGGTTCCCAACTGTGAAGGTGTCCCCTGCAACTTTGTTTGCAAGGATAAACCCGCCGAAAAGGTTGTTGTCTATGAATACTGCAATCTTCACGGCCTTTGGAAAGCAGAGCTGTAATTGATGCAAACAAAGGATTTTACCATTTAAACAAAAGGCAATACCGCGGTGATTGTTAACCTGGCTGTGTTAAAAATAGCTGTTAGGGCTAATGGCGGCTGTTACACTCATCGCGGTATTGACAACCGCTGCACCCATGACAGCCGCTTTTACTCCTGCGCATGTATCGCAGGGTAAGTAACACAAGTACTATTATTATTGCAAGAAGTATATAATCAATTATCCTCATATCTATTCACTCCTAACTAAACAAGCAAGCGTCCAAGCTGTAAAACTATAAATGCAACCACCCACGCTACCGCTGTCTGATATATGGCCACTCCCAGAGCTGCCTTTGTGCTGTTCATTTCGCGTTTTACAGCAGCAACTGCTGCAACACAGGGACAGTAAATCAGTGTGAAGGCCAGGAATGAGAGCGCGGAAAGGGGCGTAAATATCTGTGATAGCGCAGAGGGAAGAGCTGCAGCACTTGTGCCTGTAAGGACCGCAAAGGTGCTGATGACTGCCTCCTTAGCCATAAATCCTGTAATCAGAGCGGTCGACGCACGCCAGTCTGAGAAGCCCAGGGGAGCAAAGATTGGCGATATAAGCCTGCCAATATCCGCGAGCATGCTGTTTGAACTGTCTGCAACCACGTTGAAGCGCAGGTCGAAGGTCTGGAGAAACCAAATGATCAAGGATGCAACAAAGATAATGGTAAAGGCTCGTGTCAAAAAGTCCTTTGCCTTATCCCAAAGAAGCAGAACAACGGTCTTAGCACTAGGCAAACGATAGTTGGGAAGCTCCATGATAAATGGTACGGGCTGACCGCGATAGACCGTCTTATTAAGCAATAGACCACTAATGACAGCCAGCAGCATTCCCAGCACATAAAGAGATAGCATTACAAGCGCACGGTGTTCAGGGAAAAAGGCCATAGTGAACATGCCGTATACTGGGAGCTTTGCGCTGCAGCTCATAAAGGGGGTCAGAATAATTGTCATCTTGCGGTCGCGAGTGCTTGTCAAGGTCCGTGTTGCCATGATTGCCGGCACAGTGCAGCCAAATCCAATCAGCATCGGTACGAAGCTTCGTCCTGAAAGACCAATCCTGCGCAGCAGCTTATCCATAACAAATGCAACACGCGCCATATATCCACTATCCTCAAGAATTGACAGGAAGAAGAAGAGCACCACTATGGTTGGAATAAAGGACAGCACGCTGCCTACACCGGCAAAGGCACCATCAACGACCAATGAAATCATGACCTTATTGAAGCCTCCCGAAGTGAGTACATCTCTCGCAGCCTCGCTTATCCGGCCAATACCATCTCCTAGCAGGTCGCTCAAAAAGCTGCCGATCACACCGAAGGTCAACCAAAAGATAAGGCCCATGGCAGCCAGAAATATTGGCAAAGCAAGGCACTTGTGAGTCAAAAATTTGTCTATTTCTATGCTGCGCAGATGATGCTTGTTAACCTTTGGTTTTAACACAGTGTCGGTACAGAGCTTATCAATAAAGCTATAACGCATATCTGCGATTGCGGCCTTTCTATCTGTCCCCATGGAATGCTCCATCTCCTTGATGCTTTCCTCAATGGAGGATACCTCGGAGTCTGAAAGCTTAAGCGATTCTAAAAGGGGCTGGTCGCCTTCTACAATCTTCGTTGCCGCGAATCTCCTGGGTACATCTATACGTTCTGCATGGTCCTCAATAAGATGAGCAACTGCATGAATTGTTCTGTGCACGGCGCCTGAACAAAAATCCTGCCTTTTTGGGAGTTGCTTTGCCTCGGCCGCTTTTATGGCAGTATCGATGAGCTCATCAATACCCTCGTTTTTGCTTGCTGAAATCGGAACGACCGGAACGCCCAGTTCCTCCTGCATCTTTGCGATTTTTATAGTTCCTCCGTTTGACCTAACCTCATCCATCATATTGAGTGCTATAACCATGGGAGTGTTAAGCTCAATCAACTGCAAGCTCAGGTAAAGATTGCGCTCAATATTTGTGGCGTCAACTATGTTAATAATGGCATTGGGATGCTGCTTAGTAATAAAATCCCTTGTGACGATCTCTTCACTGGAATATGGGGAAAGGGAGTATATTCCCGGAAGATCTACAACGGTTATATCCTTGTGCCCGCGCATTATCCCTTCCTTGCTTTCCACCGTAACGCCGGGAAAGTTGCCCACATGCTGGTTGGATCCGGTTAACTGATTGAAAAGTGTTGTCTTACCGCTATTCTGATTTCCCACAAGTGCAAATTTCATAATTATGACCTCTATTTCAGTTTCATTTTTGCCAAATGCTTTATGACTTCTAGCCCTCAACCACTATGTTTTTGGCGTCATCCACACGCAGTGTCAGTTCATAACCCCTTAGGGCCAATTCGATAGGATCTCCCATCGGAGCAAACTTGCGAATCATAACCTGCGTATTCGGTGTTAATCCCATGTCCAGCAGCCGATCACGAAGTGTCCCGTTCCCTTTCACCGCAACAATTTTTGATTTTTTGCCGATTTGAAGTTTATCTAATGTCATTGTGCCACCCCTTTTATTTGCTTGTAATTACTTTTAACCCTTAAAGCACTTTCATTTCTGGCCTTCCTAATTAGTTAGCATATGCTAACGGCTGTTCTTATTATTTGGGGTTAGCATATGCTAATCCCCTTCAAAGCCAAGTGTACGCCTATAAAATCATTTTGTCAACATAAAAACAATCAAAATGCAAAGCAATTTTTATTTTACTGACACGTCGTATGTCTCTATATATTGAGCGGCTAAGTTTGATTAATGTTACATCGCAAAAGCCGTATATGGAAAAACATTGCGAAAGCGGCTTTGAAATGCTAGTATATATAGGGAGTGTCTCGTTGTCAGGAGGGTGATGATTGAAATTACAGGAATCCGGTGAGAATTATCTTGAAATGATTTATGTTTTGTCAAATCAGACGGGATATGTTCGTTCTGTTGATGTTGCTAATGCTATGTCATTTTCAAAGCCAAGTATAAGCCGGGCTATGTCGATTCTGAAAAAGGCGGGGCATATAGAGGTTGACAAGGATGGTCAGATTACACTAACAGAATCCGGGCTTAACATAGCAAGGCGTGTATATAGCCGCCACAATTTGCTGACAGATTATTTGATTGCTCTTGGCGTTAGCAGAGAAACAGCGGCGGCAGACGCCTGTAGGATGGAACATGTTATCAGTCAGGAAACCTTTGAAAAAATCAAGAAGCACATAGAACAAATCAAGTGCCAATAGCAAATCTTTATTATTCATTTTTCCATAAAGTTTTTGGTATATTTTCTTTTATTAGGGGTAACTAAAGGATTGGACGGACCGTTTATATGGTCTACAGGCAACTGAAATAATTTTAAATAAAGGAGAAATATCATGGATCAAATTAAAGGAACGAAGACAGAAAAGAATCTTTTAGCCGCATTTGCAGGTGAAGCACAGGCAAGGACCAAGTATACCTATTATGCATCCCAGGCGAAAAAGGAAGGCTATGAGCAAATGGCTGCCATATTCCTTGAGACGGCGGAAAATGAGAAGGAGCACGCAAAATTGTGGTTCAAAGCATTGAATGGCGGCAGGGTTGGCCCAACAGCCCAGAACCTTAAGGATGCGGCAGAGGGTGAAAATTATGAGTGGTCCGATATGTATAAGGGCTTTGCGAAGGATGCTCGTGAAGAGGGTTTTGAAGAGCTGGCTAAATCATTTGAAATGGTTGCTGATGTTGAGAAGAAGCATGAGGAGCGTTATCTGAAGCTACTCAAAAACCTCGAGGAAGGAAAGGTCTTCCTTAAGGATGGAACAGTCGTTTGGAAGTGTAGAAACTGCGGCCATATTCATGTAGGGACTGCAGCTCCCGAAATTTGCCCGGTTTGCAATCATGCAAGGGCATATTTTGAAGTGCATGCGGAGAACTATTAATACTAATCTTTAGTACTTATTAGTTGGTACACCTAGAGGAAGCAGGGAGACGGTCGACTGCTTCCTTTTTTACTGTCGGCTTTGAAGGCCGGAATAAAGGAGTACCGGCCTTTGGCTTTAGGTCTTCTTTTGCGCTACATAAATGGTTGAAAAACTGAACCAATCGTTCTATAATATTGTCTAGTGTTCTTTTATGCAGCACGGTTGAAGTACGGCGCTTTTATTGAAATACAAAAAAATTCACTATGTTTGAAGAATGGAAGGATGGAGAAAATGCCTATTACTGAATTTTTGTCGCATAATGCCAGAGAGTACGGACAGGAGACCTGCCTTACGGAGATCAATCTGGATCTCCAGGATCGTCACAATGTCATATGGCGTGAGTATGAGCTTATAGAAAACAATCCGGCAGGCGAGTACCGGCGGGAAATGACCTGGCGCGTGTTTGATGAAAAAGCAAACCGGATTGCAAATCTCTTAATACGCAGAGGAATAAAAAAAGGAGATAAGGTTGCTATTCTATTGATGAACTGCCTGGAGTGGCTGCCCATTTATTTTGGTATTTTGAAATCCGGTGCTATTGCAGTGCCACTTAACTTTCGTTATACGGCGGAAGAAATAAAATACTGCCTTGATTTGTCCGATACGATTGCTCTGATATTTGGTCCGGAATTTATCAGCCGTTTGGACGCCGTTCATGATCAGCTTACAAAGCTGAAGCTACTGCTCTTTGCAGGGGAGGATCGGCCTATTTTTGCTGAAAGCTATGATAGGCTTACAGCCAATTGCCCTTCTGAGCCGCCGAAGGTAAGCATTTCGGATGAGGATGATGCGGTCATTTATTTCTCATCGGGCACTACGGGATTTCCGAAAGCAATCCTGCACACTCACGCAAGCCTGATGTCTGCATGCTATACTGAGCAAAACCATCATGGACAAACCCGTGATGACAATTTCTTATGCATCCCGCCTCTTTATCATACCGGCGCTAAGATGCATTGGTTCGGGAGTCTGGTTGCCGGGAGCAAGGCTGTTTTGCTTCGTGGAATCAAGCCGGAATGGATATTAAGAACAGTTTCGGAGGAGAAAATTACTATTGTATGGCTTCTAGTTCCCTGGGCGCAGGATATTCTTGACGCGATAGATAGCGGGGAATTGAGACTGGAGGATTATGATTTATCAAAGTGGAGGCTTATGCATATCGGTGCGCAGCCCGTTCCGCCAAGCTTGATTCATCGCTGGAAGAAGTATTTTCCTAATCATCTTTATGACACGAATTATGGCCTTAGCGAGTCTATAGGCCCGGGTTGTGTGCATTTGGGCGTTGAAAATATTCATAAGGTTGGCGCAATCGGGAAGCCCGGCTACAAATGGGAGACAAGGGTAGTCGATGAGAAGGGCTGCGATATTACATGTGATGAGCAGGTGGGCGAATTGGCCGTTAGGGGGCCTGGCCTGATGAAATGCTACTACAATGATCCACAATCAACTGCCGCAGTGCTCAAGGATGGCTGGCTCTTTACGGGAGACATGGCAAAAATGGATAAGGACGGTTTTATCTTTTTGGTTGACAGGAAAAAGGATGTAATAATCAGCGGCGGGGAGAATATTTATCCTGTGCAAATTGAGGATTTTCTGCGCACAAATAAAGCAGTTAAGGATGTTGCAGTCATTGGCCTGCCTGATAGCCGACTTGGCGAAATTTCAGCAGCGGTCATAGAGTTGAAACCCGGCAGTGAGTGCACCCAGGAGGATATAATGGAATTTTGCGTGTCCCTGCCCCGCTATAAGCGGCCGCGCAAGATTATTTTTGACAAGGTTCCCCGTAATCCTACCGGAAAGATTGAAAAACCGCGCCTAAGGGAGAAATATGGCGTAAGCAATTTAGTTGCCGATCAGACAGAAGGTTAAGAAGGACAAAACGAATCAAACGAGCATTTTGCTAATGTTACATGTTTTGAGTTTCATAATAGATAAATAATGGCATATAAAATAATACGAAAATAACTTTACCCCAAAAAGGAACGAAGAAATCGTACTTTGTGGGGTTTAGTTTTGTAAAATTCAAAAATGCACCCAATAATCTGAGTGGATGGGCGGGGTGTGGCCGCAAGCCCTGCATCGGGTTTCATAACGGCGGCTGGCCGTAGTATCCTGTCTAGCTCTAAAGCGGGCGCAGGCTGGTCGCAAGCATAGCTTACTGCTCGCCCATGCAACCAGGATCATTCGACATCCTGTCTCAGGATCTCGCGCCTGCGGCGTCCATGCCGCAGGGTAGATAAAAGACTTAAAATAGGTAATGCTTTACATTTTCGTCAAATTGCGATAATATTAGTGGTAAAAGACTTAGTTATTTCCACTAACAACATTTTCAGGGGGTATTGTTATGAGTAGTAAAGGACAAACGATCCTCATCTGTGATGACTCACTTCTGGTTAGGAAGAAGATGAAGGACTACTTGAATGAATTGGGTGACTTCAACGTGATAGAGGCATCAAACGGTGAAAGCTCCATTGATATGTTCAGACAAAATAATCCTGACCTGGTTTTTCTCGACATTGTTATGCCGGACAAAAACGGTATAGATGCGCTAAATGAGATGAGGAAGATAAATAGTGAAGCAAAGATTGTTATGCTTTCGTCCTCTGGGACAAGAAAGCATTTGAAGGAGTCTATGGATGCCGGAGCATCGGATTTTATTCAAAAGCCCTGGGAAGAGTCTCAGATTGAGCATATTGTCAAAAATGTTTTCAAATAGGAGTGTGGATTATGTATAGCCAATACTTTGGACAGTATCTTCTAAACAAAAAGCTTATCAAGCCGGAGCAGTTGACTGATGCCCTTGAGTACCAGCGTTCTGTTCGTCTGAAACTGGGCGTTATCGCAATAAACGAGGGATATATGACGCCCGCACAGGTTGAACATGTACATAATATGCAAAAGAGGGTTGATAAGCGCTTTGGTGAAATCGCTATTGAGCAGGGATATATTGACGAGGGCCAGCTAGATTCCATGCTCAATACGCAAAAGCAGGGACACCTTATGCTTGGACAGGCTTTGATAGAGCGTAATTACTTTACAATGGAACAGCTGCAAAGCGCATTGGATAACTACAAAAGTGAGACTGGTATTTCCGGCAGGCAGTTTAATGTGATTGGGAACAACGATACCCAGGTGATCATGGATATCTTCCAGAACTACGGGGAGACTATGATGAATCAAGTCTACAGCGATTATGTCACTCTTCTGATAAAAAATATCATTCGCTTTATAGATGATAGTCCAACTGTGGAAATTAACCAGCTCAAGTCAGGCCTGAATACAGAATGGTTTGTCAGGCAGGATATTTTGGGGAAGATCGCCATGAGCACAGGGATTGCAGCTGACACAGATGCTTTCGTAAAAGTTGCAGGCAGGTTTGCCCAGGAGGAAATCACTGAGCCCGATGAGATGGCACAAGCTTCTGTTGGAGAGTTTCTAAACCTTCACAATGGAATATTCCTTGTCAACATGTCAAATAACGGTGTCGAGCTTGATATGAATCCTCAAAGAGTTTTAAAGGATTACACGATAGAGAATTCGGAAAAAGCCTATATAATAACCTGCCATATGATATGGGGCAAATTTGATGTCATACTGATGTAAAAGAAATAGAGCTATGAAAATAGAGAAGTTGAAAAGGGCCAGGAACACTAAACATGTTTCCGGCCCTTTCTATTTGCAGCAAGTACTTTATTTGCAGTAAGTACTAAATTTGCAGTAAACACTTTATTTTATGCGGAATGCCTTATAGGTTGCCTGTTGAAGGTTAACCTTAAATGTTGTCGTATCTTCAGATGTAAGGCCTTCGATTTCAAGACCTGTAACCAAATCCACCAGCTTGGCATTCTGTCTATCTATGACGACCTTGATGTCCTCCGGATATGGCAGGAAGGATTCTACTACAAAGGTATCGTTATCATAGGTGAACAGGCCTATTTTCGCATTGGCATCTATGGATACCGGACAATTACCCTTGAGGGTCTTCCTAATCAGATTCAAGACTTCTCTGGGATAGTGATACAAATCACCCTGGTCATCGGGAATTGTCAGTATAAACAGATGGCCTTTACCATAGTTGACTGCAATTAGCACAGGGATGTTATTGTCTGATACCAGACCCTCTGCCAACGGCCATACATCGTTGTTGCTGTAATTCATCCAGGGAAGAAGGATAGCTTTGTCTGAAACAGCAACAGCGTCAAGGTTAAGGCCTGTTCTAGACATGCCGTATCTGTTGACCTGTGCCTTATTGCCGGACCAGCGAATATTGGCCAGCTGTCCCAGACCCTTATCTGTAAGAGCCTTTACCAGACCCGAGGTGATAATGACATCTCCTCCGTTTCGCAGGCTTTCTTCAATCTTATCTATAACTTGTGGATTCTTCGCGGCGCTTTGCGTAAGGAATATCTTTGAATGCCCTTGCGGATACTCAGGATATGGCTCTAAAGGAATTCCCAGCATTCCCACATAGTTGTGAAGGTATTCTTCTCCCGTGGAATGGTAGGGTATATAGCATGAGACGCCTGTTGGGTTCCCAAGCTCTCCAAGGAATTCATCTACCTCATCCAGCGCATACCCGGCAAGTGGTGTGAAAATGCTCCAACGCTTATCCATCAATGCCGACAGGCAGAACAGCGTAACCTCCTTTGGCTTGGAAAATAGTGTTAGATTCGCCTGCTCCACATAGTAATTGAGATTGCCCCTGCATTCGAAGGGATCAAACCAACCCCCGCCATTTTTCCCCGGCTTAACATTTTCAAAGTATCTCATGATAAAATAGCTGAGATAGCTGGGCAGATGCTGCTGTGTGTACAAAGGATCCCTTGTTTCGGTGCCCGTGTAAATCATGTCGAAGACAGTTGGTTCATATTCCAGGTGGTAACCGGTTTCCTGAAAGCACTCGTACCAGTTGGGGAATTTGACAATCATGTTTACCTTTGGATTAACCCTCTTTGCAGGCCCCATTACCAGATTGTCCGAAACCTCCTTCATAAGCTGGAGTCTGAACTCTGACCAGCTCTTGTCGCCCTTTGCCTTTATGCAGGAATTGCATTTGCAGTTTGTGAAATAGAAATCATCCAGAATAATCTCATCAAAAAGCGATGCCGTCATCTCTATTGCTGCTTTCAATCTATCCCTGTGCTCTTGGTTTGTATAGCAAAGAGAGGTGAAGCCGAAGGTGTGCTCATGTCCCCTGTCTGTTGTTGTAATGCCGCCTGAGACCTTCATCCCCTTATTCTTAAAGAAGGCTATCATCCGCTCCATATTTTCACGCTCAATGAGCTCTCCGCTGCGGTAGGTCTCAAGATAAATCTTGTCGATGCGCACATGCTTTTCAATAAAGCTGAATCTGTTCTCGAATTCATTTAGATCCTTGATTGCGGTTAAATTTCCTACGGGTGCATAAAGTGCTGTTGCAAAATTGTTGTAATTCATAAATCCTCCTTGTCACAAATTGTACTATGTGTAAAGCATTTTTCCCTAAAGTACTTTTACAGATGTTATATGATTTAATATTATAGTAGATATAACAAACATGCTTGTCAGTAATTGCCCATCATTCCTCGGAAATTGTCTTTTTGTAGATTGAAGGAGAACAGCCCTTTATTTGCTTAAATACTCTGTTGAAATTTTTTATACTCCCAAAGCCGGACTTGAAAGCCACTTCGGTGATGGTGTCGTTTGTATCCCTAAGTAGCTGCGCAGCCTTTTCTACCCGGTAATTGCTAAGATAGCTGCCGAAAGTCATACCGGTAGCTTCCTTGAAAAAGCGTGTAAAATAATACTCGCTAAAGTTTGCCAGTGAAGAAATTTCTGGCAGTGAAATATCGGAACAGTAGTTGTTTTCCACATATGCAAACACGTTCTCAAGTCTTTCCAGACGGTTAAGGCGCCTAATGCGTTTTTGGGGAGAATAGGGCTGCATCGGCACGTTGCGTGCCAATAGAACTAGTATATCCAATAAACGAGCCCTCATTGCAATCTCGCAGGCATCGCCCTTAGCGCAATACTCACCAATGATGGCTGTGATCTGTTCTTCGAGAAGATTATGAACTCCTGCCTCCGATTCCTTCCAAATGGATCTGGCAAAGCATTTGTTTTTAGCAGCGGGGAAAGCTGATTCGAAAAAGGACATGCTAAAATGAAGAATCAGCCTGTTTGTACGTTCAGCTTCGGGGACAAAGTAATGCACATCGCCATCGGTTATAAGCAATATGTCTCTTGGCTCCAGCTTGTATATTTCATTGTTGACTCCAACCCTCAGGCTTCCTTGCGGCACATAAATCATTTCTGCCACCTCATGCCAGTGGGGCGGGAATTCCGATACATCGGTAAAAAACATATTCAATGGAGAATTGGAATGCAACAATTCCTTTTGTTGATGCGCTTTCACAAACAGTCCTCCCTATAAAATCAGGCAAATTATGATTAATAACAATCCGCAGATATCAAGTATATTCTACAATATCCACTATAAAAAAGCCATAAGAACGAGACCTCATTTTGCTATGGCAATTATGATTTGGTGGTCTGTACAGTTTAGTATTTGAAGGTTAGTATCTACAGGTGGTATGTTAGGCTGAATGAGTAGGATGATATATTATGGTTGATGTGTGCAGTTGACATATTTGAGCCGGTACGTGTAGTTGACATATGCGCATAAAAGCGAATAGAATGGAATGACTTGATGGATTTGATTATTGATGGGCTGGCTGAACAAAGCCAGTATTGAGAAAACCCCACTGGAGAATATGAAGAAGAGATTTAAGAAGGTCTATATCGAAATTACAAATTGCTGTAATCTGGCTTGTACTTTTTGCCCAGGAACAGTCAGAAAGCAGGGCTTCATGAGGGTAGATCAATTCGAAGCCGTCCTGAAAAAGCTTCGTGGCTTTACTGACTATCTTTATATGCATGTGATGGGGGAGCCGCTGCTGCATCCGGATTTGGCACAGATTCTTAGCCTGTGCTTCCAGTATGACTACAAGGTAAATATTACTACTAATGGAACATTGATAAAGGCTGTGGCTGATGAATTACTTGATGCTAAAGCTCTTCGTCAAATCAATTTTTCCTTGCACAGTCAGGAGGGCATGACAGGACAAAGTACACTCGAGCAATACTTGGAGGATATCTTTTGCTTTACGCAAAGGGCGCTTGATAAGGGCGGAATCTATATATCCTACAGGCTGTGGAACCTTACATCGCAATCATCCGGGCAGTTCAATTCCTATGTTGCTAAGAAGCTGCAAGAACGTTTCGAGCCCGGATTTTCAGTATATGAAGCACTTAAGAGTGAGACTCGAATCACACTTGGCGAAAGCTTATACCTTAACAGTGCAGAGGTCTTTGAATGGCCTTGTGAGTCGGCGAATGGCCCAGGAAATGGTGTGAGCAGCAGTTCAGGCAGCAGTTCGGATGGCAGCTTAGAGTCGGGAGGAACAGGCTTTTGCCAGGGGCTGCGAGATCAGGCCGCCATACTTGTGGATGGGACTGTCGTGCCCTGTTGTCTGGACAGCGATGGGAGGATGCCCCTCGGGAATATTTTTTGTGAAGACTTCGAGGCAATTTTGCAGTCGGATCGTGCAAAGGCGATATATGACGGTTTCTCAAAAAGGCTGGCAGTAGAGGATTTGTGCACTAAGTGCACATATAAAAATCGATTCTTATCAAAACATCCGTGATTCATAATACCACGCTGATTGCTCATATAATAGTATGAAAATCTGTTGTGGGAGATGGGTGTCTTTGTTTAGGAGTAATGTTGGCGGAAAGCATCTGATGCGGCTGTACACAGCCTTTAAACGAGATGGCTTCGAGATTGAAAAGATCGTTAAATATAAGGGGAAAAGGGGCATTCTTGCCAAGAGCAGGTCTATATTGAACTACGATACGGGCAAACCCAAAAGTGCCTACTACCTGGAAGGAAGCCCTTATGAAATGGGCTATCTAATGGGAAGCTTAGCTGAGAGGGAGATTGCACTGATGATGGATTACACCGATAGGGTGGTGTTTTCCTTTATCGGCAGTAAGGTGCTTGAGAAGATTAAGCTGATTCAGCGTACCCTTATCAGCTTGGTATACGAGCTATCCAAACCTGCTGTGCAAAAGCTGCCTGAAGAGATGCGTGAGGAGATCCGGGGGATATATGACGGCTGCAAAAATATTAATCCTAAAACGTCGGTTAATATTGAACATCTGACGGTTCTAAATATAGGAATTGACATTATTTGCTCCATGGTTTATTCCGGTGATTTTTTCAAAAAAGATACTAAGGGAATCGAGCCTGAGGATTTCAGGGTACCGATGATGTGTAATGCACTGACTGTGTGTGGGAAAAGTGCAGGAGACGGCTATTATTTCGGAAGGGACTTTACATTCCCGTCTTCAGATGTTTTTCAGGATACTGCAGCGCCAATCATATATAATCCTGAAGACTCCGTTAGCTATAAGGGACGCAGGGCAATACCATTTGTCAATATTGCGGCTCCGGGAATGATTGGCAGTATAGCGGCAATGAATCTTGAGGGTGTTGCGTTGGGTGTTAACATGTCGCCGGGGGCAAATTGTACTCCGGGAAATGTAGGCATTAATTCCCTGCTGATGGCGCGAATGTGTGCCCAATACGGGAGCAGTGCTGAGACGGCGGCCGATCTGATGGCGGAGCTGCCAAAAGGCGTGTCATGGCTTTATATCATAGCCGATGGTAAAACAGGCCGTTCGTGTGCGGCAGAGGCGGGGGCACCTATAGCCGAGGAGAATTTGGCAGCGGATATTTCACAAGGCACTGGTGCAGCACAAAGTAGTGATACTTATCAAAGGCTGGACTTCACGAAAAGCGAGATTTTTTCTCGAGGCCCGGACTTCACGCAATATCCGTGGGAGGAATACAGGCCGATGCTACCTGATTTGGGGTACATACGCGAACATGCTACTGTGCCATATCATAATGGGGTCATGTTTCGTTGGAATGATTATCGTTATCCATCGGAATACCTTGCATTCAATCGTAGGCTATGGACATATCACAATGAAAAGAATAAAACGGATAAAGCCATCCATCCTGATGCATTTGATGAGAAAGGATATATCAATAAAACAGGAGAAGAGAATTGCCCATCCTCCTTCTATTTTGCGCCGCAAAGGGAGGAGAACGATGATATCCTTGTGGTGACGAACCATTACATTATTCCAGAAATGAGGTATTTTGCCATGAATCGATGGACTCAGCGCATCGTAGGCAAAAGGGTAAATGATATTCAGTGGCGCTACGATGAGTTGAACAACCTGATTCATGATAAACTGAGGAGCAAGGGAAGTATTGGGTTCGAGGATGCCAGGGAACTGATTAGCTTTTTATCTCCTTCGGGCAGAAATAAGGATTATCATGCCGACAATCCCAGAAGCAGGGATGGGAAACAGCTTCGCATCGAAGGCTGCATCAGCGTGTTTGACCTGAAGAAGAAGGTGGTGGAAAGCCATTATGGCTATTTCTGTGACAAGTGGGTAAGGATCACCCTTCCTGAATATTTCGATAAAAACTAAAGGAATGCCGGGAAACGAGAAACCGACAAATAAGAAAACCGGTACACACAAAACGAATAAGGAAGGTACTAAAGCGCCCACAGCGTATTTTGCTTGCAAAAACGCGGTTTGGCGTACAATTCGCGCAAGCACTCATTGAATATCCTCAAACTCTGTTGGCTTATATGTATCTATATAGTCAAGTGCTTCGTTTACATCTGACAATACGCGATAGAGCATGTTTGATTCCTGGTGGGCAAAGCATTGGTCTATAATACAGTCAAACTGATTCAGTATGGGATCATAGAAGTTGTTTGTGTTTAGTAAAACAATAGGCTTATTGTGATATTTAAGTTGCTTAAGGGTAATAGTCTCCAAAAGCTCATCTAATGTGCCAAATCCACCCGGCAATGCAATGAAGGCATGGGAATTGGATTCCATAAAGGATTTGCGTTCGCTCATATCCCTGGTGACAATCAATTCATCACACTTTTCATATACAATACCCTTTTGGTTCAGCCGCTCAGGGATGACACCTATTACCTTGCCGCCTTTAGCATGAACAGCTTTTGCAGTTGCACCCATCAGGCCGGTCATTCCAGCGCCATAGAGCAAGATATCCCTGTTGACAGCGATTGCTCTGCCAAGCTCGCTAGCAAGATCAAAGTAGGATTTATCAATAAAATCGCTCGATGAACTGTATACACATATGACTTTATCCATTGAACACCTCCTAATGAAGTCTTTCATCCTTTTCGTAATATGATACCAAAAGAGTGTAGGTTAATGCAAACTTAGTGCTGGCTTTGACCGCCCAGAACCGGTGATAAGAGAAGAAGATGATCGAAAAGAAGCACAAAATACCTCAAACGCACATTATTGCGAAACCGCTATAAGTATTTTACGCAGGGTGACGTTTCTCCTGTGTCCTAGTCGTGATATGACACAAGGGGCGTCGTTGGATAACATTGATTATTTAAGGTTGAGTTGATAAAATGGCAGTGAAATAGGCTAACCAATATGGCTGAAACATGGTAATATGTTTATTAGTCGTAATATAATGGGAAGATAAATTCATGGCTGTGCTTCCACAAGTTGGGATTTGGCAAAGAGAAAGGTGGTTAGCAATGGCTACTTGGGTTACACATTTAATGATAGCTGATATTGTAATGAAACAATGCAACGAATTGGATAGGCATGGGTTTTGTATAGGAAATATTGCACCAGACTGTAATGTTGAGAATGAGGATTGGACATACTTTACTCCGTCTCGAGAAGTTACTCATTGGATGAGTAAAGAAAGAAAAGTTGCATCTGATTGCGATTCTTTTTGTAAAGAGTACATACTTAAGCGTAAAAGTGAAATTCAATCACAAGAACAGTACTCATTTTTACTGGGGTATTATGTACACTTGATTACTGATGCGGCATTTCAATGGTTTATACGTGACGATAAAAGAGTTAAAGATACATGGACAAGGATAAATTCGAATGATATTTTACGTGAACGCGCAAAGGGGTATTCTGAAGATTGGGATTCTGTAAAGAAATTGATTTCAAAAAAAGAACGTATGCATGAGATTAATTCATTCGAAGCAGAGTATCTCCGAGATAATCCTACTTCCGGATATTTGACAGAAATCCTGACTTTAAAAGAGTTTCCGGATTATATTGACTATTTACCGCATGGATGTATCGTGCGAAAAATAGGTGTAATGGGATATTTGCCAGAATTGGATGAAAACCTTACTAATCCTATATCAATGTCAAGAGAAGAATTCAATTCTTTTGTTGATAACACAACTTTGCTTGTGGTGAGTAAATTAAGAGAGAAAAATTTAATTTGACAAATATCAATATCTCAAGGTAGATTTTGCATTGGGGAGATGGGCTTTTATGAAAAATATAATCATTGCAGGGCCGAGTAGAGCCGGTAAATCAACATTAGCGAGAAAAATAAACGAAGAGCTGAATTTCTTTGTCATCAGTGTCGATAAACTTGTCGCAGTGTTTCAAGGGGCTTATCCGCAACTGAATATCAGATTGAATTGGAATCGAGAAAAGACCACGGAAAATTTAGCGCCGTTCCTTGGCCATTATCTTGGTATGTTCTCTTCTGCAGATGGTCACGGACTGCTGCCGTACAGTCATGGTGCTGTAACGGGAAACAAGTTCGTGTTAGAAGGGGGTTATTTTGATTTTGATAAGATATCACCTATACTGAAAATGTATGAAATAGAAGAATTGAAAGACAATTTTATTCTTGTAGGGTTGGTGCAAAATAATAAAACTGTTGACGAGTTCATCAGCGATTTCAAAAAATACGATACTGAAGACGATTGGACATATAATTTTAGTGATGATGATTTAAGGGAAATTTCTGAAGATGCCATTTCATTCAGCAGATCGATGTCTGATCATTTAGTTAAATACGGCTTTACGATTTATGATACATCTAAGGATCGGGAGCGGATTTTGCATCAAATCGTAGAAGATATTAAGGCAAAAATAGGAAACTAACTATTGTGGAGGTTTTGTCATGGCTGAAAATGCAAGAATTCATTTTATACCACCATTGCCTCCAAAGAGAGAAAAACGTGTTGGAATTTACTGCCGTGTAAGTACAAACAGTGCTGATCAGCTGAAAGCCTAACCGCCCAAGTGTCAGCGTTAACAGGATTAATAGCAGCTAATCCCAAATGGTTATTAGTAGATGTGTATATAGATATTGCTTCAAGCAAGACAGGTTCTTCCCGCAAAGAGTTTTCTCGTATGCTAAAGGATTGTCAGTCCCGTGATATAGAAATCATCCTAACCAAGAGCATCAGCAGATTTGGCCGGGATACGGTTGAGATTCTTGATGCGTTGAACCAGCTAAGGATTCTCGGCGTTCGGGTTATATTTGAGCAGGAAGTACTTGATACAGCCGATACAGATAATGACTTGATGATTTCAATTATCGAGGCAGTTGCTCAGGCAGAAAATGAATCCCGTAGCGACAATATTAAATGGGGTAATAAACGACATGCAGCACAAGGCACTTCGAAGCTATATAAAAGAAAGTGTTATGGATATATAAATGATGCAGAAGGTAAGCTGGTAATTGATAAGAAAGAAGCAATAAATGTCCAGTTGATATTTAATCTCTATCTTCAGGGCAAGAGTGTTTTAGGTATAGCGAAAGAATTGGAACGACTGGGAATTAAATCGCCCACCGGAAAGGCTACATGGCCTAAGAAGCTTTAAAAGCGGTGAAATGGATTAGGGTGTCATGGGGACGGGGGTTTGACAACAGGGTGTCATGGGGACGGGGGTTTGACAACAGAATAGGACTGTGATACTTTAAGTCCGAGGTGATATTCATGCCAAGGCAAGCCAGAAAGAAAAGTGAAAGCGGAATATATCACATAATGTTGAGGGGGATAAACCGTCAGGTTATCTTTGAGGACGATGAGGACCTAAGCGTGTTTTTGAAGACAATAGACATGTATAAGGCTGAATTTGACTGCCAGATATATGCCTATTGCTTAATGAAAAACCATGTCCACCTGCTTATTAAAATAAATAACGATGAACTTCATAAATATATGAGAAAAGTCGCTGCCAAGTATGTTTACTGGTATAATTGGAAATATGACAGGGTGGGCGGATTGTTTCAGGATCGTTACAAAAGCGAGCCGGTGGAGGATGAGGGTTACTTTCTGACTGTGCTTCGATATATTCACCAAAACCCGGTCAAAGCAGGAATCTGTGGTAGTATTACGGAGTATAAATACAGCAGCTACAATGAATATATTCATCCGAGAACGCATCAGATAACCGATACCGATTTTGCGTTTAGCATGTTAAGCAAAGAGCAGTTTGAAATTTACATGAACGAAGAAAGCCAAGATAAGTGTCTGGAAATTCAGGAGATCGTTAGAGTAAATGACAGCAAGGCACAAGCGATAATCCGAGAAATCAGCAAGTGCAACAATGTTGCTCAGTTTCAGGCCTTACCGTGCGACACAAGAAACAGATTTCTGTCGGAACTCAAAGCAAAGGGGTTGTCCGTCAGGCAAATCGAAAGATTAACCGGGATCAACAGAGGATTAGTGCAGAAGGCATAGAGCGGTTGTCAAACCCCCGTCCCCTTGGCACGATGGTGACCTTTTATGTAGGCCGTATAATGTTCAATTTGTGCTTCATAGCTGGTGGCTACTCATCACTATTCGTAGAAACACGGCAGTAAGCAGCTACCCGGAGCATCCATCAGTGAAATAATAAATACAATACATTTGAGTTACTTTACTTTGTTAATGGAGAAAGTATATTATTAACTTCTATAAAGTCTACACCATTAAAAAACCATACCTGAATCTATCATTAGTGCTTTATACTATTTCCCTGACAAATCAAACAAAAAGCTTTCTGTTACCGAACAGTCACCACCGGTAAATGCAGTAATCTCTCCTGTTGACAGGTTATATAGTACTGAATATTGCTTTTTGTTGGGAACGCAAACACTTGCTAGGAGTTCAAGAGCCTCATCTTCCCTCAGAACTCCGTTATTCTTATCGAGAGTCTCCTCAATCATATTATAGCGATTAGTACCTCCTCCGAAATGTCTTTTATCATATAAGTCGAAATTGGTAACAAGAGGGGAATCCACCACAACCATTTCACCATTATAGAACTCCACTACGACTGACCGTCCGTTGGAGTCTGCTATCATAAAATGATTCGGTTTTGTCCCAAGATCAAAATTGTATTTATTCATAAGCTCAATCGCTTCATCAACTGTTTTCGCATTTTCAAGTACCATACGAACTGCTGTAGAGGTATTTAATGTCGGCGCGCCTTCTATAACAGGGGGAGTTGCTCGTCCACAATCAAGTATAGACATGGCTACTCCATATTCATTCATACCATCGGTAGCCAGATATGGTGCTGATAGTAGTGCAAAATTTTTGGTGCTAATTCCCTGTTCAGAAGGAAGATTGTTTTTATTATATCCGGCAAATGCAATATCAGCAGCTGTTATACAGCGAAACCCATCTTTCGGAGCTGTAGTCAGCATGGTAACTGGTGAAAATGTATAATCAAAGTTACGTCCGAATAGAACCTCTCCCTTTTCATTGCGACATATAAAGGAGGAACACATTCCAGGGACCTTTTCTATCTCTGTGATAAAGCCATGCGTAATATTACTTATAATAAAACGTTCCATATCCTTGTCACTCTTATAACCCTCTTGTAAGAATTTGTCGAAGTGGTAGTCTGCATAATAGGTCATACTATACATATATTGTGGTGTTTCTTTTCTTAAGCTATTTAAGGTTCTAAGCTCGCTTCCAAATAACACGATAAATGCGATAATTAACAGAGATACTACTCCCAATAGAATAATAAGAGTTCTTTTTAAACATCTAAAAAGCTTTGTTTTCTTTAATACCTTCATCTCGCTTCCCCTTCCTTAATCCACTACAAATAGATTGATGCTTGTTTTTATACATGGTACACCTAATAGCTTTGTAGCTATATCACCTTTATCACCGAATATTGACCTACTACTCGATATATTCTTCTACCCCAAGGAAAAAAGCGCTTGATTTTGCAAATGTCTCATATCTTTTCTTAATATCATAATCATTTCTTTTATTAAAATTTGCGGTACGCTGATAGCAGTTTACCGATATAGCTCTATTGATAATTCCCCAATACACCGATGTATTGTATTCCATAAACTCCTGTAAAGTAATACGGGGTGTAATGATTCCATCTTCAATTTCTCTTCCAAGTTCCTTCATTATTCTTCCATCAATACTTTTTTCTTCGCTAGCATTGGGAAATATGACTCTGGCTCTATCCGGAAAGTTATCAGCTAAAATCATATACTCTAGCTGTATCTTCTTATGTGGATATAGATACTTCTCAAGCTCCTCAACCCAGACATTATGTATTTCCTTTATAATCCTTGCAATACGTGCTCTGCGTGCTATCACATTATTATCATCAATAGTTGTATTTCTTAACTCTATTACATCTTTTATATTCTGCTCTATCACGTTGTTTAGTCGATTTATAGATTCATACTGTTCTATACGAATACGACTCAATAAGTCAATTAATACCTCATCAATATTCTTATAGTACCTATATATCCCACCTTGACTTATACCAGCCTCATCAATGATATCCTGCATGGTCACGCTGCTTACCGTCTTTCGCTTACATACTTCTAAAGAGGCATCTATAATGCTCGCTTTCTTTAATTCATAGTATTCCTTTGATACTTTCGCCATGGTTCCCTCCTTACAAGAAAATTTTATTTATATTGAATAAGTTTTACTCAATTTAAAATGAAGATGCATTCATTTAGATGAATGCATCTTCATTTTAAATATTTCCATACATAATGTCAAGATATTATTCTATAAAATTCTTTATGCATAGCTTATCAATTTAAAGAAAATGATTTTAACAAACGAGGGTTTCATAAAAAATATTGCCCAGGGTGCATCCCTAGGGGAGAAAACTGCATGCATATGAGAGATGCCTGCGAATTGCTTGCAAAAGGTAGCATCCGGTTTTGTTATAAATGTGGAAGCTTCCCTTGTAAGAGATTGAAGGCATTGGATAAGCGCTACCGTACAAAATACCATATGAGCATGATAGAAAACCTCAACTACATCAAGGAATTTGGCATGGAAGCATTCTTAAAGAAGGAACGTGACAAATGGTGTTGCACAGAGTGCGGAGCGACTATTTGCTGTCATAACGGACTATGTTTGAATTGTAATATTGATACACTTCATATGTATAAAAAATATCGGTGGGAAGAAGAGAGGTGAAAGGAATGGCCGTTGAGAAGCAGTATGAATCAGACATTGAAGAGATATTATCACACCGGCATGATAACGGTTCTGACCTCTGGACGACACCCGATAAGCGTTTAATAAAAGGTTCGCCGTTCTCGACTCTGGAGTGCATAATGTACTTATTGGAATTAGGCATGGAACCTACAGAGCCTATACTAGAAGAAGCAGCTGAACTAATCTTCAGCACTTGGCAGGAGGACGGCCGTTTTAAGTTGTATCCACAAGGCTCTGTTTACCCATGTCAAACTATCCAAGCTACTAATGTACTTAGCCACATGGGGCATGCTTTCGATGCCAGACTGCAAAAATCTTTCCAACATTTTTTAAACATCCAGCAGAAAGATGGAGGGTGGCGCTGCAATAAATTCAGCTTTGGCCGAGGTCCGGAAACAGAATACTCAAATCCGTTTCCAACACTAACTGCCCTAAATGCGTTCCGCTTTACCGATTATCTAAACAACGAACCATCACTTGACAAGGCTGTGGAATTTTTGCTAGAGCATTGGATTATCAGAAGGCCTATTGGTCCCTGTCACTATGGAATCGGCACACTATTTATGCAGGTCGAATACCCCTTCCGTAACTATAACCTTTTTGTCTATGTCTATGTCCTATCCTTTTACAACCGGGCAAAGAAGGACAAGAGGTTTCTCGAAGCTTTGCATATCTTGGAATCGAAAGTGGTAAATGGAAAGATTGTGGTTGAGCGCGTTGTTCCGAAGTTGGCTGGTCTATCATTATGTAAAAAGGGACAAACAAGTGAATTGGCAACAATACGCTATCATGAAATTCTTAGAAACCTTGAATAAAGAGATAGCTCCACAAAAATTCCAGGTATCGGGATCAATATTATTATCTAAAAAGATTTTTCACTTTGGATAAGGATATAATATCCTATTCACTATATTTTTTATATTGACTTAATAATATCGTTATATTAAACTCTAATTACCAATGGTAATTACAGCTGGTAATTAGAGAGGTGTTCGCTATGAAAAAAAACATAACTAAGGAACAAATAATTGAAAAAGCATTGGATTTATTAAAAGACAGTAATGATATTCGAAATGTAAATTTGCGAGAAATAGCTCGTGTACTTGGCTGTGCTCACACAAATTTGTATAATTATTTTTCTTCTTATAATGATTTACTTTGGGAAGCACATATACAAATAGAAAAGAAATTTATTAAGCAAGTACTCTTTGCACTTGAAAGCGTTCATGATTCTAAGGCTAAACTTCATAAGTTCTTTTATTTTCTGGCAGAGTTCTATTTAGACCATAAAGGATGGTTCCGTCTTTTATGGCTTGATTATATTGATGATGTACGACCAGAAAAAGACAAAATTGCTACGGAGGAAGTGGTGGATACAATGGTTAAAATATTAGAAGATATTTGGCTTAGTATCTATACCAACGCTCTAAATCACGAACGCATACATGCGGTCCTACATGATGTGCATTGTTATATTATTGGTGAAGTATCGAACTTTATAAACGGCAGAGGTTTAATACAAGATAAAGAATTACTTGAAAAACATATTGAAGATACTGCCGTAACTTTCTTTGAACTTTCTTTAAGGGGGGATAACTAACTGAATATGCAAAATTATGAGAATGAATTAGATAAGGAAATTGAATATTTTGATAGAATAATTAAACTGATAAAATCACAGCTAACCAAAAAGCTTGAAAATAGTAAGTGCAATAAGGGTAATCTTATTTCCTCAAGAAAAGAAATGTGGGATAACACGGCTCATTCAGCAGATGATTTTGACACAGTAGTAGAAATTTCACAGTATTTAGAAGAACTGAATATGCGAACATCATCCTATCTTGCTGGAACTAACGAAATTGCAAAGCTAGAGAAGATGCGAGAGTCACCCTATTTTGCCCGTGTTGATTTTACCGAATCAGAGGCAGAAGAAGAAAAAATATATATTGGCCGCTACTCTTTAATTGATGATGATACTCACGATATGTTGGTTTTTGACTGGCGCTCCCCTATCGCTAGTATTTTTTATCGTTTTGAACTTGGAGACGTGCATTATCAAGCACCTAAAGGCATTATATATGGAAAGGTTTCTTTGAAACGTCAGTATGAAATTAAACATGGTAAATTTGAATATTTTTTTGATGCTAACGTACAAATTTTTGATGAATTTCTAAGGATGTTACTATCAAAAAATGCATCATCAAAAATGACTACCATCGTAGAAACAATACAGAAGGATCAAGACATAATTATTCGCGATTCTAAAAATGAACTTTTAATGGTTCAAGGTGTAGCGGGAAGTGGTAAAACTTCAGTTGCTCTGCATCGTGTAGCATATTTAATGTATGAGGGGTTGTCATCGAGGCTTTCATCAAAAAATATTACAATTCTTTCACCTAGTAGTCTGTTTGCAAAATATATCTCAAATGTTCTACCGGAGCTTGGGGAGGACAATGTTGAAACTTTGTCTTTTGAGGATATTTGTATCTTAATATTAGGTAAAGATTTTCGAGTAATACAAACAAGAAATCAGTTTTTTGAAAAGCTTATTACTTGTAGCGATAATGACCAAAAAGAATTGATGAAATCCAGCATGGAATTTAAGGCTTCAGGAACCTTTATTACCATGTTAAAGCGACTTATAACTCGTTATGAACGCAAAATGATTCCGTTTAAGGATATTTACTATAACCACAAACAGCTTTTTGATAGACACTTGTTAAAAGAACAACTATTAAAATGGGACGCTCAGACACCAATTGCCGTAAAGCTAAAGAAAATAGAGACTATGATTCTGCAGGAAATTCGAAAAGAAAATAAGATGCGCCTTACAGAAATAGAAAGGTTTATAATTAATTATCCAGAGCGTATTTACGAAGCAGAAGAATTTGCAAGGATGCTATCAATTAAAGAAAACAGAAAAGTGCTTTACAATATACGTGAATTTACTGATATTGATTATACAGACCTCTATTGTAAGATGTTCCATGATAAGAAATTGTTTTATGTACTTGGAAAGGGATTGAACTTGCCAGAAAATATTGAAAAAATTAGGCAACAGTCTGATAAATTGCTTTCCCTCAAAACCTCACAGTACGAGGATGCCTTGGCTATAACGTTTTTGAAAGTTTCATTGGCTGGCTGTAATTCATATAAGGATATTAAACAAGTCGTTATAGATGAAGCACAGGATTACTACCCAATTCATTTTGAAATAATGAGCTTGCTATTTCCTAATGCAAAATATACGGTTTTAGGAGACGTAAATCAGACGATTGAAAAGCAGACTTCATTAACATTTTATGAAGATGTTCAGAGAATCCTGAATAAAAAAACATCTACGCTGATTAATCTATCAAAGAGCTTTCGCTGTACCAACCAGATTATTGCTTTCAGTACCAAATTTATTGACAAGACTGTAAAACAGGAATGCTTTAGCCGTGATGGTGTTCCACCTCAAATTGCATTCGGTGCTACTCAAACTGAGTTAGATGAGCAGCTAAAAGTTTTCATCAGAAACATGATAGAGCAGAATTATAAATCCATTTGTATTTTATGTAAAAGCTTGAAAGAGTCGACTGAATTATATTGTAGAATTAAAGACTCTATAGATATTGTTTTAATGGACGATTCTTTTGGCAAAGAGCTTTCCGGTACGCTTATTACTCCTATATATATGGCTAAGGGATTAGAGCTTGATGCTGTGATTATTTATAATGTTAATGATACGCAATACAATTCAATGGACGATAAGAAATTGCTCTATATTGCTTCAACAAGAGCGTTGCACAGACTGGCTATATTTTATACAGGCAAACTAAGTCGATTTCTGACTGAAAGTGAAAAGGAGGATGTACATGATGATTAAAAAAATAGCACGACTTCTTGCTGAAATTTTAGGTGAAGATGATAAAGATATAACGGAACAGACGGAATTTACACAAGAATATAGAATTGACCCAGTTGATGTTGCCAAGTTAGTAATCGTTGTTGAAAAGGAATTTGATATTACAATTTATGATGATGAAGCTGCATGTTTTAAGAATGTAGGCGATGTTGTAAGGCATGTTGACAAGGTTTTTGATAGTTATTAATATAAGATTTTAGAGGGCAAATTTCAATTTATCGATTTTATCTACCAAACGGGCAAAATCAGTCGACTGCATCTACCGAACTGACAGGTAAAAAATGTGCGGTTGTTGTAATAAAAACATACTCTCGTGCCATGTTGAGTGCGTAATAATGATGACGACACCCTAGAAAACACAAATTTCATTTGGAAAAACCAAAGGCATCGGGACGAAAAACCTTGAGCCTCTTTTGCTTGGATGGGGTGAACAGACATTTTCTCGATATTGTGACGGAGATTTACCGATAAAACAGTATTCAGAAATTCTGAAAAAGATTTATGATGACCAGCATTATTATTCCACTCGCACTTCAGAAGGCACTTTATTATATCCAGGGATTTTGTTATGCTTTATATAAAACGTTTCTTTTTACTGAAGACTGCGAGGCTTGGGTTCACGGGCCTGCTTGAAAAGTTTACGCATTCACAGACACCTTGGCTATCCACCAGAGGAGATCTTTCAGCGGATACAGTATCAAACCGAGTTATTGCGAAAGAACTAATTGGAGCTTACTTTACTGCTGTTAAAGAGAAATACAATATGAAGTTTGGAATGAGGTATGGAATAAAAGTACTTATGAGATTTTCTTATTTATTATATAGCCTGCAGAAGAATACCGCAGCTCAGTGCCCTCTGTCACAATTTGCATTTTCACATAGGGGGAAGTCATTAATTATTACATTTGCTTTTTGAAAGTTATTCAATTCTATTGACTTAGCCATGTTGTAAAATTATGATGAGAATAATAAACCGGCAGGAGCACTAATGGATAGGAGCAATAATGCATGAAGAAGCTTGAAATGATAAAAACATATTATGAGTGCAATATGGCAAAGGATTTGCCTGAGTATGGCATTCTTGGCTGGGAAAGCGAAGAGGCGCAACGGCTCAGGTTTGATGTATTACTGGACAAAGTGAAGCTGGATGGCAAAAAACTTCTGGACGTGGGATGTGGTACCGGTAACCTTATAGAGCACATCAACAGTAGAGGTCTAAGCGTTGAATACACCGGTGTTGATATTTTGGAGCAGATGATTGAAAAGGCCAATAAAAAGAACCTTGACGCGGTCTTTATACATACCGATATTTTCAAGGAAAACATTTTCAGTCCCGACTCATTTGATGTTGTCTATACCTCAGGCATATTTAACCTGAATCTGGGTAACAACAGAGAATTTCTCAAAGATGCACTGGCACTCTTTTTCAGCCTATCCCGTGAGGCTGTGGTTTTCAATTTGCTTCATGTCGATTCACCGGACAGAGAGGAAAAGTATTTCTATTTTCATCCGGACGAAGTAAGCGGTATTCTCACTGAATTTTCCGCTGTAATTAAGCAAGTTGAAATCATCGAGACATATCTGAAGAATGATTTTACACTCATATGCGAAAAAAATAAGTAAATTTCAATATTGTGTGTCATGGCACTAGTGAATTGTGGTATGATGTGAGCATAATATAATGAACGAGGTGGAGGCAGGTGCGCTCAAAAAGTCTATATAGGGTCAGGCACATCCGTGATTTTAGAGATCTATTGGAGCAGAGTGAAGAGCTTTTTTCACAGAAGGCTGCTTTTTGGGTAAGAGTAAAGGATGGAAAATTTAGAAGTATAACCTATAGTCATTTCAAGGATGATGTAGATGCTCTTGGCGCCGCACTGGCTTCGCTTGGGCTCAGAGACGGCATTACGGCTGTTTTGGGTGAGAATCGCTACGAGTGGTGTGTATCTTATCTGGCAGTAACTAATCACAACGGTATAGTCGTACCTCTCGACAAAGAGCTACCGGCAGCTGAAAAGGATAATCTGCTTCGCAGAAGCGGTTCAAAGGCTATTATTTTTTCCGGGCGTTACGAGAGTGATATGCTAAAGCTCAAGCAGGAAGGCAGCCCTGTAGATTTCTTTATTCATATGGATATTGAAGAGGATACACAGGACTTTCTTTCCTTTAGTAAGCTTGTTGAAAAAGGCAGACAGCTGCTGGAGCAAAAGAGCATTGATCTGAGCGAACACAAGATAGACGATACTGCATTGAGTGTATTGCTTTTTACTTCAGGGACAACTGATTTGGCAAAAGGCGTCATGCTCTCCCAAAAGAATATTTGTGCCAATATTATGGGGATCTTGAAAACAGTACATGTCGACAGCAATGACATCTCTCTTTCAATATTACCAATCCATCACACCTATGAGTGCACAATCGGCTTTTTATCTATTATCTATAGCGGTGGAACGATTGCCTTTAACGAAGGGCTGAGGCACATACAAAAGAACTTCCTCGAGGTAAAGCCAACAATACTGGTTACTGTACCCTTGCTTCTGGAAAACATGTATAAAAAAATATGGGATCAAATAAGGAAAAAGCGCGGAATGAGCATCCTGGTCAAGATAATGATGCTTGCAGGATCGGTATTGAAGCTTATAGGCATTGACATACGGCGCACAATGTTTGCCAGTGTTCACAAAAACTTTGGAGGAAGTCTGAGGCTAATTGTCACCGGCGCTGCCGCAATAGACAAAGAGGTTTCAAACGGATTGAACCGTATGGGCTTCAAGGTGCTTCAGGGTTATGGTCTAACCGAGTGCTCGCCCCTGGTTATTGGTGAGAGGGACAACCTATATGGCAATGCATCGGTTGGTATTCCCTTGCCGGGGGTCGAGGTACGAATCGACAAGCCGGATGAAAACGGAATCGGTGAGATCCTTACAAAGGGCGATAATGTGATGCTTGGCTATTATAAGGACGAGGAAGCCACAAACAGAAGCCTCAGGGATGGGTGGTTTCACACAGGAGACCTGGGTAAGGTTGGCAAGTCCGGTGCTTACTATATTACAGGGCGACTGAAGAACGTAATTGTGACGAAAAATGGCAAGAACATTTTCCCGGAAGAGGTGGAGTCTTACATTAACAGAAGTCCATATGTGCTTGAATCCATGGTTACTGGCTACCAAGACGATAAATCCGGTGATATGCTAGTGGGAGCTCACATTTTGCCTAACATGGAAACAATTAGGGAAAAAATCAAAAATTCGGCACCCTCTATTGAGGACATAAAAAAGTTCATTTCTGAGGCTGTAAAGAATGCCAACAAGGATATGCCTTTATACAAAAGAATTAGCTCATTTACCATCAGGGATAGCGAGTTTATTAAGACCACAACGCTGAAGATTAAGCGTTATGCTGAAAATGCGTCGATGAAGCTGAAGAAAAACTCATAGGCTTAAGAAAGAATCATAGACCTAAGAAAAACGCGTAGATCTGAGAAAAACTCATAAGCCAGGAAAAATTGATAAGCAAAAAATTATTGAGAAGCGCAAAAGCACCCGAAAAGCTGAAAAGCAATTGATCCAGGGCAGATCTGAAAGTATATACATGTAGCTAATAAAGGGGTCTGCTGTGTAATCCAGTTAATAAAGGGGTCTGTTGTGTTACCCCAAATAAATGTGAGGTGCTATATGAATCAGGAGAGTTTTACATTCAAGGGATCAAATGGTCGGGAGATTTTTTGCTGGTGCTGGGAGGCAACAGCTCAAGCCCAGGGTGTACTTCAGATTTTCCATGGCATGGCTGAGCACGCCCAAAGGTATGCTGATTTTGCACAACACTTAAATAAGCAGGGCTATACTGTTTATGCCTGCGATATGAGAGGGCATGGAAGGACAGGGGAGCTTAACGCTGATTCCTGCCACATGGACAAGGGCGGCTTCAATGGGTCCGTTGAGGATCAGGCATTGCTAATGAAGCTGATAAAGGAAAAGCGCCCTGGTGTTCCACTGATAATCCTTGGGCATAGCTTCGGTTCGTTTTTAGCTCAGGAGTTTATAAAGCATTACGGCGAGGATATATCGGGCTTGATACTGTCAGGGTCTTCTTTAATGAAGGGGGCAGACATAAACGCCGCATATATACTGGCAAAGCTTTCATTGATTTTTGGAAGCAGGAAACCCAATAAGCTCTTGGACAAATTAAGCTTTGGCAGCTATAACAAAAGGATACAAAACCCCACAAGCAAGTTTTCCTGGCTAAGCCGTGACGAGGAGCAGGTCGGGAGATATGAGCAGAGCCATTTTTGTGGTAGTGTAATGACTAGCGGCTTTTTTGAATGTTTCTTTACAGGCCTGGTGAATCTATATAAGGGTATGGGGAGAATACCTCTGAACCTGCCCGTATACATCCTGTCTGGAGACGAGGATCCTGTCGGCAAATATGGCGTGGGTACAAACAAGCTTTATGAGGAATACAAAAGGTTGGGGATAAAAGATCTCAGGATAAAGCTTTATGAAGGTTCCCGCCATGAGATACTAAACGAAATAAACCGTGAAATGGTTTATCAGGATATTTCGGACTGGCTCAAGGAGCATACAGTATCACAATAAGCCCGGCACGATGCGAGCAATAAGCCCGGCACGATGCGAACAATAGGCCCGGCACGATGCGAGCAATAAGCCCGGCATGATGCTCACAATAAGCCCGAGAAGCTGACATTTTATCAAATATTCACGGCGAGACACACACAAAACGCGCAAGTAAGGCGCTAAAGCGCCGATGCAAATTGTTTTATACCACAGCACCCAGCAGCAGTATACCTTCGTTTTCACGGTAGATTCCCGGCAGCTGCCCAAAAGGAATAGGATTAACCCCTAATCCCACCTCTATAGTGAAGCCTGGCCTGCGATACTCCTGCAGGAACCAGTCCTTATAGCCGGCATAAGCTGCTTCGGGCGTACCGGCTTCAACTTCATAGCCGCTGATAGCGCCAAATTGATTTGCTATGGTCAAAGAACGGGGTGGCGCATAGTCCTCAAATTGCCAGTAGATGACTTGGCCCTGTGTATGATAAGCTATGACAATTCTGAAATTGTGAGCCTGTGTGAAATCCACCATTGCCCTTGATTCAGGCTCTGATAAGGGAGCGTCGCCGCCGAAATCTCTCGGGGCGGGGCTCGTGATGCCTTCATCAATTTGCTCCTGCTTTGACCTTTCCCACTCGGCGGGATAATTCAGGTTTAGATCCACGCCTCTTATATTTGCCTTCCAAACACTGGGCAATGGCAGTCCGGTCCTGTTTAGCCTTGCGGCTGTTATGAATTCCGGATTGTCATAATTGGGCCAGTATGCTACAAGGTCTACGCCATCCGGGTTCACAAGAGGAACTATGTATATGCTTGTAAGATTATATAAATCCCTTATGTTATAGCCCAATATGCTTGCACCGGTGGAATAGGCCTTGGAGTAGTTTTCGATGAACTTCATCAGCACCGGTGTTGTAATTGACTCGTTTGCGTGGTGAGAGGCATTATAGGAAACCTCTCGAGTGCCTCTTCCCAGCCTTACATAGTACAGCTCCCTGCCCATGACACTACTGCCGATTGAACCAATTTCCAGGAAGGGAAATCTAGCCTTTAGTCCTTCAAGCTGGCGCTGAACAATTTCAAAGGTCGGAGCTACATCAAGGGGAACCACATCAATACCGTAGGGCACGATGAGCATTTGACCGATTCTGAGCATATCCGGATTAATCCCCGGATTAGCAGTAACGATTGCATTCACCGTCGTGTTATAGGCCTGCGCAATTCCGTAAAGCGTATTTCCCGGCATTACCGTATAGGTATCATAGCCTCTGAGCAGCCTGTCAATGACAGCCCAGGTTGCGGGTCCTACAATACCATCAGGGGACAATCTATTGCTTTGCTGAAATGCTATAACTGCTTGCTGGGTCCGGCTACCAAACACTCCATCAACCCGGCCGGCATTATAGCCTATCGTGTTTAGCAGACTCTGAACAAGTCTTACATCCGGCCCTCTCGAGCCTATTGACAGCGTTTGCATGAGAAAATCCTCCACGAAATGTTTTGTACACTAAAAAGCTCACTACTTTTATTATATTAATTACTGGACGCAAATGTGTTTCCGAATTCCAAATCCTTTTCTTGAGATTAGTGTAAACGTAGCTTGGTGGCTGAAATTTCAAGTAATGGGCGCATGTTTGTTGATACTTACCGTTTTTATAGCACATATCATCACATTTAATGAATAATTGGCAGGATTATAGTTAACCATATTGATAATAATCATAAAAAACTGCCCATTAATTGAAAAAACCACCAGCAGTCCGTCATTATTTTGCTGAAAGGCTGGTCTGCTGATGTTATTACTTCTTGGCAGCTGCAGGGCAATGAGGGTGGGCATGGCTCAAATCAAAGCATCATGCGAAGGAATGGCTGCAGGCTGTTTGATTTGACGATGTCCGAATGCAGAACCATGAACCATAACAGCACCAGGGATTGTGCTGGCGCGCGATGGGAGACATGGACGTCGACTCATCCGCGCCCGCATGAGGACAAGTAAAGGCATTACTGCCTACCCATGACGTAGCCTGATGCAGGATTTGAGCCATGTCAGCCTGACTGCTCACCTACTCAAGGCAATCAAATCAAAATATTTTTCACAGGTGTTTAAGGAAAAACATATCCTTCTCTTAAGGGATGTGTTCAATTATGAGAATCGTAGGTTTTCTTATAGCAACTCTTCAGATATAATGCCTTTGCTCTTGTCCTTGATATTTTATGCGGTTTGATATACAATTTAAGGAATACAATGACTAATTTTTAACAAAGCCTTTGTGCATTTTCATATTTGCGCAAATGCTTAATAGAGGTAGATGTGTAGAGCATAAGGGGCGTGGGGAACATGGAAAGCATAGGAAACACAGAAAACACGGGAAATATGGGCAACAAAGAGGCTCTAAGACAAAATTCAAAGCTTCTGACTACATTACTCGAGGTGTCCAACCTTGTTTCTTCCACGAAGGAACTAAAACCCCTGCTTGAAGAAATCCTGGATAAGCTCAGAAAAATAATTGAGTATGAAAATGCTAAGATATATATCATTAACAACAAAAAGCCTGTGGTCATAGCCCACAGGTCAGTTTTACCGCCCGGGGAAGAGGATACCTTTCCATTTCCCACAGACATAGAGCTTTTTCAGGACAAAGCTCCTCTGGTCATTGATGATATCTTTTCAGATGATGATATAGCTCTTGCCTTTAGGAAAAACATGAGTAGCTATTTGGATACTGTATTTAAAGGTGTCCACTCCTGGATGGGCCTGCCCCTGGTATACAAGAATACCGTAATAGGCGTCCTTACGCTTGATAATCATGAGCCCGGTTACTATCAGCGGGATCACGTTGAGCTGGGAACTGCTTTTGCAAATCAGGCAGCCATTGAATATGAGAATGCAAAGCTTTACAATGAGACCGTCAAAAGAGCAGATGAAACAAAGACCCTTTTCAGTATTCAACAAGCCATAACCAGCCGTCTGGAATTGAACTCTGTCCTTAAGCTCATTGCGGGAGAGGCAAGAAGGCTTTCAAATGCCAACTCAACTGCTGTTTTTTTGGTAGATGAGGATGATTTAGTGCTCTCCATTTTGTCGGGAGTCAATGATAAGAATCTAATTGGCCTTCGAATACCAATCAGTGGATCGGCTGTCGGCCGGAGCCTGCTGCAGCATGATACAGTAATACTGGATAGGCCTTCTTTTGATGATTCGCCTGAGCTTGAGCTTATTGAGCTAACACAGATGCGCACATGTATTTGTGTACCTCTCATAGCCAGATCCAGGCCTGTCGGTGTTATAATAGCATTCAGCAGAATCTTCGATGAGTTTGATTCTGAAGATGAGAGAGTATTCAGCATGTTTGCCCCGAGTGCGGTAATCGGTATAGAAAATGCAAGGCTGTATGAGGAAGAAAAAAGAAGGCTTCAGGAAAATGAACAAAGAAGGTACGTAGCTGAAAGCTTAAGAGACATACTGGAGGTACTGAACTCCAATCAACCCCTTGAGCAGGTGTTGAATTTTATTGTACGTGAAGCCGCTAGACTTTTGCATGCTGATTTCGCAGCACTTTTCAGACTCAACAACGATAAAGAGACGCTTTCTCTTCAGGCAGGCTTTGGTTTGCAGGATCACATGAATACGAATGTAATTGTTAGCGCAACCGAGGGCATATTAGGCAAATCCTTCATGGGGCGCAGACCGATTGTGAAATCTGACATTTCCCATGATGCTGACAGTGCTCATTTGGGTGCTGTGACAAACCATCAGATGGATTGGCTTTATGCTAATTGCTGTGGATTAATGGCGGTGCCTTTAGTTTGCAAGGATGAGGTCTACGGTGGCATAGCACTCTATTTCAAGAAGGATGGCAAACAGCTGGAGCAAAGCATTTCTAAGGAAGAAATCGGTTTGGCTATGACATTTGCCGATCAGGCTGCTCTGGCAATTGACAATACACAGCTTCGTAAGCAAGCTTCGGATATGGCTGTCACAGCTGAAAGGAACAGGCTTGCCAGGGATCTTCATGACTCTGTAACACAGACTCTGTTTTCTGCGAGCCTTATTGCTGAAGTGATTCCGAAAATATGGGATAAAAACGAGCAGGAAGGCAGAAAAAGGCTTGAAGAGCTTAGACAGCTGACCCGCGGGGCATTGGCGGAAATGCGTACGCTTTTATTTGAATTACGACCTGCAGCACTTGTGGAAGCTCCGCTTGAGGACTTACTGAGGCAACTGTCGGAAGCGGTTACAGGGCGTGCAAGGATACCTGTTACTTTGGAGGTTAAGGGTAAGGCCGTATTACCTCTGGAGGTAAAAACAGCCTTTTACCGCATTGCACAGGAAGCCTTGAACAATATAGCCAAGCACTCCCGGGCGAAGAAGGCCAGGATTGAGTTAAGGTCAAATGAAGAAGAGCAGGTAGGGATTGTCGTTGCCGGGATGAGCATCTCTGATGATGGAAGAGGCTTCGATCCGGATGCTGTCACCTCCCAGCATTTAGGGGTTGGTATCATGAAGGAAAGAGCAGAATCAGCCGGCGCGAATTTGAACATTACATCCAGTGATGGTGAAGGCACCACTGTTGAAGTAGAATGGGTGGGCGGCATGCGTACGCAGCTAAGATGATGTGTGGAAATGAGGGGTTTAGATGGCCAATGGAAAAATAAAAATTATGATTGCAGATGATCATAACGTTGTAAGGAGCGGACTGGGGGCCTTCTTGCAGGTCTTTGATGATTTCGAACTGGTGGGAGAGGCCTCAAATGGAAGAGAAGCGGTTAATGTATGCGCAGCCGTTCAACCGGATGTTGTTTTGATGGATCTTGTGATGCCGGAAATGGATGGTGCCCAGGCAACAAAGCAGATAAGGGAGCAATTCCCTGGTACGCAGGTCATAGTACTGACCAGCTTCAAGGAGGATAATTTGGTCGAAAGCGCAATTGAGGCCGGTGCAATTGGGTATTTACTGAAGAATGCAACTGCTGATGAGCTTGCAGATGCAATTCGAGCAGCGAATATTGGACGTCCCACACTGGCTCCCGAGGCTACTCAGGTGTTGATCAAAGCAACCGGGAGAAAGAACTCCCATGATTTTGAGCTTACATCAAGAGAAAAGGAAGTTCTTAAAATGCTGACAGAGGGACGCAGCAACCCTGAAATTGCAAAATTGCTTTTTCTGAGCAAATCAACTGTTAAATTCCATGTGAGCAGCATACTATCTAAACTGGGAGCGTCCAGTAGAACTGAAGCAGTGGCAGTTGCCATGCAAAAGAAGCTGGTATAGAGGGCGCGGATGCCCTGATGATATTGATCGATTGCATGTGATAAACAAAAAATCCCCCATGTGAAAAACATGGGGGGTTTTTGGCTCTACGTCAATTGTTGGGGTAGGGCTCAAGTAAAATGAAGAGTTGATTTGTTACCAGTGGATAACCGTAAAAAGTTACTCACTGGTTTTGTTTTATGCTAACAGGCGTGGGGATGCAGATGTATGTAGTTACTCCTCACAGGCTTGCAGTAATCTGCAACCCCAAGCCTGTTAAGCATATTCCCCAAGCCTGTTAAGCATATTCCCCGATGTTGTTAACCACATCCCTTAACCTGGCCAACTGGTCAGGTAAAAAAACTAGACCTGTGACCTGCTTGAAATCTGTTCGTCTGGAGGATGTATCAAGCCATGTTCAATTCTATAATTATATTGTAATAAGAAATCCGTCCTCCCAGATAGGGCAAAAGCCTTAGATAATAGTTCGGGATGCTCCGGAAATAGCATGGAGGTTGTCAAGATGATTAATAAAACAGATAACGAACTGGTAACTGAATGCCTCAGTGGCAACAATGATGCCTTTACTGAATTAATATCCAGGTATAAAAGGTTGATTTACTCTGTGGCCTATAAGTTCAGTTCAAACACTGAGGATGTGAATGACATGGCTCAGGACGCATTCATAAAGATTTACAAATCCCTGTCAAGATATGATAGCCAATATAAGTTTTCCACATGGAGTGTAAAGGTTACAACCAACATCTGTCTTGACCATGTAAGACGCAAAAAGCTCAACTCGGTATCTCTTGATGAAATAGAGAACTTCACGGGATGTAACGATTCGCCGGAGGACTACTATCTGCGTAAAGAGCATTCCCAAATGCTGATGAGTGCAATAGACGAGCTTCCTGAGATATACAAAGAGCCAATCCTAATGTATCACCAGCAGGGAATGTCTTATAAGGAGATATCGGAATTTCTGGGGAAGCCAATGTCCATAATAAAGAACAGGCTTTTCAGAGGCAGACATGCATTGCGGGGCCTTTGCGATGCAACCTTAGTATAGTCTGGTTGCACAATATATAGTGACTTGCTTTTTATATACCTGCGATATATTGTGCTGCGGATATCAAATTAAGCTGCATCGCAAAATGCCCATTGTGAGAGAGCCCGACCTAGTAAACGTATACCATACGACCTATTCTCGCTTTCAGCGGCTTAGACCAGAGCCATTTGTTTGTGGCGCTGTCATCAAAGTAGTAGAGTGCACCGTTGCTTGGATCGCTGCCATTAAGGGCTTCAAGTGCCGCCTTTCTGTCACTGTCAGTTGCGGGCTTGCTGATCCAACCATTCTCAACTGGAGTGAATTGATAGTAGCCATTGCTGCTTACCTCATAAATTACGGCTGAAATGGTATTTGGGAACAAGTCGCTCTTGACTCTGTTGACAACAACAGCAGCTACACCCACCTTTGCCTCGTATGGCTGGTCCTCGGCTTCAGCCCGCACGAGTCGAGCCAGCAAATCAAGCTCGGCTGGGCTATAGGAAACAACCGCTTTACCCGTATTTTCCGGAGCAGAAGCAACATTACTACCGGAGGTTGCGGGTATGTTCAATTCCTGACCCGGATAAATCACATTACCCCATTCGTTATTGGCCTTTCTAAGGGAAGCGAGTGTAACGCCGTGCTTTCGAGCAATTAGATAAAGCGTATCACCGCTCTTGACCTTATAGGTACTGGCGCGCACATATAGCTTCTGGCCGGGATAAATTGTTGTTCCGGAGAGTCCATTATCAGCTTTGACTGTGTTAGCCGAGCTGTTGAACATAGCGCCGATTATATACAGAGAATCATTTTTCTGTACGGTATAGACGGCGCCGAATGCGGAATTTGCAGATAGTATGAACGTTAATACAAAAACTGCAATTAGCGCAACTTTTCTAATAAACTTCATTTTTTTCCCTCCTTTGCCTCCGGGGTTAGTTATCGGATTTGGATAGAGGAACCCAGCTCACAATGAGCTTCACCCTTAGAAATCGGCTGATGATACTTCGCCGAGATCGGTTATTGCATCCCCCGTACTCCTTTTGGAGATTCGGCATTTGATTTATCGAGTATTCTAACAAATGCCCGTCCGCATTTCCATACTATATTTATGGTAGCGTAGGAATATGCTACAATAGGAGAACAAGGGAGCAGACAGTAAGGACACCCCTATAATTTATTGAGTAAGGCTTTTGCGATTGTACTACGCAACTCAAAGCATGTAACAACAGCAAAATGTCTATGGAGGTGAAGGGATGTACGGATTGGTTCTTGAAGGCGGAGGGGGAAGAGGCGCTTATCAAATGGGCGCATGCAAGGCAATAAAGGAAATGGGCTTGGAGATATCCATGGTTGCCGGTACATCTGTAGGAGCATTGAATGGTGCCATGATAGTCCAAGGTGAAATCGATAAGGCATATGATATCTGGTACGATCTTGAACCGAGCAGCGTAATTATGTTCGCAGGCAACGAGCTGGAGCAATACAAGGGAAATAGCTTCAAGCCAGAGGCATTAAAGGCATTTACCAAGAATCTCAGGACGGTTATTGCCGAGGGCGGTTTGAATGTAGAGCCCCTTGAAAAAATGGTGAAGGGCTTGCTTGATGAGGATAAAATACGAAAATCACCAATAGGCTTTGCTGTAGTCACAGTTGATTTGACCGAAAGAAAAGCTGTGGAAATCTACAAGGAGGACATTCCCAGGGGGCAACTAGCTGATTATGTTATTGCAAGCGCCAGCTTTCCGGCTTTCAAAAGAACAATTATTGATGGAAGATCATTTATTGATGGAGCATTATATAATGTGTTGCCAATAAACCTTGTAAGCAAAAAAGGATATAAGCAAATTATCGTTTTGAGGACCTACTCATTAGGAATAAAAAGGCATGTTAACCAGAAGGACCTAAATATCATCAGCATATCACCAGCGGAAAGACTTAGCTCTACAATGGATTTTAGTAAAAAGTCGGCCAGAAAAAATCTTAAAATGGGCTATGAGGATGCCGTTAATGTGCTTGAGAGGCTTTTGTAAAAAATAAAGGGATTATTTGGAGCTTATTATGAATATCACCGTTTCAGGGCATGATATAAGAACCTGAAAAAAAAGCATGGAATGGTGATATTTTTTAATGGACTTTTTTATTGTGGCAACATACTTAATTTTGCTTGGTTTTATCATATATCTGCTAATATTGCTCTCAATCCACAAGGTGGAGCGGTACGGGCAAATGAGAGACATGATACTATCGGCAGAAGAATTGCAGAAGCATGCAATGGAGATTGCCAGAAACCATCCGGTGGGGAAGGCTTCGAAAAGTCTCCACTGGCTGGTACGCAGGCTGAATGAGAACTATGCCTTTATAATAAATGTTTATAAGGCACTAAATATTGATGTCAAGCGTTCTTTTCCTACAGCCCCTGCAGCGGAATGGCTTCTGGACAATTTCTACATTATTGAAGAGCAGGTAAAGCTCATAAGGAGAAACTTGTCTAAAGGCGGTTATTCCAGACTGCCCATATTGACAGAAGGCTATTTAAAGGGCCATCCGAGGGTTTATGCTATTGCGTTGGAAATGGTAGCTCACACCAATGGCAGCATTGATGAAAAGACAATTACTACATTTATTCAGGCATATCAATCCCAGACGCTGCTGTCTATGGGCGAGCTTTGGGCTCTCCCGCTTATGCTGCGAATATCCCTTGTGGAAAGTATTCGTAATGAATGCGAAAAGGTTCGAAACTCTCGCATTGAGTGGCATAGGGCAGAAGAATTCATGTCCCGGATAATCTCGTTAGGCGGGGATGAGCAGCAGATTGATGCAATACTGGGCAGGTACTTTGATGAAAGAAATGAGCTTACGCCCTCGTTTGCAGAACACCTTATACAAGGGCTAAGAAAGCAGGGTAAGGGACATTCGGCAGTAACTGCGTTGCTCGACAAGCGCCTTGAAAATGGATATTACTCCATAAAGAAGCTAACGGAAGCAGAACACCTTATGCAGGCAGAAATGCAGGTGGCGATAAGCAACTCGATTACGGGCCTCCGGCTTATTTCTGATTTGGATTGGTCTGAGATTTTCGAGCTTCTTAGCAATACAGAGCAAATATTGAGGCAGGATCCTAATGGAATATATGGATTAATGGATTTTGAGTCTCGCGATTTTTACAGGCATGAGGTGGAGAGGCTGGCGAGGGCTTATAGGATACCGGAAATCCATGTAGCCCGTGTGGCGGTAGAATGCGCAAGCGAATGTGAAGCTACTGCGCCACAGGATCATGTTGGTTATTATTTGGTTGGAAAAGGACGCAAAACGTTGATAGGCGTTCTTGAAAAAGCTACCGGAAGGTATTTGGGCTTTTCTCTTGCCCCATTTAAAAGGCCTAAGAGATTATACACAATTATGGTGTTTTTGCTAACGGTATTTCTGGTATCCTATTTTACCTACTATGCATTAAGTCATGATAATGCCGCCAGTCCTGCATTGTCAATACTTGCGGCTTTACTTGTAATTATTCCATGCAGCGAATTTGCTCTTACTCTTACTAATACAATTGTTAATCATATTTTCACGCCGACCATGCTGCCTAAGCTGGAGCTAAAAACCGGCATACCGGAGGAGCTGGCTACATTTGTTATAGTCCCAACGCTCCTTACAAGTACGGCCGGGGCTGTGGATTTAATTAGCCAGCTTGAGGTATATTATCTTGCAAATCGTGAGAAAAATTTGTTTTTTGCATTAGTGGGCGATTTCAAAGACGCACCATCGCAGGAACAGAAGAAGGACGAAGCGATAATAAAGACAGCTCTGGAGGAAATAGCAGAGCTGAACCGTAAATACTCCGGAAATGGCCCGGGCATTTTCTACTATATGCACCGCAAGAGAGTGTTTAATGCTGCTGAAAACAGGTGGATGGGCTGGGAGAGAAAAAGAGGGGCTATTGCTGAATTCAATAGATTACTTAGAGGGGATCCCGATACAGGATTTACCATATGTAGTGGTGATGTTTCCTTGCTTCCGGCAATAGGGTATGTTATTACGCTGGATGCAGATACCAACCTTCCAATGGGGGCCGCCAGAAGATTGATTGGAACAATTGCCCATCCTTTGAACAGGGCTTCCATTGACAAAGAAAGAGGGCTGGTCAGGGAAGGATACGGGCTGATACAGCCAAGAATTTGTGTAAGCATAACTGCTTCAAATTGCTCCTATTTCACTAAAATATTCGCAGGCCAGGGTGGTCTTGACCCATATACCACAGCAGTTTCCGATATTTATCAGGATATATTTGACGAGGGCATATTTACCGGGAAAGGTATTTATGAAATTGATGCTTTTACAAATGTGTTGGAGAAGAAAATTCCGGACAATACCGTGCTAAGTCACGACTTGATTGAAGGCTGCTATTTAAGAGCAGGTTTAGCCAGCGATATTGAGCTTGTGGATGGCTATCCTGCCAGCTACAGCAGCTATTCAGCCAGGCAGCATAGATGGACAAGAGGCGATTGGCAGCTCTTGCCATGGTTAGGTCGGGAGGTGAGAAACAGGGAGGGCGAAAAGGTCAGGAACAGCCTTTCCGGCTTATGCAAATGGAAAATACTGGACAATCTACGAAGAAGCCTTCTGTCACCGTCTCTTCTTGTGCTTCTATTTGCAGGGATTACGCTCTTACCAGGAAGCGATCTGGTTTGGCTGGGCTTTGCTCTGCTGGTAACATTTTCACCCTTGACTACAGGCATTCTTAATGCATTGTTAACGGGGAATATTAGATTTTTAAGAAACAGAACTAATTCAACGATCATTACAGGCATTAAGGCAGCGATATACCAATCGCTACTACTTTTTATGCTAATGCCTCATCAATCAAAGATAATGCTCGATGCCGTAGTTCGTACAATATATAGGGTGTGCTATTCCCATAAAAACATGCTAGAGTGGATTACTGCGGCAGATGTCGAGGCAAATGCAAAAAACACCGTGAGCAGCTATTTCAGGAAGATGTGGGTTGTCGTTCCGGCATCTTCTATTGTGATTATCGGAGCCATTTGGGCCAAAAGCAGTATTCTTCTGGCTTTTATTGCCGCTGTGCTATGGCTTTTATCGCCCTGGGTGGCTCATAGTATAAGCAGGCCAGTGCCCAAAAAGCGATATAGGCTGACTCACAGTGATATCAATGTGCTTAGAAGAGTATCAAGAAAGACCTGGAGGTATTTCGAGGATTTTGCAGGAGAAGAGGATAATTATCTTCCTCCAGACAATTATCAGGAGAATCCGCCAAAGGGGGCAGCGCACAGAACATCGCCCACAAACATTGGCCTGATGCTTCTGTCTGCGCTATCTGCCGGCGATATGGGATATGTGGGGTTTAAGGGTCTGGCTGACATCCTGGGCTCTACCATTAGTACTGTGGAAAGAATGGAGAAGTGGAGGGGGCACCTTTTTAACTGGTACGATACCAAAACGCTGGAAGTGCTGAGGCCTATGTATGTGTCGACAGTGGACAGCGGGAATTTAGTTGGCTACATGATAGTAGTAAGGGAGGGCTTGAAAGAATACCTGAAGAAGAAAGTGCCAATGCCTTCGCTGGCGATGGGTATTAAGGATACGCTTGAGCTTGTGTGTGAAGAGGAGGGAAAGGAAATTGATCAAAGTCTTCGGCAGACATTGGTTGAATTGTCAAAAAAGGAGCAGATGGATCCGCTTAGCTGGGCAAGCGTATTAGAAGGAATAGCTGCGTGGCTGAAAAATGAAATTCTTGATCAGGCAATAAGTGACAGTCAAAAAAATGAAAGCAGCCACATGAAAAAAAGCAAGCGATTTGCTAATGGCCTACAATTAGCCAATGACTACAGGTGGAGCTCAAAGCTTAATGATATGGTTCAAAGCTTTATGGATGAATTGCTTCTGTTTTATCCCTTTTTAAATCAGCCTGACGCTCTGAGCATATTGGATGAAGAGAAAAATGAGTTTTCGAAGCAGCTGAGGCAACAGGGAACACCCATGGAGCTGCTTCAAGGTTACCGGAAGGCCGCAAGCCTTTTGGGGAAAAAGCAAAACACGGGAAAGGCCTCAGAATTGTTAAGCCTGCTCAAACAGACACAAGGAAATATTGAGTTTGAGATAGATAGATACAATAGCCTGATTGAAAGGATTTCAAAGCTTATTGATGAAACAAAATTCTCACCTCTGTTCGACCATAAGCGCTTGCTATTTTCAATAGGATATAATACCGAGGATGAACACCTAAGCAAGTCATGCTATGACCTGCTTGCATCTGAGGCGAGACAGGCCAGCTATATTGCCATAGCCACAGGAGAGGTGGACCGCAGGCATTGGCTGCGCATGAGCAGAAAGCTGACTGCCGCGGAGGGAGGAAAAGGGCTGGTATCGTGGACAGGAACAATGTTTGAATACCTGATGCCTCTTCTTATCATGCGAAATTATGAAAACACCTTATTTGATGAAACATATTCCTTTGTGGTTAAGGTGCAAAAAAAGTATGGAAAACAGCGTCGTATGCCATGGGGCATATCGGAATCCGGCTACAGTGCCCTGGATTTCAACCTGAATTACCAGTACAAGGCATTCGGCGTGCCGGAGCTTGGCCTGAAGCGAGGGCTTGCAAACGACATGGTGGCTGCGCCATATGCATCAATACTGGCTTTGGGGGTAGATGCCATGTCTGCAGTTGAAAATCTTAAGGAGCTGTCCGCCTTAGGGCTGGAAGGGAAGTGGGGATACTATGAGGCAATTGACTTTACGCCTTCCAGACTCATGAAGGGAAATCAGCATCATATAGTGAAAAGCTTCATGGCTCATCATCAGGGGATGTGCATGGCAGCGCTGAACAATTTTTTCAATGAAAATGTCTTGCGGGAGCGCTTTCACGCTAATCCTTTTATTCGCTCTGCAGAGCTCCTGCTGCAGGAGAAGATTCCTGAAAAGGTTCTTTACACAAAAGAATTCAAGGATGACAGGCCGATCCACAGTAAAAAAGCAGATCAGCCGGATGGCATGACTGTTAGAACCTTTGGCTTGCCAAGTGTTATTCCTCCTAGTGTGCACATCCTATCGAATGGACTTTATTCCGTAATGATTACAGACGGCGGCTCAGGCTACAGCATGAATGGCGACATGGCGGTAACGCGCTGGAGCGCAGATAGCTTCGAGAAGAGCGGATTCTATATTTTCATTCAAAACATAAACTCAAATACCGGTTGGCCGGCAACCTATGACCCTACGAGAGTAGAACCGGATAAATACAAGGTAACATTCTCACCCTATAAAGCAGAATTCGTGAGGAAAGACAGCAACCTGGAGTCGCATCTGGAGGTCGCCGTATCACCTGAAGATAATGCGGAAATTAGAAAGGTTTCTATAACAAACCACAGTGAGAATGTTAGGATTGTGGAGATTACCAGCTATTTCGAACCGGTACTTGCAGCAAGGCACGAGGATGCCTCCCATCCTGCTTTCAGCAAGCTATTCGTTGAGGTTGAATATAATGAGGAGCAAATGTGCCTGATTGCTTCACGCAGATGCAGAAGCCAGGAGCAAATACTCCAGTGGCTGGTGCATACAATGGCTTTGGAATCAGGCTTGCAGGATAATGGTTTAATTCTGGGAGACCTGCAATACGAGATTGGACGATTGAAATTCATCGGCAGGAATCGTGATATTTCAAACCCTGAGGCTCTGGAGCCGGATCAGCCCCTGAGCAACGGCGCCGGTGGTTCTGCTCCGGACCCTATCGCAAGTCTTCGAAGACGCATAAAGATAGAGCCGGGACAGACGATTAGGGTTGTGTATAGCATTGGGGTGGCTCCAACAAGAGAGCTAGCTCTCAAGCTTGCTGAAAAATACAACGACTACAGAATCTCCGAGAGAGTTTTCGAGCTTGCGTGGACAAGAAGTCAGGTGGAAAACAGATATTTCGGCCTGGAAAGCGAGGACATTGAGTTTTATCTTGAGCTTATGCCACTAATACTTTACAAGAGCCATTTCAAAAGGGAATATGCTGCATTTATATGTGATAACATTCATGCCCAGCAAGACCTTTGGACCTTTGGCATATCAGGTGATTTGCCTATTATACTTGTTGAGGTCAACGATCTTGAAGATATTGATATGGTGCAATGGGCTATAAAGGGGCATGAGTATTGGCAGCTTAAGGGATTAAGGACAGATCTGGTAATACTGCTTAATAAAAAAGAGGGTTATTCCCAGCCGCTGAATGACCGTCTCAGGAATGCTGTTTCCGCAAGCCATGCAAGGGAGCTTTTGAATAAATATGGTGGAGTCTTTATCCTAAACTCTACAGATATGGATTCGGGCCAGATAGCACTGTTTTATACAGCGGCAAGAATTGTTGTGAAGGACAGCCTTGATGCATTGAAAAATATTGTTAGACAGTTAAGGACACCTATGAAATCGACCGTTGAAGTGGCCAGATACAGTAGACAGCAGGAAGAGCATTCAATTGAAGTGCACCAGAGGGCAAGTGAGGAAAAGCTATTGTTCTTTAATGGCATAGGCGGCTTTTCAGCTGATGGAAGGGAGTATGTGATTCGTAGTCATAACGGCCGTCATACGCCGACGCCATGGTCAAATATTATTGCTAATAAGAGCTTTGGATTTCTTGTTACTCAAAGTGGCGGAGGCTACACATGGTCGGAAAACAGCCGCGAATTCAAGTTGACGCCCTGGGCAAATGATCCCGTAACAGATCGCCAGGGAGAAGTCCTGTATGTGACTGATACACACAAGCAATGCAGCTGGAGCATGACACCAATGCCGGCTGGCGACAATGAGCCCTATACCATCAGGCACGGGCGTGGCTATAGCGTTTTCGAGCACAGCTGCCTTGGACTGAAGCAGAGCTTGACCACATTTGTTGCGATGGAGCAGCCGGTAAAGATTTGCCTGATTTCTATTGTAAACAACACCGGAAGGAGGAGAAGGCTTGCCATAACTTACTATGTTAGGCCGGTTCTTGGAGTGAACGAGGAGAAGACCTCTCCTTACATTGTGACATGGCGCGATGAAAAGGGCGTCGTATTTGCTGAAAACAAATTTACTCAAGAGTTTAGAGGGAGAATAGCATTTTTAGCAACAAACTTAAAGGATTCTTCATTTTGCGGTGACACAATAGCATTTATTGGCCACAAGGGTGATCTATCGATGCCCTACGGCTTGATGGGAGATAGGCTGCCAAATGTAGAAGGTGCTGGTCTGGATCCCTGTATGGCCATTAGGGGTGAGGTTGATATAGGGCCTGAGGAAGAAGCAAAAATCATATTTTTGCTTGGCAGTGCGAAGAGCGTAGAGGATGCAGCGCAGCTTGCCGGCCAATTTACAAATGTACAAAGAGCGGTCAATGAGCTTGATAATGCTAAAGGCTTCTGGAGGAATAAGCTTGAGTCAATACAGATACATACCCCGGATGATTCATTTGACGTGATGATGAATGGCTGGTTTATGTATCAGACAGTGGCATGCAGAATGTGGGCAAGATCCGGCTATTATCAGGCAGGCGGCGCATACGGCTTCAGAGATCAGCTTCAGGATAGCATGTCGCTTTTGAACACCTGGCCGGAAATGACCAGGAAGCAGATTTTGCTACATGCGTCCCGTCAGTTTATAGAAGGCGACGTGCAACACTGGTGGCATGCAGAAAGTGGGAAGGGTATTCGAACAAGGTATTCGGATGATTTGCTCTGGCTTGCATTTGTGACAGGTGAATATATTGTCAAAACAGATGACTCATCTATTCTAAACGAGCAGGTACCCTTTATTAAAGGGAGCGTTTTGGAGGAGGGCGAGGATGAGAAATATGAGGAAACCCTACAGACCGATATATCAGCCAGCCTTTACGAGCACTGCACCCTAGCTATTGACAGATCACTTAAAACAGGTCCTCATGGTTTGCCTCTTATGGGAAGCGGCGACTGGAATGATGGGATGAATACTGTCGGCAATAAGGGTAGGGGCGAAAGCGTCTGGCTTGGGTGGTTTTTGATCTGCATACTCAAAAAATTCATTCCAATTTGCAACATAATGCAGGATGAAGAAAGAGCGGAGAAATATCGTGATGCGTTGGAGAAATTGGTGGGAAATATTGAGAAGGAGGCATGGGATGGCAGCTGGTACAGGAGGGCTTATTTCGATGATGGAAAACCCCTGGGTTCGTCTCTTAACTCGGAATGTATGATTGATTCAATTTCCCAGTCCTGGTCTGTTATTTCCGGCATGGCTGAGCCGCAACGTATGCAGGAAGCAATGGCCGCCGTACAAAAGTATCTGGTGGACAGTAATGAGGGCATTATTAAGCTTCTGGCGCCTCCCTTTGACAAAGGAGGCCTTCATCCGGGGTACATCAAAGGCTATGTTCCCGGCGTCAGGGAAAACGGCGGACAGTACACTCATGCTGCGACCTGGGTTGTATTGGCATTTGCCAAGCTCGGGATGGGAGATAAGGCAATTGAGCTATTCCATATGCTCAATCCAATCAACCATACCAGAACAGATATCGAGTATTCAAGGTACAAAACAGAGCCCTATGTCATAGCCGCAGATGTATATGCAGTACATCCGCATATGGGACGAGGCGGTTGGACCTGGTATACCGGTGCGGCAGGGTGGCTCTATAAGGTAGGACTTGAGCATCTTATGGGCTTTGTAAAAAAAGGAGACAGACTATATATAGACCCTTGTGTACCTAAGAGCTGGGATAAATTTCAGATAGAATATAATGCCGGAAAAGCAGTCTACCGTGTAGAAGTAAAAAACCCCGATGGGGTAAACTGCGGAGTCACAAATATATACATGGATGGTAAACCCTGCCAGGATGGTTATATAAGCCTTGGTGATCAGGGATTTCATAGAGTTGAGGTAGTAATGGGTGGACTATTAAACTAGTAATTGCAGTAATAGGAATAATATGTTGAAATATTGAAATATATGCTATATAATCATAGCATAAGTAGTATTTCTAGATTTCTTAAACGTTATTTGTTTCAAGCTTGTCCCGGAGATGTAAAGGTTTTAGCAACCCAGAATTCGACGTATTTTTATGGTGGTATTAAAGTCAGTAACTGCCTTTTAAGTTGCCGGAGGAGGTGGAGAGCCTTGGAGAGCGAGATTATGCGTAGATGCTGTAAGGATGACATCAATAAATTGCGTAATGAGCTGCATAAGCTGATTGAATCAGAAAGCTACACCAGTCAAACAGTTCAAATGAGAAGCCGTGAGCTTGACACGCTTATTATTCTTTATTATCGCCAAATGAAAGAGGAAGAGCTTTTATGAAGCACATAGCTGAATAAGCAAACCCGCTTAATCAACTCCAAAGAAGTAGTCTGAGCAATGATTGATTTTACTGGTGTGTAGCGAGTCCACAGGGCTGACTTTGTGTTTGTCATGTTACCTAATCCTGGCTGAGGGCATATTGCGATGCATCATTTTTCAAGCTCTGCAGCATAATATATTGCGGGCACACATCGCACAGGTATCGGCTGTGAATTTTTGCTAGTATTATATAAAAATATGTGGTAGCATAGAAAGGTCGGTATTCTTTGGAAACCGTACGTAAAAGTAACTATTTATTACGACTTATATCCTTCGGGAATAAGAGCGGGAGGTTGATTGTATTGGAGAAAATCATTGGTAAGAAGAAGTTTGGAGCAAGGCAAATTGCAGTCATAGGCATGTTGTCTGCAATAACAATCGTGCTTGGGTCCACTGGGTTAGGGTTCATACCGCTTCCCATGGCGAAAGCGACTATTATGCACATGCCGGTTATCATCGGTGCCATATTGGAAGGACCTATCGTGGGTGCCGCTATCGGGCTAATTTTCGGAATATTCAGTATCATACAAAGCTTTACAAGCCCTGCGCTACTATCGTTTGCATTTATTAATCCTCTGGTATCCGTTCTTCCAAGGATATTGATTGGAATCACTGCATATTACAGCTATCGTGCGCCTTTTGTGAAGAATGAAATAGCTAAAACCGGTATTGGTGCGGCTGTAGGCTCACTTACGAATACAGTTGGTGTTTTAGGTATGATTTATCTGCTCTATGCCGGACAGTATGCCGAGAAAATGGGTATTGAGCGTGGTGCTGCGGCAGGTGCTATCTTCGGAGTTGCCATTACAAACGGCATTTTGGAAGCCATTGTTGCGGTTGTTATCACAGTACCAATCGTTATGACCATAAGGAAGATAGTTAAGAAAGCATGATATAATCGTGATGTGAGTATAAAAACGAATATAAAGACTGTGAATGGAAATGAATATAGAAACGGGGTGTATAAGAACATACACCCCGTTTAGTATATTAATTGCTGCTTATCAGGATGACTGTTAATCCGCCTGTCTCTCATTCTGTCCGCACCCCCGGATTTTGTCCGCACCCCCATGTTAACTGATTTGATGGGTTTTAGCCGAAATTCAGTCCCCTAGTCCAAAATTTACACAAAAAGATAGGCCACTTATATCGCCACATCTTTTCTCCGGTTTCTGTTTTTTTTTTAACATATTCATGGTATAATAACCTCACGTTGCCAATATGTGAGGCTATTATACGCCTCCGGCGGAATTTAGGTGCGTGCAAGTTTTTCGCTGGTGCGAAAATGCACATGCACAATTATACCATAATGATTTATGGTATAATAACCTCACTATTCCATCGCACGAAAGGGATGTACAAATAGGGCAAGTAATCTTGAGTGAAGGAGCTATTTAATGGGACTTTATGCACAATGGACAGAACTTACACAGGCTGATAACGGCCAGTTGGGAAGCAACGAATTTTGGAGCGGGTATTTCGAGAAGGAGAAGCTTGCTTACGAACACATACTGGAAAACCGTTTGGACAAATTTGAGGGCAGGCTGGCGGAGCTTGCTGCAGAGTTTTCAATGGAACCTTCGATTTTTGTTGGCTTCCTCGACGGAATAAACACCAGCCTTACTCAGCAGCTGGATCTTGAATCTTTGACTGAGGATACGGCTTTGTCCTCTAAAATCGATTTTGAGAAGCTATACTGGAATATGCATGAAGCAAAGGCGGACTGGCTTTATAGCCTTGAACAGTGGGACGGAATTCTCTCAAGGGAAAAAAGAGACGAGATTACCAGAGAGTTCAGGCTTTCGAAGATGGCGGTCAGCGCCAAGGTCGGCAGGAATGATCCATGCCCCTGCGGGAGTGGTAAAAAGTACAAGAAGTGCTGCGGAAAGTAATTTCAGTAGCTATAGGTATATAGAATATGAGTAGGGACTGTTACCGAAATAAATGATTATGAAGGAGAGAACAAATGATTAAGAAAATCATAATGAATGTGCCTATCGTCGAGATGGATGGCGACGAGATGACTAGGATTATTTGGAAGTTAATTAAGGATATATTGCTTGAACCCTATCTGGAGCTGAATACTGAGTATTACGACCTGGGGCTGAAGCACAGAGATGATACAGATGATCAGGTTACACTAGATGCGGCAGCTGCTACGAAGAAGCATGGTGTAGCCGTAAAATGTGCCACAATAACGCCGAATGCCCAGAGAGTTGAAGAATATGGACTAAAGCAAATGTGGAAGAGCCCAAATGCTACTATCAGGGCAATTTTAGACGGAACGGTCTTCAGGGCTCCTATTGTCATAAACAGTATTAAGCCCTCTGTGAGCACATGGAAGAAGCCTATTACGATAGCAAGGCATGCTTATGGCGATATTTACAAGAGTGTAGAGTACCGTGTAGAGGATGCAGGTAAGGCAGAGCTTGTTTTCACAGGTAAGGATGGGAAGCAGGTAAAACAAACGATATTTGAATTTGAAGGCCCCGGTGTCATAATGGGGATGCACAATACTGACGATTCTATAAAGAGCTTTGCCAGATCGTGTTTCAACTATGCCCTTGATGTGAAACAGGATTTGTGGTTTTCCACAAAGGACACAATTTCTAAGCAATACGACCATACCTTCAAGGACATTTTCCAGGAAATATACGATCAGGAGTACAAGGCAAAGTTTGAGCAGGCGGGAATCGAGTACTTCTATACACTTATTGATGATGCAGTTGCCAGGGTGATTCGCTCAGAGGGTGGCATGGTATGGGCTTGCAAGAACTATGATGGCGATGTGATGTCAGATATGATTGCTACGGCCTTTGGAAGTCTTGCTATGATGACCTCGGTTCTGGTATCCCCTGAGGGTTTTTATGAGTATGAGGCTGCCCATGGTACGGTCACAAGGCATTATTACAGGCATCTGAAGGGCGAAGAGACCTCAACCAATTCCATGGCAACGATTTTCGCATGGACAGGAGCGCTGGCAAAAAGAGGAGAGATGGACGGTAATGCCGAGCTTATCGATTTTGCCAATGCTCTGGAGAGAGCTTCCATTAGGACAATTGAAGAGGGAGTTATGACAAAGGACTTGGCTTCTCTTTCCGACACAAAGGATATTACAGTTGTTAACACTGAAGACTTTCTCAGGGAGGTTGGTAAGCGCCTGGATTCAATACTCAGTGAATGAGGGTAGGAGTTGATTATCCATGCTGCAGATGGCAGGTGCAATAGCGGCAGAAATGCTGGAAGCAATATTCGCTAACTTTTTTATCTTTTTTATATATATTCTGATAATTTTGTATATAAAGGCTCAATATCAGAAGTATTTTGAGCTGCAGATCGCCGTATACGGTAAGCCGGAAAGAAGCATCACAGAGGTAGCCGAGCACATTATTCTCTCTGGTCTGATAGCCGGCTTTGCGGCAAGCTTTTTGACCGTTGCGGCAGGGGTTACCATCGAAATTGATGCCCTGAAATATTTACTATATATTATGTGTCTGTTGATGATTATTGACCTTAGGCTTGTGTGCATCTCTTATGCCGCCGGTATTTTGGCGGCAATCAGCATTATTTTTGGTAGACCGCAGATTAACATACCATCTCTGCTTTGTCTTGTTGCTATTCTTCAGCTGACAGAGAGCTTTCTGATGCGTATAAATAAAAAGAGTGGCTATGTTCCGGTTTTTATTAAGCATAAGGATGAAATAGCAGGAGCTTTTTTAATAAGAAGATTCTGGATGGTTCCAATTGTCTTTTTTACATATTTGCTGCAGGCGAGCATTATTTCATTAGACTTTGTTGAGGGGCTGCCTATGTTTTTCGGGACACCCTCGATACAGGGTGGCGCAATGGCCCTGGGAATGGACTGCTTCATAGCCGTATTGTGCCATACTGATATTACCATAACAAAGCATCCTGAGAAAAAGTCAATCGAGACTTCGAGAATGCGGTTTGGATACAGTATTGTGCTGTTGATGATAGCCTTTGCCTCTATCGATATTAGATGGATGGAGTATATAGGTGTTGCATTCTGCCTGCTTGGACATGAGGGCATCTACTTTTATTCCCGCTATTCTGAGAGAACAGGAGCACCTATTTACAGTGCCGTTAGGAGAGGCCTGCGTATTATGGATGTGCTTCCCGGGAGCCATGCCCAGCAGATGGGACTGGAAAGGGGAGATATCATTATGAGTATTAACAAAAATGATATTCAGACAGACGAGGGCGTAAGAGAAGCCCTGCGGGATTTCCCCTGCTACACGTGGATACGCGTCCTGGGATGGGACGGGAAGGAAAGAACGGTTGAGTACAGGTGCTACCCGGCCGGATATAATTCGCTGGGCATTATTTCTGTTCCCAGGGAAAAGGAAGTAACTTATAAAACGGAATACTTTGAACGTATCAGCATACTTCAGAATATAGTTAATAGGTTCAGAGGGGTCGACAAAATGATATAATGACCTCTAAAACGGACCTCTAAAACGAGGTCATTATATGCCTCCGGCGGAATTTATGCGCCGCCGAGATTTTGCCCTTGAGTAATGTGGCAAACGGCGATGCGCAATTATATCATGAAAGAATTCATGATATAATGACCTCTAAAACGGACCTCTAAAACGAGGTCATTATATGCCTCCGGCGGAATTTATGCGCCGCCGAGATTTTGCCCTTGAGTAATGTGGCAAATTATATCATGAACCTTTGGGTTCATGACATAATAAAAGAAAGAGGTGTTTATTATGGATCAATTTAATGGAGATTCGCTTTATGCAGCCGCCCGCAAGCTTGGGCAGAGGGAGTATTCCAAAAATATATCAAAAGGTCAAACGGGATACCTGCCCTTTTTGGATGGTATCCTAAAGAATATAGAGATTGTCTATGAAGTGGATCTTGGTATTATTGACCTGCCTCTCAAGAAGATAGTAGGGACTTATACCTATGGCAGAAGCAGGTCCTTTGCCAGCAACTATATGCCGCTTCTAACTCCCAAGAGCGAGTTTGCGCTGAAGTGGAAAAACCTTTGCAGGGCGCACATAAATGAAGGCATACGTGATCCGATAAAGGTCTATGAGTACCTGAACTGGTATTATGTGGTTGAGGGAAACAAGAGGGTCAGCGTACTCAAGTTTTATGATGCCTATTCCATTCCGGGCAGGGTATCCAGAATGGTTCCTAAGCGGGATGAGAGCGACATCACGATTTCAATATATTATGAATTTTTGGACTTCTACAAGAAAACCGGAATCAATGTGATTTGGTTTACAAAAAGAAACTCCTTTAATATTCTTTCCGGATATCTTGATAATTTTGTTCCGGATGACAACCTAATGGATACAAACAAATACAAATACTTTACAAACTCAGTATATCTGCCTTTCCGGAAGGTATATCTTGAACTTGGCGGACAAAAGCTGCCCATAACCACCGCAGATGCATTTCTTGAGTATATAACAGTTTACGGCATGCCGGATGGAATTGATGAGCAAGCACTAAAGTCCAGACTCAGTGGCTTCATTATTGAGCTTGAGCAAATGAGCAATAATGAAAGGACACAAATCCAAACCGTCCCCATCGATACCGGCGAGAACTTAATATCTACTCTAACCACCTTTGTAAGGCCCAGAAAGCCTATCAAGGTCGCATTTGTATATGCCAAGGATGTGAATACATCCAGCTGGACATATTCTCAGGAGATGGGTAGGGTTCACGTGAGCAAGGTTTTCGGTGAAACCATCAGCACATCCTTTGTGGATAATGTGCCGGAGACACCGGAGGCCTATGATACGCTGAAAAGGCTTGCGGAGGAAGGAAACGATGTTGTGTTCGTGACTACTCCAGCCTACATCAATCCGACGCTGAAGGCGGCTCTGGAGTTTCCTGGGACAAAGTTCCTCAATTGCTCCGAGACTCACTCCTTCAAGCATGTAGATACATATTATGGCAGAATCTATGAGCCGAGATTTTTGGCCGGCATAGCTGCCGGAGCTGTCAGTAAATCCAATGTACTCGGATATGTAGGCACTTACCCAATCCCGGGCGTAATTAATGGAATCAATTCCTTTGCCCTTGGAGCCAGAATGGTAAACCCTGATGCGAAGGTTAAAGTGGAGTGGCTTAACTGCTGGGACAATGTGCAGGAAGCAAAAAGGGCGTCGGAGTCACTGATGAAACAGGGCGCGGACATTATCTCACATCATGATACTTTATTAAACCGGGAGGTTTCGGGTGAATACGGGGTTTATACACTTAAGAGTGTCGATGATGAAAGGGGAGGCAGGGGTGAATATATTGCCGCACCTGTCTGGAATTGGGGAATATTCTATGAAAAAATCCTTCGGAACCTTATGAACGGTTCACGCAGGTCCTTTAGCCAAGGGCAGAAGATGATAAATTTCTGGTGGGGAATGGACTCCGGGATAGTAGATTTTTTCTATTCAAGAAGATTAGTTCCTCCGGAAACTCAGAAGCTCCTGGATTTTCTAAAAAACATGATTATTAATGGAACCTTTTCGCCCTTTACCGGGCCGATTTATTGTCAGGATGGCAGATTGATGGTGAAGAACGGCGAGTTTGCCACCCGGGACCAGATTATTGGCATGGATTGGTTTGTGAATGCTATCGATAGCCAATTGCCTAAAATAGATCAGAATTCGCAATCAATTATATGGTAGCCGTATGCGTTGACTATGGTTGTGTCTTTGTACTGCATGGTTCTTGGCTGAATCCTGTAAGTCATATGCTGATGGCCATGGAAAAAGTATTTGGGAGAATAGGTATCCAGCAAATCGACGAAGCTTTTGAAGCCACGATGTGCAATATCATCTCCGTCTCCAAGGCTAAATGCTGGCGCATGGGTGAGAAGAATGTCAAAGCCATTGTGCTTGCGTATATGGCGCTTGAGCTTGCTTATTCTCTTTTCCATCTGCCTTTCTGTATACTGATAGGGCTGGTTACTATAATTCATACTGCCGCCGAGACCGAGAATTCTGATGCCCTTATGGGTAATTATTGTATCATCTGCTGAAACACACCCTTCAGGCGGTTGTGTGATATACTTTTTGTTGTGATTGCCGGGCACATATAAAAGTGGGGTATGAATCATTGTCACCAGAAAGGAAAGATACTCCGCCTTTAAATCACCGCAGGACAAGACCAGGTCAACGCCCTTGAAGCGTTCACGGTCAAAATAATCCCAAATATATGGTTCTTCCTTATCGGCTACCAGCAATATTTTCATTTTCATAGTTACTTATTATACT
>Ga0209510_1000492_pt1 | contig 54118 bp, 43 predicted proteins | sample BiotimSIPDNA_FD_185749 | JGI IMG/M metagenome (GOLD analysis project Ga0209510, IMG submission 185749) | Anaerobic biogas reactor microbial communites from Washington, USA - Biogas_R1 time_0 SIP DNA (SPAdes) (version 2) | ecosystem: Engineered > Bioreactor > Anaerobic > Unclassified | place...
TTTAACTGCCTGGTCGGGATGCCAGCAAAGGGTAGGCAGATATATACCAACTTCTCTGGCTGCCTGCAGGATAGTTGAGCCCTTGGAAACTGAAACATTAATTCCGTCTATAGTCAGGTTAATCATTTATTTCCCTCCTCTGCTCTTTCCTACAATATTTTAGCCTGATAGTCGGCCATAAAATGTTCAATCGTGGTTATTACCGGCGCGGGTGCTGCCTGTCCCAGACCACATAGGCAGGAAACGGACATAACCCGTCCCAGTTTCTTTAATAAAGCCAGGTCAGACATTTCTCCGAAACCATCATTTATATTCTCCATAATTTCGGCAATACGCGCCGTGCCTTCACGGCAGGGAGCACATTTGCCACAGGATTCATGTTCAAAAAAGCCTGCTATTCTGGCGGCCACATCTACTATATCCCGGGTTTCATCCACAACAAACACTGCGCCTGAACCCAGTGTGGCACCAATGGTACTCATATTATCAAAGGCTACCGGAGTATCAAGTTGTGATTCAGGTATAAAGGCTCCTGAGGTTCCGCCAATCTGAACCGCCTTAAATTTTTTACCGGCCGGAATTCCACCACCGAATTTGTAAATAAGTTCTCTGATAGTGGTGTTGGTGGGTACTTCAAAAAAGGTGCAGTTATTTACATCACCAGTTAGCGTAAATATTTTTGTGCCTGGATAAGAAGGAACGCCTATGGAAGCGTACCAATCAGCTCCATTCTCAACAATAGCAGGAAGGTTGGCAAATGTTTCTACATTATTTACAATGGTTGGTTTTCCCCAAAGACCCTGGGAAGGTGGATAAGGTGGTTTGAAGCGGGGTTCACCCCGGCTGCCCTCGATGGACTCAATTAAAGCAGTTTCTTCACCACATACATAAGCTCCGGCACCGCTGCGTACTTCGATGGCAAAATCAGCTAATACGCCTTTGGTTACAGCTTGTTCTATAGCCTGATTTAATATTTTTATTACCTGGGGATATTCACCCCGGCAGTAAATATAGCCCTGTTTAGCCCCAATGGCATAAGCGCAGATAGCCATTCCTTCCAGCAGAGCCTGGGGGTCATTCTCCATTATAAGCCGGTCCTTGTAGGTCCCCGGTTCCCCTTCATCAGCATTACAGACTACATACTTGATATCTGACTCCGCTCCGTAAGCAAAAGACCATTTCTGACCACAGTTAAAACCGGCACCTCCGCGACCGCGAAGATTGGATTTTTTTACTTCAGCAATCAAATCCGATTGACTCATACTGCGGGCTTTTTCCAGAGCCTTATAACCGCCCTGGGCTATATAATCCTCAATTTTTAAAGGATCAATCTTACCGTAATTGCGCAGGACGATGCGCATTTCCTCAGCCATTTATAAATGCCCTCCTTTCGTAATCAATTGTAAAAGCAATAACTTTCACATTTGTCAGGACAAAAAAACTTAGCGATATTTTGCCAATATTCCAGGGATCGTGGCTGCATTTACATCCAAATAGGGCTCGCCATTTATAGTGATAACCGGTGTCGCCTGACATTGACCGACACATTCAGTAAATTCAAGTGCAAAAAGACCATCAGCAGTACTCTCACCCATAAAAATGCCTAATTCCCGTTCCAGAGCCTGGACAACTTCAGCGGCACCCGCAACATGACAAGGAGCACTTTCACAAATCCGGATGATGTTTTTACCCCGTGGTTCAGTAGAAAACATTGAATAAAAACTTGCCACCCCATAAGCTTCTGATACCGGGATATTAAATACCTGGGCTGCTTCGGCAATTACCTCCCGCGGCAGGTAACTGAGTTGAGATTGTACTGCATGAAATGCTTCGATAATACCTCCGGGTTTATCAGCATAACTGGCAATAATCTCTTTGTAATCCATTCTATTTCTCCTCCCTCCGTTCTTTAATCCTGATTGTCCATGCTATATATATGACATGAACACTCTTGGCTATGCTAAAGATAATACATGTCTTTCCCATTAATAAAGCTGCAGATTAAACGGAACAATCGCCTTATTCAAAAATTTCGGACATATGCTGTATATATTTCAAAATTGGTTAGAAATACATAACTTAAATTTATAGACTATTAACAAGTTCAAATTTATTGTTTAATTATCCAAAGAAAAATTATCATTAAAAATTGTTTGGGAATTAACCGGAAATAGTGATTAATAATATCCTAATACGCATATAAAAACACGCCAACAGGTAAAATACATACAAACAATGCATAAATATACAAGCGAATAAAATATACAAAAATGTAGAATATGCTGTACTGGAAGAAGTAACTTTTAAAAATACCAAAAATAACATATTATAAATGGTAATATATAATATCGACACAATTATACGAATAGTTATAAAAAACATAAAATATAATTATAGGGTATGGTTTTGCAGGCTCATAAAAGCGATATTATAGTATTTTGCTTCCAAATATTACTTGATTAATAATTTAAAGTTATATTTTCCGAAGAGTTTACAATTGCAAATAAAATCTTTATGCAGGGACAGGATAATTATTAATAAATTACCAACTGGCAGTTTGACGACCACATAATAATGGCTTGCTCTTCCCCGGTTATTGCCATAATATTAGGATTAGAATTATAAAAAAGAAGGGGGTTTTTTAATGTCGGCAGTAAAAATAGTTGATGATGTGTTCTGGGTTGGGGTGCAGGATTTTGATCTACGCATATTTGATATTGTAATGGTTACCGAATACGGTACCAGCTATAACGCATATGTAGTCAAGGGCAAAGATAAAACCGCCATAATTGAAACGGTTAAAGTTAAGTTTTTTGATGAGTATCTGCAAAGACTGCAGGAAGTTGTAAATCTAAAAGATATCGATTATTTGATTATGAATCATACTGAACCTGATCATGCCGGTTCTATCGAATTACTTCTGGAAAAAAACCCTGATATTACTATTTTAGCCAGCCCCACCGCGATAACGTTTTTAAAGGATATTACCAATCAAAATTTTAAATATGAGGAACTAAAGCATGGTGACAAGTTGGATTTAGGCGGTAAGACCCTGGAGTTTATCAATGCCCCATTCTTACATTGGCCGGATTCAATGTTTACTTATTTGCCGGAAGAATCCATACTGTTTAGCTGTGACTTTTTAGGCAGCCACTATGCCGGCAATGAGATTTTTAATGACCTGGTCAGCAAGGATTTAATGAATGCTTATAAATACTATTATGATATGATACTAAGTCCATTTAAACCTTATGTACTGGAAGGTTTGGATAAAATTAAAGACCTGAAAATTGATTTTGTCTGTACCGGACACGGACCGGTTCTAAGGCAGGATATACCCAAATATATGGAACTTTACCGGGAATGGTCCACTCCTGAAAAACTTCCCGATGTAAACCGCCCCACCATAGTGATGGCCTATGTCAGTGCTTATGGATATACTGAAATGCTGGCCGAAGCCATTGCTGAGGGTATTACTGCGCAGGGGGAATTTGAGTTTTTAAAATATGATCTGGTCTACAGCGATTTACAGGAAGTGTTAGCTTCCATTGAACAGGCCAGCGGAATTTTAATTGGTTCTCCTACGATAAATGGAGATGCATTGCCTCCTATCTGGCAATTATTAATTAACCTTTCTCCGATTGTACATGGTGATAAAATAGCCATGGCCTTTGGAGCCTATGGCTGGAGCGGGGAAGCCGTTCCCAGTATTGAGGCGCGCCTGCATGCTTTGCGTATGAAAGTTCTGGCGGGAATGCGGGTAAAATTCAAACCTTCACCGCGTGATCTGGAGGACGCTTTCCAAAAAGGAGTAGATTTTGCCAAAGAGGTTATACAAAAAAACCAGGATAAATCCAAAATGAAATGGCGCTGCATGGTATGCGGGCATATTGCGGAAGGTGCTGAGCCCCCCGAGGTATGTCCAGCCTGTGGAGTTGGCAAAGAGAATTTTGAATTGATGCCGCTGGAAGATGAATTTAATCGTGACAGCGACGAAAAGTTCCTTATTATCGGTGGCGGAATTGCGGCGGTATCGACTGCCAAAGCTATACGGGAAAGAAACAAAACTGCTGCGATTACTATGCTGACGGAAGAAAAAGCACTTCCATATTACCGCCCCATGCTGTCTGATTTGTTGGGTGAAGAATTAAGTGATGAAAGGCTGTATTTATATAACCAACAATGGTATGAAGAACAGCAGATAACAGTTAAGACCAATACACGGGTAACCGGCATTGATGCTGCCGGTCATAAGGTTTTAGCTGATAGCGAGTCTTACACTTATAATAAGTTAATCATTGCTACCGGTGCCCGCAGCAATGTGCCACCCATTAAAGGGGCAGAACAGGAAAATGTCTATACGATGCGCAGTCTGGAAGATGCTCTGCAGTTGAAACAGGCTATGAAAGGTGCTGCCCGGGCTGTAGTTATCGGTGGGGGAGTGCTGGGTCTGGAAGCGGTTGCGGAAATGGTTGATGCCGGCCTTACAGTATCAGTATTAGAGCATGGTTCCCGGCTCATGTCCCGTCAGCTTGACCCGGACGGATCAGCTCGCTTGGAAGAGTTGTTAAAGTCAAAAGGAGTAAAGCTGTATTTAGGAGCATCTACTGAAGAAATAACCGGTGATGGCAAAGCTACCGGAGTAAAGATAAGTACGGGTGAAGTACTGGAGGCCGATTTTGTTCTTCTATCTACCGGGGTTAAACCTAATATTGAATTGGGTGCTGAAGCCGGGGTGGAAATTGCTCAGGGGATTATAGTTGATGCCGGTATGCGTACTACGGTATCAGATATCTATGCAGCCGGTGATGTGGCCCAGTTTGGTGAACGGGTAATTGGTCTGTGGCCGGTTTCCATGGAGATGGGGAGAATTGCCGGTGCCTGTGCAACCGGAGATTGGGTAGAGTATAAGCCGCCCACCCTTTCCACTTTGCTGTCCATCTTTGATATAGAGTTCTTCTCCATAGGGGATGTAAATCTTCCTCCGGAGGAACTAAGGATAATTGAGATAAATGACCCGGTCGCCTTCTATTTTAAGAAGACCTTTTTACGCAATGGAGTTCAGGTAGGCGAACAAATTATTGCCCGTCAGGTTGACACTACTGAATCCATGAATAAACTGGGTACTGATGATAGTGGTAATAAAGTATACAATAAATGGAAATGCCGGCTATGTGGATATATCCATGAAGGACCGGAGCCACCAGATGAATGTCCGGTTTGCGGAGCATCAAAGGACATGTTTGACCCGGCTGATTAAGTTAAAGAGTTTACTGACCCCGGTAGTCAAGTGCTTACCGGGGTTTAATTTTTAAATGCTAAAAGGAGAAAATAATGCTGGACTACATTATTACCCTTCTGGTAGGGATAGTGGCTGGTGGTTTGGGGTCAATCCTGGGGGTTGGCGGGGGAGTAGTCATGCTGCCGGTTTCCGAACATTTGCTGGGATTAAATACTCCCATGGCAGTTGGCACAACCCTGTTTGCCGTAATGTTTACGGCTATGACCGGAGCATTAGCCCATTATCGCCAGGGAAATGTTCAGATAAACAATGCACTGCTACTGGCTGCCGGCGGGTTACTGGGTGTATTTTTCGGTTCTCATATTTTTAATCTCTATCTGAGCAAAAATACAGTATGGTTAAGTTTGTTGCTGGGCTTTCTTTTTCTAACCATGGCTTATCGGATGGGTAAAGAAGCTTTTAACAATGAACAGCCTGAAATTACCGGGCAGCAGAGCAAGTATTCTGCCCTGGTATTAATGCTGTTAGGAGTAATAATAGGCATTTTAACCGGGGTAGCAGGCCTGGGGGGTGGATTTCTGATGGTTCCGGCGATGATTTGGTTAACCGGTGCGACTCCCTTTCAGGCAGTTGGAACTACTTTGCTGGCTATGTTCCCGACTGCTGCCGTTGGGGCATTTACTAAATTATCTCAAGGCTATGTTGATTTACCGGTTGCTTTATTAATGGGAGTAGGAACAATTATCGGAACCCAAATAGGAGCTCGAACTCTGCATTTAATAAACCAGCGTTTATTTCGAATAATATTTACTATTTTATTATGCTATCTGGCAATAAATTATTTATATACCGGCGTTTCAGGGTTATAGTCATGTAAAGTCCAGTTATCTTTTTAACGATAGTTTAATAATAGATAGCCTGAGAGGTGTATACTTTGAACCAATCTACAGAGTTTATAACCAGTTTAAAACAAAATCCGGGGACCATTATGTTAATGTGGGCTTTACTGCTGCTTAATATAATGGTTATTTACGGGCTTATAAAAGGCTTTACTGTTACGGCAGTAATTGTTTTTGCAATTATATGTGCTATGGGAATATTGTTAATCAGTTTCCTGGGTAAAATAAACCCGGAAAACGAACAGAAACATAAACAATATCAGGCCAGGCTGAACAATTTAATGCAGGAAATTCGGCCATTATGTGATGATATTTATGAGCGCCAATTGAACAATACGATACATACTTTGCAAACAAATAGTTATGATGAATTTGCCCGGGGATTGTCCTGGCTATGGGAGCAAGTGGACGATTTTTACCTTCAGGTTGAAACAGAAATGACCAAAGGGCGTACCATATATCAATTCCTTAACTCGATAAATAATAGCAGAATTCGTTTGGTGCAAAAAGTACAGCGTCATCAGGATGAAATAGATATTATTTTAATTAAAATTAATAATAGCCGGGAAAAATATGAACATTACCTTAATAATAGTATTGAAAAACGAATTGATAGTTTTAAATATAGTATTGAAAATGAAAAAGAATACTTTTACGAATACGTTTATAAATTATTAAGTGAACAAATTAACTTTAATAATGAAGATACTGATATATTGGAATATTTTAATATTAATAAATTAGGTGAACAATTTGCAGTAACTATAACAAAATCAATTGATAATCGGCTAACCGCTTTTCAGGAGTTGCTGGTCCTGGACATGGAAAACCTTTCCGCTGAGGTTGTGGGTAGTATGCAGAAATATACTATGCAGCTAATGAATCATTTTCATGAGATGCAAGACGGACTGGAACAATTGATGGATAGGTATAAAATAGATGAGACCCTTCCTTTATTGCGCATTAGTGAATATCGGGATATAGTATCCCAATTACATGAAAAAACCGGAGAAATTCTGATTACTTTAGCCTGGCAGGATATAATGATAGAGCGTCAATGGCATGAAGTACAGCAAAAATTGCTGGTGGTCAAGGACCAGGTAATGGATAGCATAGACGAAAAAATACCAACTTATATCGAAGAGATATTAAAAGATGAAATACCAGGCTTTATTTCGCTGGAGCGGACTCCGGAAAATGCCCTGTTTTATAAAGCAGTTATTGATGCTGAAGTGATTTATCAGGTATTTATGGGTAACAAACTACCGGAAACACTAACTGACGGAGTATATAGTTTACTGCAATTTATAAGACCGTTGGAAATACTGGTAAGTAAAACTGTACGTTTAACTGAGCAGGGTAATAATCGTCGTAAAAATCTCAAATCTGAACTTAAGTCAGGTAATCTGCAAATATACTTTACCCAGGTACAGGAAAGCGTACCGGATCAACGATTAAGCCAATATTTAAAGGGATTATTCCCACGCTATTTTCTATCTTATTGCAGTAATCCTTATTTGAGGCTTAAACCGGAAAGTCTTGAACAAGCAGCCTGGGCAGTATTTTTGTTGCTAATTGATAATCCTGATGAACAAAATAAAGATTTACCGTTTCTGATAGCCTTATTACTGATGGCTCATCAATTACGTAATCGGCATATAAATCCTCTAAAAAATATACCGATTGAATTGGATAACCCGGATAAATTAACCGATATGCGTTATATTTGTTACCAGGCTATTTCGATTCTTATAAAGACCAATGTTGATGGTATAACCAAAATTGGACTGAAAAGTTAGTAACCAGGGGGACGGTTCTCCTGGTCTAAAAAAGTAAAGGAGAATAGCTATTGTTTCCACTCAGAGATAGCACGCCCAGCAACAGTTTTCCAATAATGACCGTAATGCTAATAGTGGTAAATGTATTTATTTTCATATATGAAGTGTCTTTAGGTCCGGACGGAATGGAATATTTATTCTATATGTTTGGTATCGTTCCGGCTAATTATAGTGGTGCGGCACTGGCTCCAATCGGTTATATACCCTTTGTCACTTCCATGTTTTTACATGGCGGATGGATGCACCTGATAGGCAATATGTGGATATTATGGCTGTTTGGCGATAATGTTGAGGACCGTATGGGACATGTAAAATTCCTGATATTCTATCTGATATGTGGTATCCTGGCAGGCTTGAGCCATTTTTATATCAATGCCTATTCTGACATTCCGGTTGTAGGTGCTTCCGGTGCAGTTGCAGGTGTAATGGGAGCCTACTTCCTGGTATTTCGCCATGCTAAGGTGCTGACCTTTATACCACCATTTTTCCTGCTTAACTTGCCGGCCTGGATCTATCTGGGCTTTTGGGCCGGTTCCCAGTTGTGGTCCGGTGCAGTAGATACATTTGCGGGCAATTCAGGAGAACAAATAGCCTTCTGGGCACATGTAGGCGGCTTCGCCGCCGGTATGCTGCTGGTATTTATCTTCATGACCCCTTCCCAGGAATATTCCGAACTGGAGTAGGGTAGCCAGTCTCACCCGTTAACACTTCTTATATTAAATTTATTTATTCACCCGTTTGGGTGATGTGATTTATGCACGATTAAAGTTATGATTTAATTAAAATTAGCACTGGAAAGGTGGAGTCAATTTGAGGAGAGGCAAAGGGTTTAGACTTCTGTCGTGTCTGATAATAGCAGTGTTTTTGCTGAGCGGCTGTGGAGGCAGCAGTGGTGACACCAATTGGGAGTATGAAAAAACTATCTCAAACCCTCTGAAAGCAACCTGCTCAAATAGTGAAGTGAAACTCGGTAACCTGGATAAGGAAGGGGTGGAAGTGACCATTCCGGCAGGTACTTTTAACCAGCCAACTGAGGTTAGCCTTATTAATCCGGATAAAGCCCCCAAATATGAGAGTAAAGAGATGACCGGCTTTGGTGCACCGATTGAGATTTCAGCCGGAGAAAAACCGGTTCGTTTGCAACAGCCGGTTACAATTAAGATGAAATTCAATCCTGCCGCTCTGGGAGGTGGCGACCTGGAATCGGGTTCTCTGTACCTGAGTTATTTCAACGGCAAGCAATGGCAGTACATAAAACCGGTAGTAGACCGGGAAAACAATATCATGACTTTCACTACCAGCCACTTTTCGCTATTTGGTCAGTCCAAGCTCACCGTTGACCAGAGGATTGAGCAGTATACAAAAAATAAAGCTCTGGCCGACTGGGCACAGGACCAGAGTGATGAGATGACCAATGCAGCAGCTGAAAAAGTCATTGACCATATATTACAGGATAAACTGGGTATTTCTGATGAAACCACGAAAGGCAAAGTATTAGGCAGCCTTTTGAAGGACGATGAATGGGGCGGGATGCTAAAAAATTTGGCTAATGGTGATGTTGAAGGATTTAATCAGGATTTGCAGGTTCTGGCCGGTAAGAAGATTGTGGAAAATGTGCCCAAATCAACCTTATCCAAAGCCTTGGGTGGCTTAACTTCAGATTTTGGTACTGAAACGGTAGCCAAGGCCAGTGAAGCAGCCGGTTATCTGGCGGAAGGACGGGCTAAAGATGCTGCCAGAATACTGGGTGAACATATTGCTGACCAGTTTATGATAACCACGGCAGGAAAAATTGCTGTTGCAGCTATCGAAAATAAGATAGCTTCCTGGAAGAACGAAGAAGTTGAAGCTGCTTATAAGGCATATAAAGATGGAGCCGGTAGTAAAGTTCCCTGGTGGGGTTACCAGGTGGAAAAGGGTAATTTTGATGATGTGTGGAGCCAAATGGGGGGTGCTGCCCGGCAGTTGGAAATAGAAGCGATTGGCGCCCAGGAACAGGTTCGGGAAGATGCAGGTATGCCGCCATTGGATGAACGCGAAAAGGAAAAAATCCGCACTATGGTATACAAAGACCTGAAAAAACAATTTGAACAGCGGGTTAAGACCGATGCTGAAATCGAAAAGAAAAAAGCTGAATATGATTTGATTATGGGTATGTACAAAGAATCGGGATTTATAGAGAAAGGCCGCTGGGGATGGGAAAAAGGTTATGAACTGGAACAACGACTGGACATATTAACGCATTTTAAAGATAAATTATTACGGGATACCGGACGCAGTTTTATTAAAGATGGCAATGGACATACCAAAGAGGCCATTTCCGTTAATGAACTGAAATTAATCGCCATGAATTGGTTTGGTACTGATGATCCGGCGGAAAGACAGAAGAAGTATGTTGAGTATCTGAAAAAGGAATTTGGAATCGTACTTAGTCCCAAAGCCGAATTATTAAATGGACAGTGGTCATCCGCTTCCTTGACCATAACCGAGTTTGACCTGGGACCGGCACCGGAACCCAGTGAAAAGTCAGAGTCCGAGTCCGAGTTAGGTTGTGATCTGGACGACCTGGATATTTATAATGCGATTAAGGCTAATTTGGAAGAACAGAAGGGTAAACCGAATCCATTTACTATGAGCCTGCAGCTGGATGCCAATGGTGCGGGTACAATGTCGCTTATCAGTGAAGACGGGGATAAAACCAATCTTAAGGCTACATATAAGGACGGAACTCTGACGGCTTCGATCCGTGATCAGGGAGCCGGAATAAAGTTTCAGGGCATGGTAAGTGAATATGGCGGAGCAATTTCCGCCAGCGGCAGTTTTAATATTGATTTGCCGTCTGAAAGCAGCAAAGCCTGGATAAAAGGAACCTGGACAGCTAAAAAGTAATGAATCTGTGGGAGGTACCGGGTACGCCCGGTGTCTCCAAAGCCTGATAAAAATTTTATAGTGATCCTACTGCAAAAAAAGTTTAATCTACTTGTTTGGAAGCATAAATATTTCATCGCAAACTTTGCATGGTAAACACCACTGCTTGTCTTGCATCTCCAGGGGGACGTTCCGATTCCGCATCCATGCGGGGCGTCACTCTCGCCCCCTTACGCTGCTTCGTCTTCGCAGGGTGTTTTTACCATGCTCGTCAACGGCTCCTTCATATTTATGCATCAAAATAGGGTTTTTACAGTGGAAACATTAAGTTTATTTTTAATGAGGGATTTGTTTGTATCCTTACCTGGAATTGACTTTCTGGTCTAATTTATCAATAGGCATATCCAGCTATCGGTTGTTTTTTTGGCTGGCTTGTACGGCAGTTCTGGCAATAAGTTATGCCGGTATAAAAAAAAGACAATTGCCACTAAAAAAATCGCTTCTGGTGTTGATGTCTATGGCTTTGGCAGTACCGCTAGGGGCCAGATTATTGCACTTTGCCACCAATCCGCTTATTTATCAGCAAAACCCGGCTAAGTTATGGTCATTGCATTTAACCGGGTTTTCTCTGATGGGAGGGTTAATACTGGCTGCTCTAACCGGGATTATTCTGTCACGGTGGCTGCACTTTGACCCGTGGCCTCTGGCAGATAGTGTAGCTCCCGGACTGGGAATCGGGATAATATTGATGCGTATAGGGTGTTACTTAAACGGTTGCTGTTTTGGCAGGATTACTGGTTTGCCCTGGGCAGTTCATTTCCCGGTGGGCAGCATACCCTATAAGCATTATTTGCCCGGTATAATAGAAAAGAAAAGCCTGTTCCCATTGGCCTTAATCAATTCACCGGGAATCCATCCCACACAAATTTATGAACTTCTGGCAGCCCTGATTATAACGATAATTGTCATATACCTATCCCGTAAAAAAGTACCATCCGGAGTTCCCTTTCTAGTATTTACCCTGTTATTTGCCCTGTTCCGCTGGATAAATAGTTTATTCAGAGTACCGGCCAGCACCCTGAGCGTAGCAGAATGGTTTTACCCATTGCTGTATTTAATGATAATATCGCTATCAATAATCCTTCTGATATTACGCTTTAGATCTCAGCGAGCAACGCTTGACAGTTCCGATTGCTGATTTGATTCATAAATAGCAGAGAGATTGGATTGATTAACCCCCTGCTGTTGTTTAACAATAGCATCCAGTTCTTCACTGGCCAAACGCCCCGGTTCAGAGCAATTTTGCAGAAAATATATGGTGTTTTCGATACGGTCCTGACCGGCTTTAATCTCATTCCAATGTTTTTCTTCTTCAAATAAATTCATGCATTCCTGTAAATTAGATGCCCGGCCGGTTTCCAGAAAATATTTGAACATGGCCAATGTATCCAGATTTTGATAATCGTTATGAATAGGTGAGCGGTTTAAAATTGAAAGGTAAATATCTTCTTTGCCTTTAGCAGCTTTCAACATATCTTCAACCTTTTTTATTTCATTAAGACAATTATCCAGCAGGGCCTGAGAAGTCAGACTCCAATCCTCAAGAGCCATCTTATATCTCTCACACGCCTTTTCATATTCCCGATAACGAATTATGTATACTTTCATTTCATGATTAAAACGACTGCCTTCATCAATGGCAGACCGCTTTTTCCAGCGATTAACGCGGCTAAAGGAGATGATATTATCTGCCAGGCTGTTAACAGTTTCATTTCGAATCGGTTTTAAGGGTGAATTATCAGGCTCTGCCGGGCAAAGTTCAGTTTGATCAATCAAGTATTGTCTTTGTAAAAGAACGTTGCGTAAATAGTTACTATGACGATTCAATTGTTCTATTTCCTTAAGGCTCTGCATGCACATTACTATATCAGTTATTATTTCATCATTAGTTTTAAGAGCTTTGCGTGCTTTACGAGTTTTGGCATATTGCTGTAATTTGTTATTAATTGGTGGTGAAACGGCCAATTCTTCTAATACTGATAAATCAGAGGCCGTTAAGGATACTGAGTCAACCGGTCGATTTTTTATAAAATAAAAACGGGAATTGGTAACCGGATAATAATACGGCCCCAGGGTTACAAGAAAATCGTTTTGTGAAAAAGGGATTAGACTTTCAACTGCCTCCAATTGTTCTTCAATCAGATTAAACCATGAATGTGCATTATCTGCCTGCTCACTCCCGGAAGCCAACTCCAGTTCAATAGCATAAAAATCATTTAGTGTTATATACAAGGGACGATTATAAAAATAATACAAAACCTCAGCAGGTTTGTAGGCCAACATAACTGATTGGTCCAGGAAACGGGGTTCTTCTTTGTTAAGGAAAGTAAAAAACATGCCTGCTCCTCCTTTAGGTAAAAATGTGTCAATAAAGTAAGTTCTATAAATTACCATAATTTCCTGCTTTATGGAAAAATAAATTTCTAAATACTGATGATAGCATTTAATTATTTGCCCCTGCTCCAACAGTTGCCTATAATAGTAGATAATACCTATAGGGGGGCTGGTAGTTTATGGATGGCAAGCTGCCGTGGTTTGTTGAAAAAATGAACGATTATGATAGCGAATATTATGCTTTGATAAAAGAGGGGTTACAAAAAGCAATATCAACAACAGTTCTTGATGAGAAAACCCGCTATTTAATCTTGTTGGCTCTTGATACATTAAAAGGTGCAGAAGCAGGGGTAAAAGTACTTGCCGGGCAAGCCCGTGAAGCAGGAGCAACTGAAGAGGAGATCAAAGAGGCTATACGATTAGCCTATTTCGTCAGCAGTATGGATGTAATCAAAACATCACTTAATGCCTGGACTTAATACCAATAATGTGATTGTCATCTAAGGAGGACTTGATAGTGTTTAAAGCAATTTTGTTTGATCTGGATGGCACCTTGCTGGATATAGATATGAATGATTTTTTGCCTCATTATTTTAGAAAAATGATGGAAATGGCAGTTCGGGAAGGATATGAACATAGCGAACAATTAGTTAAACAGGTTTTTAAGTCTACTGAGGTGATGATTAATAATAAAAACCCGGCACTTAGAAATGAAGAAGTCTTTTTAGAAGATTTTTTTACTCATTGGCCTTATCCCCGCGAGGAGTTTGTTGATTTTTTTGATCGATTTTACATAAATGAATTTCCGCTTTTAAAACAACACACCCGACCCTTTCCCGGAATTCCCGAGATGATGCAGCTGATAATGCAAAAAAACCTAAAAGTAGTTATTGCAACTAATGCCGTATTTCCTCATTTGGCTTTGCAACATCGGCTTGAATGGGCCGGCGTAGGGCATTTTGATTATGATTTAATAACCTCTTATGAAGTGATGCATTTCTGTAAGCCACATACGGAGTATTATTTGGAAATTGCGGACATTATTGAGGTAAAGCCGCATGAATGCTTAATGATAGGAAATGATATCGGGGAGGATTTACCAGCTAACCAAGTCGGCATGAAAACTTTTTTAGTTGAAAATCTATTAATTGATAAGGGGCATGGATATATTCCAGATTATCGGGGCACATTGGACAATTTATACTGGTTTGTTAACTTCTTGTAGTTATATTATTCCTTGGGGCGGGAACTATAATCACAGAATCAGTTTTATTTACTAAGCCGGGTGGAGGTAAATTCTAATGGCAAAGAAGAAAAAAAAGATTGAAACGGAAATGGACCGGCTTAAGATGGAGATAGCCTGGGAACTGGGTTTAGGTGAGCAGATCGAACGTGACGGTTGGGAGTCTTTGAGCAATGCTGCCTGCGGAAGGGTAGGCGGAATTATGAGTAAACGCCTGAAGGAAAAACGAAAGTCTTAAGATTATATGAACATAACCAAATCTGAAGAAAGCCCGCAAGTCATAAAAAGCTTGTCGGGCTTATCGTTTTTTGGTCAGTTAGTTTATAATCAAGGGTAGAGTTCAAATAGTAAACAGGAGAGGTAAGAATATGAATGAAATTGAACGGGTAAGGGAGTTTATTCAAGCCCGTAATCCGGAACTGAAAATTATTGAGTTTGAACAGGATACCAGCACCTCATATCTGGCTGCCCAGGCACTGGGTACGGAAGTGGGACAGATTGCCAAATCCATGTTGTTTAAAGCTAAAAATGACCAGTATTTTATGATTGTTTCAGCGGGTGATGTCCGTATAGATAATAAGGCAGTGAAGGATTTGGTTGGTTCGCGGGTACGTATGGCTTCTCCGGAAGAAGTAGAGAGCGTTACCGGATTTCAGATTGGGGGAGTCTGCCCTTTTGCGCTCCCGTCACCAATTCCCATATTTTTAGATGAAAGTCTACGGCGCTATCCGGTAGTTTATGCAGCTGCCGGCAATGACCGGTCGGCACTGCCGATTTCCTGCCAGGAACTTCAGGAAATTACTCAGGGTAGTATTTGCATGGTATCAATACTGCCTGAGTAAACCGTTAAAGGGGAAACAGTATGAGTCAATTTGTTCATTTACATAATCATTCTGAGTACAGTTTGCTGGATGGTGCCTGCCGTATCAAAGACCTGGTCGCGCGTGCGATAGAATTAGAAATGCCTGCGGTTGCTCTAACTGACCATGGAGTGCTTTATGGGGCAATTGATTTTTATCGGGAAGCTAAAAAGCAAGGTATTAAGCCTATTATTGGCTGTGAAGTATATGTAGCGCCTCGAAGTCGTCTGGATAAGGAAGCCCGGATAGATGACCAGTATTATCATTTAATTCTGCTATGTCAAAATGAGCAGGGTTATCGGAATTTAGTACAATTGGTAAGTCGTGCTTTTCTGGAAGGTTTTTATTATAAACCTCGGGTAGACAGAGAGTTATTGGAACAGTACAGCCAGGGTTTAATAGCCTTGTCGGGGTGTATAGCCGGAGAGATACCTCAATTGCTGCTGCAGGGTAAATATGAGGACGCGCTGGAAATTGCACAGTTCTATAACCGGATGTTTGGTAAGGGTAATTATTATCTGGAAGTTCAGGATCATGGCTTGAGTGAACAAAAACAGATATTTCCCCATATGGTACAGCTCAGTCAGGAAACCGGAATTCCTCTGGTGGCTACCAATGATTTACATTATATTAACCGTAAGGATGCTTCCGTACACGATGTACTGTTATGTATTCAAACCGGGTCAGTTGTTGCCAATGAGCAACGGATGAGATTTCCCGGCAGTGAATTTTATATGAAGTCGGCTGAGGAAATGAGCAGCTTATTTCCTGACCATCCGGAAGTACTGGTTAATTCATTGCTGATTGCCGAACAATGTAACCTGGACTTTGAGTTCGGTACCATGTATTTGCCCAATTTTGATATACCTTCCGGCTACACCCCCGAATCCTATCTGGAAGAATTAGTTTGGTTACAGGCACAAAAGCGCTATGAAACCCTTACCACCGAGATAACTGACCGATTAACCTATGAGCTGGGAGTAATAAAGACTATGGGTTTTGCCGGTTATTTTCTCATTGTTCAGGATCTGGTCAATTGGGCGCGTAACCATGGGGTGCCGGTAGGTCCAGGCAGAGGATCTGCAGCCGGCAGTCTGGTTTCCTATGTATTAGGAATTACTACCATAGATCCCTTGAACTACGGCCTGCTATTTGAACGTTTCTTAAATCCGGAACGAGTCAGTATGCCGGATATAGATATCGACTTTTGTTTTCAGAAGCGGGATAAAGTAATTGAATATATTATCGATAAATATGGGGCTGACCGGGTAGCTCAGATTATTACTTTTGGTACTATGGCGGCCCGGGCAGCTATTCGTGATGTAGGCAGAGCGCTGGATGTACCCTACGGTGAGGTTGATCGTATAGCCAAGATGATTCCTGCTGAACTGGGGGTAACTATTGAACGGGCTTTGGAAATGTCGGTTGACCTGGCCCAGGCTTATGCAAATGATTATGATACCCGCCGCATTATTGATGCGGCCAGGGCTATTGAGGGAATGCCCCGTCATGCTTCTATCCATGCTGCCGGGGTAGTAATCGGGCAGGAGGATCTCAGCTATTTTCTTCCTTTGCAAAAGACTCCCGAAGGTCATGTAATTACACAGTATGCCAAAGAAACTGTTGAAGATATCGGCCTGCTGAAAATGGATATCCTGGGATTGCGAACCCTGACCGTTATTGATCATGCCCGGGAAATTATAAGTAAGACCCAGGGGGTAATGCTTGATATTGACGGTCTTCCCCTGGATGATCCCGCCGTTTATGAGCTCTTGTCCAATGGGGATACTGTAGGGGTATTTCAGCTGGAAAGTAACGGTTTACGCCGGATTCTTTGTGAACTTAAACCGAACCGTTTTGAAGAGATAATCGCGGTTATAGCTTTATATCGTCCCGGGCCGCTGGGCAGTGGTATGGTGGATGATTTTATAAATTGCAAGCATGGTCGCCAGGAGATTAAATATATTCACCCTGCATTGGAGAATATTTTAAAGGAGACTTATGGTGTAGTTTTGTATCAGGAACAGGTTATGCAGATAGCCAGCCAGATGGCCGATTTTACCATGGGGGAAGCGGATGGTCTGCGTCGGGCCATGGGTAAGAAAAAACCGGAGGAATTAGCCCGGCAAAGGGATAAATTCATTGCCGGAGCTGCGCGTCATAATATAGATGAACCGGTAGCTACCCGTATGTTTGATATTATGGAGAGTTTTGCCGGTTACGGTTTTAATAAAAGCCATTCAGCTGCCTATGCTTTAATTTCATATCAGACTGCCTGGTTAAAGGCCCATTACCCGGTAGAGTATATGTGTGCCTTTCTAACCAGTGTTATTGATAATCAGGATAAGGTGGTCTTTTATATTCGGGAATGTCAGCGCCTGGGTATTCCTATCCTGCCACCCGATATCAATCAAAGTTTTGAAAACTTCACTGCTGCCAGGGATGGCATTCGTTTCGGGCTGGGGGCTATTAAAAATGTAGGTAAAAATGCAGTTAAAAGCATTGTGCAGGTGCGTAAAGAAGGAGAATTTGTATCATTATTTGATTTTTGCCGACGGATGGACCTGGGCCAGATTAACAAACGAATGCTGGAAAACCTGATTATTGCAGGTTGTTTTGATAACCTGGGTTTAACCCGGAAACAGCACTTATCGATTATGGATCAATGTATGGATTTGGCCTCCCAGGTGCAGAAGGAAACTTCCAGTAACCAGGCATCTTTATTTGGTGATGTTATGGAAATGATAGAAGAACCGGTACCGCGTTTACAAGGTGAACTGCCTGCCCGGGAGCGCCTGGCGCGTGAAAAGGAAGTATTAGGTTTCTATGTATCTGCCAATCCGCTGGATGAATATCGGGAAGTATTACCGTTGGTTACTTCTCATCAACTGGCAGATTTAGATGCAAAAGATGATGAGATATATGTCAGGGTAGCAGGGGTAATAACTAATTTAAGCCGTAAAATAAGTAAGAAAGGTGATACTTATGCCCGATTTTTTCTGGAGGATTTAACCGGTCGTATGGAAATGCTGGTTTTCCCTACGGCTTACAAAAATAATCTTGATCAGTTGGAAGAAGACCAGGCTGTTATTATAGAAGGGTATTTTGATACCCATGATGAACAGCCTAAAATTGCGGTACGGCGTATGTATAAGCTGCCGACAGTCTTAAATGAAGTACAGGTAAGAATAACTGAGGATAAGAATGATAGTGAAAACCAGCAGCTATTATTAAGGTTACTGAAAAAATATCCCGGTGAACTAGATGTGTTTTTACATATTGCCGGCAGAAGCAAACCCTTGCTTATGAATGACTATCGTGTAAAGGCCAGTACAGGATTAAAGCAGGACCTGATCAGTATCTATGGAATAAACAATGTATGGTATAGTTAAGCTTTAAATAAAAAAGGAGGAAAATGCATGAATGGTGTCAACACAGGAGAAGATTATATTATTATAAAAGCTTTGGAAAATGGGGTCACTATCATCGGACTTACCCGTGGTAAAGACACCAAATTTCACCATACTGAAAAGCTGGATAAAGGTGAGGTAATGATCCTGCAATTTACCGAACATACTTCTGCTATGAAAATTCGCGGTAAGGCAGAGATTACTCACCGATTTGGCGTAGCAGTCAGTGACAGCCCAATAAACCGGAATTCTTAACCTAAAGCCGGACATGTATCTGGCCACTTAAGAACTGCCTTCTATCCAGCCGGGCTGTATTAAAAGGGGGTTGCAATAGATTGAAAAAATTGGCCGTTCTTACCAGTGGCGGAGATGCTCCGGGTATGAATGCTGCCATTCGGGCAGTAGTAAGATCAGCCATATACTACGGCATGGAAGTGTTTGGTGTTCAACATGGTTATGAAGGTTTAATCAATGGTAACATTCACCCTATGTCACTCGGTTCGGTAGCTGACATTATCCATCGTGGAGGAACCATTTTGCAAACTTCCCGATCCCGTGGATTTATGACTGACGAAGGTCGACAACGAGCTCTCAATAATCTTAAACAGCAGGATATTGAAAACCTAATAGTGATAGGAGGTAAAGGAACTTTAACCGGTGCCTTTGCTTTTTCACATCTGGGCATAAGGGCTATTGGCATTCCTGCTACCATAGATAACGATATAGTTTTCACCCGCTCGATTGGATTTGATACTGCGGTTAATACGGCTTTGGAAGCAATTAACCGGATTCGTGATACAGCTACCAGTCATGGGCGGGTTTTTATAATTGAAGTAATGGGCAAAGATTGCGGAGAAATTGCTCTGGCTGCCGGGGTGGCAGGAGGAGCCGAATCTATCCTGATACCGGAAATAGCCCCTGATTTTGAACAAATAGTTACCAAGATTAATAATGGCATGAAACGTGGTAAACTGCACAGCATTATTGTAGTGGCAGAGGGTGTTTACCCTATAATGGAACTAAAAGCCAATTTACAGCAGGCTACTAATCAGGATACTCGCGTAACCATTTTGGGACATGTGCAGCGAGGTGGAACTCCGACGGCCGCAGACCGTATACTGGCTTCCTGGATGGGAAAAGAAGCCGTTGAGTGTATAAATAAAAATATGGAAAATATGATGATTGCAGAAAATCAGGGACAAATTTATCCTATTCCTCTGGCAGAAGTAATATATGGGAAAAAGAGTCCCGAGATTAGTATGTTCGCTTTAGCTCGAATGTTATCAATTTAATAGAGGTGGAATTGTGGTGAGAAAAACTAAAATTATTTGCACTATCGGGCCGGCCAGCGAAGATTTGGATATTATCATGCAGATGATGGAAGCTGGTATGAATGTGGCCCGCCTGAACTTCTCGCATGGTACTCATGATGAACATCGCCAGAGAATTGAAAAACTGCGTTATGCAGGACAACAAAAGCGTTTACCGCTGGCTATTATGCTGGACACCAGAGGCCCGGAAATTCGCACTGGATTATTGGAAAATAAGAAAGTACAGCTAAAAAGCGGACAACAATTTATTTTAACCAATCGTCCTATCAAAGGTGATGAATCCCAGGTGGAAATTAATTATGCCAATTTGCCGCGTGAAGTTCATAAAGACAATATCATTTTGCTGGCAGATGGCTTAATCAGTCTATTAGTTGAGGAAACCACTGATACCGATATAATATGTCGGGTTATGAACGGCGGAGAGCTGGGGGAAAGAAAAGGGGTTAATGTTCCCGGAGTAAGAATTGAACTGCCTTTTATGAGTGACAAAGACCGTGAGGATATTTTGTTTGGTATTGAAATGCAAGTTGATTTTATCGCTGCATCCTTTGTAAGAACTGCTGACGATGTAATTGAAATAAAACGTATCCTGGAACAAAACTATGCTGATATAGATGTAATTGCCAAGATTGAAAGCCAGGAAGGGGTTAATAATCTCGAAGATATTATTCAGATAGCTGATGGAATAATGGTAGCCAGAGGCGATTTAGGAGTCGAGATAGCAGCTGAAGAGGTACCCTTAATTCAAAAAGAGATCTTAAAAAAATGCAGTAAAGTAGGAAAACCAGCCATAATTGCTACTCAGATGCTGGATTCCATGATCGTAAACCCCCGGCCTACCCGGGCTGAAGTATCTGATGTAGCCAACGGCATCTTTGATGGAGCCGATGCTATTATGTTATCCGGAGAGACGGCGGCGGGGAAATATCCGGTCGGGGTAGTAGAAACCATGGCCAGGGTAGCTTATCGGGCTGAACAATCATTAAATTATGAAGAAATTTTGCGCCAAAAAAGCCAGGGTACCAATCTGACCGTAACCGATGCTATAAGTTATGCTACCTGCGCAACGGCAGCTAATCTAGGTGCCTCAGCAATTATTACTGCTACTCAGACCGGGCAAACTGCCCGTATGATAGCGAAGTACCGACCCGAGACTAATATTATAGCCACCACCACCAATAAAAGGGTTATAAATAAATTGTCACTATTATGGGGTGTTCAACCGATTCTTATTCCGGAAACAGTTGGAACCGATGAATTATTCGAGGAATCTGTTCGCTGTGCAATGGAAGCCGGGTTAATAAACAACGGAGAACTAGTAGTCCTGACGGCCGGGATTCCTACCGGAAAAGCCGGAGCCACCAGCCTGATGAAAGTCCATATTGTTGGTGAAATCCTGGTACAGGGAATGGGTATTGGCAGTGGTGTTGCCAGTGGAATTGTCCGTATCATACGGGACGAATCTGATCTCACCCGTATTGAGCCGGGCGATATTGTAGCCATTGGTGATGCCAACAGCAGTTTAACTCCTTATCTGCCACGAATTGCTGCCCTGGTTGCCGAAGCTGGGGGATTAACTTCCGATGCAGCTATAATGGGATTAAATGCACGTATTCCAGTTATTGTTGGGGCAGTAAATGCTACCCACCTGCTGCAGGAAGGCATGCTGGTAACGGTAGATGCTCCGCGGGGCAGAGTTTACAAAGGCCTGGCCCGGGCGTTGTAAGGCAGGGCTGAGGGGAAATCCTTTAATAGACACAGATTAACACAGATTATTAATATGATTTTCACAGATTTTTTTTATTTTTAGAACCTGACTTTACCTGTTATATTAATTACGAAGCCTTTTGGCGGAGCATCATTGTCCCTGAAAGGGGATTTTGACTGACTTAACCTGACGATTATTTAATAGTTATAAGCACAAATCAGGTTGAATCAGGGGGTATGGTTAAGGTATCACCCTCCGGGTACTCCATATGTTCCGCTTTAGCTTCACTAATAAGGTTGGCGCAGGGAGATAAAGGCGAGCTGCTCAAACAAAATATAAAGGGGACACGTTTAATACGTGTCCCCGGTGTTTTTGTGTATTCATTACTAATCCTGTTTGTACAGCTGAACTGTGATGGCAGTGTAGAATATCCTGCCAGTGGCAGGGTTGAGTGGTATTCACACCTACTGAACAGATGCACTCACAGGTATAAGCCAATAGTAAAAACGATTATCTTCCCTTAAAGTCAGCTTTTCTGTTTTCCAGGAAAGCCGCCATGCCTTCCTTTTGGTCCTCGGAGGAGAACAGCATTGACCAGGCAATCTGTTCTGCACGGCATCCTGCCTTAATATCCAGATTCATTGAGTTGTTTACGCATGCTTTTGCTTCTCTCAATGCCAGAGGTGGCTTTTTGGTTAATTTACGCGCAATCTTGGTAGCGGTTTCAACAACTTCAGCAGCTGGTACCACCATGTTAGCCAGTCCAATACGGTATGCAGTTTCTGCATCAAAGAAGTCACCGGTGAAAATGTATTGTTTAGCTACACAAATGGAAGCACTGCGCGGAAAACGCTGAGTTCCGCCGGCTCCTGGGAATATACCGATATTAATTTCCGGTAAGCCCAGGGTAGCATTATCAGCTAAAACACGGATATCGGCGGCCAGAACCATTTCCAGACCACCACCGAGAGCTAATCCGTTAACGGCTGCAACCGTAGGTTTATGGTTATCTTCGAGAGCAAACAAAGTTCTGTGAACTTTATCCAGGAAATTACGGGCTTCAAAAGCGTTAAAGTTGTTGACAGCTTTTAAATCAGCGCCGGCAGCAAAGGCGTTTTCATTACCTCTCATAATAATAGCCCTTACTTCCGGGTCATCATTAAAGCCGGATATAATTTCGTAGGATTCATCAAGTAACTTGATGTTAACAGCATTGAAAGCTTTTGGACGATTAAGTTGAATAGTACCAATATTATTTTCCACCGATACCAAACATGTTTCGTATTGTTTATCTCTATAAGACATTTATTAACCCCCTTGTTTCTTATGTAACCAAATTAAGGTTACTTGCTGTAATCATAAAAACCTTTACCGGTTTTTCTTCCCAGCCATCCAGCCCGTACCATCTGTTTTAATAAGCCGGCCGGACGATATTTGGGATCGCCAGTTTCCCGATATAATACATTACATACTTCCAGGCCGATATCAATTCCCACCATATCGCACAGAGTAAAGGGACCCATAGGCCATCCTGCACCCAGTTTCATTGCCTTATCAATATCTTCATAGCTGGCCAGACCTTCCATAGCAATGAAGGCGGCTTCGTTCATACCGGGAATAAGTATTCTATTGACAACAAAGCCCGGACCTTCCTTTACCTTGATTGGCTTTTTGCCAATGGCTTTGGAAAGTTCCATAACTGCTTCTGTAGTTTCATCCGAAGTTTGTAAAGCGGGAATAACTTCGATCAGAGCCATTACCATAGCCGGATTGAAGAAGTGCATGCCCACAACTTTGTCCGGGCGGGCATAAGCCGCTGCAATTTCGGTAATGGAAAGAGAAGAAGTGTTCGTTGCAACGATAATTTCTGGTTTTAGAATGGAGGATAGTTCTCCATAAACTATTTTCTTGATTTCCATGTTTTCTACTACGGTCTCAATAACGAAGTCAACATCAGCAATATCCTGCAAAGTAGATGTTCCGGTAATATTTCCGGTAACAAAATCTTTGGCCCCGGCAGGTGCTTGACCTTTTTCCTCGGCTCTTGCCAGACCTTTGCCAATTCTTTCTAAGGTTTTGTCAACGATTTCCTGTTTAATATCATACAAAACCACTTTCTTGCCTGCACCTGCTACTGCCCAGGCAATTCCCATCCCCATGGTGCCAGCACCCAGGACAGCAACCTTATTTACTTCCATACACTAGACCTCCTTGTTTTATTGGTGACCAAACAGACAGAAAACAATAAGAATAAATCATTACGAATTGTTTTTACTTTCCCAATCACCTCCCTTATCCAGTGTATACCTTTAAAGGCTTGTATATGCACTATGCATATTAAAACCTATTTTAAGGCGGAGAAAAGTTATATAACCAGGAATTAATCCCGGGAATTATTTTCCCGGGCTATTTAATCATTATGAAATAAAGTCGCTGAAAAACACCTCATTAATTATAAATGAGGATATAATTAATAATTTCACACTCATTAATAACATAATAGCATAATTAAAACGAAAAAATTAGAGAAATATGGTAAGTGCAATAAGATTATGCATTCTGACACAACAATCTATAAGAAAAGGCCGATATAATGGGATAAAGAAAAAATAGAAAATTAAAATGGCCGGATTAAATCCGGCCAGCTGCACGTGAAGCCTGGTTAAGTGTCACCTGGGTAATTATCAAATGAAGTGTTTTCGAGTCCAACGTTCCAGTTGCGGGTAAAGAATTAAGCTGTTGAAATTCACTAATAAACTGACTGTTATCCTGGGCATCAGTTTTTCCTAACTGTTTAAGCATTGCATCTATTTGTTGTTGTTCCAGATCAGAAACTACCATTAATTCATAATTGGTTTCAGTTACAGTATCTTTATTCGCATTTACATTAGTAGTCGTTGTATTATCGGTACTTTTATCTGATTTGACTTCTATATCATTTAGGGTGGCACTTTGATGATTTACAATATTACCCATATTACTTATGACTGCTATAGTAGAGCCAATCAAAGTTGCACTGGCGATAACAAAAATAAAAAAGAAATAATATTCCTTTTTCATTATAAATTCCTCCATTAACCATAGCTTGTGAGTATATTGTAAATTATCCAGGATAATTTTACAATTTATTCTGAAAAATGACCTTAGGTTATTGATGGAGGAAATGACCTTTATTCTTCATGCCGTTTACTATCCTTGATAATCGTAACATCAACCGAATTGAACAGCGCAAATACCTCATCGCCTTTATGAAGATTCATGGCCTCTGCAGCACCATTGGTAATAGTTGAATAAACGGGACGATCACCAATATCAATAATTACTTCAGTTAAATCCTGACCAGACTTGACATCCATTATTTTACCTACTAACTTGTTAGCCTGACTAATTCTCATCATAACACCTCCTTTTGTATTTATGAGAGTTTTGCATAATTCAAAAATCCCCAGCATTGTCACTCTGAGCGATAGCGAAGAGTCTCATAAGTACAGTAGATCCTTCACTATCGCTCAGGATGACATTCTAAAATAACATGAAAATTAGAGGTAAAGTTAATTTTGCAAAATCCTCATTTATAGTTATTGTGCTTACAGACTTAATTTATAATCAGCCAAAATTCCCCAATCGAGAATAAATTTAAATCACTTTATAAAAATATATTTAAGGATAGGATATTTCACTCATCTGTCGAATGCATAAGGTAAAGACTATTAAAAAAGGGTGGTATAGTATATGGAATTAAAAGATCTAATATTTGAAAAAGATGGGCATATAGCTTATGTCTATATCAATCGCCCGGAAGCTTTAAACAGTTTTACGCTGGATACGCTGGAGGAGTTCTACTGGATACAGGATCAGATTTTATTGGATATGGATATTCGCGTAGTAGTATTAGCTGCCAAAGGGAAAATCTTTTCAGCCGGAATTGATGTATCAATTCTAGAAAGCGGTACTCCTCAATATGCAGTCCGCTATATTCAAAAACTGCAGGAATATTATAACCGCTGGGAAAAGATACCCCAACCGATTATTGCCGCTGTTCACAGTACCTGTATCGGTGGTTCCATTGAAAATATTTTAGCCTGTGATATACGCATTTCAAATCAAAGCGCTACATACAGCCTGCCGGAAATAAACTTTGGTTTCTCTCCGGATATGGGAGCCACCCAACGGCTTACCCGCGCAGTTGGTGCTGGTCAGGCTAAAAGGCTGATTATGACCGGCGATTTTATCAGTGCAGAAGAAGCTTTCCGTATTGGTCTGGTTGACTTTGTTGTACCAGATGATGAACTTATGGAATTTACTAAGAAATTAGCTAAAAAAATAGCCAACAAACCACCGTTGGCGGTTGGAGTAGCCAAAAAAGCCATTAATCTGGCCCAGGATACCAGCCTTAGCGTAGGTCTGCAATTTGAACAGTTGGGATCCTCCTTCCTTTTCTGTACCGAGGACTTCAAGGAAGGGCCCAAAGCTTTCTTTGAAAAACGCAAACCCAACTTCCAGGGTAAATAGAATAATAAAAAATCAAAATTATAATATGCTCCCCTGAAAGTAGAAGTTGAAATACAAAATTTTGATTGCTGCAAAAAGGGGAGTATTTATATACCATAAGGTAAATTGCCATGGAAATTAAAGATGGGGATAAAACAGGATGGACCCCTGGTGGAGTCCATCCATGATAATTTTATCAGTTCATGGGCTGCTTCTTTGTTTGATATTGCCAGGCATCATCAATACTATTTATAGCGCTGAAGAACTTCATCGCGCAGTTCTTTTTTCAGCAATTTACCGACATTACTTTCCGGCAGCGAATCTCTTATTTCTATCAGAGCCGGCCATTTATACTTGGCCAGTTTGGGCTGGCAGAATTCCATAAAATCTTCAACAGTAGCACTTTGATCAGGTTTCAGGGTTAAGAAAACACCAACACTTTCACCGCGTTTGGGATCAGGCAGACCAATTACAGCCACTTTATTGACAGCGGGATGCTCGTAGAACACTTCCTCTACTTCACGGGGATAAATATTGAAGCCGCTGGAAATAATGAGGTCTTTTTTACGATCAACCACAAAGAAATACCCGTCTTCATCCATATAAGCAATATCTCCGGAATGCAGCCATCCGTCCGGAGTAATGGCAATCGCGGTTTCTTCAGGCTTATTATAATATTCCCGGGTGACTTGCGGTCCCCGGAAAAGCATTTCTCCCGCTTCCCCAATTGGTACATCGTTTTCACCGGTCTCCAGATCAACGATTCTGATTTCCGTATCCGGCCAGGGAATGCCAATGCTTCCTGGTTTGCGTGGTCCGCCTCCCCGATATGGATTCAGATGCGTCTGGGGGGAGGTCTCTGACATACCAAAACCCTCACAAATTTCGGCTTTGGAGACAGCTTCGAAACGTCTCAGAATATCAATAGGCAGCGAAGCGCCCCCGGAAAAAAGTCCTTTAAAGCAAGTTAAATCCGTTTTGCCCAGATCAGGGTGCTGAAGCATGCCGATATAGTGTGCAGGAACCAGTGGCGAATAATTAACCCGATATTTGCGAATAGCTTCCAGCATCGCCTCCGGAGTGGCCTTGGGTAAAAGAACATTGCGCCAGCCCATATATATGGAAAGGTTCATGGCTACCTGCATACCGAGAATATGAAACAGTGGAGAGGCAGCCATATTAGTGTCCTGACCTTTGATACCGTCGTGAAACCATGTTTCATAGCGTTGAAGCATGGTGCTGAGATTACGCTGGGTTAATACGGCTGCTTTTGCCAGGCCGGTGGTTCCACCCGTATATTGCAGGATAGCGGTATCCTCCCAGTCTATTTGAACAGTTGGGGGAATGGGGTCATATTTATCGATTAAATATTTAAAATGGTAAATGTCCGGTGCTTCTGGAATAATACATTCGTCACCGGATGTGCCGGGCAGGGCGTAGTCATTGACAGAAGCCCAGATAATATTTTCAATGTTGGTATCAGGTTTGATATTGAGCATACGGCCGACAAGTGTGTCGAGACAAATTAACAGTTTGGAATTTGAGTCTTTGAACTGATATTCGAGTTCGCGGTCAGCATAAACAGGATTGTTCATGACTGCTATGGCGCCTGCTTTGAGAATCGCATAATAAGCAATGACAATGGGGATGCAGTTGGGCAGCAAAACCGCCACAGTATCATTTTTTTGAATACCCATATCAACCAGGCAGGCAGCCAGTCGATCAACCTGATCCTTTAATTCCTTATAGGTCATCATGTAGTCCTGACAGATAAGTGCGGTATTATCAGGATAATCGCGTACGGTTGCTTCCAGCATTTCCGGGAGACAGATTTCCTGGTATTTCAGGTATCCCGGTACTGAAGGGGCGTAGTTTCTCAGCCAGGGTTTGTCGGAATAAGTCAATTCTCTTGCCATGAACATTCCTCCTTACAATTTTTGATGATTTGAACTTTTGATTAGCCATACAGGGGTAAACGATTGGAGCTACAATTACTTAAAGTTGAAATTGTTATGTATATTCTGTGAAAATAAAGCAAATCCTTTTGTAAAATTCTGATAATTAAGAACAATCATAATATTGCAATAACTCTTAATTTTACCTGGGATTCCAGCTTTAGCTAAAGCGTGTAATTAAAACTGTTCGAGACTATTGAAAAAGTGCCCTCATCGTGTCATTATGAGCGATAGCGGAAGATGCCTTATGGACTTCCAAAAGAGATTCTTCATCGCCTGCAGCTCCTCAGGATAACAATTATGGGACTTTATCAGTAATCCCGGACTGTTCCAGGGTAAATAAAGCATATAAAAAACGAGTCAGAATTTATTAGCTCTGACTCGTTTTTTAAAAACCTCTTAATCAGACCAGACGGCTATCGTTTCTCTGCCACATTTCGCAATGCATACTGGTAAATATCTTCATCAATATATCCTTTATCGCGGAGAAACTTTATAGTATGAGTGTGATAAACTCCAATATCGTACCAATAACCCTTCGCATCGCGATACTTATTATTCACCGGTAATTGCGGTCTTTCAAATGATATCTCCATAGAGGCAATAAACTTCCCTGGTGAATTAAGGATTTGCTCATTCGTCATATCCCGGAAATCCCACGTTAAAGCGGTCAACAATTCTTCTCTGTCCTGGCTGTGTATTTCAATAGCCTCATTATACCGCCGGGGTGTTATAGCATCAGATTCATTTTCAAGCAGAGCTTCATTTGAAACCAGACTATCAAGTACTATCCGGTTAACCTGATTAGCAGACATATCCAGCGCGGCTATCATCTTCTGGCGCTCTTCATCACACCCGGCTATAGAAGCCATCTGTTCTAACATTTGGGTTTCCCATGCTTCCGGAGCATTAGTGGCTAAGTAAACCGGAAATCTGCAGGTCATTATTTTACCATTTTTCAAACGGTAATCGAAAGTTATATTATACTGCCGGTTATTATCATCAATAAACATAGTTGTCCGGTACTTTTCTCTGACCACATCAATATTATCAATTATATACTGATGTAAGGCCACAATCTGGTCTTTACTATTAGCCTGGGAGAAAACCCCACGGCTCGCTGACCATAACAGACGGGTTTCCTCCGGGGTTAGATTAGCCATGGCCGGATACAAATATTCATTAGTCTGGGGGTCTTTTTCCGGACTAATAGGGGTTCCGTAAGTTAAAGCCAATGATTCAGGCAGATTGGGCAGGTTATCAAAATAAACCGGACCGTGGTCAGCCTGTAAAATGTTTTCATGGTAATAAGCATAATTACTACTGAAAGCTACGACCTCAACCTGATTTACATCCGGGATGCGGGTAGCATATCCATACCAGTCATACCAGGCCGATAAAATAACCAGGCTCATTATTAGTGCATAGACGACAAAGCCTTTATAGCTATCCAATACCTTAAACGATTTTCGCAATAATGCTTCGGCAACATAATATCCCAGCATACCTGCCAGGATGAATACCAACCAGGAAACCAATAATCCGGAAGAGGGATTGATAAATCCATGCAATATAATTTCTCCCAGGGTCAAACTGGTACAAATAGTTACTCCGTATTTAAAAATTGGCTCCAGTCCGGAAATAGTGATTATATCTCCGGATTTTTCCATTTTACGCCGGTTATACATCTGTAAAGCTGCCCCGATCAAAACCATGCCGAACAGCAAATAAGCAATCCATACCCACCAATTGAGCTGGGTATAAGTGCCACTGAGCTCGGAAGTATATATTACCGGAGTTAACTTGTTCATCAGGGCATTAATATATGAATTACTATGGGTGAACAAGCTGGTAAAACCATATAAGTACTGGCTGAGAAAGGCATCTATAACCATCAGCAGGCCGAATATTATGATGTTGGCAATACCATAAAAGGCGATATGGGCAATCATGTTGCCGGTGAGCATGGCCATAAATACTGCCAGAGAAAACAGCAACAAGCTTAGGGATACAAATATGAACAACCATCCCAGCAGAGCCGTGAAATCCAAACAGTTATGGACTATTCCGATTCCCGTCAGGATCAGAAAGAATACTAACAAGGGCAGAATAACCATAAACAATCCTGACAGATAATTACTGAAATACATGGTACGGCGGGTATAAGGCAAGGAGTTCATCATTCCCGCTGCTGAATTATTAAACAGATAGGAAAATACTGCTGTAGCTGCTACTATACTGAATAATGCTACTACAAGGGCCAGAATACCGGATAGGCTATAAACCCTATCCATAAATAATTGCGGTGTAAGCGGTGTAAATAGTTCCGGGGCCAATCTGCGATTATAAGTTAAATTAAAACCAATTAACAAAACAATAAATATATAGGAAGTAAATATAGGCCAAAAACGTTGCAGGTTTTTCCTGAAAAGGGCCCGGCTAAATATTGGTGCTGCTGATGCCATAATCCATCCCCCCCAACTCATGAATAAATATTTCTTCCAACGAAAGCGGCAACACATCTATCATCATGGAATCCAACTGAGCTGCCTGGCTGATAATCTGCTCTTTCTCCCCGCGGACTACCAGATGAACCACACTGCCTACCTGATTTTGTGACAATACTGTCAGGTTGCTTAAATCCGGAACTTCCTGGCGAAATGCCAACTGCAGCTTGAAAATATTATTTTGCAATTCATCAAGATTACGCTCCAATACTACTTCACCCTTATGCATAATCCCAACACAATCGCAAACATCCTCCAATTCCCTTAGATTATGGGAAGAGATAAACACGGTAGTATGCCGTTCGGAAACATCCTGAAAAATAAGGCTCCAAACTTTGCGGCGGGCTACAGGATCCAGTCCATCCATGGGTTCATCCAAGACCAGAACCTTGGGCATGATACACAAAGCCAGCATAAAAGCAGCATGTTTTTTCATTCCGCGGGAAAAGCGACGCAACGGGCTATGATGATCCAGAGGAAAAATCGGAATCAGCTTTTGCAAACGCTCATCATTAAAGCTCGGATACACCTGTCGGTAAAAATTTATCATTTCAGTTAAATCAGCCTGGGGGAAAAAGTAAATATCATCAGGTATGTATGCGATGGACTCTTTTAATATTGGGTTATCATAAACGGGTATATCACCAATTGTTACTGAACCCCGGTCAGGAATTAATATGCCTACAATATGCTTGATCAGGGTAGTCTTGCCCGAACCATTTGGCCCTACTATTCCATAGACTGAGGATTTGGGTACAGTAATATTTACATCCCGTAAAGCCTGAAAGTCCCCAAATGACTTACTTAGGCCACGCACTTTTATCATTTTTTATCTAACCTCCTCTATTCGAAATTACAGGTCTTCGAGCACCTGTTTAATTTCCTCTTTGCTAACCCCTAAATAGACTAATTCCTGAATTCTGTCCTTTATCTCCATCATTAATTGTTCTATCTTCTCCCGGTTTTGGCCGGGCGTTCGAGACTCAACAAAAGTACCCTTGCCGGGGACCTGATAGACAAACCCCTGAACCTCCAGATCGCGATAAGCTTTTTGAATAGTATTGGGGTTTATCGCCAGATTCTGTGCCATTTCCCGTACCGAAGGAATTTTCTCATCTGGCTCCAGCACACCGCGGATAATCAAATTCTTTATCCCATCGCGTACCTGTTCATAAATTGGTTTAGGATTTTTTAAATCAACACTGATAATTTAAATCACCCCCTAAATTTCCAGTTGCCTACCCATGTGTATTACTACTCATAGTACACATAATACACATAAGCAAACGAATCGTCAAGTATAAACTGTAACAGTATGGCAATTGAAAAATGGATAACTACTGTTTCGTATGGATATAAGGAGTGGACGTATCATAATGTAATAAGAAAAATTAAGGATTGATAAAATAGGGAAAATAGGGGGCGAGGCTCAACACCTAGATGTTGGAGAATAAAGGGGTATTTTAATAAAAAAAGAGGACTGTAATCCTCTCTAATACCTATGGTGCCAGAGGTGGGACTCGAACCCACACGCCTCACGGCACACGATTTTGAGTCGCGCTCGTCTGCCAATTCCGACACTCTGGCCTGTAAACTATTATTTCAGCAGAATTAATTATAAGGCGAGGTCATATAGTTGTCAAGCAAAGAGCTATTATTCTATTTGGTGCTTTTTCATCAATCGGTAAAGTGTGGTACGGGAAATACCTAATATGGCAGCAGCCTGCTGGCGATTACCGTAACTCCTTTTTAATGCCGTACTGATCCGTTCTTTTTCTGCCACCTCTTTTCCTGATTTCAGATCATAATCTACAGGAATTTCATCAACCGATTGCCGGTGAAGAAATAAAGGCAGAGTGTCACTGGTAAGAGTCGCGTGACGACAAAAATTCATAGAAGTTTCCAGTACATTAATTAATTCTCTGGTATTCCCTGGCCAGTTGTATTGAAGCAGGGCCCGCATGGCATCATCCTCTATGGATTGAATCTTTAAGCCCAGCTTGGTATTAAGCTGCTCCAGATAATAATGGACTAAAATGGGGATGTCTTCAGTTCTTTCCCGCAAAGGCGGAATATAAAGGTTGACAACATTTAGCCGATAATAGAGATCAGGCCGGAAAGTGCCCTGGTTGATCATCCATTTCAAGTCTTTGTTGGTAGCTGAAATGACTCGTACATCCACAGGGATGGTATGATCATCACCTATACGCTCAATTTCTCTTTCCTGGAGAACTCTTAACAATTTAGCCTGCATCGATAGAGGCATATCGCCAATTTCATCAAGAAATATGGTTCCGTCGTTGGCTTGTTCAAACTTACCGATTTTCCCTCCTTTGCGGGCTCCGGTAAAGGCTCCTTCAACATAACCAAACAGTTCTGATTCCAAAAGCGGTTCAGGTATGGCGGCACAGTTTACCTTAACGAAAGGCTTTTCAGCACGCGCACCGCTATAATGAATTGATTGGGCAAATAATTCTTTGCCGGTACCGCTTTCTCCGCTAATGAGTACTGAGGACGGAGAACTGCCGATCCATAATATGGTCTCCCGCAAAGCTTTAATAATTGGGCTCATTCCTTTAATAATTTCCTTGCCTGCCCCGGCAACCGGTTCAAGGTTGAATTCATCCTGATAGGACTTTAATTCATGCATAAATTTGGCAACATTTTGCATTATATCCTGAGTATTAATGCGGGAAATAATGTTTATATAATCGTCAAAGTCTATGAGATTCTTTTTTACACAAGTTAAGTCAAATGCTTCATATCGGGCAACTACACCAATAATTATATTATCAGCAATAACCGGCTGGCGGGTGGCCAGTACTTTATTATGGGGATAAAAGGCCAAAAGGTCCGGTCGGCCGGTATTTATCACATTCATTAAATAGGGATCAAATTCAAATTCATCAATGTGATGTCCAATCAATTGCTCCTGAGTTAAATCCAGATAAGTGCAAAGGGTATCATTTACTAAACGTATGATGCCTTGGTGGTCAACAAAGATCGCCCCTTCATAGGGAAGATTAAAAATTTGTTTTAGCATTTCTGACTCTTCCATATTAAAAACATCAGTATTTTTAATACTATCCATAAAAAAAGGCCCCCTTTAAAACTAATTATAGAATAGCAAATATATTCCGAATAATCAAACAAGTTGTTGCAAATATGTAACAGTGTAACGTATTTGCAACAACTTCTCAAAAGGTACCAAATTGGTATGTTCGAATAGGTTGCCGGACCAAGGATGTTTCGGAAATGAAACAGCAATATAAACCGAAGCGGTAAAGAATAAGGGTAATATGCTAATCCCTCAGTTGGCTAATATTTTGCATATACATTACATAAGGTCATTATTGACCCAAAGGAGGGAGATAATTACTTTAATGAATTATTCTACTGGAATTATTCCCGGATAAGTAGTTGAGAGTCAGGTTCGGAAACTAAGCTGGAAGGTCTAATGATGTGTCTGGTTTGAAACAATTGAGCAATTGGTAATGGGTTATGGAGGAATAAAATGGCAGGTTTATTAAAGGACATTCGAATAATTGACCTTACCAGGCTGCAATCCGGTCCCTATTGCACAATGGCTCTTGGTGATCTTGGAGCCGAGGTTATCAAAATCGAAAACCCCAGAGGGGGAGATTTTATTCGCTGGTATCCACCACTGGGCAAGTCGGAGAGCGGTTATTTTCTGGCTCTGAATCGCAATAAGAAAAGTATTAAACTGGATATCTGGACTGATTCAGGCCGTGAAGTATTTATGCGTTTGGTAGATACGGCTGATATAGTCATTGAGCAGTATCGACCAGGAGTATTAAAAAAGATTGGACTGGATTATCCACAATTACAGGAAAGAAATCCCCGAATTATAATGGCCTCTATTTCTGCTTATGGGCAAACCGGACCGTATAGTTCCTTCCCAGCTCATGATATAAACCTGCAGGGTATAAGCGGAATACTTAAGGGTGTGGGAAGGAAAAATAGTGAGCCGGTTATTTCGGGAGTTCCCATTGCTGATATGGCAGCATCTTTATGGACCGCTTTTGCTCTGCTGGCTGCGTTATGGGAACGGGAACAAAGTGGTTGCGGGCAGTATATAGATGTTTCCATTCAGGAAGCTGCCCTGAGTTTCCAAACGCTTACTGCCGGAGAGTTGTTCACCAATAATTATTTTGCCGAACGATGTAATGAACCCCTTATGGGTGTGAGTGCCTGGTATAATGTTTACCCAACTGCTGACAAAGGTTATCTGGCCATCGGATTATTGGAGTTCAAGTTCTGGAGTTCTTTTTGTAAAACCATAGGTTGTGATGAATTTATTGAAACTCAATTCGGACCACCTGATGTTCAGGAGAAGATGATTCAAAAGATTGAATCACTAACACTTCAGAAGAGCCTGCAGGAATGGATGGATATTCTTGAGCCTCTAAATATTTGTGTAACGCCGGTTAATAATTTGGAACAGGCACTTAAAAATAAACAGATTGATCATCGCCAAATGGTTCAGGAAATAGATCATCCGGTGGAAGGAGTGATAAAGCTTTTAGGTATACCGGTAAAATTTAGCCGGAGTCCTGTAAAAATTCAGTTGCCCCCACCCCTGTTTGGTCAGCATACTGATGAAATATTGATGGAACTGGGATATGACTTATCAAACCTGGAAAGGTTCAAAAGTACGGGAGTAATATGATGATTTATAACCTCACGGGTGCCTAAGAATGGTATGGATTTACTTTACTTAATTAGATAATTGGAGGGATTTTAATGAGTACTTATATGCAGGAGTATAAAAACAAACTGATAACTGCTGAACAGGCGGCCAAGTTGGTTGAATCCAATGGGATAGTTGATTATGGAATGTTTGCGACCAAACCGGTAGATTTTGATATGGCTCTGGGAAAACGTGCCGGTGATGGTTTAGAAAATGTAGCTGTCCGGGGAACCGGTTCAGTACTGCCTATTCCTGAAGTAATTAAAAATGATATTGAACAGAAGACCTTTCAATACTTTTCCTGGTATTTTACTCTGTTGGACCGTAAAGCTGCCGATATGGGACTGGCAGCCCATAACCCCTTTAATTATCATGAAGCAACCCTGCTTGCTTACAACCTGGAAGAATACTCAAGTATAGCTCCGCAGGTATGGTGCGCACAGGTAACCCCTATGGATGCGCATGGCTGTTTTAATTTTGGACTGGGTAATTCTCATAATCGTGGTATGGCCCTGGGAGCTAAAATAGCCATAGTTGAAGTAAATGAGAATATGCCCAGATGTCTGGGCGGTAATGATGAATATGTTCACATCAGTGAAGTTGATTATATTATAGAAGGTTCAAATTCACCAATATTTACTACCCCGAAGTCTCCTGAGGCCAGTCCGGAAGAAAGAAAAATTGCGGCCTATATTCTGGAAGAGATTCATGATGGAGCCTGTTTGCAGCTGGGAATAGGAGCACTTCCTAATCTTATCGGTCATTTGATAGCTGATTCGGATTTAAAGAATTTGGGAATACAGAGCGAAATGTTCTGCGATGCTTTTGTAGCCATGTATGAGAAAGGAAGAATAACCAACGCCAAAAAAGCTTATGACATCAATAAGAGCAGCTATTCATTTTGTCTGGGTATGCAGGAAACTTATGATTTTCTAAATGATAATCCTCGATGTGCATCTACTACGGTTCTTCATACTAATGACCCCGCCAAAGTGGCTTTGCAGGATAATATGATTGCCATTAATAATATTCTGGAAGTTGACTTATTAAGCCAGGTTTGTTCGGAATCATTTGGACTTCGCCAGATATCGGGAACCGGGGGACAGCTGGATTTTGTTATTGGAGCTTTTCATTCCAAAGGCGGCAAGGGTATCCTGGCATTCAGCTCGACTTTTAAAGACAAAGAGGGCAATATCCATTCGCGTATAAAGCCGCTGTTAACACCCGGGGCGGCGGTAACTGTTCCCCGTACTCAAATCCAGTATCTGGTTACTGAATACGGAATAAAAAACTTCAAGGCAACATCTACCTGGGGCAGGGCAGAAGGTTTGATCGAACTGGCCCATCCGGATTTCCGTGATGAATTGTTAAAGGCGGCCAAAGAAATGAAACTCTGGTCCAGAACCAACCGGATTCCATTTTAATATATAAATCAAAATTATAAATATGATAATACAGGGCCTTGCAAGCCCTGTATTTATTTGTATTAATATGGTGGTAGGTGCACCATTAGCTCGGGTGAAGGAAAATTTACCCCTTCTGTCACAAAGAGGAAAGATCATTATAAAGTATATACTTCAATAAATGCCGAAAGAAGTGTATTATAAATATGTTAATGATGGGATCTTTTAAAAAGCCATAATTTCCATACTTTACATAAGGAGAAGTATGAGGATGACATATGAAGAGCAACTGGTTAAAAAAAGCCTTCTAGGGGATACTGCGGCTTTTGAGGAACTGGTCGCCCAATATCAGAACAAGATTTACGCTCTGGCGTATCGGTACATGGGTAATGAGGAAGATGCTTATGATATGACCCAGGAGGCATTTATTAAAGCCTTTCGTTCTTTACGTTCTTTTAAAGGCGATTCCAGTTTTGGTACCTGGTTATACCGGGTAGCCACCAATGTATGCCTGGATGAGCTGCGAAAAAGGAAACGAAGGGTTTTAACTTTATCGCTGGATGAACCGTTAGCAACTCAGGATGGCGATGAAGTGGAAAAAGAGATAGCGGACACATCTCCTACGGTAGACATATTATATGAACAAAAGGAGTTCTCTTTATACATACAGGACATTCTCGATGAAATGAAACCCGAACATAAAAATGCAATTGTACTGCGTGACTTGATGGAACTTAGTTACGAGGAGATTGCAGAGGTCCTGGATTGTTCCATAGGTACGGTAAAATCCAGGTTGAGTCGGGCACGAACTGTCCTGAGAAAAAAGTTGATAGACAGGGAACTTTTGCCTTGAACACCTCGTCTAATAAGCGAGGAGGATAGAACCATGAGATGTGAACAAATGCGAGAGCTGTTATCTCCATATATGGATCAGATGACCAACGAAAAAGAGACTCGTATGGTTGAGGCTCATCTTGTGGTGTGTCCGGAATGCAAACGGGAACTTAAACAATTACAGCGTATGGTTGCCCTGATGGGAAATCTGGAGAGTCCTCAGTTACCGGAACATTTTTCAGCTGATTTTCATCGTCGGCTTATGAATGAGCAGCCGCTTATTTTTAGAAACCCGGAACTGAAAAGGCCACGCAAACAGGCATGGATTGCTGCAGGTGTGGCTGGTTTGGCGTTGACTGTGGGTGTTTATGCCAGTAGTTTATTGCCCATGGGTATGGTAGCAGATTTATGGCAGGACAAAGAAAATAATCAGAAAAAAACTACTACGGTTGCGGTAGATGATATTATTCAGAGAATTCAGCTGTGGGGACATCAGGACAAGGATATTCAGTCTCCAGAGCAAATAGCTGATAAGGGTACTACTGCCACCAGTCCGGGAAAAGTACAGAATTTGGGACCTGCTTCTACTGAGCAACCAGCGACAGAGGTCATTCCAGAAAAGGTACAGGTTGAACCAAAACTGGCAGATGTATTCAAGTCAACTATCAAAGTTGATAATTTAAATGACTCAGTTACCAAGGTAGTCCAAATTGCTGAAGCCAATGGAGCCCAGGCCAGAGTAACGCAGGCTGGCAATGAGGTTCAGGCGTTAAACGGTATAACTCGTGAAGTAAGTTTTAAGGTAAGTTCCGAACAGGTGGGAGCAATCTTAAAACAATTGGAGATTGTTGGCCAAACCGGTATGCCGGTAGGTGATCAGGTAGTTTATACGGAACAATACAGTGAAGCTGTTAACCATATTCAAATGTTGGAGAATCAAATTAGTGAACTGGATAGCAGTGATGAGGCGAACAGAATTAAATTACAGACTGAATTACAAGTGTGGCAGGATAAAAAAGTAAAGCTGGAAAAGGAATTACAGATGGCAACCATTAGGGTACAACTGGTTCAGGAAGTAAATCCTTAAAAGCTTAAAGCATAATTAAATAGCACATAATTAAAATGGGCAGGGAATAGTATCCTGTCCATTGAATTTTTATAGGAAGAAATTATATGCAGGAAAGGTGGAACTTCTGGTGACCCAATCCAAATTTTTACTGATAGATGGCAACAGCCTGTTATACCGTGCTTTTTATGCGCTGCCATTACTGCATACGCGTGAAGGAATATATACCAACGGTATTTATGGTTTTCTTACTATGTTTAACCGGGTAAAGGCTGAACAACAGCCTACCCATTTACTGGTGGCCTTTGATAAGGATAAACAGACATTTCGAAATTCCCTGTTTAATGAATATAAAGCCAATCGCTTGTCTGCCCCGGATGAACTAATAGATCAGTTTACCTTCCTGCGGGAAATTCTAACTGCCATGAATGTAGATTTTCTGGAAGAACAGGGTTATGAAGCTGATGATATTATAGGTACAATCAGTCGCCAAACTGAAGAGAATGATATCCCGACTATAATTTTGACCGGAGATAAGGATACCTTGCAATTAGTATCGGAACAGGTAACCGTTATGATGACTAAAAAAGGTATCACCGAAATGGAAACTTATGATCCCCAGGCAGTTGCAAACCGCTATGGGGTAACCCCGGACCGATTAATAGAAATCAAAGCTCTGATGGGGGATGCTTCGGATAATATTCCCGGAGTTCCCGGTATAGGTGAAAAGACGGCTATAAAGTTAATTGGTGAGTACGGAAGCCTGGAAAACCTGTATGAAAATATTGACCAGATTACCGGGAAGAAGTTAGTGGAGCGGTTATCGGAAAATGAAGCCCAGGCTTATTTAAGCCGCGATTTATCACGCATTGTAAGAGATATGGAATTAAACTGTGATCTGGAAGATTTCCGTGTCAAAGAACCTGATTATGCCCAATTAAAAGAATTGTACCGCCGATTGGAGTTTAATAGTTTTTTAGCCTCCCTGCAGGAAAGTGAAACATTGGAACAGCAGGCCGAAGAAGTGATTTTACCAGTAGTTGATATAAATAGTGCTGAACAGATAGCTGGTATAGTTGATTCACTGTCGGCCGAACAGGATTTGGCAGTTGTCATTGAGGCAGATTATCATCATCCCATGTGGGCAAAATTACAGGAAATTTATCTATATAATGGTCAAACTGTATACCGCGCGGCTTTGCAGGAGAATTCAGCCGGACAGTTGGATATTTTGCGTCCGTTATTGGAGTCGGCTAATACACCCAAAATATTTCATAATGCCAAGTTTGCCCAGGTAATATTAAAACGATATGGTATTGAACTGCATGGAATAAAGGGCGATACACTGCTAGCTGCCTATATTAAAGACCCGGCCTTTGAAGGGGAATTGTTGCATGAAACCATGCAAAAGCATCTGAATATTAATGCCACTCCTGCCAATCATGCCTTATTGGTCAGTAAACTGCCCGAATTATATACGCATTTAATTAACTCTATCTCGCCTGACCAGACTCATTTACTGGATGAGGTGGAGATGCCTTTATCCACAGTATTGGCCAACATGGAGTTTTGCGGGGTAAGAGTGCAACGTGATACCCTGGTCACTATTGCAGAAGAATTATCTGCCGGTATTAAACATAGTGAGGAAAATATCTTTGGGTTGGCCGGACAAAGTTTTAACATTAACTCTCCCAAACAATTGGGTAAAGTATTATTTGAAGACCTGGGTCTGAGGGTAATAAAAAAGACCAAAACCGGTTATGCTACCGGAGCGGAAGTTTTGGAGGAATTATGTGATGACCACCCGATAATCACATATATATTGACTTATCGCCAGTTGACTAAATTAAAATCAACTTATGCAGATGCTCTTCAGGATTTAATTCACCCTGATACCGGTCGTGTACATACAATTTTTAAACAGGCCCAGACGGCCACCGGCAGATTATCCAGCGTGGAGCCTAATCTGCAGAATATCCCGGTGAAGATGGAGGAGGGCCGCCGGATTCGCAAAGCGTTTACAGCGCCGGCAGATGATTGGTACCTCCTGTCAGCTGATTATTCCCAGATTGATTTGCGGGCTTTGGCACATATCAGCGGCGATAATACTTTGATTGAGACCTTTCATCAGGGGATTGATATTCATGCCCGTACAGCCTCAGAAATATTTCATGTATCTCTTGAAGAAGTTAATGAGGATTTACGCAGGCGGGCCAAAGCAGTTAATTTCGGTATTATTTATGGAATCAGTGATTTTGGACTTTCCCGTGATACCGGAGTCAGCCGTAAGGAGGCCCGTCAGTATATTGATAACTATTTAGCCAGTTATCCCGGTGTCAAGCAATACATGGAGGACATTGTGGAGTTTGGTATGCGCAACGGCTATGTAGAAACCATATTGAAAAGACGGCGCTATTTACCGGACTTAAATGCACGCAATAAAATGGTACAATCTTTTGCCCGGCGTATGGCACTTAATACCCCTATTCAAGGAAGTTCCGCTGATATTATAAAGTTGGCCATGATTGATATATATAATGAACTGCAGGCCCGTAACCTGCGGAGCCGCATGCTTTTGCAGGTGCATGATGATCTGGTATTGGAAGTTCCCCGGGAAGAATTGGATTTGGTAATGGGAATTTTAAAAGATAAAATGGAGAATGCTTGTACTCTCAAGGTTCCCCTGGAAGTATGTTTAAAAGTGGGGAGCAATTGGTATGATATGCAGGAGATTTAACACTGGAACCGTTGGGAGGAGAAATATATATGCCAGAGTTACCCGAAGTTGAAACCGTAAAACGCTCCCTGTTAACCAATATCGGAGCAAAATTTATGGTCATAAAAATAAATCATCCGGCAGTTCTCAGGCGCCAGGATTTTAAGCCGGAAGAATTATGCGGTAAAAAAATCAAGTCTATCGAACGGCGGGGCAAGTATTTGATTTTATCTGCAACCAGCCAAAGAAACCTCGTTGTTCATTTAGGTATGAGCGGCCGTTTTTTTATGCTTGGCGTTCAGGAGCAGCTGCAAGAACCGCATATACATGCGGAAATAGTGCTGGATAACCAGCGCAAATTACTTTATCAGGACGCACGCAGGTTCGGCGGATTATGGCTGGTTAAGGATTTAGCATCATTTTTCAGACGTATGGGAAAAGAACCTTTAGGGGAAGATTTTAATGCCGTGTATTTGGCTGAGGTCATAAAAAATCGTAAAATTGCCATTAAGAGCTTGTTGCTTAATCAAAGCCTGATTGCCGGAATCGGCAATATCTATGCAGATGAAGCTTTATTTCAGGCGGGAATTCTTCCTTCACGACCGGCAGGTACGTTGAGCAACGAAGAAATTATCCGCTTATCAAGGTCCATAAAAGATGTTTTGCAAATGGGCATTGAGCAACGGGGTACTACTTTTCGTGATTATCGGGATGGAAATAATGAGACCGGCAATAACCAAAATAATTTACAGGTCTATGGCCGTAAAAACCTGCCGTGTCCCGTATGTGGTAAATTAATCTGCTGTGATCGTATTGGAGGACGCAGCAGTCATTACTGTGAACATTGCCAGCTGTAAGGGCTAATATCGGTAACACTTTATATTCCCTATCCATATAGTATTGGTATATAACTGCGTGGATAGGGGTGTCTTCAGGTGGAGTGGTTGGCAGTACCATTATTTGCCCTGGCCGTAAGTGCGGATGGATTAATTGCCGGTCTGGCTTATGGGGTTAAAAAGATTCGAATTCCACTGTTGCCACTTCTGCTGATTGCGTTGTCATCCGCTCTGGCAGTAACAATATCTATGTACTGTGGACGGGGTTTGTCAGCTGTTATTCCATCCGATTGGGCACAGAAAATTGGAGCAGTGTTGCTTATGATTATAGGTGGATATTTCTTGCTGGGGGCACTGCGTGATCATATTGGGAGTCTCAGCGATGATGAGGAACTGCTTAGTTTTAATGTAAAACCTCTGGGGGTCATAGTACAGATTCTCAAGGAACCAGCCAGCGCTGATATGGATTTATCCGGAGAGATAAGTATTAAAGAAGCCGTATTTTTAGGCCTGGCACTGGCCATGGATGCTTTAGGTGCAGGTGCAGGTATGGCTATGGCTGGTTTTAACATTTTGTTTACAGCCTTGTGCGTAGGTATGTTAAAATTTATATTAATATATAGCGGAATGTATCTGGGCGGAATTTGTCCGGGTAACAGGTTGAAAGGTGTTTCAACCTTATTATCAGGGTGTATATTTATTTTAATTGGGCTATTAGAAATTATGTAAAGTCGGTGATAATTGATGAGAATCATCGGTTTGACTGGTGGGATTGCAAGCGGCAAAAGCACAGTTTCCAGGGCGTTACGGGAGCTGGGGGCCATTGTAATCGATGCCGATGAAGTTGCCCACTCTATTGTTGAACCGGGCAAGCCTGCCTGGGAAGATATAGTGGACTTGTTCGGAGCGGAAATACTGCATGAAGACCATACAATCAACCGGGATAAACTCGGGGGCATTGTCTTTGACGACCTGCAACTTTTACAGGAGCTTAACCAGATAACCCACCCTCGTGTAATGGAACATTTTAAACAAATACTGCAGACCATAAAAGCAGATCAGCCGGATGCGGTAGTTTTTATTGAGGTTCCTTTGCTTTACGAAACTCATATGGAAAGAATATGTGATGAGGTATGGGTAATCTGGGTAGATGAAGAAATCCAGATTGAGCGATTGATAAAGAGAGATAGCCTCGGGCGTGAGGATGCTATTAAACGAATTGATGCGCAGATGAATTTAGATGAAAAAGCCAAGCGTGCCAATGTCGTTATCGACAACCGTCATTCAATGGAGGAAACAATAGAGACCGCCACCAGATATTACAAAACTATTCTGGGGCAAATATAATATATATGTATTAATTGCTGCTATTATAGTTGGGGGTATGGGTATGAGACTCAAAGCAAGAAACCGCTTATCGATTATTTTATGGTCAGGTATACTCCTTTTTTTAGTGGCGGTTTTGACTTTCCCCCAATGGATTACTATATTTTATCCCCAACCACACCAGGAGGAAGTTCTTACTGCTGCCGCTGAAACTCAGATTGACCCCTGGCTGGTATTTGCCATAATGCGGGCCGAAAGCAAATACCAGACTGGTGCACAATCTTCGGCAGGTGCTAAAGGGTTGATGCAGATAATGCCCGAAACGGCTGAGTGGATTGCCAGTAAGCATGATATTGCCGATTTTAATATCGAACAGCTGCATGATCCTGAAACCAATATCAAGTTTGCCTGCTGGTATCTGGCTGATCTGGAACAGGAATTTAATGGGGAAACCCCTGTGGTAATTGCAGCGTACAACGCCGGAAGAGGAACCGTCAACAAATGGCTGGAACAGAATGTATGGGATGGAAGTCGGGAAAGCCTTGAACAGATACCATTTAAGGAAACCAGAGAATATGTCGCTAATGTGTTGAAAAATTATGAAGCCTATCAGGCGATTTACGATTAAGTTGCATCATTGGATATTTGGAAAATATATACAATAACCGGAATATATTAATAGACAAACTAATATAATGTCCCCAGAACAATACGTGTAGAAAGGGGGCATTTTTTTTGTTAATAACATCCCGACGAATAGTATTTGCGGCAATTATATTGGTAATTGCATTTATATCAACAGTTGCAATATATCAGCATAATCAGTTGGAATATGCAGCCAGTCTTGACTCCCGGGCGATTAACATCGGTTTGGTCGGTAAAATTGATTCTTTGGAACCGGCATTGCTTGATAATCATGAGGAAACCCTGATTGCTTCAGCTATGTATGAGAGTCTGGTTTATTATGATGAAGAAAGCCATAGCCTTAAACCCTTGTTGCTGAAAAACTGGCAGTATTCATCTGATAGTAAAACTCTGACCCTTAATTTAAAAAAGGGAATTAAATTTCATAATGGAAAGCAGCTCACTGCCAAAGATGTTAAAGCTTCATGGGAAAGAAACTTTTCTACTGCCCGTGATTGGGCCAATGTCTGTCTATTCCTATCTATTTCTGGCAGCCGGGATAGACTGGAAGGTAAAACGGCTGATATTTCCGGAATTATAGCAGACAATAACACGGTCAGGATAAAATTTTCCCAACCGAATTCTGCCTTCATCTATATGCTTACTAATCCGATATTCTGGGTATATGATACTGAACAGCAAACTTCACCTCTGGCCGGTACCGGCCCCTACCGGATTAGTGATAATAAGGATAACTGCAATATTACCATGCTGCGCAACGATGACTATCATCGAGGTAAACCAAGGATTACCGCTTTGGCGATAAAAATTCTTCCTGATGAAGATGAAGCCTTCAACCAATTTAAAGAAGGAAAGCTGGATTATCTGGATAAAGTACCGTTAAAGGAAATAAAAAACCTGAAAAAAGATCCGCAATACCAGGATGGCTATATAGAAAGGATGTTGCTGGAAACCTATTCGATTGGATTTAATCTGTATAAACAACCCTGGAATAATAACTACCAATTACGGCGCGCCTTAAATTATGCTATTGATCGTCATGCCATTATAGAGAAAGTCCTGGAAGGAAGCTATCGACCGGCAAAAGGAGCCATACCTGCCGGACTGCCTGGATACAACCAACAAATGCGAGGATACAGTTTTGATCAGCAAAAAGCCAGAGACCTGCTGGCTGATGCCGGATTCCCGGACGGGGAAGGGCTAAAACCACTTGCCCTTTACTATAACGAAGACGAAGGACATCAGATGGTAGCTGAAATGATTGCCCAACAACTGCAGGAGATTGGAATTGAAGTTGAGCTGCAGGAAATGGAATGGGATTATTACAAAAAACAGTTGGCTAAAAATAGTCTGGGTTTATTTAGAATAGGATGGCAGGCTGACTATCCGGACGCAGACAGCTTTTTATATAGCCTCTATCATAGCTCTCAATTGGGTATTACCAATTATTCAGGTTATCAAAATCCCCAGGTGGATAAAATTCTTGATGAATCCCGCCTCCAGACCGGGAACAGCCAAAAACGTATTGAACTGCTGGCTAAAGCGGAAGCAATGATAGTCGATGATGCGCCAGCTATCTGGCTATTTCAAAAACGAGCTGCCAAAATTGCCGGCCAACAGGTTAAAAATCTGCAGGTTAATAGTATGGAAATGATAGACTGGTATAAGCTGGAGTTAATAAAACCATCCCTGGATAATACAGCCGAAAATCCTAAGCCTAAATCCGGGAAATAACTCAATTGAAATGGGACCGTAAAGCCGCTCACAATTGACACCGCCTCAAATGCTGTTGTATAATTACGCATGGGTTTGGAAGCACTATAGTATTTCTAACCTGAAAACAGTATTTACGTCGGAGTGGTGGAACGGGCAGACACGTACGTTTGAGGGGCGTATCCGCGAGGGTGGGGGTTCAAGTCCCCCCTCCGACACCATGCTTATCAGAACTTTTTAATTGGAGTTTTAAAATAATATTTAAGTCATCATCAATAATAGTGACCTCTTGAACATAGGAGGTCACTATTTCGTTTCTGGTTTCTGCTGATGTATTAAATACCAGTCGTCCTTGTTGTTTTTTCATATAGTTAAGGACATCCTGTCTGGTTATATCTGCAAACGGGGAATGGTAATCAGCTAATTGTGATTCCAGATATTTTTTTTGTTCTCCTAATTCTGAAAAGTAGGAGGACATATTGTTACAAGAAGAACGTCCCGATGTAACAGAAGATTATATTATTGTTGAGCAGCTTTTTTCCGGGCTATTTCCTGGTCCTGCCTTTCATAAAGCATGTTACATAAACCGGTAACAACTGAATCAGGTAATTTGGTGATCGCACGACCACTGGCAAGAGCATAATAATAGGTACGAGCAGCCTTTTCCAAAAGCTCTACATTACGAAAGGCGTTTTCAATGGATAAACCCAGGCTTAGTGCCCCGTGGTTTTGAACAATATAACAGTTACAGCGGTTTTTTAATTTATTTACTGTATTTTGTGATAACTGATGACTGCCTGATAAGGCATACGGGATAATATCAATAATATGTCCGGTATTAAAGGTTACTTCATCAAAAAGAGCCGGAATCGGTTCGTTGATTAAAGCGAATATGCTGGCATATATTTGATGGGTATGAATGATGGCATTAACATCACGCCGGTGTTTGTAAATTTCAATATGCATTTCGGTTTCAATAGAAGGCTTGAACTTTCCCTCCAGGACATTCATATCAAAGTCAACTATGCAGATGTCATCAACGTGAATACCAAAGTAGTCCATACTGGTGGGAGTAATGGCTACGGCATTTTCTCCTTCAATCAGCATAGATATATTACCACCGGTGCCAACGGTGTAACCTTTGTGTGATAAATGCTGACTGTATTGTAAAACTGATTCTTTGTAAGGTTGATACTTACTCAATTTTGATGCCTTCTTTCCTGTATTTTTTGCCATTGCTTCTCAAGCATTATATTATCATAATAAAAACTGCTTTTAAAATATATTCGTAAAATATCCCTATTTATGTTATACCAATCCAAGCATTAAAAAGCTATCCTGCTATGAGATTAAATGAGGATATAATTCAGCTCTGGAAATCTATTTTCCTGCAAAAAACAACGGCGTCACCCTTATGGGTGATTTATTTTTACTGTTATTTCAAAGAAAATATAATTAGAGAATTGTGTAGAATCAAGTCTTAAGAGTATCTACACTTATTTCATATAAATACAAGGAGGATATGGAATATGTTATCACTTAATATGCAGAAAAGACGGCTGATTATTCTTTTAGGTTTGATTCTGGTGGGAGTTTTAATATTGGCCGGATGTTCCCATAACAATGAGACCATGAAGGCCCGGGAGGTAGTTATTTATACCTCGGTAGACCAGGTTTTCGCGGAACCGATATTAAAAGAGTTTGAACAGCAGAGCAAAATCAAAGTTAAAGCAGTATATGATGTGGAGGCAGCCAAAACTACCGGTCTGGTTAACCGTCTGATTGCTGAGAAAGATAAACCGCAGGCCGATATATTCTGGAGTTCCGAGTTTGTGCAGACCATCCTCCTGCAGGAAAAAGGGGTTTTGGATACTTATAAGCCAGCTGCTGCAGCCGATATCCCTTCATCTTTTAAAGAAAAGGATGGTTATTGGACTGCATTTGGCGGCAGGGCCCGGGTATTTCTGGTTAATACTGAAAAGGTAGCAGCAGCAGACTATCCTGCTTCACTGCAGGACATGAATTCAGATAAGTGGCCGGCAGAACGGATAGGTATGCCCTATCCCATGTTTGGAACTACTGCTACTCATGCCGCCGCTTTATATGCCTATATGGGAGAAGCGGAAGCCAGGTCGTATTTTCAAAACTTGCAAAAGCGGGGTATCAGGATAGTAGATGGTAATTCAGTGGTACGCGATATGGTTGTCAGTGGCGAGCTGGATTGGGGAATAACTGATACGGATGATGCAGACGGAGCGGTAAAGTCAGGAGCCAGGGTTGCGATTATCTACCCGGATCAAAGCGATATGGGAACCTTGATTGTCCCCAATACGGTTGCCTTAATTAAGGGGGCTAAAAATAGTGATGCTGCCAGAGAAATGATAGAATATCTGGTCAGTAAAGAAGTGGAGCAGAAACTAACTGACGTTGGCTTTATACAGATACCATGCCGGGAATTGGATAGTATGCCCGCAGGTCTGCCGGTGTCGGGGGTGAAGGGTATGAGCATAGATTTTGCCGCTGTATATAAAGCTCAGGAGAGTGCCAAACGGGATATGGCTGAAATTTTTGTAAGATAAAGGATTGGTCTATGCAGAGTTCAAGACTGGGACAATCTTTTACCGGGTTTGCGGTCTTAGCTTTTTTAATATTATGCCTGGGGCCTGCCCTGGCTTTGATTCAGGATATTGGCGGAGTGGCAGGAGGAAACGTGGCTCTGCTTACATCCCGACAGCTCGTGGTACTGGCCAACAGCGTCATATATGCACTGGTTTCGGCCCTGGGAGCCATTACAGCCGGTTGGTTTATTGCATTGTTTATCTGGAACCGTCCGGGGTTTATGGCACAGATTATCAAATTACTCTTGATCATAATGCTGCCCATGCCGGCTTTTATCCATGCAGCCGGTTGGAGAGCGGCCTGGAGGTTTATCAATGATGTTACCGGTTATAACTTTTCCGGTCAGGGATGGGCAGCAGCGGTGGTTATTACGATCATGGCTTTTTTACCCATTGCGGTTGGGGCAGCCTGGCTGGGCCTGCAAGCCGTTAATAAAGATTTGATAGGTGTGGGCCGAATTTGCAGATCAGATCTGCAGGTTTTAAGTGAGATTATCCTGCCGTTGAGTGCACCCTTTTTAGCAGCTGGTGCAGCTATTATTTCGGTCCTTTCGCTTCTGGACTATACTATTCCGTCTCTTTGTCAGGTTAATGTATATGCATTGGAGATTTTTGCTGATTTCTCAGCTGTAAACAACCCGGGGAGATCATTTCTGCTGGCACTCCCCCTGATTATCGTAAACACGGTGATAGCAGCCGGGATTTTATTGAGCCTGAGAAATGCTGGAATATCGGGGGTGAAAAACCCATTGAACCAGACCCGGTTTTGGTGGCCCTTCTGGTTTTGGGTCCTGCCAGTCCTGGGTGCTGTAACTACTGTGGTACAAGCAGGAGTACCTTTTATCACTCTCTTGCTGACTGCCCTGTCAGGAGAAACTTTGTGGAGGCAGTACGGGTTTGCCGGTGAAATGGCTTATTCAATAGCAGTGGCAGTGGGAGTTGGAGTTATTGCAGTCCTTCTGGCTTATCCAATAGCCAAAGCATTAAATCAAGCAGCAGGCGGACTCGGCAGGTTCTTGTGGTTATTGGTTCTTCTACCGCTGCTTATGCCTGCCCCGGTTTTCGGGATTGGTTTGATCAGGTTAGGGATGTGGATACCAGGAATCTACGGCAGTGATTTAATGCCGATCATGGCAGGTCTGGCAAGATTTCTGCCACTGGCGGTCCTGATTATCTGGGCTGGGTTAAAGCGAATGGACAATTCATTAATTGAAGCTGGCCGAGTGCTGCAAAGCAAACCGGGACATTCCTTTTTCAGGGTGGAATTACCCTTGCTGACACCAGTGTTGTTGACCTCTTTTCTTTTGTTATTTGTACTGGCCTTCGGTGAATTGGGGGCAAGTCTTCTGGTGATGCCACCCGGAAGGTCGACATTGACGATAACTATCTACAATTATCTGCATTACGGCGCATCCGGCTCAGTGTCAGTCATGTGTCTGTCTATCGCCTTATTGAGCTGTCTGGTATGGGTCGGGGGATTAAAAAGCCTGGAATTAGGCAGGAGAGTAAAATGATATTAAAAGGAAAAGGTTACCATACCGTAAACTTAGCTGCTGTTCAGGATCGGGGCGGGATAACCGTCAGAAATCTGGATAAATCTTACGGCAGGCATGAAGTGCTCAAAAATATATCGTTTGCCTTAAAGGCTGGTGACAGCCTGATCATAAAAGGCCCATCCGGATGCGGGAAAAGCACTCTGCTGCGTATTCTGGCCGGTCTTGAAATCCCGGATGCAGGAGAAGTTTGGCTTGACAGTCGGGTAGTAAGTGCTCCGGGACATTATGAACTTCCCTGGCTGAGAGGTATAGGCATGGTTTTTCAGGCGCCAACCCTCTGGCCACACATGACCGTTGCGGAAAACATTACTTATCCTATCATGAATTGGCCGCGGGATAAACGCAAGGCCAGACTGGCCGGGCTGTTGAATATGCTGGAGATTGCAGATAAAGAGGCCAGCTTTCCCGATGAAATCTCGGGTGGACAGGCCCGCCGGGTGGCTCTGGCACGAGCATTTGCCGCCCGTCCACGTTTTATGCTGCTGGATGAACCCCTTACCAATTTGAATTATGATTTAAAATTGCATTTACTGGAACACATAAAAATGGAAGTTGAACGCAATAAATCTACTATGATTTATGTGACCCACGACAGCGAAGAAGCTGGATATATATCATCCAACATACTCAGGTTTGAAGAAATCAACCAGACGTCCCGGATTGAAGATTAAACCAGGGGGCAGATATGCGTAGAATCAGATGGAGTAAGGTATTCAGGCTAATTCTTATCCTGATATTGGCAATTCTAATTTTATATATTGGCAGATCCTGGTTACCCGGGATAGGTAAGCAAAAAGTTGGACGAATAATTCGTCCGCCCCATGAGGTATCAACTTTAGCTGCCCAAGGCAGTATTATCTATGCTGGTGGGCAGGAAGGGGTTTTCATTATCGATCGCCGGACGGGCAGCGTAAAAAGCCGATTGGGAGAAGGAGAGGGGTTCGAATATGTAAAAAGTCTGCTGGTTGACCAGAATGATGTACTGTGGATTGCACATAAACGTGGATTGACCAGTTATGATGGGCAGCAATTTACCAACTTTACCACTAAGGATGGGTTACCGGATAATCGGGTCAACTGTATTTGCCAGGATAACCAGGGCCGTTTATGGATCGGTACCTGGGGAGGAGCAGCCTATCTGGAAAATAAGCGTTGGAAGGTTATTGACCGCAGAGAAGGTCTGCTTGTGGATATGGTCAATGTCATCATGGAAGACAGCCGGGGGGGTATGTGGTTTGGCTCCTATGCGGTCCGTCGGGGAGGGGTAAGCTATTACAACGGATCAGAATGGAGTTATTTAACCACTCAGAACCGAAAACTTCCCGATCCAAATATATCTGATATTTTTGAAGATAATAACGGGCAGATCTTGATCGCCTCAGGCTTTGTCGATCAAGGGGGCCTGATTAAGATAAAGCTAAAGGAAAAACAAATCAAGCAGCACACTATAATAAGTCGGAAGGATGGATTGGCTGGCGAAAAGGTTCGCAGTATTTTTCAGGAACCCGCGGGGACTCTCTGGATCGCTTCAGAGTATGATGGAGTCGCCCGGATATCGCAGAAAGGAACCATAGATATTTACACTACTCAAAATGGGCTTTCCGGTAATGAGGTCAAGGATTGGCTTGGGGATGACACCGGTAATGTGTGGATGGCTACCGACAATGGTATTACATTGATCAGGAGTGATGAACTTGAAAGGCTATAACGAGCAAAGGGGGCAATATTGTGAACTGTCCAAAATGTGGAGCAAGTAGTCCCGATAATGTCCGTTTCTGTCCCAGCTGTGGTAATGAATTAATAACCCAAATTGCCTGGTGCCTGGCTTGTAACGCCGAATTGAGACCGGGAACCAGGTTTTGCGGAAAATGTGGTCAGCCGGTGGAGGCAGGTGCTGATACCCGGGTTGGTCCAGGTAAAGCTGATTCCATCCAGGTTTCAGCCGGTGGTGCAGCCATCATAGCCGACCGACCTCCGCTTAGCTGGGGCAATCTGCTCAAGCTGATCTGGAAAAATACCTGGCAGGGCTTGTTAAAAAGCCTCCCCATGATGATCATTATCTTTGTAATAAGCATGATAGTACATACTTACATGTTGGTTTTCGTGAATGAAGGATTTGGTTCAGGTACCTGGATGGGGAGGCAGTTACTGGCTACGCAGGGGAATGTAATTTCTGCCACAATTTTGTGGATGTTGATTTCAGGTATGGTTTTTCAGGCTATTGGGCGTATCCGGGCAGTAGGGTTTAATGGATATGTATCTGAAGTCGTGAATCTGCCACAGGAGATGACAGCGTATGTCAAAGAAGCTGGAAGAGACGGTGTGGTACTCTTCCTGGCCGGGGTAGGACTGGCTCTGATCATTTCCGGCGTGATGAGCGACGTTGGCAATATCTTCCTGGCAGCCGGGGTAGTCGGATTATTTGCCAGCCCGGTTGGACGGGTAATCGCGCTACTGCTGCAGACAGCCTGGACTACAATCATGAGTCAATTTGCCCCTAATCAGACCAAAGTGATTGCAAAATTTGGTATAGTTAGTGCTTATCTTAGTATTGTGGGTTCTGCACTTGGTTTTGCCCTGGCAGCAATTCTTCCCGTAGGCCCTCTGATAGGATTCCTGCTTCTGGTGGTACTTGCAGTAATGACCTACAACAATAATAAGCCCGGTACCGGTCAAACCTCGGCACTTATTTTAATAGTAGCGGCGGGCATAGTTCTGCTGCGGGCCAAAGGGGTGCTGGCAGATGATGGAGGCTGGCAGGAAGCAGGTGGAACCCTTAGTTCCTGGGCCGGAAGTGAGGGTTCAATTCGAGCGGTCCTGCACGGTCTTGGACCCTCTATGGGGGCCGCGGTAGGCCCGGCCTTAAGCAATAGTTTATCCGGGATCAGCCCCAACGATTTTGCTACTGCGGATAATTCCGATGATGAAGGAGACGATGGCGGATCCGGAGATGGCGGCTATGATGACAATACTGGAGACTGGAGTGATGAAGGCCGGCCGGATAGCGCCGCTGATGAAACTTCCAGTGATGCTGACGATACCGGAGATAGTCAGGACACAAGCCAGGAAGGTGAAGAATCCAGTGATGGTGAAGGCGATGATAACCAATACGATGAAGATGGTTATGATCAGGATGGATATGACAGAGATGGTTACGACCGCGACGGCTTCAACCGGAATGGTTATGATCGGGATGGATATAACCGGGACGGTTATGACAGCAGCGGTTTTGATAGGGATGGATTCAACAGCGAAGGTCTTGATCGCGACGGTTTCTATTCCAATGGTTTTGACAAAGAGGGTTACGATCGTAATGGCTTTGATGCTGAGGGTTATGACCGCAGCGGTTTGAACCAGGAGGGATTTGACCGGGAAGGTTACGATAAGGATGGCTTCAACAGTAATGGCTTGGACCGTGAGGGTTATGACCGGGATGGCTTCGATCAGCAGGGTTACGACCGAAATGGCTATGATCGGCAGGGCTATGACAGCTGGGGTTACGATAAAGACGGATTTGATTCTGACGGTTATGATCAGCAAGGTTATGATCGGGATGGGTACGATGGCAGCGGCCGTGACAGCAATGGCTATGATAAATCAGGTTATGATGAAAGTGGTTACGACAAAAACGGATTTGATAAGAACGGCTATGACAGCTGGGGCTATGATAAGAATGGTTATGATAAAGATGGCTGGGATCAGTATGGTTATGACCGGAACGGTTTTGATGGAAATGGTCGGGATATAGATGGTTTTGACCGGAATGGCCTTGATCGGAATGGTTTCAATCGTGACGGGGTGAACAAAGATGGTAAGACCCGGGAAGAAGTACTAGCTGAAATAAAGGAAAGAATGGAAAAGAGCCAAAAAGAATCTGCTGATGCATCCAGTTCCGCCTGGTGGTGGGATAAAGCCGCATCAGCCGGAGAATGGGTGGTATGGGGAGCC
>Ga0209510_1000495_pt1 | contig 53987 bp, 43 predicted proteins | sample BiotimSIPDNA_FD_185749 | JGI IMG/M metagenome (GOLD analysis project Ga0209510, IMG submission 185749) | Anaerobic biogas reactor microbial communites from Washington, USA - Biogas_R1 time_0 SIP DNA (SPAdes) (version 2) | ecosystem: Engineered > Bioreactor > Anaerobic > Unclassified | place...
ACTTCTCGATGGCTTCCCCGGGATTGCCGGCATAGAACATCGGCACGGGGGCCAGGCGCATAAGGGAGCCGTTCCCTGCGCTGTGAGAATCGGTCGGACCACTGATGGGATTCCCCGTTCTCAAAAAGTTGGAGAGTGCCGCTCTCGTCGTGTTTCCGATATCAAAGCATGACCCGGTGCTGCTCAGACAACCCTTCTTCCACCAGCGGACGTACCGCTCCATTTGATCTTTCGGGTCGAATCCCCGACATTTTATCAGGCTTTCAGCCAGACAGAGGGCCATGGAGGTATCGTCCGTCCATTGACCAGGCTGCAAATCGAAAGGACCGCCGCCGACCATGTCGGTGATGGGTTTGAAACTTCCCGGCGGTTTAAATTCCAGGGTTGTTCCCAGGGCGTCACCCACGGCCAGTCCGAGAAGGCAGCCACGATAACGGGTCAGTTTATCCAAAGGCATATCCATTCTGTTTTATTCCCCTTTCTCCCATGAAAGAACCATGGCAATTTGAGAGGCCATCTCCGGAAATAGCCAGTGTGCTTTGGGATCGCAGCAATGACCCATAACGATCCAGTAATTCCAATTTTCCATCATTAATTTTTCCTGCATTTCATTTGATGTCATCATTTGTTTCTCTCTCATAAATAATGTCATTCTTCTGATCGGGATGTCTTTTCGAATGATCAAATTCACCCATGAATATGTCATCCGGTACAGGTCCATCAGGAAACGCCGCGCACCATCCATCGGGTCCTATGTTCTCCTGGAGATGCTTGCAATGATCAAAGCATTTACATCCACTGAAATCGTAAAGATCCACGATCATATTGGATGCCGCCCTCCTGAAGGCTTCTTTAATATCCTTTTTTTTCATAATAACGCCTCCTTATTTGTCTTCCCTTAAAGAGACATGACGGTCTGCCAAACTTTTTGCAGTTCCGTATTGTGCACATAGCGCATGACGCCTATTCCCCGAATCCCAGGAGAAACAGAATTCCGAGTCTCTCCCGGCATTCGGGGCAAATGTTTTTGGCGTTTCGGGTATCTTCTATGCTTTCGAGAAAAATGCGCCCAAGTTCGTCCGCTGGACTGATCGGATCATCTTCCTCAAAATATTCCCGATAGCACTGGTCACAAATCTTTTTCATGCCGACACCACACTATTTCATTCACGCCCATAGGCTCACTGCCGGAAATTCCTGCGTCGGGATGTCCCTGCCATAAAGCCCGACTTTTCCGCCTGCGTCGTCCTGAAGAAGGCCATGTGGATGACTGCATCTTCGTGGACCAGAGCAGAGCCGACCAGTTTCTTCCCCTCGTAACGGAAGTCACGGCCATATCCCACGGAATCGTAAGTCTGCTCGCCAGCCGTTATTATCTCATCCAGGAATGCCTTTGCCTTGTCCAAGCCGGGCGCCTTGCCTTTCGCCGGCCTTTCCAGAATGGCATCCATGATATAGCTCTTGATGAGCTTGGAATAGAGGACCTTGAAGGTATCAGCCTGAGAAACCATATCGAGACCCGCCACATCCCCATTGACGATGACGATGAGCCCCTTCTGGTCCGGAACCATTGTGAAGTATTCGAGGCAGGCATCCAGATCGTTCTCTCTGGCCTCGTGAATGTCCTTCATGGCATGGGTCGGCGATGAGACCTTTGCTTTTTCCGACTGTGCCTGTATTTCTTGCCAGACAGCGCTCTGATCCGATTGAAACCCGCGGCAAAATTTCAGTGATTCCATGACCGACCTGTTTTTCACGCGTCGCAGTTTGGCCGACATGATATGGCCCGACTCTTCGAAATGGGCGGACCGGTAAGACCATCGCCCCTGCTCGGTGCAGCTCACAGGAATGACGGTTTCGGACTGCTCCTTGAGCAGGATGGTTGTGTTCAGGACCCGGTTCTGTTTGGCCCCGCTCAACTCTTCCCCATCAATGATCAGGACAGGTTTTTCTGCACGGTTTTGGACTTTCAATTCCGGAACGTGCCCGCCTTCGGTAAGTTCCGAAATGGTGAGGAGATCGCTCGCCAGCGCCTCCTTCAGTGTGAAATACTCCGGCCCGATGCCATTGGTCATCACCAAAGGAATGACGGCCACAGAATCGTGAACCTGCATGTCGCCGAAGGATATCTTGTCCATGTACTCTTTCATAATTGTGTTCATTCTCTCTCTCCCCTTCCCTCTTTTTGATTGACATTATAATCCCCGTTACCGCATGATTCTATGGTCATACGACAAGGGTGAGTCGCACGATTTTTCCTATTGAAGGTGAAAAAATGACGGAAAAGGCTGATGGAAAAGCGCGCATTGTTCGGCTGGGTCAGATCCTCCGAATCTTCATGGAAAAAGAGAAGGTCTCCAGCACCTGGCTTAGCCGACAATTTCAGACCACCCCACGCACGATCCAGCGGGACCTGCTGCTTCTGAAAAAGTCCGGCTTTCCCCTCCATGAAATCCGGAAAGGGATCTATCAACTTCACAAGGATCTGGTCAGGAACCTGGAGGTCTTCGACGACACGGAGCTGGCCCTGGTCGTGGCCCTGAAGAACATCGTGGGGCAGTTAGGCAGGCCTTTTCAGACAGCGGCGGGCAACATCCTGGATCATCTGTATGATTGCGTGAAGTCCATGCCGGTTTTTGTCAAGATCGACGATGCCGTCCCCCTGGACAGCGCCCTTCTGAACCGGATACTCCAGGCCATCCTGAAGAAAAGAACCGTCAGCTTTCAGTATGCCGCTCCCCATGGCTCTCATGCCGTGAACCTCGAGCCTTACCGGGTGGTCTACTTCAGCGGCTTCTGGTATCTCATCGGCAACGAACCCTCCACCGGCATTCTCAAGCGATATGCCCTCGACAAGATAGAGAATTTCAAATCGTCCAGACAGTGCTTCACGGCGATCCCGAGCGACCTTGATGATGTCCTCCGACAGAGTGCGAATATCTGGTTTACGGAGGACGCGAATATCGAGATTACCGTGCACATCGATGCCCGGGTCAGCGATTATTTCAAACGCCGCAAAATGTATCCGACACAGGAAATCAAAGAAGAAAGGCCGGACGGGTCCCTGGTTGTGACGTTCCGTGTGGGTAACTATGAGGCCATCCGCGATATCCTCAAGTCCTGGATTCCCCATTTCGTGATTCTGGAGCCGGAGGATTTTCGGGTGTCGATGCTGAACGATATAAAGGGGTGGGTGGAGAAGCAGGAACAGCAATCCTGCCTCGATAATATCTCTTTCTGAACTGTCGGATAGAAATTTCGAATTACAGTCATAGAAGAAATTCGAGTCGCGTAGAACAGGGCATCGCGGAATCGCCTGCGATGCCCTGTTTATGACCGGTTATGCCATATTTACTATATTTAACCTTTGTAATATCCTGAAAATAATGGTATTTAGCGGCGCGAATATCATCACGTTATCGTTTTCGCCTACTGACACTGCGACTGGGAAGCTGGTATTCAGAAACATCATACGACTCCCCTTTGTCGCTTGGGCCTTGAACTTGTGATTTCCCGCCGCTAAGATCGACGGATCGATCACAATAAAACAAGAAAGCATTAAGTCCCATGCGCATCGATCTCTTTGAAGCCTTCGGATTGGATCCGAACATTATCACCATCCTGAAAGGGAAATACGGCGAAATGCTCCTCCACATTCAGCAAGACACCTCCTTATTTCTTAAATTTTCCAACACCACTCATCATCGCAATATTTCCAATTTGGAAAATATTATAATTCAACCTATGTCTTATGACATGGTGCCATGGGGGAGTCATTTCCCTAAAGAGGAAGGAATGGAACAGAAGGGAAGAAGAGTGCCCGAATAAAAAAGTGAACAGTCTGAGTAGGACTTGGTAAGTGTTATAAAGTGGACTGATGATCATGAAAAATGGATTCAGGAAGGTGGGATATGAGCTTGCCGAACAGCCATCATAGAAATCAGTCTGCTCAGGAAGAACATTGAATTGAAAATCGCGGATTCGCAATCGAAACAAAAACCTATGACAACAAGCATTCCAGTGATTGATGTTTTTGCTGGTCCCGGTGGACTAGGTGAGGGGTTTTCGGCTCTTGGACGCGCTAAAGGAACCCCGTATTTCAAGATCGCATTGTCTGTAGAGAAGGAAGCTTCGGCTCACAGCACATTGGAGTTGAGGAGCTTTTTCCGTCAGTTCCTGTATGATGAAGTTCCCAATGACTATTACTCATTTTTGCAGGGCAATATTTCCAAAGATGAACTTTTCAGCCGACACCCTGTCCAAGCAACAGCAGCAAAGGATGAAACGTGGCTTGATACATTGGGAAGTGCAGGTGATTTTAACGATAGACTGGATCAGAAGATTTCCAGAGTTATCACCGATCATGACAAATGGATTTTGATTGGCGGACCACCCTGTCAGGCATATTCGATTATCGGTCGATCAAGAAATAGTGGCAAGAAAGACTACAGGTTGGAAGATGATGCCCGTAGTTATCTTTATAAAGAATATCTGCGTATCATTGCCAGACACCAGCCGCCTGTCTTTATCATGGAAAATGTAAAAGGAATTCTTTCATCAAAAGCGCATGGAACTTTAATATTCACGAGCATTCTTGCTGATTTGAAAAATCCCGCTGCAGTTTTTCCCGACTTCAACAATAAAGAATCGTTCAAGTATAAAATCTTTTCGCTGGTAAAGCACCCACAAGAACGACCTGAAGATTCTGATTCAACCCACATTCACGAAGACTATATTGTCAGATGCGAGTTTTACGGTATTCCGCAGTCACGGCATAGGGTCATATTGCTGGGGATACGCGAGGACATTGCTTTATCACCTCCAGATATTTTGAAGATCGAAGACACAGTCTGTTCTGAAGATGCTTTGAATGGTTTACCCAAACTGCGCAGTGGACTTTCAAGGGAGATTGATAACCATGAGGCGTGGCGGCAGAGGATCACTGGAATCGCCAGCCAGCAATGGGTGAAAAACGCGGCTGAAAAATATGGTCATGATTTCCACAATTACCTTTTGGCTGTTATTAAAACTCCGTTATATGCTCATCATGACAGAGGACATGATGAGTTTATTTGCTGCTGCCCTAACATTGATGATAAACTTAAATGGTGGTATCTTGATCACCGGATGCATGGCGTCTGCAATCATTCCGCTCGTTCGCATATCTTCGATGATATTCAGCGTTATCTATTCGCTTCATGTCTCGCACAGCATACAGGCAGTTCTCCCAAGCTCCAAGAGTTTCCAATGGAATTGCTTCCAAATCACAAGAACGTGACTTCCGGAAACTTTAATGATCGTTTCCGTGTTCAGGTCCGCGGTCGACCCTCCTCGACAATTACCAGCCATATATCAAAAGATGGCCATTATTATATTCACCCGGATCCTAAACCTGCATGAAGAGGAATTCTACCCGCTGGCAGAAATCGCCGTGATCTATACGATGCGTTCACCAGAGCAAGGCGCAATCACCACCATGAATCTGCCTCATCTTCTGCAATCAGCCCTTGACGCCAGAGGAATTCTTAATAACTGGATCGCTGAGGATTACCGGGCGAAGCGCTCCTACGATGTAACGACAGAAAGCGTTACGATCTCGACGATTCACAACCTCAAGGGGTTTGATTATGCCTGTGCCTTTGTGCTGGGACTGGACTGGCTGGAACCGGGAAGCCGGTGGAACACAGAACAGATAAGAAAACTGGCTTATGTGGCTGTTACACGGGCACGGGAACAACTGTTCATTTCATACCGCACCAAGAATCACCTGATTGAAGTCCTGATTGGAGGTAAAATCTGAAGACAGGAATAATTGTATGGATCGTTTGCAAATAGCGACGAATAATGTAATTTTACACAAATAAACTATACAGACGAGGACATCATGCTGGCTCCTTTCAATACCTGTATAGTTTATACGCTCCTCTTACGGAACGCCCCATGACGAGCTCAAACCGGAATTCTTGAATCGTGACCGTGAAACAGACAAACCGAAGACCGGGATGCCGACTGCACAATGGATAAAATCTGCCTGGATAGCTTTGGTAGAAATCCTTAATCGGATTGAGCAGCAACCTTACCACTGGCCGGTAGGGAGAACGACATTCCAGAAGGTCGCCTTTGTTGCGACCATGGAAGGCCTGCCGACGGGTTTAGCTTTTATGAAAAGCAGCTATGGCCCATTTTCTCCAAAGCTTAAGGAAATGATTACCAGAATGGTGAATCATGGACTGATCAGGGAGGTGAAATTCGGCAGGATGTTTATGGTCAAAACCGGACAGACATTCGCCGATGCCAGAAAGGCATATGAAAAAGAGATCGGGAAATGGGAGCCGATCATTGAAAAAACAGTCGATTTATTCGTGCGGATGAACACGATGCAGGCGGAGATTGTCTCGACAGTCCTGTTTGCAGAAAAAGAATTGACGAGAAGCGGAAAAAATAAACCTGCCGAAACCGATGTCCTGTCCTATGTACTCGAATGGAAACAGAAACGTCGCCCCCCTCTTGACAGTGAAAAAGTCGCTCATACCATCAGGAATTTGGCCATGCTTAAATGGCTGAATGTTCAGCCAAGCCCCAACTTGCCCGTTGCAGGCAAGTTTATCCATGTCGCCGAAATCATCAAAATGCGTAGGCACCAAAGCAAGTAATAAAAGATAATAAAATTGAGTAAAATTGGCGGAAGTGCATGGGAATCGAACCCACCTGGGACGGTTTTAGCGCCCCACACCGGATTTGAAGTCCGGGAGGCCCACCAGTGACCTTGGCACTTCCGTGGGGAAGAGAAAGCGGAAAATTGTAAGTAGTCTGAAAGCTGCGGCATTAAACCCCAAACGGGGTCGGCCTGTCAACCATTATCTCTGACTGATCCGGGTACTCCGGGTTGCAGCCCTGCAAACCGCTCTGGTAACTACCCCAATTCCCCCAATCTGTCAACAGTCGCATCGTTTGTTTTTCATCTTGTATTGTTGGTTTTTATATTATATTTCCAAAATATAAGAGTTTAATTTTCCAGAAATCGAGGGGGCGACTTATGAGCTTATCAGACCTGCAGTCAGAAATCCGCGCGTTGCTTCATGAACGGAACGCCATCCTGCTGGCGCATTATTATCAGCGGGAAGAAGTTCAGGAAATTGCCGATATACTTGGAGATTCGCTGGCCCTGAGCATCGAGGCGGCTCGGACGAATGCCGATGTCATCGTTTTTGCCGGTGTTCATTTCATGGCCGAAAGCGCCTCCATCATTTCTCCGGACAAGACCGTTCTTCTGCCGCATCTGGGTGCGGGATGCCCCCTGGCCGACAAGATAACACCCGTATCGCTGGCAGAGGCCAGAAAAAAATACCCCGACGCCGCGGTCGTCACCTACATCAATTCCTCCGCGGAGATCAAGGCGCACTCCGACATCTGCTGCACCTCGGCCAACGCCGTCAAGGTGGTCAACAGCCTGACGGATGCCCGGCAGATCCTCATGATCCCCGATGGCAACCTGGCCCGTTACACCGCCAGATTCACGGATAAGGAGATCATCCCCTGGGAAGGCTACTGCCCCTTCCATCATTTCGTCCTGCCCGAGGAGGTCGCCCGGGCAAAAGCGGAACATCCCGGCGCCCTGTTCATCGCCCATCCGGAATGCAACGAGGCGGTCGTGGCGATGGCGGACTTTGTGGGCAGCACGTCCGCGATGATCGAGTTCTGCCGGAAAACGGATGTCCGGGAAATCATTGTCGGAACGGAAATCGGGATCATGACCCCGCTGAAAAAGCAGAATCCCGAAAAGATTTTCATTTCCCCATCGGAAAGTCTTGTCTGTCAGACGATGAAACTGATCACGCTGGAGAACATTCTCGCATCCCTGAAAACAATGACCCCGGTGATCAAGGTGCCTGAAGCGATCCGCATCCCCGCAAAGAGGGCTCTGGACCGGATGCTGGCCGTGCGGTAAGGCACTCTTAAACCCTTGCCGGTCATGGAGATTAAACACCGGCACTCCATCCTGAACAGGATGATGAAATTTGCAGGATAGCAGGTTGACAGGAATTCCTGTCCGGAACTCCTGAGCCGAACGTTAATGAATTGAGAAAAATCATATCCCTCCAACGAGGACCGGCCGCTCCGGTCCTCCGCATGCTTCGCGAAAGAATAGAAGGCGGCGTTGAGCGGTTGTCCGTGAACAGGCTTCACGGATCGGCCAATGCCTTTCTGATCGCGGCGCTGTCGGAACAACTCGGCAGGCCCCTTGTCGTCCTGAGCCCGACGGAGAAAGAGGCAAGGGAAACTTTTCAGGATCTTTCCCTCTTTCTCGGTAGCGGCAAGGTTCTCCTCTATCCCCCCTGGGATATCCAGACAACGGACATGTTCGCCCTCCAGCGGGACGTCGAGCTGGTCAGGATGGAGGTTCTGGCCCGCCTGCTGACAGACGAACCGGCTGTAATCGTCGCCTCCCTCAAGGCCCTCATGCAGAAGGTTGTCCCGCGAAGCATCCTTGACGCCTACCTGGAGATTCTCGCTCCGGGCAGCGAGGTTCCCCGGGATGAACTCGTTGCCAAGCTGGTTGCCGGCGGTTATCAGCGGATGACCCTGGTGGAGGACAAAGGGGAGTTCAGTCTGCGGGGGCATGTCCTGGACATCTTTCCTCCTTTGGAGGATTCCCCGCTCCGCCTGGAGTTCGACGGCGACGATCTGGAATCCCTGCGCGCCTTCGACCCCGCATCCCAGCGTTCCACCGGCAGGCGGGAGGCCTTTGTCCTGTCCCCCGCGCGGGAGGTCATCCTCTCTGAAGAACGCCGTCAGAGGGCGCTGCAGAACATCCGTTACCGGGCTGCCGCCCTGGAACTTCCCCGGAATGTGCGCGACCGGCTGTCCGAAACGATCGATGCCGGTCTGTCCACCTCCTTCAATCCCCTCTTCCTGCCTCTTTTCTATGAGTCCCTGGCCCCGACTTCGCCGGATTCCCCAACGGAGAATGCAACGGCCACACAAGCGGTCCGGCTGGGAACCTTTTTCGATTACCTTCCCGGAAACTGTTTTGTCGTGCTCGATGACGCCCTGGCCATCGAAAACGCAGGGGAAAAAATCGAAAACGAGATTGACCGCTGTCTGCTGAAGGCGGAACGGGAAGGCAAGTTCTATCTGGAACGGGAAGCCTCCTACGTAACAAAGGATGCTTTTATAAAGGATCTGCGCCGGTTTCAACGGATGATACTGGAAGGCCTCGCTCTCGGCCGCCTGACGGAATATGCTTCCGGAAATGGGGAAAAAACACAAGCCTCCCAGTATGAATCCCTTCCCCTTCCCCTGGCAACGGACCCGGAACTGGGCGATCTTCACCGCGGACCCGGCGGCGAGGAAACCCTGCTTGCCCCTCTGGTCGAGCACATCCGCCGCTGGCTGCAGGAAGGCATGCTGGTGGCGTTCCTCTGTTCCGGCAAGGAAGACCTGCAACGGATGCGTCATCTCCTGGGAAACTATGAGCTGCCCGTCCGGACGCCGGAAGGATCCCTGATCAGCGAAGCCTTTCTTCACTCGGGACCCGGCGTGCTGAGCCTGCGGGAAGGCCGGCTGAGCCGGAGTTTTCTCTTCCCCGATCTGAAACTGGCTGCGATCAGCGAGGAGGAGCTTTTCGGGAAAAAGATAACGGGAAGGCGTATCCGGTCCGCCCGGGAAGGATACTTCCTGCGCTCTTTCGGCGATCTGAAAGAGGGGGACTACGTCGTCCACAAGGAACACGGAATCGGCCTCTATCAGGGGCTGCAGAAACTGAGTGTCGGCGGCATCGAGAACGATTTCCTTCTCATCAATTATCAGAGCGGCGACAAGCTCTACCTTCCCATAGACCGCCTCGATCAGATTTCCCGCTACATCGGTCCCGAGGGCTATGTCCCCAAGGTCGACAAGCTGGGCGGGACGTCCTGGGACACCGTGCGGGAGCGGGTCAAAAAATCCATCCAGGAAGTCGCCGAGGAACTGGTCGCCATTTACGCCGCCCGGGAGGTCATGGAACGGCGATCCTTCGCGCCGCCTGATGCGGTTTATGAAGAATTCAGCGCCGCTTTTCCCTACGATGAAACGCCCGATCAGGCCCGGGCCATCGAAGATATCCATGCCGACATGAACAGCGCAAAGCCCATGGACCGGCTGATATGCGGCGACGCGGGCTTCGGCAAGACAGAAGTGGCCATGCGGTCGGCCTTCCGCACGGCCATGGACGGCCGCCAGACCGCCGTTCTCGTTCCCACGACCATCCTGGCGGAACAGCACTGCCAGACCTTCAGCAGCCGCATGAAGGACTATCCCATCCGCATCGAGGCTCTGAACCGCTTCAAGAGCAAGGCGGAGCAGTCGTCGGTGCTGGAAGGACTCCGCAAGGGCCAGGTTGATATCGTGATCGGCACGCACCGGCTGCTTCAGAAAGATGTGACCTTTAAAAATCTGGGTCTGGTGATCGTTGACGAGGAACAGCGTTTTGGGGTCGCCCACAAGGAAAAGCTGAAGAAACTCAGGACCCTCGTCGATGTCCTCACCCTGACGGCCACGCCGATCCCCCGGACCCTTCATCTTTCCCTGGTTGGAATCCGCGATCTGTCCATCATCAATACCCCGCCCGAGGACCGGCAGACCATCAAGACCTATGTCCTGGAATTCAACGAGGAAACGATTCGGGAAGCCATCCGGCGGGAACTGGCCCGCAACGGTCAGGTTTTCTTTCTCCACGACCGGGTCAAGTCGATTTACACGATGGCCCGCCTGGTGGAAAAGCTGGTTCCGGAAGCGGACATCGGCGTCGTTCACGGGCAGATGAAGCCTCGGGAAATCGAGGACGTCATGGGCCGATTTCTACGCAAGGAGTGCAATGTCCTGGTCTGCACGACCATCATCGGTTCCGGGCTGGATATTCCCACGGCGAATACGATCCTCGTCAATCGGGCGGACCGCTTCGGCCTGGCCCAGCTCTATCAGATCCGGGGACGGGTGGGACGATCCAGCGAGGAAGCTTACGCCTACCTCCTCGTTCCCAAAGGGGTTCTCCTTTCCCGGGACGCCCAGAAACGGCTGCAGGTCATCATGGATTTTTCGGAACCCGGTTCCGGATTCCGGATCGCCTCCAGCGATATGGAAATCCGGGGAGGCGGCAATCTGCTGGGGACCTCGCAGTCCGGCCATGTGTCCGCCGTTGGTTATGAACTGTACACGGAGCTGATGGAGCAGACGATTCGGGAAATCAAGGGAGAAACCATACATGAGGAGGAAATCGTGCCGGAAATCAATCTGGGACTCCCCGCCTTTATCCCGGAAGAATACATGGCAGACGTGCACCGGCGGCTGGTCACGTACAAGCGGATCTCCATGGCCGATTCAAATGAGGAACTGGAAGAAATCCGCGACGAGCTGGCAGACTGCTTCGGCTACCTGCCGCCGGAAGTGACCAACCTCCTCGAGGTCATCCGGCTCCGCAACCGCCTGAAGGCGATCCGGGTAAAAAAGATGGGCTACGACACGAAGCAGATGTTTCTCTTCTTCAGCGCCGACACTCCCGTGGAGCCGGAACGGATTCTTTCTCTGGCCCGCAAAAAGCTCAAGGGACTGCGTCTGACACCGGACTGCAAAATTTACATCCCCATGCCCGGCCTCAAGGGAAGCGAGATTCTCGAAAAGGCAGGCGAGGTGCTGCGGCTGCTTTCCTGAGAAAGGCCATCACCCGGAAAGGATTCACCGGTCAACCATGCCGCTATCCACAGTCAATATTGAATCGGCGTCGCGGTTCTGGCAGCTCCCCATGGCGACGCTCCTGGAACAGCTTGGATCGAGCCATCAAGGGTTGAGCCATGCGGAAGCGTCTGCCCGACTGGCCGGTTTCGGCCCCAACCTGATCCACGGGGAGCGCAAACGTGCGCTGTTTTTTCAATTTCTGGCCAAGTTCCGCAATCCCCTGGTCATCATTCTCCTTGTCGCCAGTGCTGTCTCAGCTTTCACTGGAGACGCCGCCAGCTTCTTCATTATCGGCGCCATCGTCCTCATCAGCGTGACCCTCGATTTTGTTCAGGAATACCGGGCGGGAGAGGCGGCGGAACGTCTGCGCCGGTCGGTGGCGGTCCGTGGAAAGGTACTGCGGGAAGGAAAACCGATCGATATCCCAACGGCGGAAATGGTGCCGGGCGACGTGGTTCTCCTCGCTGCCGGAGACCTGGTTCCCTGCGATGGCCGGGTTCTGGAAGCAAGGGACTTCTTTGTCAACCAGGCGCTTCTCACGGGTGAACCCTTCCCCGTGGAGAAGGCCCCATCGGAAATACCCGGGGAGACCGATATCCTCGCAGCAGGAAATTCCGTTCTCTCCGGAACATCGGTGATCAGCGGATCGGCAAAAGTCATGGTTTGCCGCACAGGACGGGATACGGAACTCGGCGGAATCTCCGACACCCTTCTTGCCGAGGCTCCTCCCACCGCCTTCGAGCAGGGAATCCGCCATTTCGGCCTCCTCATTATGCGGATGACCATCTTACTGGTTCTGTTTGTCCTTCTGGTCAATGCCTTCTTTCACCGCCCCTGGCTCGAATCGTTTCTCTTTGCCGTGGCTCTGGCCGTGGGACTGACCCCGGAACTTCTCCCCATGGTCGTTTCCGTGACGCTGTCGCGAGGCGCGCTGCGCATGGCGGCCAATAAAGTGATCGTCAAGCGGCTGGCGGCAATACAGAATCTCGGAAGCATGGATGTCTTCTGCACCGACAAAACCGGCACCCTGACGGAGGCCCGCATCCATCTTGAGCGTCACGTGGATCCCCTCGGCCGCGAGAGTGCACGTGTTCTGGAACTCGCCTACCTGAACAGCTTCTTTGAAACCGGATTGAAGAGCCCTCTGGATGACGCCATCCTGGAGCACAGGGAGATCGACGCGAGCGGCTGGCGCAAGATCGATGAAGTGCCGTTCGACTTCGAGCGGCGCCGTGTTTCCGTGCTCCTTGATAATGGCTCGACAAGGCTGATCGTCGTCAAGGGGGCTCCCGAAGACATCCTGAGCCTTTCCGTCAATTATGAAGCGGATGGAGAAGCCGATCCCCATCCCCTCGATGAAGTGTCTCGTGAACGGATCAACGGGCAATATGAAGAACTCAGCAAAGAGGGGTTCCGAGTGCTGGGAATCGCCTCACGGCAGGTGGGAATGGACCACATGCATGCCGCGGTAAGCGATGAAACGGAACTCCTGTTCGCGGGATATGCGGCATTTCTCGACCCGCCGAAGGAAAGTGCAAGAACGGCTCTGGCAGGACTTGCCGCCGACAGGGTTGCCGTCAAGGTTGTCACGGGCGACAATGAACCCGTGACCCGGCATGTCTGCGCACAACTCGGCCTTCACGTGACAGGGGCGCTTACCGGAACGGAAATCCAGCATCTCGACGATCAGGCACTCATGGCGCGAGTGGATGAAGTAAACATCTTCTGCCGGATGACTCCCGCTCAGAAAAACAGGGTGATCCTCGCCCTTAAACGGCGGGGCCATGTCGTAGGCTATCTTGGCGACGGCATCAATGACGCCCCGCCCCTTCATTCGGCCGATGTCGGCATATCCGTGGACAGTGCCGTGGACGTGGCTAAGTCAGCAGCAGACATGATTCTGATGAAGCAGGATCTGGGCATCCTCCATGCCGGAGTTCTGGAAGGACGGCGCACATTCGGCAATATCATGAAATATATCATGATGGGCACCAGTTCCAATTTCGGCAACATGTTCAGCATGGCCGGGGGATCACTTTTTCTGCCCTTTCTTCCCATGCTCCCGGTGCAGATCCTTCTCAACAACCTTCTTTACGACGTCTCCGAACTCCCGATTCCGCTGGATCGCGTGGATGACGATTACCTGAACCATCCAAAGAACTGGGATATGAACTTCATCCGCAACTTCATGCTGATTATCGGCCCCATCAGCTCGATCTTCGATTTTCTCACTTTCTATGTCATGCTGGCGGTCTTCCATGCGGGGGAGGCGCTTTTCCATACAGGCTGGTTTATGGAATCCATGGCGACGCAGTTGCTGGTCATCTTTGTGATCCGCACCCGCAAAAATCCATTTAAAAGCCGCCCCAACCCCTGGCTGATCGCCTGTTCGCTGACCGTGGCGGCGGCGGCCATCCTGCTGCCGTTCACCCCTGCGGGCGCGCGTCTCGGGTTTGTAACTCCGCCGGCGTTCTTCTTCCTTTTCCTGACGGCCATTCTTCTGGCCTACCTGATCGTGGTGGAAGGGATGAAGCAGTGGTTCTTCCGCCGTTATGCAGTGAAGTAAAGCAGCGGCATCCCCCTGATGCCGAAAAGGTTTCCTGAACAGACAGAGAGAGGGAAAAATGGACAGAATCAAAAGAGCAGGAAGTCCCATACATGCTTTCTTTCCGACCGGGATCGAAGGGTTCGATGCGCTGGCGGAGCTGGCGCTGGACATGCGCTGGTCCTGGAATCATGCCGCCGATGAAATCTGGAACCAACTCGATCCCGATCTCTGGGATCTCACCCACAATCCCTGGGTCGTTCTGCAAACCGTCTCACGGGAGCAGCTCCAGCGGACGCTGGACGATCCGGTCTTTCGCAGAAAGGTCGACGACCTGGTTGCCGCCAGGCGCCATGAGGCGGAGGCCCCAGCCTGGTTTCAGCAACAGTATCCCCTGGACGCCCTGACTTCCGTCGCGTATTTCAGCATGGAATTCATGTTGAGTGAAGCGCTTCCCATTTATTCCGGCGGGTTGGGAAATGTAGCCGGCGACCAGCTCAAAGCGGCCAGCGACCTGGGCGTGCCGGTTATCGGTGTGGGACTGCTCTATCAGCAGGGGTATTTCCGTCAGGTGATCGACATGCACGGCGAGCAGCAGGCCCTCTTCCCTTACAACGACCCCGGGCAACTGCCGGTCATGCCGGTGCGTGAGCCGAACGGCGAATGGCTGCGGCTGGAGATCATGTTTCCCGGTTATCCGCTCTGGCTGCGAGCCTGGCAGGTCCAGGTGGGAAGAGTGACCCTTTATCTGCTGGACACCAATGACGCGGCGAATTTTCCCGCCTATCGGGGTGTTGCCGGCGAGCTTTACGGCGGGGGGCCGGAGCAGCGCCTGAGACAGGAAATCGTCCTCGGGATGGGTGGCTGGCGACTGCTCGAAGCACTCGGTATCAAGCCCGATGTCTGCCAACTGAACGAAGGGCACGCAGCCTTTGCGGTCCTGGAAAGGGCGCGCATCTTCATGGAAGAGACAGGGCAACCTTTTGAAACGGCGCTGGCCGTTACAAGGGCGGGCAATCTCTTCACGACCCACACGCCGGTAGCCGACGGGTTCGATCATTTCAATCCCCGGATCATCGAACATTACCTGGGGGATTACGCACGGAACCATCTGGGAATCCCCCTGCGGGATCTTCTGGCCCTGGGCCGTCTCGATCCGGACGATCCCGCCGAAGATTTCAACATGGCATACTTGGCCATACGCGGAAGCGGCGCGATCAATGGAGTGAGTCGTCTGCACGGGAAAGTGAGCCGGCGCATCTTTCAGTCTCTCTTCCCACGCTGGCCGGAAGTCGAAGTGCCGGTGGGTCATGTGACCAACGGCGTTCACATGCCGAGCTGGGATTCTGCAGAGGCCGATGGCCTCTGGACCGAGTTCTGCGGCAAGGAGCGCTGGCTGGGGATAACGGAGCACCTGGAGGAAAAGATACGATCCGTGCCGGAGGATAAACTCTGGCAGCTCCGCGCCGATAACCGCAAATCTCTTGTCGATTTCGTTCGCAGGCGGCTTTCCAGGCAGCTGGCCGCCTCAGGCGCAACCGCCGGGGAAATCGGGAATGCGCGGCACATCTTTGATGCGAACGCCTTGACACTGGGGTTTGCGCGCCGTTTTACAACCTACAAGAGGCCGAATCTGCTGTTGCATGACCCGGAAAGGCTGCTGCGCATCCTCACCGTTGCGGAACGCCCGGTGCAGCTTATCGTTGCAGGCAAGGCCCATCCGGAGGACGAGGCGGGAAAGGCCATGATCCAGGAATGGATGCATTTCATCCGACGCCCGGAAGCCGGGGGACACGTCGTTTTTCTGAGCGATTACGACATGCTGCTGACGGAAAGCCTGGTCCAGGGAGTGGATGTCTGGATCAACAGCCCACGGCGTCCCTGGGAGGCATGCGGGACGAGCGGCATGAAGGTGCTTTCAAACGGAGGGCTGAACCTGTCGGAGCTGGACGGATGGTGGGCTGAAGCCTATACGCCCGAAGCGGGATGGGCGCTGGGCGACGGCCGCGAACACGACAGCGACCCGGCCTGGGATGCCGCCGAAGCCGAAGCGCTGTACACGATCCTGGAACAGGAAGTGATCCCTGAGTTTTACTGCCGGGATTCCAGGGGCATACCGACCGCCTGGATGGCGCGTATTCGCGAGAGCATGGCACGGTTGACGGCGTACTTTTCCAGCAACCGGACAGTGCGTCAGTACACGGAACAATACTATATCCCCGCTGCCGCTGCCTTCCGGGAACGCGCCGCCGACAGGGGCGCGCCGGCCGTTGAACTGGTGAACGGGCTGCGCGACGTGACAAGGAAATGGAAGAATCTTCGCTTCGGCGAAGTGGCGGTTACAACAGACGAGAGCGAGCATCTGTTTGAGGTTCAGGTTTATCTGAACGGCCTCAGCCCGGATGATGTGCGTGTCGAGCTGTATGCGGAACGAACCGACGACGGCGATCCCGTGCGTCTTGAAATGACATGCGGCCCGAAACTGGTAGGCGCGGAAAACGGCTACGTCTACTTCGCCCGGGCAAGCGCAGCACGGACGGCCGCCGACTATACGGCGCGCGTGATACCGCACCTCGCCGGGAGCATGATTCCTCTCGAAGCCGCCCACATCCTCTGGCAGCGATGAGAAGAACAGGCCGCTCCGTCCGGCATTATTTCGGCGAAAACGTAATTCAAGCCGGAAAGTTCTTACCGCATGCAGGGATGATCTAACGATTGAAGCGGTCGTCATATTCTGATAGAGTGGCCACCTGAAATTTCCAACCTGCTTTACAACGGTTTTTTCCGAAAGCCGGCGAACAAATTCTGAAATGCACAAAAGGGAGGTTTTCCTTGAAAAAATTACAGATTTTCACTTTTTTACTGCTTGCCGTCCTGATGGTCACTCTTCAGGCACGGGCGGAAATCGTCGACCGCATCGTCGCTTTCGTCAATGACGAGATCATCACCCTTCATGAACTGAATACCGCTTTCGAGCCCTACCGGAAAAAGATCGATGACAGCTACAAGGGAACGGACAAGGACCGGATCATGTCGGAAACTCGACTCACCCTGCTTAACCGGATGATCGACAACCTGCTGATCGAACAGGAAGCGAAGAAATCGGCCATTGCCGTCTCGGACGAAGAGGTCATGGCCTCCATCCGGGATAACCTGGCCCGGAGAAAGACGACAATGGACGCCTTCCAGCAGTCCCTGGCCCGCGAAGGAACCAATTTTGAGGACTATAAAAAAGAAATGCGGGATTCCATGGTCCGGACGCGTCTCCTGCGGAGGGAAGTGCGCTCCAAGGTTACGGTGAACGACGAGGAGATCGGAGAATACTATCGCCTCCACCGCGAAGAATACGAAGGGAAGGACGCGGTGAAATTAAAGCATATCCTGCTGCTCTTCCCCGGAAACATGGATGAAAATGCCAAAGCGAAGCTGCAGGCGGATGCGATGGAAATTCTGAAGCGTCTCAGGATGGGCGAATCCTTTGACTCGCTGGCAGCCCGTTTTTCCCAGGGACCGGCGGCATCTGACGGCGGAGATGTGGGCTTTGTGGAAAAGGGCGCCATGCTGCCCGAGGTGGAAAAAGCGGCCTTCAGTCTGGACAGGGATAAGATCAGCGACCTCATCGAATCCCCCGTGGGATTTCACATCATCAAGGTGATCGACCGTCGGGGCTCAGGCCTCAAGCCGATCGAAGAGGTGCGGGCGGAAATCAAGTCCCGCCTTGAAGACGGAAAGATAGAGAAGAAATTCGACTCCTGGATCAGCGAATTAAGGGCAAAATCGCTCGTGGAGATCAAATTGTAATTCTTTCCGGGATTCCTGTACGCCTGAAGGGCTTATCGTTCATGTCCGGTTTTATCCGTATCAAGGGTGCTTCACAGCATAACCTGAAAAACGTCAGTCTCGACATTCCCCGGAACCTGCTGGTTGTTATCACCGGGGTCAGCGGTTCCGGAAAATCCTCGCTGGCCTTCGACACGATCTATGCGGAAGGTCAGCGGCGGTATGTGGAGTCACTGTCCACCTATGCCCGGCAGTTTATCGGCCAGATGGACAAGCCGGACGTGGAATCCATCGAGGGGCTTTCGCCCGCCATCGCCATCGAACAGCGCTCCACCACGCACAATCCCCGTTCCACCGTGGGTACCGTGACGGAAATCTACGATTATCTGCGTCTGCTCTTCGCCCGGATCGGCATCCCCCATTGTCCCGTCTGCGGCCGGGAAATCCGTTCCCAGAAGATCGACACGATGGTGGAGACAATTCTCAACCTGCCGGATAAAACCCGACTGACCGTTCTCGCCCCGGTCGTCCGAGGGAAAAAAGGGGAATTTCAAAAGGAATTCAAGAAACTGCAGAGGGAAGGATATGTCCGAGTCCGGGTTGACGGTGAAATCCGCGAACTGGAGGAGGACATCCTCCTGGACAAGAACCGGCGACACGATATCGATGTGGTAGTCGACCGCCTCGTGATTCGGGAAGGCATACGGCAGCGCCTCCGCGATTCCCTGGAGACGGCCTCCGCCCTGGCCGACGGTCTGGTCCGGATTGACATCTCCGACGGCGGGGAAATACTCTTCAGTGAAAAATATGCCTGTCCCGTCTGCGGAGTCAGCCTCCCCGAACTGGCGCCCCGCCTCTTTTCCTTCAACACGCCCTACGGCGCCTGCCCGGAGTGCAGCGGCCTGGGAACCCGGATGTACTTTGACGAAGACCTGGTCGTTCCCGATCCGGACCTGTCCATCCGGGAAGGGGCCATCGCTCCCTGGGCAGGGCGCAATTCCATGCAGTATCACCAGATGCTGGACGCCCTGGCCGAGCGCTACGGCTTCGACATCAACACCCCTTTCCGGAAACTCCCCGAGAAGGTCCGTAACATTCTTCTTTACGGTTCCGGCAGGGAAGAAATCCGTTTTTATGCCGATCGCGGAGGGCGGCGCTTCTTTTACGACAAGCCCTTTGAAGGCGTGCTCACTCAACTTGACCGGCGGTACCATGAATCCCCATCCAGCACCGTACGCCTGGAACTTTACCGTTATATCAGTCTCCGGGAGTGTCCGACCTGCAGGGGCACACGCCTGAAAAAGGAAAGTCTGGCCGTCAGGATAAACGGGAAGAACATACATGAGGTGTGCCTGCTGTCCGTCCGGGAATGCATGCAGTTTTTTAAATCCCTGCCGCTGACGACTCAGGAGGCGCTCATCTCCGAGCGGATTCTCAAGGAGATCAGGGACCGGCTTACCTTTCTGCTCGACGTGGGCATGGATTACCTGGACCTGGCCCGTTCCGCCGGGACTCTCTCCGGAGGGGAAGGGCAGCGCATCCGGCTGGCGACCCAGATCGGCTCCGGCCTGGTGGGTGTTCTCTATGTCCTGGATGAGCCCACCATCGGACTGCATCAGCGGGACAACGAACGGCTGATCCGCACCCTGAAGCGCCTGCGCGACATGGGCAACACCGTGCTGGTGGTTGAACATGATGCGGACATGATGCTGGCTTCGGACCATATCATCGACATGGGTCCGGGCGCGGGCGTCCACGGCGGGGAAGTCACCTTCCAGGGCACGCCGGAAGACATCCTCCACAGCGAAACATCCCTGACCGGCCAGTATCTTTCCGGAAGGCTCTCTATCCCCCTGCCCGAGGCCAGGCGTCCCCTTCCCCGGCGGTTCATCCACCTGGAAGGCGCCCACGAGCACAACCTGAAGGACATCGACATCCGGATTCCCGTCGGCGTCTTCACCGCTGTGACGGGCGTCTCCGGCTCGGGAAAAAGCACGATGATCATTGAAACCCTCCACCGGGTTCTGAACCGCAGGCTGAACAACCGCAAGGGCGGTCTGGGCAAGATCCGGCGCATCGTGGATCTGGGCGGCATCGAGCGGGTCATTCTGATCAACCAGCAGCCCATCGGCAGGACGCCCCGTTCCAACCCGGTCACTTACACGGGCGCGTTCACCTATATCCGCGATCTTTTCACCGGCCTTCCCGAGGCGCGGATGCGGGGCTACAAACCCGGCCGGTTCAGTTTCAACGTCAAGGGCGGACGCTGCGAGGCCTGCGAAGGCAATGGTCTGATCAAGATCGAAATGCACTTCCTGCCGGATGTCTATGTCACCTGCGACGCCTGCGGCGGCAAACGGTTCAATCCCGATACCCTGGATATCCGCTACAAGGACAGAAACATCGCCGACATCCTGGACATGACGGTGAATCAGGCCCTGGCTTTCTTCGAAAACATCCCGTCTATCCGGGCTAAGCTGCAATCCCTGTATGACGTCGGTCTGGGGTACATCCGCCTGGGACAATCGGCCACCACCCTGTCCGGCGGCGAGGCCCAGCGGATCAAGCTTTCCCGGGAACTGGGCAAGCGGGTCAACAGCAACACCCTGTATATCCTCGACGAGCCGACCATCGGCCTGCATTTCGCCGACATTCAGAAACTGCTGGATGTCCTCATGCGCCTTGTCGATATGGGAAACACGGTGGTGGTTATCGAACACAATCTGGATGTCATCAAGAGCGCCGACTACATCATCGATCTCGGTCCGGAAGGCGGCCCCGGCGGAGGACGGATCATGGCCTCCGGAACGCCGGAGGAGGTCGCCGCCGTGGAGGACTGCCCCACGGGCCGGTTCCTTCAGGCCGTACTGAAACCAACCCCATAAAAAATCACGGGAAACGGCGGGGATTTCAGGACGCGGGATTTCTTCGCAGGCGATGCGCAAGATGTTTTCTTGCTTCCTCGCCGAAGAGCAGAAGCAGGGCAAAAGGGATCAGAGCGAGCCAGGTTGCCGGCGAAAGGGGATGGGTAGAAAAGATCCTGTTTCCGAACGGAGAATAGACGATAAACAGCTGAAGGCACAGCTCAAAGGCGATGCCGATAAAGATGAAGCCGTTCGAAAAGAACCCCAGACTCCGCACGGACTCCGCAGCCGATCGGCATGCGAAGACATTGCCGATCTGGGAAATGATGATCGCGGTCAGGCAGGCTGTCGTGGCCTGCAGATAAAGCACATCGTTCTGGGGAAGCGCAGTTCCCCAGCTCCATCCCCCGCCGTAGAGGACGTAAAAGAATCCGAACATGCATGCCGCCGCTTCGATCGGGCCGAGGAAGAGGTAGGCACGGAAAAGAACCGATAAATTAAGGAGCCTTTCCTTCCTGCTTCTGGGCGGCTGCTTCATGACCGCCGGTGTCGGCTTTTCCGCACCAAGGGCCAGAGCGGGAAGCATGTCCGTACCAAGGTCAACCGCCAGGATCTGCATGATCGTCAGCGGCAGGGGAATCCGCAGAAGGATGTAAGCCAGGTAGGGCACTGCCTCGGGGATGTTCGAGGCGAAGATATAGGTGATGAATTTTCGAATGTTCTCATAAACGGCCCGGCCTTCTTCAACGGCGTTCACAATGGTGGCGAAATTATCATCCAGCAGGATCATGTCGGAAGCCTCTTTCGCGACATCCGTTCCTGAGATGCCCATGGAAATGCCGATATCCGCCTTTTTCAATGCCGGAGCATCATTGACGCCGTCACCGGTCACGGCGACCCACTCCCCTTCCTCCTGCAGAATCGAGACCACCCTCATCTTGTGCTTCGGCGTCATGCGGGCAAAGATGATCTCCTTTGCGGAGAGTTTTTCCCGCAGTTCCCGGTCCTCCATCTTCACGAATTCCGGACCTTCGACCACGACCGGCTCTCCCCGGACAAGACCGATCTCCCGGGCAATCGCAACAGCCGTCCGGCTTCCATCCCCCGTGATCATGATGACCCTGATGCCGGCATCATGGCATTTTCGGATGGCCTCCGGCACTTCCGGCCTTGGCGGATCCTCGAGGCCGATGAGGCCGGCAAAGACAAGGTCCGCCTCCAGAGACGAGGAATCGGGGATGAGGGATGAACCCCCATGCTTCTTATACGCAAACGCCAGAACTCTGAGCCCCCTGTCCATGAGTTGATTATAGGCAGTCAATGCCTGTTTGCGAAAGCTCTCATCCACTTCCCGCTCGATGCCGTTGCGGAGCAATCGGCTGCAGAGGGGCAGGATGCTCTCCATGGCTCCTTTCGTATAGACATATTCACCATCGCCCGTTCTGTTCAGGGTCGTCATCCTCTTCCGGTCGGAATCGAAGGGAATTTCGAAGATGCGTTCCGCGCTCAGATCGCCCACGCGTTCCCTGCCCAGTCTGAGGAGCGCCGTCTCCGTCGGATCGCCTTTGTATTCATTGTCGGTGAACCGCGCATTGTTGCAGAAAAATGCCGTCTGCAGAAGCCGGTCATCGACCTGCGCCCGGAAATCTTCGGCAGCGAGGATCCGATCATCTTTCCACAGGGCCGATGCCGTCATGCTGTTTTGAGTGAGCGTCCCGGTCTTGTCGGTACAGACCACGGTGACACATCCCAGGGTCTCCGCGGAGGAGAGGTTCTTGATGAGGGCCTTCCTTTTTGCCATTCTCTGGCTGGCCATAGCCAGGGAAAGGGTGACCGTGGGCAGCAGACCCTCGGGGATGAGGGCGACGGTAATGCCGATGGCAAAAATGAAATTGCTCCAGAAGCTCCTGCCGATGACGAATCCCAGGACAAAGAAAAAGACGCCGACCAGGGCGGCGATGGTTGCCACAACGCGCGTCGCTTTAACGATCTCCTTCTGAAGCGGGCTGAGATCCTCCTGAACCGTGCTCGTCAGATGGGCGATCCGGCCGAATTCCGTACCCATTCCCGTGGCAAAGACCAGCGCCTTACCCGAGCCGCTTGTCACGCTGGTCCCGGCAAAGACAATATTGGGGCTCTCAAGAAGTTCGCCATCGGCAGGCAGAGCGTTCCGGAGACTGGCCTCGGACTCTCCCGTCAGCGAGGCATTATTGACCTTGAGCATGGAAACATCCAGCAGACGGGCATCGGCGGGAATTCTGTCGCCTTCGGAAAGCAGAATGATGTCACCGGGTACGACCTCGCGCGAAGGAATCTGGCTCTCTTTCCCTTCCCGGACAACCCGCACATAAAAGGGGAGGAGTTTTTTCAGGGCTTCCAGCGCTTTCTCCGCTCGGTATTCCTGGATGTACGTGAAAACGGCATTGATAAAAATAACGCCGACGATGGCAAAGCCCAGGGTTGCCATATCCTCCCCGGGATTCAGAGCGTCTGAGAGGAACGCGAGACCTGCGCCGACCCACAGGAGCAGGGCAAGGAAATGGGTAAACTGTCTCAGGAACCTGATCAAAAGGGAAGTTTTGCGCACTTCCCGGATTTCATTGAAGCCGCTTTCTGAAAGCCGTTTCGCGGCTTCTTCTTCCGAAAGGCCGTTTTCCGAGCTGACGAGCGCCCTGAGGGCATCCTCTTTCGAAAGGCTGTTAATCTTCATGGCGCGGCTTCAGGATGATGAGGTCGCAGGGCGTCTCTCTGAGAACCTCTTCGACAGGATTGCCCTGAATCAGGGATGCCCAGAGACTCCGTTCACTTGCTCCCATGATGATGAGGTCATGCCGTTTTGCAAAGGCCTCGATGGTGATATTTCTGGCGATCTTCCCCGGCAGGTGTCTCCCCTCGTGTTCGATATTCTGTTGCTGAAGGCACCTCATGAACTGCGAGATATCGTGGGACATGCGCTTTTCCCATTCAGGGGGGGTAAGGTGGATCTCACCGCTGAAAATCGTCTCAATGGGCCTGGGCGTGTGGAAGACATAAACTTTCGCTCCGAACGCCTTGGCCATGTGCGTCACGAAAGCGGCCCGTTCCCGGACATGGTCTATTCTTGCCTTGACCGGAACGAGTATCCTTCCGGGGCGCACCCTTCCGGAATGGGCGATGCGCACGAGGGCAACAGAGCACGGAAGTTGAAGCGAAAGGCTTCGGGCCACGGTGCCGGCGTAAAACCTTTTCTCGATATCCTCTCTCCTCGTTGAGGCAAAGACCATCCCGATCTTTTCACGCCGAACGATTTCTCCAATCTCACGGACCGGAATCCCTGTTGCTTCAATGCTTTCCGTATCGATGTCCAGCTCCAGAGCCTCATCAAAGAGCCGTTTGACCGCATCCTCGGCGGCATGACGGTTATGGGGGGACATACCTTCCTCCGCAATGAAGCAGATATAGAATTTAGCATGCAGCTCCTTCGCAAGGTTCATGGCATAGCGCGCCGTCACCTCGGAATTCAGATGCTCATTGACTGCGGCAAGGATTTTTTTATACATGGCATTGACAAAATATCTCTATAAGCCGGATCCGCTCCGTTGCATCTGAGATCTTCGAATCCGGCGGTAGAAAAATCCGGCAGTCCCGCAAAAATGATCTTCCGGACCATCTCCCCTGCTGTATCTGCATCCAACGGACGAGGCTATTTGTACTTCTGCAATCTTACTCGATAAACCGGTTTTATTTTACCCTGTGATACCGGGAATTACTAAGGGAAATTGGACAAATAAGAAAAAAGACTCATAAAAAAGGGGACGGATCGATCAACCGGCGATCTCATCTTTTCGGCGGTGATTCATGATCGTTAAGTTCCAGCCGGCATTCCGGCAACAGGGCTGTTTACACATCCAACGTCGTCAGTCAGTGCGTAGGGAAGAATTTCGGGGTGCCGCAAAACCATCTTGTCATCACTGGATAATTCCGGTATGGATAATCATCTCTGGAAAGATCAGGAGAGAAGACCATGGATTCTTCGCCTTCCATATTGACCTTCAACCCCTTCCGGAACATCAGCGTCCTGTTTCAGACTGAGGCATCCGCCCCATCCCCGAATCCGCAAACCTCACATCCCCGCCGCGACCTGGAAAACTCTGCACCCCGGGACTTTGAAACAGAACGACGCTATTTTCTTGATGCCATGAAGAAGGAAGGGGTAAAACCTTTCGTCTGGAACTGCTGCCGACCGGCAATCACGAAAAAACAGGCATGCTCCTCGGCATCGGATGAGATTTCCGAAGTGCTTCTGCATCTTCATCACCTGATTGAAGCGGGAGAAGGTTTTCACGTTGCCAAAACTCCGGAATACATCGAAGGAACGGGGCTCTGCGTCCCGGCTTCCTATGCCTGGCGGCTCCATCGAGGCGATTTCTCCATTCAGGCGCACATTGATCTGCACGGCATGAATGTGAAGGAAGCCAGATCAGCCTTTAACGCATTTCTCAAAGAAGCGGTGTCTGCAGGAAAGCGGGCCGTTCTCATCATTCACGGACGCGGCCTTTCCTCGCCCGCGGAACCCGTATTGAAAAATGGCGTTCAGACCTGGCTTACTTCCCGGGCCTGGCGGAAATGGGTCATCGCTTATTCCAGCGCCCAACCCTTTGATGGCGGCGCCGGGGCCACCTACGTCCTCCTCCGGAACAACCCTCTCGCCGGAAGAAACAGAAAAAAACCTCACCGTTAAATTGGATAGCAGCCGCCGACACGGAATCGCGCTTTCTTGCGGGTCTCCATCCATCTGACTGTGACGCATAATTCCGGATACAGGATGATATAAAACCGCGGGGCCAGTGCCACAGGCGTGCTGCAGCTTACACCAGAGAGCGGATATCAAATTCAATGCAAAGGGCGCCATCGATGTGAATTCGACATGAAAAACAGAGACACTGAACAAAACATCAGCATTCGCCCCGATATTTTCCTGACCCGATGGACGCCTCAAGGCAGTCTTTTCAGTTCGCGAAAGGCGGCCCTGGCTTCCGCCACAAAGGCTCGAACCCGCCCCTCGTCCTTGCGCCCGTCCGGTCCTTCAACGCCGGTGTGAGAATCCACCCCGGCGGGCCGCACCTCGAGGATTGCCTGTCGAACATTTTCCGGTCCCAGTCCTCCCGCAAGGATCAGGGGCTTCGGGGAACAATCCGCCAGCAGTCGGCTGATCTTCCAGTCATGCACTTTGCCCGTAGCCCCGCAGGCGCCCGTCTGCTGGTCCCAGGTGTCCGTGATGAAGGCATCGACCAGCCGCGCGTAACAGGAAGCAGTGGCGATCAGTTCCTTCTGATTGTTTCCTCTTACGATGAGACTTTTGATTACAGCCAGTTCCGGCGCATTTTGCCGCAACCGCGAAAGCTCCGTTATGGAGATGTTCCCATGAAGCTGCACAATCCGGACGCCCAGGATGCGACAGAGCCGGACAATCGAATCGGCCTTCTGCAGGTACGTAATCAGGACCGGCTCCACGGACGGCTTCAGGAGGGCAATGACCGCCGCCGCTTCGCGCTCGCTCAGATCCTCCCGGTGAACTGCAAGACGGAGGGGAAACCCCAGATGGGTCACTCCAGCGTCACCCATCATCAAGGCCTCTGCTGCATCCCTCACTCCCGCGATCTGAATCATGTTTTTGAAATCCTGCATAAAGGAAGTCCCCCCTGCTCATTTCTTTGTATTTTTTTAACGTTGCTCATCAGTCTTATTATTATTTTTTGATGCACAAAATCCTTTGAAAAGTTGAACAGCTCTACCACACAATAAATAATTATCTTTTAAGTCAAATAGATAGTCGTCATTAACATTATCGTTTATTTAGAAGGTGGAAGTTTAAGTCCGACATAAAATAACAGGCCTTTATTTCCAAAATGTTTCCATTTGACACATTTCCACAATGCCCTTATTATTCACAAATGTGAAAGGGTGTACCTGTTTACACATTACAAATTTTAGTTGCAGAAAGGAGAAAAATCATGTTCAGGAAAAGATTTTTAAAGATCCTCGTTCCTCTTGCCATGGTCGCGCTGCTCATCGGGTATGCCATGCCCGCTTTCAGTGCGGTCGACCTCAACCCAAAATTAGCGTCCGGTGAGTATGTTCAGAAAGTTGACACCTTCGAAGTCATCTTCGATGCAACGGAATCAATGAATGAAATTTATAAGGGCGGCAGCAAACTCAACCAGGAAAAAGCCCTTGTCACTCTTTTCAATGACACAATCCCCAACCTGAAACTGACCTCGGCAGCGCGTGCCTTTGGTGATTTTACAATGTTTGGGGGAGCTACATCAAAGTCTCTTTTCGCTCCCACAGCTTATAACAAATCACTCCTGCCGCAGGCCATTGCTCCTTTTACCCGGGGCAAAGGTTTCAGCCCTCTGGATGCCGGTCTTGACGGCGCCACGGCCGACCTGCAATCCCAGACCGGCCGGATGGCCGTGATCGCGTTCAGCGATGGCGCGGACATGCAGAAATTCCAGCCCGTAGCCGCAGCGCAGAGAATGAAAAAGGCCTATGGCGACAGAGTGTGCATCTATACGGTTGTCCTTGGTGATAAGGCGGCCATGTGGAATTTTGGGGATAAAGCGGAAGGCATGAACATCATGAAGCAGGTTGCCGATGCCGGTGAGTGCGGTATCGTGGTAACGGGAGACAGCATCTCCTCTCCGGAAGGCATGGCTGCTTTTGTGGAAAAAGTGTTCCTGGACAAGGACAGCGATCGTGACGGTGTCGGGGATTCTGTGGACAAATGCCCCGATACGCCCCAAGGATGTCCGGTTGACAAAGATGGTTGCCCGCTCGACAGTGATGGCGACGGTGTAATCGATTGTCTGGACAAGTGTCCCGATACCCCCAAAGGCGTCGCGGTTGACAAAGATGGCTGCCCGCCGGTAGAGGAAAAGCGCCCTGAACCTGCGGCAGCGGTAGAACCCAAGGCAGAAGCGCCGGTCATGATGACCCTCCATATTCTGTTTGCATCCGATAAATACAACATTGAACCCAAATATGATTCGGAAATTCAGAAAGTTGCCGATTACATGAAGGCGAATCCGGACGTGACGGCGGTTGTTGCAGGTCATACGGACAGCACCCATTCCAATGCATACAACAAGAAACTTTCCCAGAACCGGGCGAACGCAGTCAAAACCGCTCTAGTTGAAAAATATGGCATCGATGCTTCCCGCATCGAAGCTGTCGGCTACGGTGAAGACAAACCGATCGCCACCAACAAAACGAAAGCGGGACGGCAGAAGAACCGGAGAGTCGTTGTTATGTTCAACTAAACCAGATAACCGTTAAATTTCAATCTTGAACGCCTGAAGTTCAGAAGGCCCCTCGATGAAGACACAGAGATCGAGGGGCCTTTCTTATTTCAGCAACGATCCTTCAATATTGACAATGACGACGCGGATTCTTGTAACGGTTCCACATGTCTCATGACCAGGTGCGCCTCAACGCCCTCTGAGCTGACGTTCCGCTGACCAGCCGGATCTTGGGAGTCGGCTTTATACCTCCGTATCGACCTTCAGCAAAACATCAGACTGACCTTCCGGAAGCTCCTGCACATCTTTCAGCTTCTTTCCGATGACCCGGGTCCGGGTCTGTGCCTTGTCCAGGGCATCCGATGCCTCATGGAGCTTCTTCTGAACCTTGTTCAGGATTTCACCGTACCTGGTCCATTCCGTCTTCACGGCAGCCAGGAGATTCCAGACTTCGCTGGACCGTTTCTGAATTGCCAGGGTTCTAAATCCCATCTGCAGACTGTTCAGAATCGACCAGAGAGTCGTGGGGCCGGCGATGACCACCCTCCATTCCCGCTGGAGAGTTTCAGTGAGACCGGTGCGGCGGGCCACCTCGGCAAAAAGTCCCTCCGTCGGCAGGAACAGGATGGCGAAATCCGTCGTCTGCGGGGGGTTGAGATACTTCTCGCAGATATCCCTGGCGCACTGGCGAATCCGGTTATCCAGATGTCTGGCGGCGATCTCCATGCTCTCCGTCTCCACTTTTTCCCGGGCATCCAGGAGGCGCAGATAATCCTCCATGGGGAACTTGGCATCGATGGGAAGCCAGACCGCCTCATCCTGCTCCTCGCCTCTCCCGGGAAGCTTGACGGCAAATTCGACGCGTTCTCCCCCTTCCTTCGTGGCCAGATTCGTCGCGTACTGATCGGGATGGAGGACCTGTTCCAGCATCGCCCCCAGCTGCACCTCTCCCCAGACGCCGCGGGTTTTGACATTACTCAGCACTTTTTTTAGATCACCGACGCCGGCAGCGAGGGTCTGCATCTCGCCCAATCCGCGATAGACCTGTTCGAGACGCTCACTGACCTGCCGGAAAGACTCGCCCAGACGCTGCTCCAGCGTCCCCTGCAGTTTTTCCTCCACGGTCGACCGCATCCTGTCGAGCTGAGCGGCGTTATCGATCTGAAGTGTCTGGAGCTTTTCCTCCACCGTGATTCTCATCGCGTCAAGTTTCCCCTCGTTTGTCCGGGTCAGGTCCATTAGCTGCTGATTAAGCGTATCCCCAACGCTCCTCAGGGCGCCGGCCAGCTCCTCTCTGGACTGCCGCTGGGCATGGGCCGATTCTTCCCGATTTCGGGAAATCTCTTCCCTGACGGCCCTCTCCGTCCGTTCATAATTCCGTTCGATGATTTGAAGCGCCTCGTCAACAGCCCCCGCATTGACGGAAACTTTGCGGAAAATCAGAACCAATTGAAGAATCACCCCGATCGCCGCCAGAACAAGTACAATAATAAGGGCATTGTTTATCATGAGCTCAATTCCTGATGTCTTTCAGTATGTTATTGCCATGGGCAGCCTATTCCCCTGACATCCCTGAGCTGCCGCGAAGAAATCCTGGTCAGGGCGCACCGCAGGCGGCCTAACAGAAATTCTGGGTGATCAGCACCTTATCATCCGGTGAAACGGCGATTCCAATACCCTCCGTTTTCCAGAACGGCTGAAGGATATTCTTCCGATGTCCCGGGCTTTTCATCCATCCGGAAACAGTGGACCGGGCAATCTGTTCCAGGCTGTTCCAGTCATAAACAGTCCGGGTTGCACCCAAATTTCTGATGTAGGTGACGGAATCATAAAGATTGTTCTGAAAAAGATTTTCTCCTCCAAGGGTATAACGGCCTTTGCCCATCGGGATTCGACAGGCGAAGCCCCGCCGCGTGTACCGGTGCTCAAAATTCCGTCCTTCAAGATCGTAATGGCTGAAATAGTTTTTCGAAGCCATGTCTCGACTGTGAAGCCGGGCGATCCGGTTGAGTTCGGAGCTCCAGTCCAGAGAATTCAAACCCCGTTTTTTCCGCTCCTCGTTGACGAGCTCATGGATCCTTTTTTCCAGGGCTTCAAGGCGTATGGCCGGTTTTGCCGCATCCGGTTTTTTCGCGAAGGCCTCCGCGGCGTTTCCTGATCTTCCGCTCATCAGGCTGAAGGACAGGATCGCAGAAAGACAGATGACGAGATAAACTGTCAAAAAGGCGGGAAGTTTTATTATTCTGAAGAGATCGGTCAGAGTTTGATTCATTAGCGTTGTCTTTCTGCAGCAGAGATTTGCCTCATTTCCGCGTCGATGTGACAAGCAGAACCTCAACAGGATCACCAACATTCATCGACAGCAGGACACGGGCGTTTCCGCTGTTTGCCGCGATTTCCAAAAACCCGTGGCTGCCCGCCAGAGCCAGCAGCACTCCGGAGGGAACATCTTCATAAGTCTTTTTCCCGGGGATTTCAAGATCGGCTGTCTTGATTTTCCACATCTTTCCTGCGACGAGGCTTCCGGGAATATTCGTAACCAGGTTGCCGAAAGCGTCGGCATACTGAATATTCCCGGAAAATCCGCCTTCAGTTTCCGCCCAGGCGGGAAGTTCCAGACGAACCAGCGTGTCGGGATCAATGGGCGTACCCAGCCTGGAGAGGGCTGCCCCTGAAGCCAGATGCGCGGCCGCGGGGGCGAAGATATCCCGCCCATGAAAGGTGAATTCGGGACGCACTGACAGCCAGAATTCGGATCGATCCAAAGCCACGGCGCTTTTCACGACCTTCTGCTGAAGAAGCCCGGTGAAAATCCCATTGTCAGGCCCGACCAGAACAGCCTCGGCCAGCGCGATGGCCACGGCCCTTCTCTCCGTACCCACTCCCGGATCGACAACAGCCACATGGATGGTTTCCTGCGGAAAGAAGGGGTAAGCCGTAAGCAGACAGAAACCGGCCGCCCGGATATCCTGTGGCGGGATGCCATGGGTCAGATCGATAATCCTCACGTTGGGAGCAATGCCGGCAATAACGCCCTTCATGACGCCCACATAGGCATCCCGAAGGCCGAAGTCCGTCAGAAGGGTGATGATCCGGCCGGGCGACTTCTTACTCATGCGCCTTGAATTTCCTTCCTTGTTCCGTTTTTTTTCGCAGTTCACAGAAAGCAGATCCTGCATCAGAAGGAAGCGAATCGGAACAATCCCGATGAAATAGAAAAAGTAATGGAAATTTAGATAAAAAAAGTGTTATTTTCAATAACTATCTGCTAGGCCGGAGAGGTTGATTTATCCATTCAAAAGTCCTGTTTACTCAGGACGTTTTTTATTGGGCGGGTTTGCACTTTTATTATAACCCTTCGAATGAATCGTCGACCCTCCTGCAGGGAAAATGCATAAACACCAAATGTGGAGGTTTGAATGAACACATTTTTTAACAAACGGGTCCTGGGCGCGGTTTGTCTTTTCACCTTCCTGTTCCTATTGTGTTTTTCCGGCGACAGTCAGGTTTCCGCCCTGGATCGCGGCACTTACAAACAGCTCAAAGTATTCAGTGAAGTGCTCGATATTGTGGATAAAAATTATGTGGAAGCTGTCGATTCCAAGAAACTGATCCAGGGAGCGATCAACGGGATGATGAAGGTTCTGGATCCCCACAGCGCCTTCATGACAGAAGAAATGTACAGGGAGCTTGAGGTGGAAACAAAAGGATCCTTCGGCGGAATCGGCATTGAAATCACGGTACTGAAGGATGTGCTGACCGTCGTGTCCCCCATTGAAGACACCCCGGCTTTTCTGGCCGGCGTCAAGGCGGGAGATCAGATCATCAAGATCGACGGCCAACCGACCAAAGATATTACTATTATGGAGGCGGTCACCAAACTTCGCGGTCCCAAGGACAGCAAGGTCACCATCACCATCATGAGGGAAAGCCTTCCGAAACCCAAGGACATCGTCATCACACGGGCCATTATTCAGATCAAAAGCATCAAGTCCAGAATGCTGGAGGACTCGATTGGCTATGTCCGCATTTCCTCCTTCCAGGAGAGAACAGCCGACGACCTGAAAAGGGCGCTTCAGGAACTGCGGGGAAAGCAAACATCTCCCCTGCGGGGACTTGTCCTGGATATGCGGAATAATCCCGGTGGTTTGCTGACCCAGTCGATCGAGGTTTCCGATGCCTTTTTAAGGGCAGGAACGATTGTCTCCACGAAAGGACGGATCAAGAGCGTGGAAAGCCGGGCCGTCGCGAAAGACGACGGCAACGAGGTGAATTGTCCTATCGTTGTGCTCGTCAATGAGGGAACGGCCAGTGCCGCGGAGATCGTTTCCGGTGCGCTTCAGGACAATGGGCGGGCTTTGATTCTAGGCACCCAGACGTTCGGCAAGGGCTCCGTGCAGACCGTCATTCCCCTTGAAGAAGGCGCCGCATTGAAATTGACGACGGCCAAGTATTATACCCCTGGAGGGCGCTCCATCCAGGCCGAGGGCATAACCCCTGACATCACCGTAAAGTATATCAAACCCGCGGAAGAGAATGGCGAGGAAAACAATGCAGTCAGGGAACGGGACCTTAAAGGCCATATCAAGGGTGTCGACAATGAAACAAAGAAACCGCTGGAACTGCAGAAACGGGTTTTTGATGACGTGTCCCAGGACAATCAGTTAAAGGCGGCCGTAGATATATTGAAAAGCTGGGACGTTTTTCAGGGTTCCAGAAAGATATAGAATAAGGTAAGCGGATTGCATCATAAAAAAAAGAATCCATCTCGACGGAATAACAGAGAAGGGACAGGTTTTATAAAAAATTTGAAACGTTCGCTCATTCTGTTGATCCTCATCGTTGCGGGGGCGATTTTTTACGAGGTCTATTTCGATCGCCCGCAGGAAGAAACAAGGCCGCCCGAGATCACCCGATCCATCCCGGAGCATCGCGGTGAAAAGCATCGGATTGAACCCGGGGAAATTCCGTTGCCGGTTCCGGAAAGACCGGTTACGGAAGCACCCGGAACGGAAAAACCTGTACCACCACCAACTGAAAAAGCAACCCCGACCACGAAGGCGCCGAAGGAACGCGTCTCCGGGTTGCGGATTGCAATTCTCATCGACGATATAGGAGCAGATCTATCCCCGGTGAAAAATCTTCTGAAGATTGAAGCTCCGATCAGTTTCGCTGTTCTGCCTCACATGCCCCGCGGGGCTGCGGCAGCCGACATGATCCATAAAGCGGGCAGGGACGTCCTTCTCCATCTGCCGATGGAACCACGGTCTTATCCAAAGGAAAAGCCCGGCCCCGGGGCTCTTCTGACGACGATGGATGACTCGGAGCTTCGAAAGGTCCTCACCGGAAATCTTGACGCCGTTCCTCACATTTCCGGAGTCAACAATCATATGGGCTCCCTGTTCACGGAAGATGAAGAGAAACTGGCCATTGTCATGGCAGAACTCGAAAAAAGAGGGCTTTTTTTCATCGACAGCCGGACGACACCGTACTCAAAGGCCGCAAAGGTTTCTCAGGACATCGGGATTCCCTTTGCCTCCAGACGGATTTTCATCGACAATGGGCAGGATTATACAAAAACATGTCAAATCCTGCTGGATGTCCTCAATAAAACGAAAGACGGGAATTCCACCCTGCTCCTCATTGGCCATCCTTACCCCAATACCGTTTCGGCCCTGGCGAAGATTGTTCCGGAATTGAAATCCCGGGGGGTTGAAGTGGTTTCGGTGTCCAGCATGGTACGGTAAAAAGGCCGCTCGGCCGACAACCCTCAGACGTCTTGAATATCCCCTAAAGTCAAGACACTTTAACCGAAGGACTTATGTACAGGATTATAGTCAGGATTCTTCTTGTCTTCGTCTTCCTCGCCGCGGTGAGTTGCACGCAGGTTCGGCTGAAATCCGGGAAAGAGATCTCAGGCAGAGATCCGTCATCCTACACCGCCGGCTATCACTATACCCTGGGGGTTCTCTCCGCCCTGGATGGACGACTGGATGACGCTATTCAAGAACTGGAAACCGCGCTCCGGCATGATCCCCTTTCCTCTCACCTCATGAAGGAACTGGCTTCGCTCTATGTTGAAAAGGGTGACTTCAGAAGAGCCGTCGATCTCTGCAAAGAATCCCTTGTCCACGATCCCGATGACGCGGATGTCCATCTCATCCTCGGGAATCTCTACATCAACATGAAGGACTATAAAAATGCCATACGATCCTACCGGAAGGTCATTGAAATCGATCCGAAGAATACCTCGGCCTATCTTTACCTGGGAACGCTCTATGCCGAAACGGAGCGTTATGATAAAGCCGTCGACATGTATTCCCTACTGCTGAAAAATGATCACGATAACGTCATGGGAACGTACTACATGGCGAAGGTTCTGGTTGAACTGAGGCGCGAAAGCGAGGCGGAACAATATTTCAAAAAAACCCTTCTTCTAAAGCCATCACTGGAATCGGCACTGATCGATCTTGCACTGCTCTATGAAAGGCAGAAAAAACTCGAACAGGCTGTCAGCATCTATAAGGACTTTATTCAACGTTATCCCGAACAGGTCGGCATCCGGCTAAGACTAGGGGAATTCTATCTGCGCCAGGGGAATTATCAGGCAGCGGAAGCTGTCTTTCGTGACAGCCTGACGATTGACGATTCCAATAAGGACGTCCATTTTACCCTCGGATTGCTCTATTATGAACAGCAGAGATATGACCGGGCCATTGAGGCCTTTCAGAAGGCATTGAAACTGGCGCCGTCCGATCAGAAGATCTATTATTTTCTGGCTTCCGTCTATGACGAACAACAGGAAAATGACAAGGCGATGGATACCTATGGGAAGGTTGCTCCGGATTCGGAATGGTATGGCAACGCGCGCATCCGGATGGGGATGCTCCTCAGAGAGGAGGGGCGGATCGATGCCGCCATCAGCCTGATCCGGGAAACCCTTTCCACAGAGGCGAAAGCTCCAAACCTTTACGCCTACCTGGGCTCCCTTTATCAGGAAAAGGCGCAGTATCCGGAAGCCGAAAATCTTCTTAAAGAAGGCTTGAAGGACTTCCCCCGAAGCGAGGAACTCCATTACGGGCTTGGGGAAGTTTACAGTAAAATGGATCGATTCGAGGACAGTATAAAAGAGATGAAGCGCGTCCTGGAAATCGATCCGGAACATGCAGAGGCCCTCAATTTCATCGGTTACAGTTATGCTGAACGGGGGATTCATCTTGCGGAGGCCGAAAAGCTGATCCGACAGGCACTGATCCTGAAACCTGACAACGGATACATCCTGGACAGCATGGGCTGGGTGTATTTCAAGCAGAACAGGATCGAACAGGCGATCCGTTATCTCAAGGAAGCCGATAAACGGATTCCCGATGATCCTACCATCGCTGAACATCTTGGTGACGCCCTCCGGAAGGCCGGACGGTTCCAGGAGGCTCTGGATGCATACAGACGGGCGCAGAAATATGCTCCGGAAAACAGTCAGCTCCGGCAAAAGATCGAGCAACTGCGCCGTTGAACGGCCGTGGGGTAAATTTTCTCTTAATATGTACATAATGACTGTTTCAAACAAACCCAATGATGAACTCAGGGCAGGCAGGGACAACGGATCCGGAAGCCGGCTGTGTCGGTTCCTTGTCCTTTCCGGTTTCCTGGCACTGCTGATGTTTTCAGGATGCACCCTGACGCCGGCCGTAAAGCCTGTGTCTCAGGATATTCCCCTTTTTCCCCCACAGGCCCGATGGCAGCAGCTCATGGAAGAAGAAAGAAATCCTCAAGCCTTGAAGGCTCTGGCCAGGATCGATCTGACCACATCTTCCGGCCGCTACCCGTTGAAGATCGCCTTTCTGCTGCAGTATCCGGAACGTCTCCGCATGGAGTCCCTTCCCCTCTTCGGTCCGCCGGATTTCTATCTCACCATTGAGAATGGAGAATTGAAAGTCTTTCTGCCGCAGGAAGGCAAATATTATATCGGAACGCCATCCCCGGTGCAGCTTGCCTCTTTTCTCCCTTTTATTTCCCCTCATCTTCAGTTGTCCGACATGCTTGCCCTGCTGCGGGGAGCCATTCCGCTGATCCGGGATAAGGATATCATCCTGAAAGGGTTTCAGGAAAAGGAAGAATACCGCCTGGAAGTTTACAGAGGAGAGGAGAAAGCCCAGGTTTTCTGGCTGAAGCCGATATCCAATCAACTTGTCCGGGCTGCCCGGTGGGGAAATAACGGAGAACTTTTATATTCGGTACGATTCGAGGCTTATGGCAGCCTAAAGAAGGCGGCCGGTTTTCCGGCAAGAATATCGGTTACGACGGGTCCTCCTAATCCCACAACGCTGAAGCTGAGTTACACGGATATCGAGATTCTTCAGGAAATTCAGCCGGAATTGTTTTCTCTTGAAATCCCTCCCGGCATTGAACCATTGAGGCTGAACAGGCAATAAAAATAATGATCCGGTAATAAAAAAGACGCAACGGATCAAGGTCTGCTGCGTCTTTTTTATTGGACTTTTTATCCCGGCTTCGGCTGTGGCCGCACAGGCAGCGCCGGCATTTGAATTATTTGATTTCCAGGAGTTTAGCCCGCGCCGTTCTCGCCTGGCTTGTGTTGGGATAATCCTTGATGACCTGCTGAAAGATCAGCCTGGCGCTGGCCTTATCCTCCAGCATCAGAAAGCATAAACCCTGTTTGAAAAGGGCATTTGCCGCCCGATTTCCATCAGGATAGTTCTTGATTACTTTTTCGTATTCCAGAATGGCCTTTTCATATTTTTTTTCAAAGTAGTAGGTTTCACCAATCCAGAACTGGGCGTTATCGGAATAGCTCGTTTTGGGATTGGCCTTCAGATAATTCTCGAATTCAGTTCTTGCCTTCTCATATTTGCCTTCCTTGAAGAAAGAATAAGCGGCTGCATACTGATCTTCCCTGCTGGTCGTCTTTGCCTTCACGTTGTCTTTAGCCTTGGTTCCGTTGCTGGCAGCCGCATGGCCATTTTTGTCGCCGATTGCAAGAAAGGTTTCCAGAAAGTTCACCTTCTGGGAAAGTTGATCCAGTTTTTCTCTGATTTCCTTGTTCTCGTCATCCTTCTTGCCGGCCTTTCCGTTCAGAGACCCGACTTCCTTTCGCAAAGACTCCGCCTGGCCCCGCACCTGCTGGACCTGTTCCCGAAGTTCAGAGAGATCGGCGCCCATATTCGCCTGACTTTTCCGCAGACCTTCCACGGCGGCGTCAACGTCTTTCTTCAAGACGGCAATGTTCGAATCGGCGGCCGTCACTTTTTCACTGACAATCTCAATTTTCTGATTCAGATCAGTCTGCGTTCTGTTCAAATCTTTCGTGGTGGCGCAGCCTGAAAAAATGACCAGACCGACCGCCACGGCAAGCAATCCAAAGCTTTTCAAAGGACCTCCCTCCGCACCTTATTATTTCGGAGTGACTACGAAATGAGCCCTTCTGTTTTTGGCCCGGGCTTCTTCAGTTTCCGCAGGATCGAGAGGCATTTCCTCCCCGTAGCTGATGGTTTTAATCCGTGATCTGTCGATGCCCAATGCAACAAGGAATCTCATTGCCTCCGCGGCACGCCGTTCACCGAGGGCCAGATTGTATTCCGTCGTACCCAGGTCATCACAGTGACCTTCAATCACCAGGGAATAACCGGGATGACCGGCAAGCCAGGCCGCGTGTTTCTGCAGAATTTCTCTGGACTCCGGGGTCAGGCTGGATTGATCGAATTCGAAATTGATGTCCACGAGCACCTCGCCCGCCCTGGCAGCAGCCTCTGCGGCAGCTTTCTCGGCCGCGGCCTTTTCTCCTGCCAGACGTTCCCTTTCCTGCTGTTCTTTCAAGGCCTGCTCTTTTAAAGCCTTCTCCCTGGCCGCCAGTTCTTCCGGAGTGAGACCCGGCTCAGTTGCCGGCTTCACCTCGGCGCCTGCCGCTTTTTCAACGGCAGCTTCCCCCTCCTGAAGAACCTGCTTTTTGGCACAGCCTGTCGTAAATACAAAGGCCAGACATAGAACGCAGGCGAACATCACCAGTTCTCTCAATCTCATCCTCATCCTCTTTTTCTCCTTTCTTCATGCTTCACAACAACCATCCTTAAAAATACCGCGTCTTTCCCGCACTCCGGACGAAATGCACACAACAGTGGAAATTTAAATCACAGTCCGTCAAAGAAGGTCAACCCTAAATTCCAAATATTTTTTATTTTTAGACAAATCAATGTTTTACATACCAACCCTGCCCTGTTGCCGTGAAAACCTCGGCAGCATTCCTATCTTAAAGCCTGTTTCAGCCTGGGCGACCAGGCGGGCCCCAGGCAACGATCGGTACTTTCATAAAGAGTCCGCACTTCCAGCGTATTGGCATTGAGAATATTGATCCGACTGCGGCCGCCGCTGCGGAGGCTGAATGTCAGGAATCGACCGTCGGGAGACCAGGAAGGAAATTCATGATCGCCCGCTCCGGAGGTCAATTGCCGGACATTGCCGCCATCCTCGTCAATCGAGAAAATCTGATAACCGCTCCCGACCTTCCCCTCATAGGCAATCTTCCCCCCCCGGGGCGACCAGGCAGGAGTTGTGTTGTAATTTCCCGAATAGGTCAGTCGACGGACATCCCCGCCATCCGCGTTCATGACATAAATCTGCGGCGAACCGGAAATGTTGGAGACAAAGGCGATCCTGCGCCCATCGGGAGACCAGACGGGAGAGACGTCAATCGCTGAATTGCGGGTCAGTCGACGCACCTGACCGCTGCGCACATCCATGACGTAGATTTCTTCATTTCCGTCCTTGCTCAGGGTCAGAAGCAGACTCCGTCCATCGGGAGACCAGGCTCCGGGAAGATTGAGTCCCTGGAAACTGACTATTTTCTTCAAACCGCTGCCGGAGGGTGATACGACAAAGATATCCGGTTTCCCGTCGCGATAGGAAGAAAAAGCAAGATAACGTCCATCAGGAGACCAGCGCGGTGAAAGGATCAGGGAAGGACTGCCGGCTACCCGGGCAAGGTCCCGGCCATCTATCTGCGAACCGAACCCTACAGTGTGGAGGCTTGAAGAACGACCCTGACGGACAACAAAGGCGATCCGCGTATCAAAGAAACCTTCCCCACCGGTCAGAAGCGAAAGGACTTCCTGAACAAAGCGGATCACCATGTCCCTGCGGTCTTCAAATCCTCCGGTATACTGCTTTCCCATCAGCTGACGCCCCTGCACAATGTCGACAAGGCGGAATTCCGCGACCAGCTGTGTCCCCCGGGAAGAGAAGCCGCCTTGAATCAGATATTCCGCACCAAGACTTCGCCATTCCCCGTAGGCCGCCTGCGCTTGGACTGCTCCGGTCTGACTTTGATCACGCGGTCCGCCCGTCCTGTTCAGAATATTGAAATACCCGGTCAGATCAAGGGTTTTGCGCACAGCGCCGGGAAACCAGGACGAGAGATCCGCATGGCCCTGATTGCCGTTCAGAGGCGCAAAATCGGCAACGGCAATCGGGATTTTCTGAAACGCCGGGGAATCGATGTCGATATAAACCTTCCCCCAGACGGATCGAACGACAAAGGGCATAGCGCACAAAGCGACCGCGCAGAAAAGGAGCAGCACCCCCATCCCGCGTCTTACACCGCACATTCCATCCGGCCGCTTCCTCTGCTCCCCCGCCTTTTCTTTCTCTGGAATCATGCTTTTCCCCGTTTCCTGCGACTGATCCAAAGTCGCTTTTCGTCGCCGGCTTCGGTGCCGGTCTTCTGTCGTGTGATCCATGCGGCAGCATCGCTTTCTTTCTGCCGCCCTTTATCCCTCTTGCAGTATTGTGTCTGGTGTTGGCTACCTCAGTTCGGATGAATGAAAACGGATGCCCATTTCGATGCCTTCCTCTCCTGTTCCTTCCGGCAATGGAGGAAAGGGACTCGCCTTGCGGACGGCGCGCATTGCGGATTCGTCGAAATATGAATTCCCGGAACGCTGTTCGAAGCTGATCCCCTCAACCGCTCCGCTGCGGAGAATCCGGACATGAATCACCGCCTCGATATTCTGCCGCGGGAGCAGATCGGGCGGCATGGACCAGTGCCTTTTGATCCTCATCCAGATGGAGCCGTAATAGGCCTTCATCCGGGCTCCGAGTTCAGCATCACCAACCGCACCGGCAGGACTCCCGCCAATCGGAGAATCGGAAGTTATTCCCCCGCCGGGATAGGCCGGGGCAGAGGCCTGCTTCTGCCCTGCTGATTCCACCCGCCGGCGAATCTCTTCTATGGCTTTTCCTAAGGCGCCATCCTGTCTTTTCATCGGTTCCACCTTCCGGACCGGCACCGGTGAAAGGGAAGCCGGTTCGCTGCGGGAAACTTTTCCCTCCGGCTTCGCCGGCGCCGCCGGCAGAGTCGCAGGCTCAGGTTCAGGAATGTCTGCCAGTTCCTTCGCAAGTTCCCTTGAAGAATTACCGCCATCCATGCGCAGATCCGCGGAGCTGACCAGACTGACGGCATAATCGGGACCAAAGGTCAACTTTGGTGATGAGGCTTTCGGAACGCAAACGAAGAACAGCGACAGGGCAAAGGCATGGAGAAGGAGAGAGAGAACAAGCATGCGCCGCAGGCCTCCCCGATCCTCCCGGGATAACCCGAACGCGCGGTCAACGGTCATTTTACTTCCTCTGGCGGTTCGGTAATCATGCCCAGTTTATCGATGCCTGCTTTCCGGACTTCCGCCATGACCTCAACAACGAATCCATAAGGGATGGCTCTGTCCGCCCGCATATAAAGTTCCCGGTCGAGGCGGTTGGCAAAGACACCCTCCAGCCGGGGACCCAGCTCAGTCAGGGGAATTTTTGTCTTGTTCACAAAAATTTCCTTTGCGCCGTCAATGGTGAGAACGACTTTTTCTTCATTGACGTCAACGCTCCGGGATTTCACTTTGGGAAGGTTCACATCGATGCCCATCTGGAGCATCGGCGCTGTAACCATGAAGATGATAAGCAGAACAAGGACGACGTCCACCAGGGGAGTGACGTTGATTTCCGCCATGGGCCGCCCGTCGGTAAAAGATCTTTTTCGCGAGTAACGCATATTGAATACTGAAACCTCCAAACTTTCAGTTTTCAGCCTTTAATATAATAGCGTTCGACAATGTTGATCAATTCTGACGCGAAGTGATCCATTTCCAGAGTCATGAGTTTGACGCGATTCAGATAGTAATTATAGAAAATAACCGCCGGAATTGCCGCGGCAAGCCCCGCCGCCGTCGCGATCAGAGCTTCGGAAATGCCCGGCGCGACAACCGCCAGGGTGGCCGACCCCTGAAAACCGATACCGCGGAAAGTATCCATGATCCCCCATACCGTCCCGAACAGGCCGATGAAAGGACTTGCGCTGCCGGTGGTGGCGAGGAACCCCAGTGCCGTTTCCAGTTTGGTGGCTTCCGCACTGCATGCCCGATTCAGCGCCCGCTCCACATTATCGAGGCCCTTGATTTCCGGGCTCGGGACGGCATCATCACGATCCCGGAAAGACGCCCCCTGGGTTGCCTTTGCAAAATTAACAAGCTCCGCATAACCGGAACGGAACACCCCGGCAAGAGTCGAAGAGGAATATTTTTTGGCCTCCGGAAGGACATCCGCCAGATTGCTGCATTTCATATAGGCATCGAGAAAAAGACTGTTTTCCGCGTTGACCTTTCGGATACTTCGATACTTGGTCACAATGATGGCCCAGGAAACGACGGAAAACAGCAGCAGGACAAGCAGCACAAACTGAACGAGAAGACCCGCGTCCATGACCATGCTTAGCACACTGCCGTGCAATTGCCCTCCCAGATCAACGGTGTTGACCGATGCAAGTTCTTTCACTTTTTACTCCCTGTAAACAAATATTGGCATGGAGGCTATTGTCTAATGAAAAAAGGAGGCCTTGTCAATATGCCATTTTCCAGCGGCATCCTTACCGACCCTTTATCCTGCCCCGATTTCATAATCGTTCCGGAGGAAAGGCCACCACATCATCGATGAACGCACGATCCGTCATCAGCATCACCAGCCGATCGATCCCCAGGGCAATGCCCGTCGAAGGGGGCATTGCGGATAGTGCGCGCAGAAAACGCTCCGGCCAGGGATAGGGGCTTTTGCCGAGAGCACGGCGCTGCTGCTGTGCTTCCTCGAAGCGGCGGCTCTGTTCAACGGGATCGATCAGTTCGGAAAAGGCATTGGCCAGTTCGATTCCGGCAAGGTACAGCTCAAACCGCTCGGCCAGAGAGGGATCATTCGGTTTCGCCCGTGCCAGGGCGGCCAGTTCAACAGGATAATCGTACAGAAAGGTCGGTCGTTCTATCCCCAGTCTGGATTCAATCCGGGAGACGAGAACTTCGTCAAAAATGTCCTCCGCCAGGGTTTGCCGGGCCGATATCCCTCCATAACGCAGAAAGGCTTCGTTCACGGACAGCCGCTCCCACGGAGCTGACAGGTCGATGCGGCTCCCCTGGAAGGTGATCTCCTCTTTCCCGTACAGAGTAACGGCAAGAAAGCGCAGCAGGGCTTCGCACTCCTCCATGAGAAACAGGTAATCCTTTCCTTGAGCATACCATTCAAGGAGAGTAAATTCAGGGAGATGGCGTGTCCCTCGTTCCGCCTCGCGGAAACAGCGGCAGATCTGAAAAAGTCTCGGATATCCGGCGGCAAGCAGCCTTTTCATGCAGAGTTCCGGCGAAGTCTGCAGGTACTGGAAGCCACAGGCGATGGCATCGATGTGCGATTCCGGAGCCGGGGCTGGTATCAGAATGGGCGTATCCACCTCCAGATAGTCCCGTTCCCGGAAAAACCGGCGTATGCTGTGAAGAATTTCCGCCCGGAGCCTCAGGGTCTCCCGTTTTCCGGCCAGCCTCCAGCCTTCATCATAGCGGGAATCTTCCCCGGTGAGTTTTTTTGGGGATAGATCCGTCAGGGAGGGTTTGCAGAAGAAAGCGTCCGCCATGTCCGGTTATCAGCCCTTGACCCGGGTCAGATATTCGCCTGTCCGGGTATCCACGCGGATTTTCTCCCCCTCTTCGATAAAAGGAGGCACCATGATCTGATAGCCCGTCTGAAGGGTAACCGGCTTGGTGTTGCCGGAAACCGTGTCTCCTTTGGCCCAGGGGTCGGCCTTGGTGACGACCAGATCGACAAAATTGGGCAGGCTGATTCCCAGGGGTTTGTCCTCGAAAAGAAGGATCTCCACTTCGAGATTGTCAATGAGAAAATGGGCGGCGTCCCCCACCTGATCGGCGGTGAGAAAGATCTGCTCATAGGAGGTGTTGTCCATGAAACAATATCTGTCTTCTTCTGTGTAAAGGAACTGCATCTTCTTTTCCTGGAGATCTGCCGGTTCGAAGTTATCCACCGACCGGAAGGTGCGTTCGAACTGGTTGCCCGTAATCATGTTCTTCAGTTTGCAGCGATACAGGGCCTGACCTTTACCGGGTTTGACAAAGTTGAATTCCGTGATGATATAAGGATCTCCCTCAAGCTTGATTCTCAAATTTTTTCTCAAATCACTGGCGCTGTACATAGGATGTCTCTCCTCAAAATTTTGGGATTTTTAACAACTTTTTATTCCTGAATACGATGTGCCGCTTCTTAATTCATTTCCAGCCCCTTGTCAAAAAAATGTTATGTCTTCGGGATAGTTCAGGATATGTCGGAATCAGCGAGCAGGGAGAAGGTCTGGAGGGGCATTTTTCCTTGGCCGCCGGGAACATCGATGACATAACGGGGCAGGCAGAGGCCGGAAGTCTGACGGGAAATCCGCTCCATCATTTCCATGCCCTTCCAGAAATCGACCCGGAAATGATCGGCGCCCCGCACGGGATCACACTGAAACAGATAATAAGGCCGCACGGAAATACGCTGCAACCCGTACAGAAGTCTGCGCATCGTCTCATAATCGTCGTTGATTCCCTTAAGGAGTACCGACTGGTTGGAAACGGGAATCCCGGCATCCACCAGCCGTTCACAGGCCTCAGCGGATTCGGGCGTGATCTCCCGGGGGGAGTTGAACTGCGTGTTGAACCACAAGGGACGATGCTTCCGCAGAATGCGCACCAGAGGAACAGTGATCCGCATGGGCAGGACAACGGGAATCCGGCTGCCGATGCGCAGAACCTCCACATGGGGAATGGCCCGCAGAGCCCCGAGAAACTCGTCCAGCACTTTCTCAGGCAGCGTCAGAGGGTCGCCCCCGGAAACAATGACCTCACGGATTCCCGGCGTCGCGGCTACATAATCGATCATGGCCCGCAAAGGGGCCCTGTCCGCCGCACCCGCTTTCCATCTTCGCTTGCGGTTGCAATGCCGGCAGTACATCATGCACTTCGAAGTCGCCATGATCAGGCAGCGATCAGCATAGCGATGGATCAGCCCCGGAACGGGCATATCCCTGGATTCCTCGAGGGGATCGTCCACTCCCCCCAGGGAAAACGAAACCTCCCGGGGGTCGGGAACGCACTGAAACCGGATGGGATCATCGGGATCCCCCTCTCGAATGAGGGAAAAATAGTAAGGCGTAATGGAAAAGGGGTAAGTCCGGATCACGGCCCGCAACGATCCGGCCGCAATCGGCGCCTCCTTCAGCAATTCGGCAAGCTGTCTGCCCGACCGTATCCGGTTTCTGACCTGCCATCGCCAGTCCTTCCAGTCCGCATCGTCCACATCTTTCCAGGGTCCGCGTCCGTCCTTATTGATATCCGCGCTGACGATTGCGCTTTTGACCTTCTTCTTATTCTTTATAATATTTTACACCCCATCTCCACGGACACCATGGGAACACCTTAATATCTGAATTAAAAAACATTAAGCTCTGAAGCTTCTCCCTCTGCTGAACATCAACGAAGGGAATCCGTTCATGCGGCGCTCGGTTCATCGAGATGCCTGTCCTTTTTCAGATCGCATCTACAGGGCATGCCTGAAAGTAGTGTCAATCCATCGTTTTTCAGAAAGTCTTGCAGTTCGACTCCCCTTAAAGGATTTTACAGGCAAGTTGTCTCCTGAACTTCAAATTCCCGTCCTTTAAGAGACAGACTCCGATCAATCAGCAGTATTCTGCCCGATAGATCTTCCTTCCCTCTCTCATCCATTCCGCTATTTTGTCTTTTCTGAACCGCCCAAACCGATGAACGGGACAGCTCCCGCCCCGGTAACCTGCGGCATGATTCCGTTCCATTTCTCTATTGCTTTGAGATTGGCCTCTATCCTTCTGAGCTCGATCAGATCAGCGGAAATATTGGCCCGCTGCAGTCTTAAGGCTTCCGCCTCCGCCTTTGCCGCGGCAACCTTCTGATCCGCCTCTATTTTTATCCTCTCCAGATCTCTCTTCGCCTTCAGCGCCAGCTGCTCCGCCGTCTGCTTTGCTTCGATCGCTTCCATGAATCCTTTTGAAAAGCTGAAGCCGACAATGGAGAAGGCATCGACGGAGATATTATTCGCAAGAAGTCTGTCCGTGAGGGCCGCCTTCATGGCGTCGCTTACTGCCGGCCTCTTTGTGATAAGCTCCTCTGCGGTGTACTTGGCGGTGACGGCTTTAACCACTTCTTGAACGGCGGGGTCTATGATCCTCTCCTTGAATGCAAGACCGATGGTCTGATAGACAATATTCGCCTTATCGGGAATGATATGATAATTGAGGGCGACCGTCGAACTCACATCCTGAAGATCCGACGATGCTGCGGCAGCCTCGGATTCTGACTTCTGTACCTTCACGTCCACGGGAATGACCGTTTGCATGATGGGAATTCTGAAGTGGAGGCCTTCACCCAGGACCGTATCCTGGACGGCGCCGAAATTGAGCACAACGCCTCTTTCGCCGGCTCCGATCTGAACGAAGGGACGGAAAAAAAGGATAACTGCGATGATGATCCCGACAACCACCGCAAGAGGCATCTTTTTCGTTACCGACCTTAATGTTTCCTTCATCCTGTAAATTTCTCTTTCATCCATTAAAATTCCTCCCCGTTTTCTGATTTAAAAAAAGGCCGCCCCGGAGAATTACCCCCTGGTGGCGGCCCGGCCACTCTAAAACTGCCCTTCAGCGGCACAACGCACCCCTGAACCCTTAGAACCCTGAATGGTCCCCTTTTCTTTTATGAATGTCGCACGGAGTATATTTTCTTTGCCATCCAAAAGTCAAGTCAAAGTACAAGTCAAGGTGCACATAAAAAAAATCCTTATCCCTGCCGTCAGTTCCAGCACGACGAAAAAAGAGACCAGTCAGCATTGCTGATATTCAACATGTCCGTCAGATTGCACTGGAGTGAGTCCGCAGCAGCATCTCCATCATCACGGAAGTCACGGAATTCTGAAAAATTCGCCCGGCCGGCTCCCGGACAGGTCGAGTTTCATCTCTCAGGATGACGCCAATGGGAATTCGTTCCCCCCAGATCCCGGCGATCTCCAGGGCTTCCCGGCGATCTTTTCCGGGAACGTCCAGCCGATAAACCCTCTGCCGGTAATAAGCAAAGGTGTTGACCTTATTGAAAGTGACGCAGGGCTGAAGAATATCAACGACCGCCGTCCCCCGGAAGCGGATGGCCTCTTTAAGAAGCTCCTTCAGGTGATCCTTTTCACCGGCAAACCCTCTGGCCACAAAGGGGGCTCCGACTGCGACAGCCACGGCCAGGGGATTGAGCGGCTCGTTTTCATTGCCCCGCGGATCCAGCATGTTCGCCGCGTTGCGGTCCGTGGTGGGGGAGCTCTGTCCCTTGGTCAGTCCATAGACCTGATTGTTGCACGTCAGGATCGTGATATCGAGATTCTTCCGCAGGGTATGGAGAAAATGGTTGCCCCCTTCCCCGTAATTGCATCCGTCTCCGGAAACGGCAATGACGGTCAGCTCCGGCCTGGCAAGTTTGATCCCCACCGCCGGCGGCAAAGCCCGGCCATGCAATCCGTTAAAATAATTCACTTTCAGATACTGGGGCATCTTTGCCGCCTGACCGATTCCGGAAGTCAGAACAATCTCCCGCGGTGGAATGGCCAGTTCCGTCAACGCGCCTTCCAGGGCATCGCGAATGAGAAAATTGCCGCAACCGGGACACCAGGCAATATCATTGATCTTCATCATTTTGTACCTCCATCTCCGGAAAGCCTGTTCATGACTTCGTCATAAAGCTCCTTTACTGAAAAGCACAATCCGTTGTACTTCAGGATCAGGTCGTCAGCCACCAGGGACAGCTCCCGTTTCAGGAGTTTCGCGAACTGCCCGGTAGCGTTGTTTTCAATGACGATAAGGCGCTTTCCCATTAGAGGGATGTTTTCGATCATCGCCGGGGTCAGAGGGTAAACCTGGGAAAAGTGGAGGGCGGCAACGGAACGCCCCTCGGACTGCAGCCGGGCGGCCGTCTCCTCCACGATTTCCTTGTTTGAACCCCAGCAGATCAGATATACGCCGGCATTCCGCTCCCCGAACAACGCAGGCGGCGCAGCCTCTTCTTCCAGCAGACGGCCCTTCCGCAGGCGTTTATCCACCATCCGGACCCTCAGATTCAGATCTTCCGTAATTTTTCCCTCTTCCGTATGTTCGTCGGAATCCACCTTGACCATGGCCTCGCTCAGCCCCGGATAGGTCAAGGGCGACAGGCCATCGGGCGTAAGGGCATAACGGCAATAAGAGTCATCGAAAACCTCGTACTCCCGGTTGTATACAGTCAGCTCGGGGCGGTTATCCAGCAGTTGAATGGAATCCGCCAGATACTGATCCGTCAGGATAAAGACGGGGATCTGATACCGATCCGCCAGTTCGAAGCTGCGGCGGGCCAGGGAGATCGCCTCTTCAATTGAGCCCGGGGCGTAGAGCAGACGGGGAAATTCTCCGTGCCCGGCATGGAGAATAAAATTCAGGTCTCCCTGCTCCGTGCGGGTCGGCAATCCCGTGGAGGGCCCGGGGCGCTGGGCTACAACCACGACCACCGGCGTCTCGGTCATACCCGCCAGTGAAACGGCCTCGGTCATCAAGGCGAAGCCGCCGCCTGAGGTCGCCACCATGGACCGCAGCCCGGCGTAAGACGCCCCCAGGGCGGTGTTGAGGGCGGAGATTTCGTCCTCGGCCTGTTCGAAATGCACGGGCATCTCAAGGGCAGCCCGGGTCAGATACATCTGCAGCGATGTGGCCGGGGTCATGGGATAGCCGGCAACAAACTGGCAGCCTCCCAGAAGCGCGCCGAATCCCAGGGCGGAATTCCCATCGAATTTTAATGTATTAACCGCCCGCGGCATCAGAGCGAACCGGCCGGCCATTTTCCAGCGTTCCGCAAAGTCCATCCCGGCCACCAGAGGAGCCATTTTCTCCTCTTCCTTCACCAGAGCCCCCAGGTTCTCCGACGTCACCCCCAGCACATTGAGAAGCAGGCCGACCAGGATGTTGTTGCTCATCTTAACATTGCGAAAGTGCTCTTTTGCCGCTTTTTCGATTTCCCGAATCCCGTCAATGGAGATGCAGATTCCATGGGCGCTCAGGTCCGCCCTGTGCAGCCTTTCCGTTTCTTCGTCCAACCCGACCACCACATCCCAGGGTTCGCCACTCAGGGCATGAACCGGTTCCTCCGCAACCCGGAACAGATGCTCGTTGTGACCCCCACGGATTCGGGACATGTAAAATTTGGTGGCAAAAAAATGATAATCCAGACGAAAGAGAAGATCCGTCAATTCATTTTCGATGGATGCCAGCCCCTGTCCGGCCTGCCCTCCAACTAAAAGATTGCATTCCATAAACGCCTCCTTCGAGCAGACTCGAGCAGTCTGCCCTTTATCACGGCGATTTGCCCCTTGCACTCTGTTTGTTTTCCAACGAAAAGATCAGAATCATCGAGCGCATGGTCTATGAACTCCACGCCCCTGAACGCCCCCCCTCGTATACAGCAGGAAAAATGAAACAATTCCATAATCCTGACTGGACCAACAGTTTAAATACCCTATCATCAACCCATATCCGTTGTACAGAAACAACTTGGGCGAAGTATCAAAAGAATCCTGAAGCTGTCTCAACGGCTTCCAGTTCCGCCGTTACGTGGAAACAACTTGGGCGAAGTATCAAAAGAATCCTGAAGGTTTTGATTGCTTATCCTTCTCGTGGACATTATATTTCCTGCCGTGAAAGAAACGGATCCTTTTAAAGTATAACCAATCAAGAACGGAATGGAAAAATCACAGTAAAAACTCCTGCGGCCGCATTTCTTCGAGTCCGCCGATCCAGCCTGACCTGGGTCCTGCGAAGAAAACGACGGGACTCCGGCGAAGTCCCGAATTGCGTTTCTGCTTTACGGAGAGAGTTCACACTGGGATCGGCAACCAAGCCATTGCCGTGAATGAGGCGCTTGATATTTTGTTTGAAGAACCCGTCGAATCTTAGCCTTAGGGTGAAATGACAGAAGAAAAGAGAGGGAGCAAAGAAGAATGCCAATCCGAAAGGAACTGCTCGATATCCTGGTCTGCCCTCAATGCAGGGGAAAACTCGATCTGATTGAAAAGGAAAAGGCATTGACCTGCACAGGCTGCCGGCTTATTTATGAAATCCGGAATGGCATCCCCGTCATGCTGACCGATCAGGCCGTCACGCAGGATAATGATCAGCCACGCTCTACCCCGCGATTGCCCTGAACCCGGCCTCAGTACAAGTCATCCAGGACAGAAGATTTCCGGATTATAGAAATTCGTTGACAAAATTCCGGGAATCCATCACTATTCGGCGCACTAAATTTAACAGAAGGCAAATATTTTGCTCTCTGCCGGAGGAGAAAATAATGTTTCAGGTTTCAGAAAAAGCAGGAGAGAAGCTCCAGGAGTTTCTGCAGAATGTGGCGGAGGTTCAGCCCGTCAGGCTGATGCTGACGGAAGGCGGCTGATCCGGGCTATCACTGGGCTTGGCTCTGGATGAGCTGCGCGACGGCGATGAAGAATTCCATGAACAGGGAATTACCTTCCTGGTCACCCGGGATCTGTTTGAACAGATCAAACCCGTTTTTGTAGATTTTGTCGAAACCGACAGAGGCTCCGGATTTCTCGTCACCTCCTCGCTGGATGACGGCGAAGGTGGCGGATGCGGGGGCACCTGCAGTTGCTGATTAAGAGAAATACCGGACGGGGCCTGCCGAAGCGGACGAAAGGCCCCGCCCGAAAACAAAGGCCGGGAAAATTTTGAAGCGTGACCATGAGAAACAATGACGATAAGGATGCCCTTCGAAAGTCCGCGGAAAACCTGCTGAATTCCGGACGGTACTCAGAAGCCGCCGCAGTGTACGGCCGTCTTGTCGAACAGTATCCCGAAGAAGAATCTTTCCTCCTGGCGCAGGCCTGGGCCTATCATGACAATGGACAGCGTGACGAGGCCATTGTCTGTTTTGAAAAGTTGTTTGCCGGCGAATTGAAGCGGAAGGTCTTTACCGGTTTCGCCTTTGATGAGCTGGTCCGTCTGTACAGAGAGGGCGGGCAGTATGACCGGCTGGTTTCGATCTGCAGGCAGGCGGTGGAAGCACAACCGGAAGAGCCCCCCCTGATCAGGGAACTGGGCTGCGCTTTTCTGACTGCGGGCATGGCCGACGAGGCTGTGGAGATCTTCGAAAAGATGACCGGTCTGGAACCGGATGCCCCGGAACTGTTCTGTCTGCTGGGCGATGCCCTGGTTGCCGCCGGACGCCTCGATTCCGCGGAAGAGGCATACCGGCAAGCCATAACCCTTGATCCGGAAGAAGCCGCCCGCTTCTGCCAGCGTCTGGCCAACGACCTTGCTGAAATCGGAGAACTCGGTCGGGCGGAAGAAATGCTGAACCGCAGTCTTGAGGCCCGTGCTGATGATCCCCTCTGTCTGATCCGTCTGGCGGAAATCCAGGTCAGGCAGCTGCGCTGCGAGGAGGCGAAACGCAGCACGGAAGCCGCAGCCGCCTTCAATCCCCGCTTTGCAGCCGTTTATTACAATCGTCTGGGACGCGCCCTTGCCGATGCGGGCCGCCACCGTGAGGCCGTCGAAATCTTCGACCGCGCCATCGCCCTGGAACAGGGCAACGCGTTCTATTATCTCTATCAGGCTCAATCCTATGAAAAGCTGAACCTCCCGGAACAGGCAGAAGAAGCTCGTCGCAAGGCTGAAAGCCTGTCTCCTGCGCAGAAAAAATAATTCAACTTATTTTTTATTATTGATGAGGAAGCGGTTGTGCTTTCCAGCGGTGATGGACCCAGAACCACTGTTCCGGATGTTGCCTGACGACTTCCTCGATAGCTCGGGTGTAACGCTGCGTGTTCAGAATAATATCCCGGTCATCGTCTCCGGATTTGATCAACTCTCTTTCGGCGCCAATCTCCAGAATATATTTTCCATCCTCTTTTCGAATGAGAAAGGCAGGTACGACCGGAGCGTCTGTAAGAAGAGCGATATGCGCCAATCCCGGCGACGTACAGGCAGGCCTGTTGAAAAACTGGACAAAACGGCCTTCCGGCGGTGAAACATTCTGATCGATCAGCAGCCCCACGGTTTTTTTATCTCTCAGGCGCCGCAATATTCCGCGCATGGCTCGGTTCGCGGGAGTGACCGTATTGCCTGTCGACGTCCTCACTGTGGAAACGATGTTTTCCAGCAGGGGGTTATCAAAGGGTCGATAGAGGATCATGATGGGCTCCCCGATGACGGCAAAAGCCGCTGCCATCAATTCCCAGTTACCAAAGTGAGCCGTCACCAGGACCACCCCTTTATTTTTTGCCTTGGCTTTCCAGTAATTTTCCAGCCCCCGGACTTCCATGAATTCATTGATCCGGCTTGCGTTCAGAGAAGGAATGTCCACAAATTCGGCTGCCAGGATGCCGACGTTCCGGTAAACCCCCTTGGCAATCCGGACAAGTTCGTCCATGGATTTTTCCGGAAAGGCGCGATGCAGATTATAAAGGGCGATCAGGCGTCTTTTCGGTACCAGGCAGTAAACAAGAAGGGCAATGCCGGTGAATAAGAATCTTCTCACCGACAGCGGAATCGATTTTAATATAAGCAAAACAACGGTGTGAGACTGTAACTTCTTCATCTATTATTATTTTGGGAAATTCAACGACACATATTTGAAATGATTTATTTCATATTACAGGGGATGTTTCTTGGATTACAACTTTCTTAAACCCGGTTCTTGAACCTTTCTTTCATTAGGTTCTCTAACCCGGCAATACACGATGCTCTTCATTGTATTTCCGTTCATCATCCACATCTCCGTTTTCCTGGTTCAGAGTGGCGCGGATCAGGCCCTCTCAATTCATCACAACAACCGGCTAAAACAATAAAATAGGCAAAAACAGCCTGATACCAGTCGGAATAGACACTCCAGCCTGTCAGTCCAATAAGCAGAGCCACAACCGGCCAGGGAATAAGGCCCATTCGCCATCCATCCGGCTGCCTGTACATCCGTCGCACGGCATTGACAAAAAGCCATACAAACATGGAGAAACCGGCAATTCCACCACAGGCGAGCAGCATCAGTAATAAATTATGGGCATGCGATGTCTCGGGAGCGCTGAAAATGTTTCCGTCAGGGGCGACAAACGGCGCAACGATTCCCGATGCTGCTACAGATTTATATGCATCCTGGAACGAACCGACACCGACACCAAACAGCGGGTGCTCCTGCCACATGGCCAGAGCGACTTTCCAGATATAAATTCTATCGTAGATGCTGCTTAAATCATTGAAATAGGGTATCCAGAATTTGGCAACGAGCGCAATCCCGGTAAAAAAAAGCGCCGGGATGACAATGGTCCACTTGCTTTTTTTATAAAGAAAATAAATTAAATATATGGCTATGCCTGCTGCGCTTGCTAAAAAAGCGGTTCTTATATTCGTTTGTAAAACCAGAACAAGGGCGAACGCACCCACGACTGCAATAAAAATCCTGCGTCTTGTGGTCATGTTTTTATCTGAAACCGCCCATCCCAGGAAAAAAGGGGCAACATAAGCGAACAGTCCCGCAATACGGGCGCTTTCTTTGAGCTTTCCGGCATATCGAATCAGGGGGCGACCAAATAGATCATAACCGATAAGGTGCGCGGACAGGAGATTGATTGCAGCCCAGACAACTCCCACCCCCATACCCACAATCAAATATTTCTGAACCGGGAGTCGTTGCGAGATCTCAATTAACGCGACAACAAAAAGCAGGTATCTTATAAACGCGATGTCATGAGCCCATCCACCGATTTCCTGACCATTGATCAGAAGACTGACGATCATGGTCCCAAACCAAAAAATCCATGGCAGTATCAAAGGATGGATGATCATCTTTTTCTGCATGGGATTTTCCTTTAACAGAACCCAGCGGAGGATCCATGCCATATCGACCAGGATGATTATTGACTCGAAGCCGGCATTGCCGGCAACGATTCCGGCAGGCAGTAAAGAACCCATGATCATGCAGAATCTGTCAAGTGATGTCGCCCATCGCCGGTCACTCTGCCGAACCATCTCAGAAATTTTCACCTGATGCCTTTGAGAGTATATTACTGAGCATTTCTTTCATTTTATCTTTATGAAAAAACCTGTCAAAAAGTTCCCTTGTTTTTTCTCCTCTTTGTGCAAGTTTCTCTGGTTCCTTTATCCATTCCCGCACCTTTTCCGCGAGTGATGCAGGATCCCCGCAGGGAACCCATCCGATCACGTCTGATGCCAACATGTCCGGAGGATAGGCTTTTGAATATCTTGTGATTACGGGTTTGCCGGCCGCCATGGCCTGGAACATCTTGTTCGGTATGACAAGTTCCGCTTTCTTTGTGGAACCGAAGATTCCAAGCAATATGTCAGCCTGCGCTATTCTATCCGGTAAACCTGCATAGGGTATCCAC
>Ga0209510_1000498_pt1 | contig 53943 bp, 55 predicted proteins | sample BiotimSIPDNA_FD_185749 | JGI IMG/M metagenome (GOLD analysis project Ga0209510, IMG submission 185749) | Anaerobic biogas reactor microbial communites from Washington, USA - Biogas_R1 time_0 SIP DNA (SPAdes) (version 2) | ecosystem: Engineered > Bioreactor > Anaerobic > Unclassified | place...
GGTGCGGGCGGGACTGCGCCTCGTCCTCTCCGCCGAGCCCGACATCGAGGTCGTGGGGGAGGCGAGAGACGGGCTCGAGGCGGTGACCCTGGCAAGGCGGCTGCGACCCGATGTCGTCCTCATGGATGTCCGGATGCCCCGTCTGGACGGGATCGAGGCGACCCGCCGACTGCTTGCCGAGCCGGCGCAGGAGGGTCGGGTCGTGGTGCTGACGACGTTCGACGTGGACAGCCACGTCTACGACGCACTGCGCGCCGGAGCGAGCGGCTTCCTTCTCAAGAACGCCGCACCCGAGGACCTCGTGCGCTCCATCCGCGCGACCGCGGCAGGGGCCGGTCTCATCGACCCTGCGGTGACCCGGCGCGTCATCGAGGAGTTCGGGCGGGGTGCGCGCCCGAGCCGGCCACCGCATACCGTGTCGACCTTGACCGACCGCGAGCGCGACGTCCTGGAGCTGGTGGCGCGCGGCGCCTCGAACGCCGAGATCGCGGCGAGCCTCTATGTCAGTGAGGCGACCGTGAAGACGCACGTCGCCCGCATTCTCGCCAAGCTCGGGCTTCGCGACCGGGTGCACGTCGTGGTCTTCGCGTACGAGCACGGTCTCGTCACGCCCGGCTCTGCTGGAGAGCGGGCCGCGGGCAGTGCCTGAGCGTCCGTTGTCGCTAGCCGCGTGCGAGCGCCGAGGCGACAGCCGCCGCCGTGAGGCCGTACGCGGTGTGCGCTGTCGCATCCTTGACGATGACGTCGCGGTCGTACTCCCAGATGGGCTTGTACACGCCGAGCGCCGGCAGGACGACGTAGGACGCCCCGAAGGCCACAGCCGCCAGTCCGACGCCGCCGGGTAGGGTGCCGAGCCGGCGCACGACGGGCAGTGCCGCTGCGTACGCGACTCCCCACTGCACGCCGGTCGCCCAGTGGACCACGTTGGTGATCGCCCGGGCCGAAGAGGCTGGGGGCTCCTTGCCGAGAACGGCGACGATGAGCTTGCGGCCGACTTGACCCGGCGCCGAAGCGTCCTCGTACGAGGTGGTTCCCGCAGCGGTCTCCCAGTCGATGAACCCCTGCGTCCCGCCGCCCCGGCGATAGCGGGCGTACCAGACCAGGTCCATCGCCAAGGTTCCCGCAGCGCCGCCGATGGCACCGGCGGCCGGCCGTCCCGCGATCGAGGTCAACCCACCCATCTGGACCCTCCCGTTCATGGACTGTCGACTTCGCACGATACTCCGGTATGCGGTGATCGCGAGGGCTGTCCTCGCGCAGCCTGCCGGGGGTTGGTGAAGTACGAGTCGCGCGCGGACGTACGGTGAGGGCATGGAATTCCGTTACCTCGGCAACAGCGGTCTGAAGATCTCCGAGATCACCTACGGCAACTGGCTCACCCACGGCTCCCAGGTGGAGAACGACGTCGCGACCCAGTGTGTGCGAGCGGCGCTCGAGCACGGGATCAGCACGTTCGATACGGCGGACGTGTACGCCAACACCAAGGCGGAGAGCGTGCTCGGTGATGCGCTGCGCGGTGAGCGTCGCGAGAGTCTTGAGATCTTCACCAAGGTGTACTGGCCGACGGGCCCGGGCGGGAAGAACGACACCGGCCTGTCCCGGAAGCACATCATGGAGTCGATCAACGGGTCCTTGACCCGGCTCCGCACCGACTACGTCGACCTGTACCAGGCCCACCGCTACGACACCGAGACCCCACTCGAGGAGACGATGCAGGCCTTCGCCGACATCGTCCGGGCGGGCAAGGCGCTCTACATCGGGGTCAGTGAGTGGACCGCCGAGCAGATCCGCGCCGGCCACGCCCTCGCGAAGGACCTCGGCATCCAGCTCATCTCAAGCCAGCCGCAGTACTCGATGCTGTGGCGCGTCATCGAGGGCGAGGTGGTCCCCACCTGTGAGGAGCTGGGGATCGGTCAGATCGTGTGGAGCCCCATCGCCCAGGGTGTGCTCACCGGCAAGTACCTGCCGGGCCAGGCGGCTCCGGAGGGTTCTCGTGCCGCCGACGAGAAGGGCGGCGCCAACATGATCAAGCGGTTCATGAACGACGACGTCCTCAACCGCGTCCAGGCCCTGCGACCGGTGGCCGACGAGGCCGGGCTGACCATGGCCCAGCTGGCGGTGGCGTGGGTGCTGCAGAACGCCAACGTCTCCGCGGCGATCGTCGGCGCCTCACGTCCCGAGCAGGTCGGCGAGAACGTCAAGGCCGCAGGTGTGCGCCTCGAGCCGGAACTCATGGAGCGCATCGACGAGGTCCTCGGCGATGTCGTCGAGCGCGATCCCGGCAAGACCGCCGAAACGGCGCCCAAGGGCCGCGTCGCCTGACGCCCCCGTGAGCTGAGCCCGAGCGCTCCGCCGGCCAGGACCTTCGGTTTGAGGAACACCTGCACGTTGCCCGCCTCCAGTGGGAAGGCCACGTGAATGCTGGGCTGCTCTTCTCCTGGCAGCACCCTCGTCGAGTAGCAACCGCTGTAGACGGTCTCGCCGGTGGAGCGCAGGGTGCGGATCCAGGCAGCCGCGCGCTGGGTACCGTCAGGTGCCTCGATGAGCGCCACCCGGCTGTCCATCCCGTGCGCGACGTCCATGGGCCGCATAGGAAGGGCTAGCTGCTGCACCCGGCGGGCGAACAGCCGCGAGATGAGCTCTCCGCCTGGCTGGAAGACCGGGTTCCACTGGGTCCAGACCTCCATGCGCCAGCTCGCCGTGTGCTCGTAGAAGTCGCGGACCTCCGGTCGAAGGTCCGCGGCCCGGAAGTCCGGGCCGTCCAGGACGGCCATGTCGGACAAGAGACCGGCGTCGCTCACCTGCTCACGAACGACACAGCCCCAAGCACTCGCGGTGGCGTGCAGCCATCCGTCCCCTACCCGCTGGCTCTGGTTCATCGGCGCCGACAGCCAGCGCTCAGCGCCGCTGGGATCGATCGGCCGACCCGTGCGTCGCCAGAACCTTCGAGTCGCCACGTCCAGGCGCGGCAGCAACCAGATCACGGTGGCTACCGGCTGTCGCGTGGAAGGTCGCGCCCGGGTCGGATCGCGCGCTGGATGCAGTCATCCTGGCACTCGAGTCGGGATGCCGTGCGTCGCGACGGGGTGTTGGTGGCCAGGGACCGCCGCCGTGCGATCTGGTGACTCCGGACTGCATGTGTGGTGGCTGCCGCGGCGACCAAGGACGAGTAGCCACGGCCTCGGGGGTTGCGGTCCACGAGCACGCCGACGTCGGCGAGGACTCCGTCGAACAGGGGAATCAGCGATGGCGTGTCACTCATGCGGTCCCCCACAGTTCGTCGACGAAGTGAGAGGACCCTACTCCGATCCGGGCGACGCGCGGTCGCCCCGCGTCTTTCAGAAGTCCGCCGGACCGGGTCGCCAGCCGGTTTGCTGAGCCCACAGGTGCGCTTCCTGCAGCACCCGCCAGGTGAAGGGGGCCTTCGCCTCGACATAGGCGCTGCGGTCGCTGGCGAGGAGGTATGCATGGTCTCTCTTGACCGCGGCGTACTCCTGGGCGGCGAGGGGATAGGCCCTGAGGTAGTCGCGGAAGAGCAGGGCGGCTTGCTCGGCGAAGCTTCCGGCTTGGCGGACGTGGACGTGCGTACGTGACCGCCCCGGCAGCTCCCGGAAGTACCGCTTGGTGAGGTCGGGGTTGTCGGGACGCCAAGCGAAGCCGCAGGTCTCGATGGCGGGTCGGTAGTCGTCGATCGCCGCAAGGTCCGGCACGGAGATCTGGAGGTCGATGATCGGCTTGGCGGCCAGCCCGGGAACGGAGGTGGACCCGATGTGGTCGATGCGGGTCGCCGCGTGGCCGAGCGCCTCCCGCAGGGATCGAGCCGCGGTTTCGAACTGGCTGGGCCAGGCAGGGTCATAGTCGCTGATCGGATCCCAGGGCATGCGGACAATGGTCCCAGTCCCGGCTACGAAGCGGGCGACGAGAGCCGTTGGACAGTCAGGTTGGGGTGAGCGCAGGTCAGGATGGAGGTGCATCGCCACATCCAGAGACGGCGAACCCCGCTGATTATCAGCGGGATTCGTGGTGCCCCCGGCAGGATTCGAACCTGCGACACCTTCTTTAGGAGAGAAGTGCTCTTCCCCTGAGCTACGAGGGCGGGCGCCAGGGCGCAGCCGAGGCACGAGAGACAATGCTACCGACCTCGGACCCGCACCATGACCATGGAAGACCTCACGGCAGGCCGGTCGCCTGACGCCGGCAGCGCAAGAGCTCGACAAGGGACGGGACCGGGACATCCTCCCGGCAAGGGAGAGGCTCAGGCGGAGTCGTGAATGTCGGTGGGCAGCGCGACCTCGGGGCCAATAGAGTCTGCCCACGTGACCTCCGAATCGCGGGACCCGGCGCAGCGGCGCACCCTCGGCACGCTGGCGACGACCCAGGTCCTCGGTGGCATGGGCCTGGCAGCGGGCATCGCAGTCGGGTCACTCATCGCGGAGGACATCACCGGCGGTCCGACGTATGCGGGGCTCGGGGGCACTTTCCAGGTCCTCGGAAGCGCGCTCATCGCCATCCCGGTCGCCAGGCTCATGGCGGATCGTGGTCGCCGTCCAGGCCTCGTGCTCGGCTATGCCCTGGCGCTCGCCGGAGCCGTGCTCATCATCCTCTCGGCGGTGATCACGAACTTCGCGCTGCTCCTCCTCGGGAGCGTGCTGTTCGGTGGCGCCACCACCTCGAACTCGCAGACCCGCTTCGCGGCCGCCGACCTCGCCGCCCCGGAGCACCGGGGCCGCGACCTGTCCATCGTCGTCTGGGCGACGACGATCGGCAGTGTCCTCGGCCCCAATCTCATCGGCCCCGGCGCCCCGGTGGCCCGGGCGCTCGGGATCCCGGAGCTCACCGGCCCCTTCGTCTTCTCCCTCGTCGCGCTCGGGCTCGCGATCACCGTGCTGGTGGTCCGGCTCCGTCCGGATCCGCTCATCCTGTCCCGCGAGCGTGAGCGCGAAGTGGCGGCGGTCAGTGAACACGTCGAGAGCTACCAGGCCACCCCGAGCAAGGCCACACCCGACCAGCCCGCACCCAGCAAGCCTGCACCCCGCAAGCCCACCCAGCGGGGCGGCATCCGGCAGGGCCTGGCGGACATCCGCAGCCACCCCGGGGCGCTGCTCGGGCTGATCACTCTCGCCCTGGGTCACGCGACGATGGTGTCGCTGATGGTGATGACCCCGCTGCACATGCGCCACGGGCACGCCGCCCTCACCCTCATCGGCCTGGTCATCAGCATCCACATCCTCGGGATGTTCGCCCTCTCGCCGGTGGCCGGGATGGCGGTGGACCGCTTCGGCGCGGTCACCGTCGCCCGGGCGGGTGCGACCATCCTCATCGCGGCCGCCCTTCTCGGCGCGCTCGCCTCAGAGGGCTTCTCGATATCCCTGACAGTCGCGCTCTTCCTCCTCGGTCTCGGCTGGTCCTGCACGCTCGTCAGCGGATCCGTGCTCCTCACCGAGCCGCTCACCCCGGCGCAGCGACCGGGTGCTCAGGGCTCCTCCGATCTCTTCATGGGCCTCGCGGCCGGCGGAGGCGGGGCGCTCGCCGGGGTGATCGTCGCCCAGGCCTCGTATGCGGTGCTCGCCCTCGGCGTCGGCCTCCTCGCGGTCGGCATCCTCGTCTCCACCGTCCTCCTGAGCCCGGCAGCGCCGCACGGACGCGAGGCATAGGCTCCCACCTCCTCCGATCGGGGCAACACGCGAATCCGATGGTGCGGCCATCCCCGCGTTCGCGGATAGCCTGACTTGGTGACCGACACGCCGAGCGACCCGCGCAGGGACCTCGTCGCCGCTGCGGTGGCGACGTGGTCCCGCCAGCTCGTCGACCTCGGCGGACGCAACACCCTCCTCTGGTACCGCGACCTGCGTGCCGGCACGCTCGACCTGACCATGGCCCACCCCGGCGGGCTCTCGGTCCTCATGGCCGGGGGTGCTCCTCGCCTCCGGGATCTCTTCCGCGAGGACAGTGCCTTCGCCGACGCCCGCCACCGGGCGCGCACCATCGCTGCCAAGGCCCGCGAGCTCCTCGAGGAGCGCGGGATCGCCACGCTGCACCTCGCCATCGGCATGGCCACCTGGGACCTGCCCCGATCCAGCCGCGCACCGATGGCTCCGGTCCTATTGCGCTCGGCCACCCTCCGGCCGACCACCCCTGCGCAGGAGGACTTCGTCCTCGCCGTCTCCCCGGACATCGAGCTCAACCCGGTCCTGGTCCACTACCTCGTCGAGCAGCGTGGGGTCGCCCTCGACCCGGCCCAGATCGAGGCACTCACCGATACCCCGACCGGTTTCGACCCCCACCCTGCCTACCGGGCCCTGGCCGAGGTGTCGCGGGACATCGAGGGCTTCTCGATCAGCCCGCGGCAGGTCCTCGGCACGTTCTCGTATGCGAAGCTCCCCATGGTCGTCGACCTCGCGGGCCAGCTCGACGAGCTTGCGAACCACGACGTCGTCGCGGCCCTGGCCGGCGACCGTGATGCCCTCTCGGCGGTCCGATCCTCGCCGCCCGAGCCGAGTCTCGAGGTGGATCCCCGGCGCGAGAGCCTCGTCCTCGATGCCGACGCCAGCCAGATCGCCGCGATCGAGACCGCGCGGGTCGGGTCAAACCTCGTCATCCAGGGGCCACCCGGCACGGGCAAGTCCCAGACCATCGCCAACCTCATCGCCACCCTCATGGCCGACGGCCGGCGGGTGCTCTTCGTCGCCGAGAAGCGCGCGGCGATCGACGCCGTGCACAAGCGGCTCGCCCAGGTCGGGTTGGACGACCTCCTCCTCGACCTCTACGACGGCGTAGCCAGTCGCAGGTCGATCGCCCGTGAGCTCGGTGCCGCCCTGGGCCGCCATACGAGTCCCCAGCGGGGGCAGGGGACCAGGCAGGACCAGTGGCGCACCGGCGTCCTGCTCACGTCCCAGCAGGAGCTCGTCCAGCACCGCGACGCCCTGCACCGCGTGCGCAGGCCCTTCGGGGTCTCGGCGTTCGAGGCGCAGGAGGCGGTCAGCCGACTGGAGGCGCTGACCCCGGCACCGCGCAGCAAGGTGCGGTTGCGCGGGGAGACCCTCCACGGCATCGACCGCGCGCAGATGGAGCAGGACTCCGCCAAGCTCGCGAAGGCCGCCCGCCTGGGCGCCTGGACCGACACGGGCGAGCGCGACCCGTGGTTCGGGGCCCGGATCCCGACGAGCGAGGACGCGGTGCGCGCTCTCGAGATCGTCGAGAGGTATGCGGGCGGCGGCCTGGAGCGGTTCGGTCGCCTCATGGAGGAGGTCTTCGGCACCCTCCGGCTCCCTGCGGCGACGTCGGTGTCGGAGTGGGGCACGATCCTGGGCACCGCGAGCCGGGTGAAGGAGACGCTCGAGACGTTCCGCGCCGAGCTCTTCGACGTGCCCCTGGCCGACCTCATCGGCGCCACGGGCACCCGCGACTACCGGCGCAACCACGGTGTCGAGCTCAGCTGGTTCGAGCGCTGGCGGCTGCGGCGGCAGGCGGAGAGCTATCTGCGCCCCGGCCCCCGCCCGCGCAACCTGCACGACGAGCTCGTCGCGGTCGACGGGCAGCGCCTGGCGTGGAACCGCCTCATGGGCAAGGGCGGCCGACCCGAGGTGCCGCCGGGACTCGACGAGGCGGTCGAAGCATACGCACGGCTCTCTGCCGACCTGGAGTGGCTCGGCGCCCGGCTGGCCGGGACCGCCCAAGGGGGGCGGTTCCTCACCGACCCGATGATCCTCGTGGCGGACCGCCTCGACGAGCTGGCAGTCGCGCCCGAGCGGCTGCGCGTCATCCCCACGGTGATCGGGCTGCTCGACGAGGCCAAGGAACACGGGTGGGGTCCCCTGCTCGAGGACCTCGCGCAGCGGCACGTACCGTCCGAGCAGGTGCCGGTCGAGACCGCCTTCGTCTGGTGGACCTCGGTGTGCGACGACATCGCCCTGGCCGACCCGGACTACGGCGAGCCGGCAGGGGACCGATTGCGTCAGGTCGTCAGCGACTTCGCCGAGGCGGACCGCCAGCACCTGCGCGACAACGCGGCGCGGGTGCGGGAGGCGGTCTCCACTCTCGTCCAGGGCGAGCTGCGTCACCGTGCAGCCGAGGAGGCGCTCATCCGCGCAGAGGCGGGGCGCAGTCGCGGACACGCTTCCCTGCGGGACCTGATGGGGTCCAGCTCCCGGCTGCTCACCGCGCTCAAGCCGTGCTGGATGATGAGCCCACTCGTCGTCGCCGGCGCACTGCCTCCGGGCATCCACTTCGACGTCGTCATCTTCGACGAGGCCTCCCAGATCCCGCCGGCCCAGGCCGTCTCGGCGATCTCGCGGGCCCAGCACGTCGTCGTCGCCGGTGACGCCAAGCAGCTCCCGCCGACGACCTTCTTCACGAGCGCCCCGGACGACCTCGCCGAGGCCGTGGCCATCGAGGGCAGCGAGGTCGACCTCACCGCCGGCTTCGAGTCCATCCTCGACGTCCTCAGCGCCGTGATCCCCGTGCGCCGGCTCACCTGGCACTACCGCTCCACGGACGAGCGCCTTATCTCCTTCGCCAACGAGCACATCTACGGTGGGGAGCTCGTCACCTTCCCCGGCACCGGCACCTCGTCGCCGTTGCGGGTCGAGCACGTCGAGGGGATCGGCGTGCTCACGGAGGGCTCCGAGGGTGTCGAGACGTCGCACAGCGAGGTCGAGCGGGTCGTCGACCTGGTCGTCGAGCACGCCCGCACGCGCCCCGAAGAGTCGCTCGGGGTCATCGCGCTCGGCATCACCCACGCCACCCGGCTCGAGGAGGCGATCCGCGCCCGGGTGGCCACTGAGCGCGACATCGCCTCCTTCTTCGACGAGGACAAGGCCGAGCCCTTCTTCGTCAAGAACCTCGAGCGGGTCCAGGGCGACGAGCGCGACGCGATCATCCTCTCCATCGGCTACGGCAAGACCCCGCACGGCCGGGTGATCTACCGCTTCGGCCCGATCAACCACCAGGGTGGCGAGCGTCGCCTCAATGTCGCGATCACCCGGTCCCGCCAGCGGATGACCGTCGTCACCGCCCTGCACTCCAGCGACCTGGACCCCGAGCGGCTCACCTCGCGTGGTGGACAGATGCTGCGGGCCTTCCTCGCCTATGCCGAGCAGGCCGACCAGCACGAGCTCCCGCCGACGGTCGGCGCCCGCGGGGGAGACCTGCCGCTCGTCATGAGCGAGACGGCCCGCCGGCTGCGCCAGCACGGACTGGTCGTGCACGAGGGCTTCGGGCACGGCGAGGCGCCCATCGACCTCGCCATCGAGGACCCGCACCGTCCCGGGGTCCTGGCGCTCGCCGTCGAGTCCGACGGGCCGCAGTATGCGTCGCTCGCCACGGTCCGTGACCGCGACCGGCTGCGGGCCGAGCACCTGACCCGGCTCGGGTGGGTCCATCACCGGGTCTGGACGGCCGACCTGTTCCGCGACCCGGCGCGCGACGTCTCGGCGATCGTCAGTCTCGCCCGGCGGGTGGGCGACCACCCTGGCGAGGTGCCTGCGGGCGGGAGCGGCGCATACCCGGAGAGCGTCGGCGAGGCGACCGAAGGAGCAGGTGCCGTTGACGGCGACAGCCCGTCGGGGGACGACGAGCTGGCGATGGGGGATGAGGTGGCGATGGAGGCCGATGCCCGTGAGGAGGGCGCGGACGGGGACGCTCACGCGGCTGACGACGAGCGTGCGACGGGCTGGGACCTCTTGGGCGGCCTGGACTCGGACGAGCGGTGACCCCTCGGCCCCGACTCAGTGACCTCACCCCCGCGGAGGCAGGGAGCTCGTTCGTGATGCGGCCCGGGTCGTTGCGCGCCCTCGTGCTGCCGGTGGGGTGGCCGGAGCCGGTCGGCCATGGTCCGGTGCGGGTGACTCCTGAGGAGCGGTCGGAGGAGGGGGCAGGGGTGCGACGCTACCGCGTCGAGGCGCTGGAGCGAGGGAGCGGGGTCATCGCGGCCGGCGACGCGCGGTGGATGATCGAGGTGCGTGGGGTGCGGCTCCCGCCGGAGCAGACCCGCGACGACACCGATGACGGTTGGGGCGAGTCGCGCGGTGGACTCTCACGATCGTGGTGGGAGGAGCAGCGTCCGCCGCACTGGTGAGTCGGCGGGCCGCGCCGCGCTGAGAGGTCGGGCACTGCGCAAGGGAAAGGCCCACTTCGCACCAGAACCTTTGTGGTGCGAAGTGGGCCTTTGTCTCCGGGGGAGAGAGAGGGGTGACTCAGCCCCGGCCGCGGAGGGAGTCGCGGATCTCGCGGAGCAGCTGGGTGTTCTCGTCGACGTCTTCCTCGGCAGGCTTGGTGAAGCGCGCCTTGGCGGCCTCGTAGGGCTTGACGATGAAGAAGTAGACGATGAACGCGAGGATGACGAACGCGACGAGCGCCGTCAGGAACGGGCCGACCGAGGTGAAGCCACCCGGGGCCCATTCATCGAAGTTCGGAGCGCCGCCCGCCTTGGCGATGGCCTCGAGGACGACCTCGGTGAACGCTGTGACGACAGCCGCGAACGACGTCGCGATGATGAAGGCGACGGCGAGCTCGACGAGGTTGCCCCGCATGATGAAGTCTTTGAAACCCTTCACGTGATCTCCTTGTGATCGTGGTGGATGTGGGTCTGGGGGCCACGGTGCCCCGATGAGTGCGCTGTGGACGGGCTCCTGGCCCGGTGGCGGTGCGCAGCCGCCGACGGGGTGTCGGACCGATGTCGGGTCACAACCCCGCACGGCCATTCTGCACGCTGTCACGCCCCGAGGCGCGTCAGGGAGCAGGCGCGTCGAGGTGGGGCTGCGTCAGCGGGGGCCGAGGGCGACGATCGCGAACCCGGACAGGATGAGCGCGATGGAGAGCGCGCGACGCAGGCAGTAGCGCCGCCACGCGGCCCGACGCCCGGGCCCGAGGAGACCGGGGAAGGCCTGACTCAGGTGTGCTCCGATGCCCCTGCCGCTCATGCCGTGCGCACCGATCCCGCTCGCGCCCAGGGGAGCTGCGCGGCCCAGCGCAGCTGCGCGGCGCAGCGGAGCTGCGCGGCGCGGCCGGGCGCCGCCCGCCCGGACGCGCGCGAGGCGCAGGTCCCGCCGCTTGGGGTCGCGCGTCACGGTCCGCCCGGGAGCTCGATCGGCAGCCGCAGGCCGTCCAGGGCCTGTCGACAGCGGCACTCGGGGGTCGTGCCGGGGTCGGGAAGGGCGGTGATGATGTCGCCGATGACCCCCTTGAGCCGGTCGACGTTCTGCGCGAAGACCGCCAGCACGCTCTCGTGCGTGACGGCCTCGCCGCCGTCCACGCCGGTGTCGTAGTCGGTGACGAGGGCGATGGTCGTGAAGCACATCGCGAGCTCCCGGGCCAGTGCGGCCTCGGGCATGGCGGTCATCCCGACGATGGACCAGCCCGCCTGCTGGTGCATGAGCGACTCCGCGCGGGTGGAGAAGCGCGGGCCGTTGATGACGACGAGGGTGCCGCCGTCGACGACCTCGACCCCGGCGTCGCCCGCAGCACCTACGGCAGCACGCCGCAGCGTGGGGCAGTAGGGGTCGGCGATGTCGACGTGGACGACCGGCCCGATGACGTCGTAGTAGGTGTGGTCGCGGCCCCAGGTGCGGTCGACGACCTGCTCGGGCACGACGATCGTGCCGGGTCCGGCCTCCGCCCGCAGTGACCCGACCGCGCAGGGCGCGAGCACCTGGCGGACACCAACGCTGCGCAGCGCCCAGAGGTTGGCGCGGTAGTTCACTTTGTGCGGTGGGAACCGGTGGCCTTGCCCGTGCCGGGCGATGAACGCGACACGGCGTCCCGCAACGGAGCCGATGACGACGTCATCGCTCGGCTCCCCGTAGGGAGTCTCGACGGTGACCCGCTCGGCGTCCTCGAAGAAGTCGTAGAAGCCCGAGCCACCGATGACGCCGTAGTCGGCGCGAGGTCCCTCGGCGGGCGGGTTGTCGGAACGGGGGGCGGCGCTCAGATCCTGGCTCACCCGACGAAGGCTAGCCGCGCACGGCCCCCGACGGGAGCTCTGTCAGGAGGCCGTGGACGACGCGCCCGCGCCGGCCGCCGATGTGGACGAGCTCGAGGAGGTCGAGGAGTCCGATCCCGAGGACGACGAGGAGGATGAGGAGGACGACGACGACGACCGAGACGGCGTGGTCGAGGAGTTGCGGGAGTCGGTGCGGTAGAAGCCGCCGCCCTTGAACACGACGCCGACGGCGTTGAACAGCTTGCGCAGTCGGCCGCCGCACTCCGGGCACTCGGTCAGGGTGTCGTCGGTGAAGGACTGGACGATGTCGAAGCGGTGCTCGCACTCGGTGCAGGCATAGGCATAGGTGGGCACGGGACAGATCCTCGTTCTGGCTCACGTTCTGGGGGGCACGGCCACTACGGACGCGCGCAGACTGATCGGCCTCGATCGTACCTCCCGTCCTGGTTCGACCCCGCATGTCAGTTCACCGGCACCCAGCAACTGTCGTTAGTCTCCGTAGGGTGACCCGCCGCCAGAAGTTCCGCATCGCCGGCCTCGTTGTGGCGCTTGGCCTCGTCATCGCTCTGGTCGTCGGCGCAGGGCTCGCCTTCTCCGGCGTACGACGCCCGTTCCCCCAGACCGGCGGCGAGATCACGATCGCGGGTCTGTCCGGTCCGGTCGAGGTCATCCGCGACGAGCGGGGCGTTCCCCAGATCTTCGCCGACACGGCCGACGACCTGGCCATGGCGCAGGGCTTCGTGCACGCTCAGGACCGCTTCTTCGAGATGGACCTGCGTCGCCACATCACGGCCGGACGGCTCTCGGAGCTCGTCGGCTCGGCCGGGATCGAGACCGACAAGGTGGTGCGCACGCTCGGCTGGCGCCGGGTCGCCGAGCAGGAGCTGCCCCTTCTCGAGCCCCGGACCCGACGCCTGCTGCAGGCGTACGCGGATGGGGTCAACGCATACCTGGGCAGCAAGGCGAGCCCGAGCGCGATGGCCTTCGAGTACGTCGTGCTCGGCCAGCAGGTCGGCAGCATCAGCGTCGAGGAGTGGACGCCCGTCGACTCCCTCGCGTGGCTCAAGGCGATGGCGTGGGACCTCAAGGGCAACTACGCCGACGAGCTCACCCGGGCCCGACTGGCCGGCCGGATGAACGCCGCCCAGATCCAGGAGCTCTTCCCACCGCACGACTACGAGGCGCGCCCACCGATCCTCTCCGCCGAGGAGTGGGCGCCGAGCGCGGCCGCGCCGGACGGGTCGGTCGCCCTCGATGAGCTCGCGCCGGATCTCGGTGACGTCGACCGGGTCGAGGCGGCGTTCCGCACCGTCCAGGCGGCGCTCGAGGCAGTGCCGCAGCTCGTCGGGTCCGGCGACGGCGTCGGCTCGAACTCCTGGGCAGTCACCGGGAGCAAGTCCTCCACCGGGCAGGCGATCCTCGCGAACGACCCGCACCTCGGGGTCGGCATCCCGGGCATCTTCTACCAGGTGGGCCTGCACTGCCGCGCTGTCAGCGAGCGCTGCCCCTTCAACGTCGGCGGTTACTCCTTCGCCGGGCTGCCGGGCGTCATCATCGGGCACAACGACCACATCGCGTGGGGGCTGACGACGCTGCGCGCCGACGTCGCCGACCTCTACCTGCACCGCCTCCGCGACGAGGAGTACCTGCGCGACGGTGCGTACGTCCCGCTGGAGACCCGGACCGAGCGGATCCGGGTGGCCGGCGGCACCGACCAGGAGATCGTCATCCGGCAGGCCGCTCAGGGTCCGTTGCTCTCCGACGTGATCCCGGCGGTGGCCGAGGCGGGCGGCACGGCCCCGGTCCAGGGTCAGGACGTCCGGGAGCGTTATGCGGTTGCGCTCGCCTGGACGGGGCTGATCCCCGGCAACACCGCTGATGCCCTGATCGCCATCAACGCCGCCACCAACTTCGACGAGTTCCGCGCTGCCGCAGAGAAGTTCGCCGTTCCTTCGCAGAACCTCATCTACGCGGACGTCGACGGCAACATCGGCTACCAGGCGCCGGGGCAGATCCCCATCCGCACCTCGGCCATCCAGGGGGCACCGCCCGGGTACTGGCCGGCGCCCGGCTGGGACTCCCGCTTCGACTGGCGTGGCTTCGTGCCCTTCGACCAGCTGCCATGGGCATACAACCCGGAGAGCGACTTCATCGTCGCGGCGAACCAGCCGGTCACCGAGAGCGTGCAGCCCTTCATCACGAGCGAGCACGACCACGGCTACCGCTCCACCCGCATCCGCGACATGATCACCGCCGCCGACACGCTCAGCCCCGATGACATGCGCGAGATGCAGATGGACTCGCTCAACACCTTCGCGCCGACCCTCGTCAACACGCTCCTCCAGATCGACACGAGCGACGACCCGTTCACGGCGGAGGGTCAGCGTCTGCTCGTCGACTGGGACTACATGACGCCTGCGGACTCCTCCCCGGCCGGCGCTGCGGCGGCGTTCTACAACGCCGTGTGGCGCAACCTGCTTGCTCTTCTCTTCGACGACGAGCTGCCTCGCGACCTCTGGGTCTCCGGCAACGCCCAGCACCAGGCTGCGGTCACCGAGCTCCTGCGGCGCCCGGACAGCCTCTGGTGGGACAACAAGCAGACCCCCGGGGTCACCGAGGAGCGCGACGAGATCCTGCGCCAGGCCCTCCAGGCCGCCCGGCTGGAGCTCACCCGTCAGCTCGGCAAGGACCCGGGGACCTGGGACTGGGGCAAGCTGCACACGTTGACCTTCGAGCACCCGGTCCTTGGTGGCGAGACCGTGCCGAGCCCGATCCGGTGGCTGGTCAACCGCGGCCCCTACGCGATGCCCGGTGGCTCATCGATCGTCAACGCCAACGGGTGGGACGCGAGCGCCGGCTACGAGGTCAACTGGGGACCGGCGATGCGGATGGTCGTCGACCTCTCCGACCTCAACTCCTCGACCTGGGTCAACCAGACCGGGCAGAGCGGGCATCCCTATCACGCGCACTACGACGACCAGATCGACGCGTGGGTGGCCGGCGAGCAGTTCCCGTGGCCGCACTCCGAGGACGCAGTCCGCGAGGCGGCGAGCGAGACGCTCATCCTCACGCCGGGCAGCTGAGCCGCGGTCAGCCGATCCGGGCCTTTGCCTGCGGAGCGCTAAGCCGCTGACGTGAGCGCCGCATACCCCGCAGGTGGACCAGAACGTGACAATAGGAACGTTTTGGTACGCCCCAGCCCCGGTGCGTCGGGTGGCGGACGTGAGCGCCGCATACCCCGTCGTTCGACCCTTGTTCACCGGTTCGCCACCTGCGGGATCGTTCGACCGCAATTGCCGGCGAGATCGGGGCCAAAGGTCGAACGAGGGAGGAAGCGGCACCCACCCCGGCGCTTGGGCGCGTTCCGCCTCCCGCTCGGATGGGCCACGTCCTGTGGGTGCTACCCCGCGCAGTCGAATGCCCGTTCAGGCTCCCACTCGGGCGCATGCCCGCGGCCGGGTGCACCCCCGTGCGTTGAGTGGGCACTGTCCTCAGGGCGCGGACGTGAGCGCCGCATACCCCGTGGGTGGACCAGAACGTGACAATAGGAACGTTTTGGTACGTCCGAGCCCCCGGGCGTCGGGTCGCGGAGGTGAGCGCCGCATACCCCGTCGTTCGACCCTTGTTCACTGCCTCGCCACCTGCGGGATCGTTCGACCGCAATTGCCGGCGAGATCGGGGCTAAAGGTCGAACGACGGAGGAAGCGGCAACCCTCCGCACGTCGAGGGCGCGGGCGGCGCGCTCAGGTGATCCGGCGCAGTCCGGTGGCCGTGAGGACGGCATCGACCGGGATGTCGTGCCGTTCGCGGGGGAGCATCGGCCGGGTCCGGTCCTCGCCTGGGTGCAGGATGCAGATCACCGGTGTGCCGGGGCGCAGGCGCGGCAGGGACCGGTCGTAGCAGCCGCCGCCCTGCCCCATCCGGGTCCCCTTGACGTCCACCGAGAGACCCGGGATGAAGGCGACGTCGACCTCGGCGATGGCGTCCAGCCCGAGCGGCCGGCCGAGCCCGTCCGGCGACCACTCGGCCCAGTCCAGGTCGAAGCCGGGCAGCGTGATCGGCATGAGGACCCGCACGCCCAGGTCGTATGCGCGACGCACCAGAGCGGATACGTCCGGCTCGACGGGCAGCGGCTCGTAGGCCGTGATCGTGATGCCCTGCTCCGCGGTCAGGTCCCCGCCGGCCCGCGCATACTCCTCGATGACGGTCAGTGCGCGCTCGGCGAGCCGCTCGCCGTCCGCGGCGAGGTCCCGCCGCGCGGCGATCTCGCGCCGGCGGGCCCGCAGCTCGCTGCGCCGCTCCCGCTTGTTCGCCACTGCACCACCCGTCGCTCCATGACGCCTCACACTGACACTGGACATTTCACGAACCATCACACAATCCCGAACCAACACACAGACATCTGCCATCCAGGGTGCCATGTGCGCGGCCCCTTCGCGTTCGGTGGCCAGGACACCCGACCGCGGGAGTGTCGGGTGTCTGCGGGATGCGTCGCCGGGGGCTCAGCCTGAGCGGGTCCATGCGTGACGGATAGGCTGGCGGGCATGATCCATCCGGGACTGCAGGCCTCGCTCGATGCGATGCGTGAGGCCGGTGTGAGCGAGCAGGCCAGAGCGGTGTTCGCGATGTATCACGCCCAGCTGCAGACGGGCTCGACAGGCACGATCCCCGAGGACAGCATCCTCCCGCTGACGGACGTGCCCGACCTCTCGGACGTCCACGCCGACGAGGAGCGGCGCCGTGAGGCGCTCTCCCGCACCGTCATCCTCAAGCTCAACGGCGGGCTGGGGACCTCGATGGGGATGACCGGTCCGAAATCGCTCGTCGAGGTGCGTGACGGTCGGACCTTCCTCGACATCGTCATCCGGCAGGTGCGCTCGCTGCGGGAGCGCTACGGCGTCGAGCTGCCGCTGCTCTTCATGAACTCCTTCTCGACCCGGGCGTCGACGCTCGAGGCGCTGCGCGCATACCCCGACCTCCAGGTGCGTGACCTCCCGCTGGAGATCGTGCAGAACCGCGAGCCGAAGCTCACCGAGGAGCTGGCGCCCGTACGGTGGCCGGACAACCCTGAGCTCGAGTGGTGCCCGCCCGGCCACGGCGACGTCTACGTCACGCTGCTCACCTCCGGCGTGCTGGAGCGCCTGCACCAGGAGGGGTTCGAGTACCTCTTCCTCTCCAACATCGACAACCTCGGTGCGACCGCCGACCCGGACCTGGCGGCCTGGCTGCATGACGAGCAGGTGCCCTATGCGGCGGAGGTCTGCACGCGAACCCACAACGACCGCAAGGGCGGTCACCTCGCGATCCGCAAGAGCGACGGCCGACTCGTGCTACGCGACAACGCCGCCGTCGTGCCGGGGGAGATGGACTACTTCCAGGACATCGAGCTGCACCCGACGTTCCACACGAACAACCTCTGGGTGCGCATCGACCGGCTCCGTGAGCGGCTCCTGGCCACCAACGGCGTGCTCGGGCTGCCGATGATCGCCAACCGCAAGACCGTCGACCCGGCCGACCGGACCTCCGAGCCGGTGATCCAGATCGAGTCGGCGATGGGTTCGGCGATCGAGATCTTCGAGGGGGCGCGCGCCATCCTCACTCCGCGCACCCGCTTCCGGCCGGTCAAGACGACGAATGAGCTGCTCCTCATCCGCTCGGACATCTACGAGCTGAGCGACACCTACGAGCTCGTCTCCCAGATCGAGGGCGAGGACCCCTTCGTCGACCTCGGCCCCGTCTACACCGTCCTCGACCACTTCCTCGAGCGGTTCCCCAAGGGCGCGCCGTCGCTGCGCGAGTGCACGACGCTCCGGGTCCGCGGCGACCTGATCTTCGGCAGGGGAGTCCGCTGCGTCGGCGATGTCGACATCGTCGCCGAGCACCCTTCCGTGGTGCCGGACGGATCGGTTCTCACCGGGTCGGGGTTCGACGTCATCGAGGCACGATGAGTCTGCGCACCATCGAGGAGCACCTCGCTGCCATCCTCGCGACCCTCCGGCCGACCGATGTCATCGAGGTGACACTGGTTGAGGCGCTGGGACGCACGCTGGCACAGCCGGCGGTGGCCCAGGTCGACCTTCCCGGGTTCGCCAACAGCGCCATGGATGGGTATGCGGTGCGCGCCGAGGACTGCGCCGGCGCCTCGGAGTCGGCTCCGGTCGAGCTCCCGGTGGTCGGTGACATCCCTGCCGGTGACACCCGCTCCCTCCGGCTCGAGCCGGGAACGACATGGCGGATCATGACCGGGGCGCCGCTGCCGGATGGCGCGGACGCCATCGTGCCGGTCGAGCTCTCGGACGGTGGCACGCAGACGGCTCGCCTCCGTCTCGCGCCCGAGGCGGGACTGCACGTGAGGAGCCGTGGCGAGGACGTCCGCGCAGGCGAGGAGATCCTGCCCGCCGGGGTAGTCCTGAACCCCGGGCGTCTGGCGCTGCTCGCGGCAGCCAACGTCCCGCAGGTGCCTGTCCACCGGGCGCCGACCGTGGCTGTCATCTCGACGGGCGACGAGTTGCAGGACGCGGGCTCCGTGCTGGGTCACGGCCAGATCGTCGACTCGAACTCGCTCATGCTCACCACCCTCGTGCTCGCCGCCGGCGCCACCCCGCTGCGACTGCCCCGGGCTAGGGACGACGGCGATTCCTTGCGCGCGCGCCTCGCGGAGGCTGCGGCCGCCGCCGACCTGGTGCTCACGACAGGCGGGGTCTCGATGGGCGCCTACGACACCGTCAAGGAGGTGCTGTCCGGCATCGGCACCGTCACGTTCGCCAAGGTGGCCATGCGGCCGGGGATGCCTCAGGGACATGGTGTCATCGGAGACCAGGAGCGTCCGATCATCACCCTCCCGGGGAACCCGCTCAGCGCGATGGTGTCCTTCCACGTCTTCGTCCGTCCTGCACTCGCCGCGCTGCAGGGGCAGCCGGTGGATGGGCGGTCCTGGCGTGCGGGCGCGGTGCCTGCGCGGGCCGGAGCCGGGTGGCGCTCGGTGTCGGGCAAGACGGAGTTCACGCGGGTGCGGCTCGCCGACGGTGAGGCGTGGCCGGCGACCGGGCAGGGCTCGCACATGGTGGGCGCCCTCGCCGACGCGAACGCCTTCGCCATCGTCGGCCCGGAGACCACCGAGGTGTCGGCCGGTGACGAGGTCCACTGCATCCGCCTGCTGGGGACATGAGTCGTGATGGCCTGCGCGGATGCGCACGATGTGAGGAGACTGCAGATCGATGAGTGAGGTTCCCCGCGAGGCGGCTGGCCCAGGGTCGGTCGGTGTTGCCTCGACCGCTTCGGCGGCGAGTGGCTCGGGCTCGACCGGCTCCGGGCTGACACACGTGCGCGCCGACGGCTCGGCGCACATGGTCGACGTCTCGGCCAAGGCGGTCACCGCGCGTGAGGCATCGGCCGCCGGCCGGGTGCTGCTCAGCAGCGCGGCCGTCCAGGCGCTGCGCTCCGGTGAGGTGCCGAAGGGCGATGCGCTCGCCGTGGCGCGGATCGCCGGCATCCAGGCCGTCAAGCAGACGCCATCCCTCATCCCGCTCGCCCATCCCATCGCGGTGCACGGGGTCACGGTGGATGTCACCGTCGCCGATGACGGGGTCGACATCATGGCCACGGTGCGCACCGCCGACCGGACCGGCATCGAGATGGAGGCGCTGACCGCCGTCGCCGTCAGCGCGCTCGCCCTCATCGACATGGTCAAGGCGGTCGACAAGCACGCCCGCATCACCGACGTGCGAGTCACCGCGAAGTCCGGTGGTCGTTCCGGTGACTGGCGTGAGGACCCGAGCCAGGAAGGACAGTCATGACCGAGCACCCGGGCCGGGCCGTCGTCATCACTTGCTCGACGAGAGCGTCGAAGGGGATCTACCCCGATCGCGGTGGGCCGCTGCTCGTCGAGGCGCTGCGCTCGCTCGGCTTCGACTGCGACGACCCGGTGGTCGTCCCAGACGGACCTCTCGTCGAGGCCTCGCTACGGGACGCCGTCGCCATCGGTGCCTCGGTCGTCATCACGACGGGCGGGACCGGTCTCAGCCCCACCGACGGGACGCCCGAGGCCACCCGGTCGGTCATCGACCGTGAGGTGCCGGGCATCGCGGAGGCGATCCGGGTCGCGGGAGTCGCCCAGGGCATACCCACTGCGATGCTCTCCCGCGGGATCGCCGGCGTGGCCGGACGCACCCTCATCGTCAACGTGCCCGGGTCGAGCGGCGGCGTCAGGGACGCGCTGCGCGTGCTCGAGCCCGTGCTCCTGCACGCCGTGAGTCAGATCGCCGGTGGTGACCACTGACCGCCGCGAGGTCGGCATGTCCGGCCGGCAGGTGAGGCTGGCGGGCGTGACGCCCTACGGGGAGCGAATCATCCTGCGCCCGTTCCGACTTCGTGATCAGAGTGCCTATCTCGAGGCGCGTCGGGTCGACTCCGCGTGGCTCACTCCGTGGGACCCGACCAACCCCGACGGGGTGGTCCCCCGGATGACGTATCGCGAGATGGTCCGGAAGCAGCGCGCAGCCGCCCGGGCCAAGCAGTCGCTTGCGTTCATCGTCGAGGCGCACGGGCAGATCGTCGGCCAGATCAACAGCAACTCGATCCTCTGGGGGGCGGCCCGCTCCTTCAGCGCCGGGTACTGGGTGTCCTCGCGGATGGCCGGCCGCTGGATTGCGCCGACCGCCGTCGCGCTGCTCGCCGACTACTGTCTTGGCGTCCTCGCGCTGCACCGGATGGAGCTGGCCATCCGGCCGGAGAACACTGCGTCGCTCGCCGTCGCGGAGAAGCTGCGGATGCGGGAGGAGGGGCTGCGCCCGAACTTCCTGCACATCGACGGTGCCTGGCGGGACCACCGGATCTTCGCCCTCACGACCGAGGACCTCCACGATGGTAGGGGAGCGACCGTCGACGAACGGATGCGGCGCTCGTTCGAGGAGCGTTCGGGCGGGTAGCGCGCGGCCGGTGGCGCCGGCTGCCGGTGTCCCCGCGCGGGCGGCGGTTCGGCGCCAGGGTCGTCACGGGCGCCGTGGACCCTGTTGTCACATCCGTTTCACCTGTCACTTTGGCGACACACCGAAGAAGGTGCGGGTCGGTTCCGAGCACCCGCCCTACGGTGGACCACGTGGGAACCGGGATCGTCTTCGTCGTGCTCGTCGCGATCTGGGCTGCCTACTTCCTGCAGTACTGGAGCCGGCGCCGTGAGCACCTCGCGACCGCCCGTTCCGTCGAAGCCTTCTCCGAGGCCATGCGCGTGCTGGAGCGTCGACCGACTCTGCGCGCCTCCACCGGGAGCCGGGTCTCGTCCGCGTATGCGGTCAGCCCGGCTCGTGTCGTCAGCGCCCGACCCGCACCTCGGCCGCAGGTGATGGCCAAGCCAGTCACCCCGGCTCCGCACGATCCGCGTGGAGGAGACCTCAGTATGCGTATGCCCACCATGCCTCACCTGGGTGCCAGGCCGGCAGCGTCCGGCCCGTCGCAGGCCCGCGCTGATGGCGCGCGTCCCGGAGGAGCTCGCCGTCCGAGCCGTCCCTCCGACGCGCGGTCCGGCTCACGGCCGCCGGCGCGGCGCAGCGCGAGCTCGCGCGGACCCCGCCCCAGCCGTCAGGTCCGCGGCCTGACCTTCCTGGCTCTATTCGCGGCCACCCTCGTCACCCTCGTGCTCGCCGCCGCCGGCATCCTGCTGTGGATCGCCCCCGGCATCGCAGCGGTCGTGACGGTCGCGGGCTTCCTCTGGCTGCGTGCCGGGGTGCAAGCCGAGATCCGAGCCCGTCGTGCCAGTCGGCAACCGGTGCGCCGGTCCCGTCCTACGGGCGCTCGCCGGACGGGCGCCGGGGAAGCCGGTGCCCTCGTCCGTCGGTCCGCCGGCCACGCGCACGGAGTGGCCCAGGCTGGCCCGGTGCAGGACGGCCAGGAACACGACGTCGCAGATCTCGGCGGTGACGATGAGCTGCGCTCGTCGACGACCGTCGTGGCCGACGCCGATGGCGCAGGCACCGAAGACGACGCCGTGGAGGGTCCTGACGGTTGGAGCCCGGTGCCGGTCCCGCCGCCGACCTACACGCTCAAGGCCAAGGCCGAGCGTCCCGCTCCGGCCGTGGAGCAGGAGCTGGCGAGGTCGGAAATCGGCGAAGCCGTCGAGGCAGGCGCCGAGTTGTCCGACCAGGACGCGGCTCACCGCGCCGCATACGGCACCTGAGACTCCTCGCTCGAGCGAGGCGTCCCGCCGGTGGACCAGCGTGCCGGTTCCCAGGACTCCTGCGCAGAGGCACCTGAGTCTCCTCCTCCCGTACCAGAACGTGACAATAGGAAGGTTCTGGTACGGGGAGTCAGGAGCGGTCGTGTTGAGCGTCCTGGTCCTGCTCGGCTCGTCTGCCCTGCGCTGAGGCGCGCTCTGAGTCCGAGTCGGCGTCCGGTGGCTCGTCCGGGGGCAGGTCAGTCGCGGGTTCCGGGGTGACAGCCCCACCCTCGCGAGCTGTGACGTCCTCCTCGAGGAAGTAGTACTTCCCGACCGCGTTGAGCACGGCCACGAGTGGCACGGCGATCAGGGCGCCGGCGATGCCGGCGAGCACGAGGCCGGCTGCGATCGCCAGGATGACCCCGAGGGGATGCAGCTTCATGACCCGGCCGAGGAGCAGGGGTTGCAGGAGGTGCGACTCGATCTGCTGCACGGCGATGACGCCGGCCAGCATGAGCAGCGCGGTGATGGGGCCGTGGGCGACGAGGGCGAGCAGCACCGCCACGGTGCCGGAGAGCCCGCCACCGATGACGGGGATGAAGGCACCGATGAAGACGATGAGGAAGATGATCGCCGGGAACGGCACCTTGAGGATGACCGCCACGAGGGTGATGCCGATGGCGTCCACCAGGGCGACGACCAGCGTGGCTCGGGCGAAGGCGCTGAGCTGGGTCCACGAGATCTCACCTGCCTCGCGGACCCCAGGACGCACGGTAGGCGGGAAGAACCGGACGATCCAGGACCAGATCGTGCCGCCGTCGTAGAGCAGGAAGAAGACCGCGAAGAGGGTGATGAAGAAGCCCGCGAGGAAGTGCGTCGCCGTCAGGCCGACGGAGGTCAGAAGCGGACCCATACCCTGACCGGAGTTGTCGGTCACGGCTTCCTGCGCCTGGGTGATCCACTGATCGATCTGGTAGTTGGAGATACCGAACGTGTCGCTGATCCAGGAGCGGACGTCCTCGACCCCCTGAAGGACCTGCTGTGTCATGTCGCCCAGCCCCGTCGCGAGCGTCCTGCCCACAATCGTGAACGAGCCGGCGAGGACGAGAAGCAGGGTGAGCAGCGTGAGGGTTGCGGCGAGGCCTCGGGGGGCGGCCTTCTTGAAGAGAGAGAAGAGGGGCTCCAGCAGCGCGGCGAGGAGGAGGGCCACGAGCATCGGGATGACGATGGTCGAGACGGTCGTCAGGCCCTTGAGGATGACCAGACCCGCGGCGACGATGACGAGGAAGCGCCATGACCACTCGGCGGCGTTGCGGAACGTCAGCGGGACGGGGTGCGAAGAGTCCTGCGCCGACGGCGCCGGCACATACGTGCGCTGGATGACCGGAGGCTCCTCGGCCCGGGCGCGGGCCTGGCGCAACCGGTCCACCATGGCACGGCGGCGCAGGGTGAAACTACTCATGTTCGGAGCGTATGTGGTGGCAGGGTGCTTCGGCGCCGGTTCACCCGTTTCACGACGGCGGGCCGGCGGTGTTACCCTCTACGTCGTTACCTGGGGCTGTGGCGCAGTTGGTAGCGCGTCTCGTTCGCAATGAGAAGGCCAGGGGTTCGAATCCCCTCAGCTCCACCAAACACGTAGGGACTGACACGCATCTGTCGGTCCCTACGTGCGTTGTAGGCCCCAGTGAGGTTCCCCCCGAAGTGTGGAGGCATCGACAATGAGGATTGCGATGTCACAGAAGAGAACGAAGTACGACCGGCAGTTCCGTGAAGGGGCTGTGCGGATCGTCGAGGAGACCAACAAGTCGATCGCGGCTGTCGCGCGTGACCTGGGCGTCAACGAGGGCACGCTGGGCAACTGGGTCCAACGCGCCCGCGCTGAGCGGCAGGGCCGTGGCGAGCTGTCCGAGGCCGACTACGAGGAGCTGAAGCGCTTGCGCGCGGAGGTGGCCGAACTGCGGATGGAGCGTGATGTCCTCAAGCGATCGGTGGTCCTGTGGGTGAAGGAGGCGACGAAGTGAGCGTGGCACGCTTCATCGCCGACCAGAGGACCATGTACGCCGTTCCTGTCGCGTTCACCTGTGCCCTGCTCGGGATCTCAGTTGCGTGGTTCTACAAGTGGATTGAGCGTGCCAACAGCGCGCAGGCCGAGAGCGGCCTGTTCACCGGACGGGACCTGCGCCGTGATGTGGTCGACCGGGCGGTGCGGATCATGTTCAAGAAGAAGCGTGGTGTGCACGGTCCACCTCGCCTGCACGCCGACCTGCTCGAGGACGGCTGGCAGGTCAGCGAGAAGACCGTCGCGGACTCGATGCGTCGCCAAGGCCTGGTGGCGCGGGTGATCAAGCGCCGCCAAGGGACCACGAAGCAGGACAAGAAGGCGGCCACGTTCCCGGACCTGCTGAGGCGTAACTTCACCGCACCGGCGGTCAACTGCAAATGGGTCGGCGACATCACTGAGATCCCCACCGCGGAGGGCAAGCTGTATCTGGCCACCGTGATCGACCTGTACTCCCGGCGGCTGCTCGGTGCGGCCACCAGCGTCCACCCCGACGCTGAGCTCGCCAAGGCAGCGATCACGATGGCTGTGACCGCTCGAGGCGGGCGGGAGGCGATCTGGCGCGAGGACGCGTCGGAGCGCACCATCTTCCACACGGACCGTGGCAGCACTTATACTGCAACGGAATTCACGCGCCACTGTCAAGACTACGGCATCCGTCAGTCCATGGGCAGGGTCGGGTCATGCTTCGACAATGCGGCCGCGGAGGCGTTCTTCTCCTCCCTGGAGTGGGAGGTCCTCTCCCGGCACGAGTTCACCACCAGAGCCCAGGCTCGCGCGGTCGTGCTTGACTGGGCCTACGGGTTCTACAACCACGAACGCCGGCACAGCTCAGCCGCGATGATGAGCCCGATCAACTACGAGAACACAACCGCGGCCCTCAACCCCGAGGCCGCATAGGGAACCCTCCACGGTTTCGGGGGAACCACACAGTGCCTCTCACGAGGGGGCAGGCGTAAGGCAAGGTGGCGACTGTGCCCACCTCTCGTCAGTCCACAAGTAGTCGCGTCCTTCCGGCTCCCTTCTGTTGTCAAGGGGCCGGGATCGGCTCTTTGGAGTATGCGCCGGCGCTTGTCGCCGTCAAGGTCGTTCGTCCGGTGGGGCGCTGCACCTTGACGGTGTCGGCGCGTCGGCGCGTGGGGCGGGGAGCCGGCCCGACGGTGGGGTTCGCAATGACGGGGTGGGCGGGTAGCGTCGTGGGTGCGGGTCCGGGAAGTGGCTGATTCAAAGTGCCGGTGTGCGGGATCGAGCCGGCCGCGCTGAAGATGAGAGTCGCCCCGCGGTGCCCTCCCGGGCCCGCCTCGCTCATCTGCCCTTGGATGGCTTGGGCGTCGGCGAGGAGCTGGCGATAGATGGCGTCGGAGATGCGGCGCTTCAGGCAGCGCAGCGCCTCCATCGGCTTCTTGCCCTCGGACCGCTTGCGCCGGTAGTAGGCCCGGCCCTCGGTCTCGAGACGGATCTGGCTGATCGCGGCGATGTGGATCATGTGGTTGGCTCGGCGGTTCCCGGCGCGGGAGAGGCGGTGCCTGTTCTGCTCCCCGGAGGAGGCGTCCAACGGCGCGGTCCCGGTCCAGGACGCGAACCGGTTCCGGTCGGCGAAGCGAGCCACGTCACCGACGTCGGCCAGGATCCGGGCGGCGACCACCGGGCCCACACCGTGCAGGTCCATCAGGTGCGAGCCGCGGGCTGTGACCATGGCCTTGAGCTCGGCGGTGGCCTTCTTCATCTTCGCCTCGACGGCGACCAGCTCGGCGAGCTCCTCGGCCGCGATCCGGCGACGGGTCTTGCCGGCGACATCACGGGGACGCACGCGGGCGAGCATCTCCTTGGCCTGACCTGTGGTGATGTCCTTCTTCGCCTGCCCGGGCAGCAGCTCGGCCAGCAGCGCTTGCAGGCGGCCCACCGTCTGTACCCGACGACGAGTCAGCGCCTCGCGCCGGTCGACCAGCATCCGCATCGCCTCGAGCTCACCGTCGACCTGCAGCACGCGTAGCCCCTCGGTGCGCACCGCAACCACCGCGATCGAGTGAGCGTCGTGGGCGTCGGTCTTGCGGTTGTGCCCGGTGTCGAAAAGTCGCACCCGGGCGGCCAGCTTGGCCGGCACATCAACGACGGTCTCCCCGGCTGCGAGCAGCCGCTGCGCCAGTGGCCGCCCAACGCCGTTGGCGCCCTCAACCGCCCAGGTCCTCTTCGGCCAGGCCTTGGCGTAGGTCCGCATCGCCGTGAACCCGGCCCGGTCGGTGGTGAACCGACCCGACCCGAGGAACCTCTCCTGATGGTCGACGACCTCGATCGTCGCCGACAGCTTGTGGGGGTCGACCCCGATGATGACGTGCTCCATGCGCTCTCTCCCATCTTCTCGAACCGAACCCGGATTGGACGGCGAGGTGGGCAGTGCTACTACGAGCAGGGCAGTCCCTTCTTGAGCCACGCCTCGTCAAGGCGGTGCTTCGGCGGGCAGCAGACCGAAAGTGAGCCACACCGATAACGCTGGTGGGCAGCCCAAAAGAGAGCGTCCCGCCGAGCACCTAAGACCGAGTCTGGCCAGACACCGGCCCTAACGGAAGTCTCTAGTAGCCCAGATGGACGCATACCACCGCTAGCCGATACTATCGAGATGCGATAGTGTCTGGGAGTGGCCATCCAGTCCTTCGCCGATGCGAACACAGAGAAGGTCTGGCGCCGCCAACGCGTCGCCCGGTTGGGCCCCCGACATTCAACGGGCCGCGCAGAAGAAGCTCCGGCTCCTCAACGCGGCCGGCACGCTCGGTGATCTGCGCGTACCGCCGGGCAACCGCCTGGAGAAGCTGACCGGCAACCGAGCCGGCCAGCACTCGATCCGAGTCAACGACCAGTTCCGGATCTGCTTCACCTGGACCCCGGGCGGGCCCACCGACGTCGAGATCGTCGACTACCACTAGAAGGGAGGCAAAGCGATGACCAAGGCACACGACCCGATCACGCCAGGAGAGATCCTGCGCACCGAGTTCCTCGAGCCGCTGGGGATCAGCCAGTACCGCCTCGCGCAGGCAACCGGCCTGAGTCAGACCCGCATCGGGGAGATCGTCCGCGGCAGGCGGCGGATCACCACCGAAACCGCACTGCGACTCTCCCGCGCTCTCGGGACCAGCGAGCGCTTCTGGATCAACATCCAGGCCGACTACGACATCGAAGTCGAACACGACACCCACGAGGATGACCTGAACCGCATCGAAAGCCTGGTCAGTTAGAACCGCTCTGCTCGTGCTTCCATCCCCCGCCTGTGGCCCAGCACGAAGGGGTGGTGTTCCCTTTCGGTTGACGTTGACTCACAATGAACTGCTGGACCGTCGGCGCAGCGAGGAGCCGATTAGCCCGAGTGCAAGGAGGGCGTTGAGGTAGTGACGAGTTCTGAACAGCACGTCCCTTTGGATGGGCGGCACAGTGGCGTCGAGTCGCACACAGGTGATTTGGTTTGTCGATACTGTCAGCGTCCGATGTCCCAGGTCTTGGCGGATTTTGAGCGGCATGAGCGCATGCATGGGCTCTGCTTTCACTATGAGTTTGATCATGGGCCTGACGACGTCGACGTGCCGTGCTCTCCTGGTTGCCCCTCTCGGGTGCTGCTGCGCCATCCGACTGAGATGGTCTCAGTGGCTTACTTTCCGGATACGGGCGGTCCACCAGAGGTGATGGAGAAGGTGATGGCAGCCACTGGCCAGGTCCGAATCTGTGACCTGGTCATCAGCAGTAGTGGTCCTGCTACAACTGAGCTCCTACGGTTCCGGCTTCGACCGGCCGACTCGGGATCCGAGGTTTCTATCTTCTGCGACGCAGAGATGGGCAGTGACGGGTGGACCAAGGGTGTCGATATCCCTTCAGGAGAGTCTCTCGGATGGACCTGCGTGCCGCTTTCGGGTCCCGTAGAAGTTTTCATCGACCTCGAGTGGATGACCAACACGAGCCCGCAGAGAGCGCGGCGGGTGCTGCTGCTCCACTAAGCTATTGAGCGGCGATCCGATGGTTCCGTTCGTGGTCGCTTCCAGCATGTGAGGCTTCTGACTCTTGGGACCCCAACGTCCGCGGCTGACCGCGCGAACGGCAGCCTAAACACGTGACCAAGGGCGTCACCAGTCCCGAATCCGTCCCTGCGCCGACAGCGGCAAGGTACTCATCGAACTCGGCTGTATCGCGCCACCGAGTGAAAGCACTCCGCCGCTATCGCGCGTGGCACCGGATGGGCTCTGCGCCCACTGTGCAGCAGCGGCGCTGCGCCCTGATGAGCCGGTGAGAGCGGGTCCGATGGCTGTTTTCGTGTCTTGCAGCGCGTCGCCGAGCAGGTCGTCGTAGGCGCCCGGGGATGCCACTCCCTCGGACTGTCCTGAGCCCGCACTCAACGCCTTCGCCGTCACCTTCGCTGAGCGCATGCCGGCGGCCGAGACGCTGTAATGAAGACCCCGGGAACACCGTTCATCGGACATGCATGGTGGTATGGCCGCGGTGAGGGTCGTGACCCGTTGCCTGACTGGTGCCCTGCTGGGTTGCCGATGGACTGATCAGTCCGGCCCTCACCGTGCGTGCACCGGCCGGTCGGGCATGACCTAATACGAGCCTGGCCCGGTGACGCGAGCCTGGTGCATGTCCTGTCTGACCGCCCGGCCGGTGCCGACCCATCGGATTCGGAGAAGGGCCAGCACCATCATGGCAAACACCACTACGCGCTTGGGCGGGATCGACTCGCACAAGGACACCATCCACGTCGCCGTCATCACCGAGACCGGGCAGCCGGTCGCCGACCGGGAGTTCCTCACCACGAAGTCCGGGTACCGCCGCGCGGTGGCCGGGCTGATCGAGCACGGTCCCCTCTCGGCGGTCGGGGTCGAGGGCACCTCCAGCTACGGGGTGGGCATCACCGCGGCGTTGACGAAAGCCGGCATCCGCGTCGTCGAGGTGAACCGGACCCGCCCGGCCGAGCGACGCCGGCAAGGCAAGACCGACGTCCTGGATGCCTACCGCGCCGCCCGCTCGGTGCTCTCCGGGGAGGCCACCACAGCCCCGAAGAACGCGAGCATCGAGCCGCTGCGGGCGTTGACCATCGCCCGCCGTTCGGCGGTCAAGGCCCAGCAGGCCGCGTTCCGTCAGATCCAGGCCGTCCTGGTCAACACCAGCGCCGACGTCCGGGACCGCTACCGCGCCCTGCCCGACGCCAAACTCGTTGCCACCCTTGCCAGTACACGACCAGAAACCGTTCACGACCTCGACCACGCCGACACCCTGCACGCACTGCGGACCCTAGCGCGCCGACACCGCGCCCTGGGCGAGGAGATCGCCGACCTCGAGACCCGGATGCTCGCCCGCGCGACCGCAGCGATCCGGCGCTGATGGCGATCAAGGGTGTCGGGCCCGTCGTGGGTGCCCAGCTGCTTCTAACCGCCGGCGACAACCCCGACCGGCTCCGCTCCTCGCCCTCCTTCGCGGCCCTGTGCGGCACCGCGCCGATCCCGGTCTCCTCCGGACGCACCGACCGGCACCGGCTCTCCCGAGGCGGGGACCGCCACGCCAACGCCGCCCTGCATCGCATCGCGACCAACCGGGTCAGCAACGACCCCGCCACCCGCGCCTACCGCGACAGCCGCATCGAGAAGGGCTGGACCGTCCCAGCGGTGTACCGCTCCCTCAAACGGGCCATCGCCCGCGAGGTCTTCCAAGCCCTGATCGGCAACTGTGCCGTACCGAACTACTCCGACCTGAGACCCGCCCGCCAAGCCAAGAACATCACCCTCACCACCGTGGCCGCCGCCCTGGGCGTATGGCCCTCCCGAGTCGGCGAACTCGAACTCGGCCGACGCCGCGACGACGACTTCGCCAACCGCTACCGCCAATGGCTCACCGCCGCTTGACAACGCATAGGAGCATCACACCCTGTTTCGCGGGCAGTTTCGGTGAGTCTCGTCGCATCCTTGAGGCCAGGCATGTTCTGGAGTAGCGTGCAGATCACCGAGGTGGGCTTGGCCGAGGAGGGGTTTGTATGAAGCGCCAGATGAAGCGGGTTGGCTTGGCAGTTGCGCTCTGTTTGCCGGGGGGCTTCCTGCTCTCTTCGGCATGGTCGGCTCCAGCTGCCTGCGATGTCTTCTCCTACACCCCTACGATGTTCACCAGCTACGAGGTCGGCGGAACGGGTGGTCGCGCTGGGTGCGCCTCGACCGTCAGTGTCCAGACCTACCTCAAGTATGACCGATGGGGACCTGATGGGGTGACCGCGCACCGCGGTGGACGGGTCACGAACATAACTTGGACGCCTCACGGATGCTCGGGGGGGCAGGCGTACTTCACCCAGACCTCGAGTGAAACTGGCCAGTACTCACGCTCTGCCAATCGGACGTTGTCCTGTTAGGGGTGGAGAACTCTGCTGCGATCGTCCAGACCCGCGACTTAACTGTCAAATTTGGGCGTCGCAACGCCCTCCAGGCAATCTCGATGGCGGTCCCCTACGGCATCACCGGTGTCTTAGGGCCCAACGGCGCCGGCAAGACCACTCTCCTTGCAGTCTTGGCGACAGCGGTGCGGATTCCCGCGGGTGCGGCGTGGATCGGGGGCCACGACTTGGGAACTGGATCTGGGCGGCGAGCCGCGCGCGAACTCATCGGTTGGCTGCCGCAGCGGTTCGACCTAGCAGGCGGGATGACCGCCATAGACACAGTTGCGTACGCGGCCTGGGCGAACGGCATTCCAGCTGAGGCCGCAGTGTCGCACGCAAATGAAGCCTTGCAGGTAGTAGATCTTGGGGGACGGGCCAAGGACCGGGTACGTCAGCTCTCCGGCGGCCAACGTCAGAGATTGGGTTTAGCTGCCTCCATTGCGCACCGCCCAGCGGTCCTCCTCCTCGATGAACCCACCTCGGGCCTAGATCCTGAACAACGCCGCCGGTTCAAAGCCTCCCTCGAAGCAGCAACGCTGGATCGCACGGTGCTCTTCGCGAGCCACCTGCACGAGGACCTCGCGCTGATCGCTCGCCAAATAGCAGTCTTGGACGAGGGCGGGTTGGTTTTCATGGGGACGCCTCAGGAGTTAACAGAATTCGGGGAGGGCTCGCTCAAGGTGGGTAGCAAAGAGGCGGTGACAGTGAATGAATTCGGTGAAGGATACATGCGTGTGCTGCATTCGCGAGGGGGGCGACGACCGGAGGGATGAGAAGTCGTTACCACCTTGCGGTTCCGGTCTGGGTGCTGGCAGCGGTCTCGCTGGGCCTATCTGTTCTAGCGATGATCAACTCGCTACCACTGGCGAGGTGGGCCTACGCGGATTGGGTGGCGGTCTCCGCTGCCACACGCGAATCGCTTCTCTACGGCGGGCCGTGGTTTGCCGCATGGGGCGCCTGGGTTGCTGGGAGATATCTTGGCCCCAGGAGCCTGCTATGCCCGCCATCGGCCGCTCGATCGGGCCCTCGGGTAGTGAGGGCTCAACTCACGCTGCTGGGTGTAGCGGCGGCGTGCGGCCATCTATTGGGCTTGCTGCCCGTCTTAACCTGGACCGCGATTCAGGCTCGAACTGGTGCGCTCAATCCACTTGTGCTGCTCGGTTCGATTGCCGTGCTACTGGCCTTTGGGGCGCTTGGATACTTGATCGGGTGCGGCCTGCCGCGGACCGCGTCGGTACTCGGCGCAGTTGTGGCGTCCTTCGGAGTCATTCTCATGGTGGACACCTGGGGACCTGCGCTGGCGCCACTGCGGCTGTCGACCCCTGCGGCAGGGTTTTACGAGACCGCGGTTGTGGCGGGCTTTAGAGTCGCCTTCTTCGCCGTGTGCGCGCTTGCCTTGAGTGCGGCATCGGCCCAACTGGTGGCGGAGCGTTCTGTCGTCTTCAACACGTGGGCGTTGGGCGGGCTATTGACTCTGACAGCACCATTGGCGTTGGGCTTCGTGGCGAAGTCAACGGCCCCCCTTGCGGTTCAGCGAGAGGCGAACCCAGTACCGGTGTGCTCCTCGGCTGGCCCGATCGACGTTTGCGTCCACCCCGCCAAAGTTGACCTCTTGGCAGCGCTGGACGGCATGGTCGACAACGTGATGGCCACCGTCGATCATCGGCCTGCCGTACCGGTCGCAGGGCTCTACGATTCATCCCTCGATCGCGAGCAACTGCCGAACAACTTCGTCTTGCTCAACATCGAGGCCAGCGACCAGCAGTGGCTGGATTGGGCTGCGGGAGATCTGGCTAGCCAACTCGCCGGCCAGCCAGCCTGCCTGCATCGAGGTGACGCCTTCGGCGATGACGTTGCGCCGCTGTTGGACCACATGGCTGTCTCGGAGGCGTTCGCTTCTTGGATAGCCCGGAACGCAGGCTTCATGGCACCACAGTTCGATGTCCGTGGCTCCTCACCACAGACTCTGCGGCTTGAGCAACTGCCTACAGACCAAGTGCAAAGCCTCTACCACCTGTCCGCCGCGGAAATAGCATCGTGCCGTTTGCCCAGCTCTGCCATACCGTGAGAACCGGCTGGTTGTTGTATCTCAGGGCGCGAGGGACCCTGGCTCTGTTCGTCCTAACCACCGCAGTGCTGCTCGTGGTTCTGGCCAGCGGCGTAACCGTTTTCGAGATCCGCTTGATCGACAGCCAACTGCCACGCTTTACTCCCGTCTGGGAGATCCTGCCTGTATTTTTGGCTATCGCAGCGCCAGGGCTTCTCGCACCACGACTCGCCTCGTGGGAAAGGCAAGGACTGCCGCGGTTGAGCCGACGTGCGGCAACGGTCGCCTTCGTAGCCATCATCGTTCCGGCGGCGATCCCTTGGTTGGCTAGCCTGAGGCTGCCACAAGATGCCAGGTGGTGGGATATCAGCTGCAATGTTGCCTTCTTCTCCTCCCTAGCTCTCATTGCCACTGCGCTCGTGGGAAGCTTCGCTGGGCCGTTGATCGGACTGGTCGCCTACCTATCGGCTGTTGCCGTACAACAGACCATCCCGGCCGTCGCGATGTATTTGCCTGTCAGTGGGGCCAGCACGAATCTGCAGGCACATCCGGTTCCCGCGGCAGTCCTGGCCGTCACTGCATGCTGCGTTTGGAGCCAGACTCTCGGAAGATCTAGGCTCGTCCAGCGCCTCCACCGCAATGATTGACTGAAGCACCGACTATCTGGGGGCCGCGTGCTCGCGTGCCAGGAGGCTCGCCTGGGGGAGGACATGTGATCGATGAGGGTGCGTCATAGGTCGTACGAGGCCTCTGTGTGGAACTGTCCCACTCCGCCGCGTATCGCGCGGGATCAGTTGTGGCAAAGACCACTGCTGGCTGGTCTTCAGCCCGCGGAGTCCAAGGAGGTGTTCATCGACTGCTGACAGGCGCGCACCGAGTTCAGGAAGGCGTTGACCCGCTCTGTCCCGGCCCGCTTGGGGACGACGAACGCCGCGACTGGAGAGACGAAGATGTAGGCATGCTCCCCGGACTCCTCGATCCGCCCCAAGACTGGCCATAGCGCGCTGGTCGTCAGTCCAGCACATTGTTCATGGACGCCGTCAGCGTCCAGCCAGAGCCGAGTCGGGCCAGTTGCGCCCAGTGCCGAGGCATTCGCGATGCGGGTAAGGCTGCGCCGGATCGCTCTACGCAGCGCATGCGGCTGCAGGAGCCACCACAGCGCTCCAGCCACGACCGAGACGGACAACGTGAACGCGGGGCCGACCTTGAGCATCGTCACGGCGACGATGGCCACGAAGGCCGCCAATACCAATGCTCCAATGATCCGGTACCGGAAGAGCTCGTTGCGGTGATGTTGGTGTGTCTGGGCCACGTGGAGGTTGAACGCGACGTAGTCCTCATTGCTCAGGACGTACTCGAGCCGCGGGGCCGGCTCTGAGACGGGGTCCTTCGACAACGCGGCCACGCCTTCCTCGATCGTCACGGTTCAAGAGCGATATCGATACAGCGACCAGCAACGAGACGAGGCCACCGGTCCGGGGGACCCGGATGCCGCCGACACATTTGCCCATGTGGCGGCATGGCCCGCCCAAGGGCCGATGAGGGCGCGTCCCTTCCGCCGAGAAACGGGCACGGTGGGGTCGCTGTTAGGCGGTGTGTACCTCTGAGACCTTGACGACAAACACCCGGGCCGCGTAGATTAAGGCCATCTTTAATTCTGGGAGTGGTTATGTCAAGTATGCCCGTCTTCTCCTATGACGACAACAGGCCGCCCCAGAGGGTGGGCTGGTTTGATCCTACCGAAGCAACCGTCTATCGCGGGAAGCCTTCCGTGGAGCATCGAGGTCACGATGGGATCGTGGAGTGGGCCTTGCCACAAACGCTGTACAGGACGAGTGCCGATGAGTGGGTCAGAGTCGTAGAGGTCGACTCTCTCCACTCGAGGGTCGAGTACTTCTCGGACCAGGAAGCCTCCATGTGGCTGGCTGAACATGGGTTCGACAGTCAGGACGGCGATAGCAGTGCAGCTGCGAGAGGTCCCGGGCGCCCCGAGGTTGGTGGTCTCGTGCAGGTTAGATTAGGAGAACTTCTGAAGAGCGTCGATGAGTTCGCGCACGAGAGGGATCTCAGTCGATCGGCCGCGATCAGACATCTACTTCGAGTGGGCTTGACAGCCAATGAGTAGCGGGAGTTTATTCCTAGCCTGAACGACGACGGCGGGTGGCGGGCCCGCGAAGTTTCCATGGACGATCTACCACTTGAGGAGTACGTTAGTGGGTGGGACGCCGGTTTTCCGTCGCGAAGGGGAGGAATGACCGAATGGTTACGGTATGCAAACAAGCGAGGAGCGTGGTTCTGGCAACACTGCTCATTGTTGTCGCAATGATTGGAGTCGCGCCAACTGCTCAGGCAGATGCGCTTTCGGAACCTTCAATAGGCGTGGACGGCCAGGTGAAGCCTGAATGGGTAGGCACCGAGGTCGACAGGAATGTGGACCCTGATGGCTTCCTACCGTCTACCGACATGTCGGCTGCGGCGATACCGCCGGTCTGCATTCAAGCGGCAACGGGGTGGTCTCCTGTCCTTGGCAAGTACGTCCAGGTGATGAGTTCGTGCAACTATTCCTACCGCGTCAAGGTGCTAATCGCCTTCGGTCCCGACAGCGCTTGCAAGACCACGGCGCCATTCACCACTTGGCGGCACTACTATGGCGCACTTGCGCGTTTCGACGGACTTGTCCTCTGCTAGTCGTGAGCATTCTATGGCGAGGGAAATATTGACGGCGTCTTCCTGATCTGCTTCAAGTTCATTGATCACGTCCTGATCTTGAATCTCGGTAAGCGTATTTCTGAGCCCGCGATCACCTCGCCAGGATTGAAGTCCGGCGCCCCAACGCCGCGTTCGCGCGTGAGTGCGCGACTGCCGGCGTCGCTGGCGAGCTGCGCCGATCCAAATGGCCAACTCAGATGTTCCGGAGAAGGCCACGAGTGCGCTCGGCAAGCGAAGGCTGCGTCTCTCCGCCGCCAGTCGGGCAGGGCGAGTCAGGCAGATCGGGCGATCTCGTGCTCGACGGCGCGGCGGATCCATGCCGAGACGGACCGATCGTCAGCCTCGGCGCGCTTCTTAACCTCGTCGAGCAGCTCAGGCGGGAACCGGACCGGAACCGGGGTAGTCAGCCGCTTCGAGCGTCGGCGGGGCGGGCCCTGCGGTTCCTGGTTCTGCGGCTGGGCGTAGAAGTCGTACTCCTGCTCGGGAGTCATCGGGTCAGTACTCATCACGGTCCCTTCGGGGCTCATCGAACTTGGGCGGGCAACTCGCTGACGGCTGTTGATGCTCGTCGGTGTTGACGAGTACAGGCCCAGCGTATGGCGCGCCTGTGGTTGTGGACGTTGCGATAGCCGAAGGCGTTTCGGCCTTGGTGCTTGGCGAGGCGGTTGTAGCCCTCGGAGCGGGCGTTGGAGTAGCCGGTGGTGATGGCGGCCTCGATCGCCGGCCACCACGTCTCGATGGTCGCAGCGAAGCGGTGGACCTCGGGCGAGGACGATGCGGCGGCCTGCTCGTACAGCCGCCACAGCCGGGTGCGGATCTCGGACCGTTCGGGGTCGGTACCCGACAGCGCGAGCAGGGAACGCAGGCTCTCCTTGACGGTGTACGCCAGGAGGATCTCGATGCCCGGGTCGCCGGCGTCGACCAGCGCGTTCCACAGCTTCGTGAACGCCTGCGGGGAGAGCCGCTCGTGCGCGGTGAGGAGCTTGCGCCGTCCGGCCCACTCGGGGTCGTTCTTGCGGCCGCGGCGTCCGCGTGCCTGCCGGGTGGCGTTCTGTCGGACCTGGGTGAGCATGGTGTTGGCCAGGGCGACCAGATGGAACCGGTCAGCGACGACGACCGCGTGGGGGAGGGCGTTGGTGACCGCCAGCAGGTAGGACGCGGACAGGTCGATGCTCACGTGGGTGACCCCCTCGCGCCACCAGTCCGGTTGCGCCTGCAGCCATTCGGTGACGCAGGCGGCGGTCCGTCCGTCGATGTGCGCGAGCAGCCCGGCGGTGCCGTCGGCGTCGACAATGGCGGTGTGCCACCGGTCATGCACCACCGTCCAACGCCCGGTGACCTCGTCCTGACCCCACTGCGGCTTGCCGCGGCGGGTCTCATCGATCCCGATCACCTTCACCGGCGGGATCGGCTCGGCCAGCACCGGCTCGACATGGGCGACGAACGCGGCGTGCGCGATCGGCCAGGACAGCCCGTAGTGGTCCGCTGCGGCCAGGACGCTGGAGAACCCGTCCGCGACGCCGGCCCCGCACGCGCTGCGCAGCCGCGTCGTCACACGTGCCCGCGGCGGGACCGCCGGCAGCGACTCGGTGAACGAAGCTCGAGGACACGCGCTCTCTCGGCAGCGCCAGCGGCGCTTGTGCCACACCAGCGCAATCGGCGCCTCACCGTAGGGGACATCCCTGGGGTGGGTGGTCGCCCTGCCCTTGATCGAGGTGGAGAACACCCCACACGACGGGCACGCCGACGCGCTCTCATCGGCGGTGGCCACGTGCACCACCCGCCCACCGTCCTCGACGTCGACCCGCCGGACCGTCAACCCCTCGATGCCCAGCAGCAACGTCGCATCCCTGCTCGCTGCCGGAGCCGCCTCTTCCTGAACATGCGTAGGCTGGACCAAGCCCGTGACCTCACCTTCGTGACCATGAACTGCCTTGACAACAGCCATGATCACCGAGGTCACGGGCCCCGTCGTGTCACCACGCAGGACCAGCGTGCCCGGTCAAGTTAGAAGAGCCCCCTTCGGTAGGTAGCGGCAAGGCCCGAAGAAGCCTCGTAGCAGCCGATCGGCCGGCACTTGCTCGGATCGCCCGATCGCGATGGCGCGATCGGCACGACCAGAACGGTGCCTGCCACCTCGGCCACCATCAGATAGTGCGCCGGTGGCTTGGCAGGGTAGAAGAGCGGATCGTTCACCCACACGTCGTAGACGTCGCCAAGGCCCAGGTGCGGGTGCTTGAACAGGTGCGCGGCCTGAGCGTCGATCTAGAACGGGTCCTGCTCATCGAGCACGTCCAGATCGAGCACTTCGGCCACCCCTACATGGTATAACAAACGACTACACACAGGGTAGGTGCAACCTGCCACCTCACGCCGTCTGTCGACCGCCGGAACGCGGCAAATGAGGGCAACGTCCCCCTGGGGGGCGGCATGAGGCCCTGTGGCCTTGGGGGTGGTCTTCTGCTGTCTGCGGTGGCTCTACTGCGCGGTGAGGTAATGCTGGATGGTGGGGGCGACCGCGGCAACGAGCTCGTCGTGTTCGAAGGCGACCATAGGTGCCAGCTTGATGATGTGACGGGCGAATGCGAGGCCGAACAGGTGTGAGGCTGCCAGTGCCAACCGCTGCAGCCGTGCGGTGTCGGCAACCAGGTCTTTCTGGGAGTCCAAGAGAGAGGCCAGGAGAGTTTCGTGGAGCATCTGGGCCGCATGCTCCGAGGTGGTGGCCGACCGGACCAGGGCCATGAGGATGGGGCGAGTGTCGGGGTCCTGCCACGTGCGTAGGTATCCGTCGGTCAGCCGGTACCCGAGGGTGTCCTCGTCGCCGACGAGTGCTTCGGCCATCCGCGCCGGGATGGTGGTGCGAGCGGCGACGGTGTGGGCGAAGAGAGTGGCCTTGTCGCCGAAGAAGTGGCGGATGAGGGCGGGATCAACGCCGGCGGCAGCGGCGATCGAACGCATTGAGGCGCCGTCGTAGCCATGTTCGGCGAAGAGGGTCAAGGCTGCGTCAAGGATGTCGTCGCGGGTACCGGAGTCCCCGCTCCGGCGGCCGGTCGGTCGCGCGGCGCGTGGTCGTGTGGCGTCCCGCGTCATGACTGCACCATATATCTCCCCGTCCGATGAATTCCCCGGGCGTGGAGTTTCTGTCTATGATGACTGCGTCCTCGGGGATGCGCGCCTGCGCCAGCCACGACCACGCAGCAGTCTTTCGCCCATGGAAGGGAACCCGATGAACATCCCCGCACGTACCGGACCCCGAGTGCTCGTCGGCATCGTGGTCGGGATCACCACCGTGATCGCCCTGATGCTGCTCGTCTTCGCCGCGCCGGTACTCAGTTCCGGGCCGCGCGACCTTCCCTTGGCCGTCAGTGGGCCCGACCAGGCCACTGCCATGGTGACGGGCACGCTGCAGGAGGCCCAGCCCGGCGCCTTCGAGGTCACGACCTACGACTCCGCAGAGGAAGCTGCCGACGCCATCACGCAGCGCAAGGCCATCGGCGGGATCGCCGTCGGCGCCGAGGGCCTCACCATCCAGACTGCCAGCGGCGCCGGCGCCCCGTATGCGGCGCTGCTGCAAGGGCTCGGAGGCGTGATGACCGCTCAGGGCCAGCAGGTGACCTACGTCGACCTGGCACCGATGACCGAGGCCGATCCCTCCGGCGCAGGTCTGGCCACGTTGGGCCTCCCGCTGATCTTCGGCGGCCTTGCCTCAGCCGCCGCGCTCGTCCTGGCCTACCGCGGACCGGTGACCCACAGGGCAGTGGCCGCTCTCGTGCTCTCCCTGGTCGCGGGCTACACGGCTGCAGCGATCGCGCAGTTCGGATTCGGATCCTTCGAGGGCTCGTACTGGCTCCTCGGCCTCGCCGTCGCCGCAGGCATCGCCGCGATCTCGCTGACCGGACTCGGCCTGGGGCTGCTCATAGGCCCGGCCGGGATCGCCCTGGCCGCCGTGCTGATGCTCTTCGTCGCCAACCCCATCTCAGGTCTGGCCACCGGCCCGCACTGGCTGCCTCAACCGTGGGGGCAGCTCGGCCAGTACCTCCCCCTCGGAGCGGGCGGAACCGCCGCACGCTCAGCCGCGTACTTCAACGGCAGCGGCGCCACCCTCGCGTGGATCGTGCTCGGCTGCTGGATCCTCGCTGGCCTGGGACTGGCACTGCTCGGCTCACGACGGCAACCGCAGGACACACCTACCGCCTCCGGGACGTACGCGGACTAGGACTTCGGATGCGCCGGCCACGATCGAGGAGGACTAACTAAACCCGCTCGCCTCCGGCTGCAACCTCCTAGCCTCCTCACCCGCTACCCAAGCCAACACTGGGACAGCTGCACAAACAACTGAACGCCCGACTCTAGGCATGAGCGGGCACGGTGAGTGCGTCAATCCGCCGGGAGACGACCGCCGGGTTCGGCGCAGCCACGATGGCCGGCCTCGCGCCGTGTGCCTATTCGTGATGCTGCACGATGTTGATCACATTGCCGTCGGGTGCGCGCACGAAGAATCGACGGACGCCCCACTCCTCCACGGTCAGTGGATGCACGATCTCGTAGCCGCGTTGCAGAGCGTCGGCATAGGCCGCGTCGACGTCGTCCACTTTGACCGAGATGATCGGGTTCTGCGGCGCCGTCAGGTCCTCGGTCACCAGCTGGAGCGTGGCACCGGTATCGGGCGCGGTGAATCGGGCCACCCACTCCATGTTGAACTCCTCGACGCTCAGCCCGAGATAGTTCGAGTAGAAGTCCTTCGCTGATGCGATATCAGCGACGGGCAGATCAGCGATGATCCCAATGACACGCATCTCAGCACCCTTCCAGTGGGAGAGCGCCAATCGTCCCACCTGACCCCGACCCGCGTCATAGCGCCGGGAGCTGGGCGTCAAGCGGCGGATGGCCGGTGTTCAGGTCTGTGACGCCTTCCGCGGATTGGTGCCCGACGACAGGGGTACACTACACGTATCGCAGGAGGTGATCCGATGCCGCTCTCTGTCCGGCTGACCCCAGAAGAAGAAGCACGCCTGAATGCGCTGGCTGCGCGCACGGGCCGTTCCAAGACCTTCTACGTGCGCCAGGCCATCGAGGCCCACTTGGAGGAGCTCGAGGAGCTGTACTGGGCCGATGAGGCAGTCCGCCAGTACGAGGAGTCCGGGAAGCAGTCCCGTCCCGCGCGCCAGCTGTGGGATGAGCTGGGCGTGTGAGCCGCTGGGCTCTTGAGACCTCACCGCAGTTCGACAGGGCAGCACGCAAGTTGGATCCTCAGGTGCTCCGTCGCGTCAAGGCGTACCTCGACGAGGTGTGCGAACTCGACGATCCACGCTCACGCGGGAAAGGGCTGGCAGGAGATCTCGCCGGCTACTGGCGGTATCGCATCGGTGACTACCGCGTCCTGGTCGAGATCCGCGACGAGCTCCTCGTCATCGTGGCCATCACGCTCGGCCACCGATCCGGCATCTACTGAACCTGCTGCACACCGCCGGAAGTTGGGCGCAATGGCCATGGTCCGCCCAGGCAGCCGCGTCAGCGGCTCCTGGCAGGTCTTGCCGGTTGGTGCTCGACGACAACTCGCCCGGGCGTCCAGGCAATTCCGTCGATCGAGCGAAGCGGCGAGAACGGGTCCGCCGCCCGCTGCCAGGCAACAGCCAGGTTGGCCGAGATCTCCGCTGCCTCGTCCGGGTACGCCTGAGCAGCCAACCGGCGTAACTCATCGACGTCAGTGAGCTTGACCGTGATCCTCCAGGTGGCCGTCCCGTGATCGAGGGAGTCGGCCGCAGCCTCGCTCTCCACCGACAGAACTCGTAAGGCGCCGGCATCGAGCGCCTCTTCCATTCCCTCGGTGGGCCAGATCAGCCAGGCCAGGGCGTCAAAGGGCTCATCGACGGGCGCCGTATCCGGTGCCTCAGGACCGCTGTCCTCGGCGTCCACGTCTGCACCCGGGTGCGTGATCTCGAAGCCCTCGTTCACGCGCGCTGCGGCTTGCCGCAGAGTAGAAGCATCGGTGATGGCGACCTCGGCGGTGGCGGTCAGCGTCCACACCTCTCGGTTCCTGCCGCGCTGCGGCCCGCTTGGAGGAGCCTGCGTCTCGCGAACGGGCACCTCAAAGAGGCCCGGCTGGTCGGCATCCATGCCTACGACCCTATGCCCGCCACCCCGCTCAGGACGGTGGACCCGGTCCCTCGGGCAGCGACCGAGACGTCGACGGTGCACGAGGCAGCCGCGTCACTGCCGGATGTCGACCGTGCCGGTTGTTGAGGGCTGGGTTAGGCCACTGTGGACGCGAGGGCCTCGAGGTCGGCTCGGAGCCTGGCGATCATGGCTTGGGGCGTGCTCTCTCCCGCCGCGATCTGGGTCATCAAGAGTTCTCGGGCGAGCGTCGAGGCCGGCACTCCTCGCCGGTCCGCGAGCTGAGCGAGGGCCTGCATCTCATCCTCGTTCAGGCGCACCTGCAGAGTCTTGCTCCGGCCGTGGCCCCGGGTCAGCGTCGACCCAGGCTTCAGCTCGGCGTCCTTGTCCGCCTCAGATGCGGCAGCCTCGGCCGCGATCAGGTCGTCAATTCCCATCGTGAGTCTCCTTTCGGTATCGCCGCTGGTCCGTGGGATTCGACGGCCATGCGTTCACACCCCAGGTTGTCTCGCCATCCGGCAGGACGATCACGGTCACCAGGCCGCCGATGGAGGGCGACCAGCCGATCACCCGCACCGTCCTGCCCGACACCGACGACGGGTCGGGTGTGATGACCAGACGGTTCGGGTCGTCCAGGGCTTCGTTGGCGAGGTCCGGTGTCATGGAGTGCTTGGCGATGTAGTCGCCCCGGTACTTCCAGTCAGCCGATCCCTCCACGAGGCAACTGTACTACGCACGCATTACAGAGGCCGGTGGACACAGCAGGGGCCCACGTCCCCGACGTACTCCTGGCAGCAGTAGCGGCTCATGGTGGCGCCCAACGACCTCCGCTCACCACCCAAGGGAACCTGCTGCCTTCCGCCGGGAGCTGGGCTGCGCGAGAAACGGTGGCGGCAACGCATCGCCCGTGAACGAGGGTGCCATCAGCGGGACCGTGTTTGATGGTTCGATGCATAGACCCACGCAGCGGCGTCAGGACGTGATCCCCGCGGGTCGACTCATCGTGATCTCGGGCCGGCCCGGAACTGGGAAGACGACGCTGGCCAAGGCCACGGCACGAGAGCTGCGTGCCTGCTACCTGCGCGTCGATGCCGCCGAGACTGCTCTCGGGCGCGCGGGAGTAGCGGTCGTTACGGAAGGCTATGCAGTGATCCACGAACTCGCCGTCTCCAACCTCCAGCTGGGCCACACCGTCGTGGTGGACGCAGGCAACCCCGTCCCGCAAGCCCGTGCGGGATGGTTTGAGACAGCGGCGCGGGCCCGGGCTCGCCTGGTCATGGTCGAAGTCCAACTTCCGGACCTGCTCGAGCATCGCCGCCGTCGTGTGGAGGAGCGAGACGCCGACATCCCCGGACATGTCCTGCCCACCTGGGATCAGGTCGTGCACGGTGAATGGACACCCTGGGACGAAGAGCGTGACGGTCAACGCCTTTGCGTTGACAGCACCAACGCGGACGTCGCCCTCGCGCATCTGCTGCAAGCTCTTCGCGCCGAGTGACCGCGTCCACCCGATGAGTCACAGCGCCGGGTGCAGGACGCTGTCCTGCTTGACCTCAAAGCGTGGCCCGTTGAACCCGGACATTCAACCCATCGTCGCTAGATCGGACCCACCATGCGTGGCCGGTTCCACTGATGAGCGGCCGACCCTGCCCGATGACGTGCAGGGCCGTGTTCTCATCCAGCGCGACGACATCAAAGCGGCGGTCCCGGGCCGCCACCGCCATCGCTCTGCCGAGAGTGCCGGCCTGAGCGGCGTGCACGTCCACTGTCCACGGCACCAGATCGAGACCGGTATCCACGACGATGTCATCGACCCCCTCAGACCAGTCGCGAGGCGAGACCACGGCGCCATTCCAGTGGTACCCACCCAGGATCGCCCGATTGGACGCCAGCATCGCCCCTGCCGAGAAGCCAAGGTAGGGAGCACCCGAGACGACCCGGCCTCGAATGGTTGCGGCAACCGGGGCAAAGTGCCGGTGATACTCCCGAACCGGGCCGCCGGCCACGATGAACGCGTCGAACCGCGCGAGATCACCCAACCCCTCCTCGAGCGGGACCACCTCGACCTGATCCCAAAGCTGCGCAAGGAGCTCTCGGTAGGCGTCGATGAAGCGTGCGCTCCCAGCGCGATCCCCAACTAGGAACAAAGCGATCTTCGATGCGCCAGTGCGATGGCAAGCGTTGATGAACGGAGCGACGCAGGACGTCGAGGTAGTGGTGTCCGGTCCGCCACCGACAAGAACGATGCTCATCTGCGCACGCTATATGACGGCATCCTCGTGGCCAGGCCTGTCACGTCGACGTCTCTGGAGCAGCGGCACTGCGCCGGGTGATGGGCGCGGCAGTTAATGACTTTCTGGGAGTCAGGGCAGCAGCTCCCAGTACTGCCGTCGTGCGGGCATGGCGTGGATGACCATCTCCTGGCCGCTTTCGGAGATGAGCACGACGGTCTCGAGCAGTCGCGCCTGCGTGTCGAACCCAAGCCGCAATTCTCTGTGCGGCCACTCGTCTTCTTCGAGCGGTTCGATCCACAGCGACCAGTAGGCGGCATGGACTGCGTCCTCGGGGAGCACTCCGTGCTTGAGCGCGCTGTGATGGAGCTTCACGCGGCGTAGTCGGCCAGCGCCCGGCGGATCGCCTCAGATCGCGAGAGGTGCTCCCGCTCAGCGACCGCGTCGAGCGCGGCGATCTCCTCGGCTGTGAGGCGGACTGCGATCACCTGCATTGGCTCGGCTCCACGACCAGGGCGGCCACGCCCGCGCCGCTTGAGCTCCTCGACGTCGTAGCCGGCTTCCGCCTCGTCTGCCCACTTCTGGATTTGCGCATCCGTCACTTGGTCTTCGGTCACCATCACAAAATCGTATAACGAAAACGGTGGTTGCGACAGGTGCGTCGCGGCGACGGCCGCCCCCGAGGGACTGTGCACGGTCACTCCGCCGGATCTTGACCGTGGGGTCCTGGAGTGAGGTGGGTGGTCTAGCCCGTACACACTTGACGTACTGGTACTATTTCTTGTACCACTCTGGAGGTGTGTCATGGCTGTTACCGCAAGCGAAGCCCGCAAGAACCTGTTCCCCCTGATCGAGAAGGTCAACGACGACCGCACCCCGATCGAGATCACCTCACGACGCGGCGATGCCGTCCTGCTCTCCCGCGCGGACTACGACGCTCTGGAAGAGACTGCGCACCTCTTGCGTGTCCCGGCCAACGCCAAGCGCCTGCTGGAGAGCCTGCAGCAGGCCCGCGCCGGGGAGCGCGAAGAACACGAGCTGGTGCAGTGAGGCCCGTCTTCACCCCCCACGGCTGGGCCGACTACACCTACTGGCTCAGCGCCGACCGCACCAACCTCAAACGGATCAACCGGCTCATCGCCGACGCGCTGCGCGACCCGACCTCCGGCATCGGCAAGCCCGAACCCTTGCGTCACATGCTCTCCGGAACCTGGTCCAGACGGATCACCGAGGAACACCGGCTCGTCTACCTCGTCGACGGCGATGACCTCGTCATCCTCCAAGCCCGCTTCCACTACAAATAGCGGCCACGCACAACGACCCAGGTGCCCCACAGCGCCGGGTGCCGGGCGTCACATCACCACTAGCCCACGTTCCGATACTTGCGGTGCATGGTCTGCTTCGTCACGTTCAACAGCGTGCCGATCTCAGCCCAGCTGAGTCCCGAATACCGGGCCCGTCTGACTGCTACCTCTTCGCGTCGCGCGAGCGCTTGCTTGTCCTTGGCGATGTTGGCGAGTTCGGCCACCACGCCACCGTCTTCGTCGCTGCCGACCGCGGTCTTCATGTCGTCAGCCTAAGCTGACGACTTCTCGCGAACAAGCGGCTTTGGCGCCAGCCACCGCCGTCCCACAACGTCAAGCCACTGCCGACAGTGCTGCACAGCGCCGGAAGGGCACCCGAGGAACCGTCTCGGCGCCTGGTTCCGGCGGCCGGCTGAGTGCCTCGTTGCGGCCGCCACTGTGCCTGATATCGGGAGGGTCCAGTCCTCCGCTCCGGCTTCCTCGCAGGCGTACAGGAACGGACCCATCCAGGACGACGTCGTAACCCTATGGATACCAGCCCCACGCCTCGTCTACTCGGTGTCGTCTTCGCTGCGGCGCTCGCTTTCATCGTCGCCACCATCGCGATCGTCCTCCTCGCCACCCGCCCCGCTTCCGCCGCGGCAACGGCTCCAGCCGCTTCGACCGCCACTACGCCCAACCCGGGAGTGACCGTCGCAGGCAGAGCGCAGGTCGAGGGCGTTCCCGACATGCTGCGTCTCGACATGGGCGTCAACGTCGTCGACGACGCCGTGGAGACGGCGCTGGCCAAGGCCAACGAAGCCAGCGCAAAGCTGCACAAGACGTTGCGCGACAACGGGGTCGCTGAGCGTGACCTGGCCTCGACCGGGCTCTCGATCCAGCCCCAGCTCGACTGGAGGGGCAACACCCCGACGGTCACCGGATACCAGGTGACGCAGACGGTGACAGCCCGGCTCAGGGACATCGACCGGGCCGGTGCCGTCATCGACGCCGCAGCCGGCTCCGCCGGGAACGCGACGATCATCAACAGCATTGCGTGGGACCTCGAGGACGACGCCGCTCTGCTCGCCGACGCACGGGACCGGGCGATCGCCGACGCCAGGGCCAAGGCGGAGCAGTACGCCAAGGCCGCGGGACGCAGTCTCGGAGCGGTGCTGAGTATCTCGGAGTCGACGAGCACACCGCCCCAGCCATACTTCTACGGCGCTGCCGAGGCGCTGGACAGTGCAGGCGGCGCGGTCCCGCTCGCGCCGGGAACTCAGACGGTCGCCATCGAGGTGCAGGTGGTCTACGCCTTCGACTGACTGGCCCTCCAGCGCTGTCGTCGCCTCGGGCCGCGTCTGCCTGAGGCTGGGGCGGGCGGTCCCGTCTTCCACGCCCGCAACACCGGCAACCCCCACTCCTGCCGCCAGAGAAGAGGGCGATGAGGGGAACCCGGGGCCTTGGAGCCTGACTGCAACCTGTCTCGCAGTTCACATCTTCTTTGCGCCCAAAAGGCCATCATCACCAACGCCGAGAATGCACACCTGGCGCTGAAGGACGAGGCGGGCACGCGCATCGTCGGGCGGGACTGAGCGAGGCGATCGAGCTGGCGCCCCTGCTCAGTCCGACAGAGTGAGATCGCCGCTGGCACAGCAGAACCCGCTTCGCTGAGAAGGCGATAGTAGGTCTCTCGTCCAGACCGCGGTGGCACGGACGGGTGGCCACTGGTGCATAGAGATGGTGCAGGTGACCCATGCGCCGGCCGATCGGCCCGGGCAACGATGAGTTGCCCGGGCAGACGGCCCGGCGAGAGGAGACACCCGATGACCGCACCGCATCTCACCACCGTGGCCGACGCGAGCCGGCCGGGCGACATCGAAGCCCTACCCGTCCGGCCGCCGCTGTCCCCGGGCGGCCCAGCTGGCCGTCGCGGCCAGCCTGATCCTGGGTGGCCTGCTCAACGGAGGCGCTCAGTACGTCGGTCACCTCGTCATCGGTGACGAGGTCGGCGACTTCAGCGACCAGATCCGCTGGGGCGCCGACCATCCCCTCGTCCACGGCGTCGAGCAGCTCGCCCTCCTGGGGAGCATGCTGTTCCTCCCGATCGCCGTCCTGGGGCTCGCCCACGTGACGCGCCACCGGGCGCCGCGCCTCACCGCCGCCGGAATCCTCCTCACCATGTGGGGCTTCTGGGGATTCCACAACGTCCTCGCGCTCGGATACGCCGCCGGGACGATCGCGCCGCGGGCCCTCGGGGTCGACGCCGCCGTCCGGCTGAACGAGGCCTTCCTGGAGCATCCCGGGTCGGTGATGGGGGCGTTGGTTCCGCACCTGGTCGGCTCCTTCCTGGGCCTCGTCCTCCTCGTGATGGCGGGCTGGCGCGGAAGCACCTTGCCGCGCGTGCCGTTGGCCCGGCTGCTCGCATTCCTTCTCTGGGACTTCCTCCTGCCCCTGGTCGGGCCGCTCGAGGCGCACCTGCTGTTGCTCGTCTCCTTCGGCTGGCTCGGAGTGCACGTCGCGCGGATGTCGTGGCGGGAGTGGAGCGGAACAGGCGATCGAGGAACATACTGATCCCGTGATCGGGGGCGCCGCGGCGAGGGTGGGGCCATGGTCGGCGGCAGCCGTGACCATCGCCCTCTCCCTCGCTGCCGCGGGGGTCGCCGGCACCGGGCCAGGCTCGGCCGGGCTGCAGGGGGTCGGCCTGAAGCTGCTGGTGATGCCCGTGCTGTGGGCCGTTCCCGGTGCGCTCATCGCGGCCCACGGGACTGCTGTCGGGATCGTGTCACCTGCTGGAGGGGTCCTGGCCCACCGCGACACCGATCTCCTCCCGGCGGATGAGGGTCGGCACGCAGGGCCACTCCTTGAGGCACTGGACAGTGCGCTCTCGGACGTTGACATCGCCCCGGCCGACCTCTCAATGGCGGTGGTCGGCCTCCCAGGACCCTCGGACTTCACGACCGGTCGGACCGACCGCGCCGCGCGCCTGCGGAGCGGACACCTGCAGCGCTTTCGCACCTGGGACGGCGGCTCCCCCGTTGCCCTTCTGGAGCACCACCTCGGCTGCCGAGTCTTCGCGGAGAACGACGCGAACCTCGCCGCACTGGCAGAGGCCCTGATGGGCGCCGCCGTGGGACTGGAGACCGTCCTGCACGTCAGCCTGCGCCACGGGACGGGAGCCGGCTTGGTCATTCACGGAAGACTGCATCGAGGGCGCCACGGACTGGCGGGCGAGATCGGACACCTGCACAGCGATGACGACGGAGCCCTGTGCCAGTGCGGAGCGCGAGGATGCTTCTGGCAGAGTCAGAGCCTGTCCTCTCTGCTCGAGCAGCTCAGCGAGACCCACGCACGAAACCTGACGCTTCGCGACGTCGCGGCGGCAGCGGACGCCGAGGATCAGGACGTCGTCCGGGCGCTGCGTGACTTCGGGCATGCGCTCGGTTGTCGGTTGGCGGATGCGGCTGTCTACCTGAGCCCGGACGCCATCACCGTGGACGGGGGTCTGGGTGCGGCTGGCGGGGTCATCGCCCGCGGCATCCACGAGGGCATCGGCCGCTATGCCCCACCCACGATCGCGCAGGCGACTTCGGTGCTCGTCGGAGCCTGCGGTGAGTCGGCCGCCCTGATCGGTGGTGTAGCCCTCGCTCACTCCGAGGGGCTGTTTCAGGTAGACCGGGCCACCTGGGGTTCCTCCTCATGACACCAAGGGGCGTCCAGGCCAACCCGCTCGTGGTCCGGGTGCCATCGCCCTCGAGACCGCCGTGCCGCTCAGGCGGGTGACTGCCCCGCGACGGCGGTGGAGGCCGTCGCGAGCTCTCGGAACACCTGGTTCGACGGCGCTGGTCACGGACTGTGGTTGCGGCGTCACGGCCTCGATACCGCATCGACACCCCGCTTGGTGACGGCAAGGAGACACCACCGCCTCGCGAAGGCGCGAGGAAGACCAGGGTGACCGTCGTGTACTCCAACCGGGAGCGGCATGCCCTTCACGCAACCGCCGCCGCGCCGCAGCGTGCGGTCGCCGGTACCGCTGCCTCGGCACGCGGCTCCTGTGATGCGCGAGACAAGGTTGTCGGTGACGAGTCCGGCAAGCCGGCCTATGTCACCGTCGTGCTCTCTCCGCGCTCGTCATGCGGGTCACAGGCGCCGGTCGAGCCAGGTCGACCACGTGGTGCGCGTCCCAAGAGTGGCGCCGTTAGAGTGAGCCGCATGGCGCTCCCACCGGCGGCCACGTCGACCGCTGACGCCGCGCGCACCGCGGGCGGGCCGGGCTGGGCGATCGGGACGCCCACTCCCCCACCCTCACCCGTCGACCAACGGTCCTACATCGGTGTCGGCGAGTACGCCTCCGACGGGCTGATGACGACGAGCGAGGCCGTCGAGGTCGAGGTGCCGGTGGCCGGTGTCCTGCTCCGGTGCGTGTCGGCGGTCATCGACCTCATCATCCTCGTCATTGCCATGGTCATGGCGAGCTTCGCCGTCACTCCGCTCATCGAGCGGGTCAGTGTCGCGGTCGCCCAGACCGCACTCATCGTCCTCGTCGTCGCGCTGGTGCTCGGCATCCCGATCGCGATGGAGACGATCACGCGGGGCAAGACGATCGGCAAGCTCATCATGGGGCTGCGCACGGTGCGCGACGACGGCGGACCGATCACCTTCCGGCACGCCGTCGTGCGGGGTCTGGTCGGCTGGGTCGAGATCTACCTGACCCAGGGCATCGTCGCGCTCGCGACCGCACTCCTCACCTCACGCAACCGCAGACTCGGCGACCTCGCAGCCGGCACCTACGTCATCAACGAGCGCCAGACGATGCGGCTGCCGGTGCCTGCCCCGATGCCGCCGCAGCTCGCGGGCTGGGCCGCCGGCGCCGACATCGCGGCCCTCCCGGACCCGCTCGCCCTGGCCGTGCGCCAGTTCCTCGTCCGCGCCCCGTCGCTGACCCCGCAGTCGCGCCACCTGATGGGGACCGAGCTCGCCGCTCAGGTCGCCCGCTACGTCGCCCCGCAGCCACCTCCCGGGCACCACCCCGAGACCTTCCTCGCCGCGGTGCTCGCAGACAGGCGACGCCGTGACACCGAGCGGCTGGCCCGCGAGGCAGCGCTCAGGGAGCGGGTCGTCGGTTCGGACCCGCTCGGGGGTGCAGGGGCATAGACTCGGTCGGCGTGAGCACGTCGACGCAGACCGACCTGACCGGGCGCGCCCGGGACATCCTCGGCGTGAGCCGGCTGACGAACCGGGCCCTCACCGGCTGGCTGCACGGGCTGCCGGGAGTCGACCAGGTGGGCTGCGAGGCCCGCGCCGCCGGACTGCGCACCCGCAGCATCAAGGCCGACAGCAAGCGCTGGGCCATCGACCTCGCGATCTCGATGATCGACCTCACCACCCTCGAAGGCGCCGACACCGTCGGCAAGGTCCGTGGCCTGTGTACTCGCGCCCTCGTCCCCGACCCGAGCGACCTCACCACACCACGTCCGGCCGCGGTCTGCGTCTACGGCGACATGGTCGCCACCGCCAAGGAAACCCTGGGTGACAGCGGCATCCGCGTCGCAGCGGTCGCCACGGCCTTCCCGAGCGGCCGGGCCTCGCTCAAGGTCAAGCTCGCCGACACCCGTGAGGCGGTGGCGGCCGGTGCCGACGAGATCGACATGGTCATCGACCGTGGCGCCTTCCTCGCCGGCGACTATCTCACCGTCTTCGACCAGATCGTCGCGGTCAAAGGCGCCTGCGAGCGACCCGATGGGACCTCCGCCCGGCTCAAGGTCATCATGGAGACCGGCGAGCTCGTCACCTACGACAACGTGCGCCGGGCCAGCTGGCTCTCGATGCTCGCCGGCGGCGACTTCATCAAGACGAGCACCGGCAAGATCTCACCCGCAGCGACCCTCCCGGTCACGCTCATCATGCTCGAGGCGGTCCGCGACTGGCGCGACGTCTACGGCGAGATGATCGGCGTGAAACCCGCCGGTGGTATCCGCACGAGCAAGGACGCCATCAGCTTCCTCGTCTCCGTCAACGAGGTCGCCGGCGAGGACTGGCTCGACAACCAGTGGTTCCGCTTCGGCGCCTCGAGCCTGCTCAACGACCTGATCCTGCAACGGCAGCGGATGACCCTCGGGGTCTACTCCGGCGCCGACTACATCGCCGACGACGCGCCGAGCGCGTACTGACCGGCGGACCCGAGGAGACAACACACATGCCGACGTTCGAGTACGCACCGGCCCCCGAGTCCCGGGCCGTCGTCGATATCGCCGACAGCTACCGGCTGTGGATCGGCGGGGAGTGGGTGGACGGCCGGGGAACGCCGTTCGCCGTCCTCAACCCGGCCACCGGCGAGGAGCTGAGCACCGTCGCGGAGGCGAGCGAGGCGGATATCGACGCCGCCGTGGCCGCGGCGCGCACCGCATACACCCGCGTGTGGTCGCGGATGAGCGGGACCGAGCGCGGGAAGTACCTCTTCCGCATCGCCCGGATCATGCAGGAGCGCTCCCGCGAGCTTGCCGTCCTCGAGACCCTCGACAACGGCAAGCCGATCAAGGAGACCCGCGACTTCGACGTGCCGACCGCGGCAGCGCACTTCTTCTACCACGCAGGCTGGGCCGACAAGCTCGGGTATGCGGGGCTCGGCTCGGACCCGCGCCCGCACGGAGTCGTGGGCCAGATCATCCCGTGGAACTTCCCGCTCCTCATGCTCGCGTGGAAGATCGCGCCCGCTCTGGCCTGCGGCAACACCGTCGTCCTCAAGCCGGCTGAGACGACTCCCCTCTCCGCGCTGCTCTTCGCCGAGATCTGCGAGCAGGCCGAGCTGCCGCCCGGGGTCGTCAACATCGTCACGGGCGCGGGACCGACGGGACAGGCGATCGTCGACCACCCGGGCATCGACAAGATCGCCTTCACCGGCAGCACGGCCGTCGGGCGGATGATCGCCCGCTCGATCGCGGGCACGGGCAAGAAGGCGACCCTCGAGCTCGGCGGCAAGGCCGCCAACATCGTCTTCGACGACGCCGCGCTCGACCAGGCCGTCGAGGGCATTGTCGGCGGGATCTTCTTCAACCAGGGCCAGGTCTGCTGCGCCGGTAGCCGCCTCCTCATCCAGGAGAACATCCACGACGACCTCGTCCGCCGGCTCAAGCGTCGCCTCGAGACGCTGCGCCTCGGCGACCCCCTGGACAAGAACACCGACATCGGGGCCATCAACAGCGCCAAGCAGCTCGAGCGGATCACCGAGCTAACCGAGGCAGGGGTCGCCGAGGGCGCCGAGCGCTGGGACACCGGCTGCCCGCTGCCGAAGAACGGATTCTGGTTCCGCCCAACGCTGTTCACCGGCGTCAGCCAGAGTCACCGGATCGCCCAGGAGGAGATCTTCGGACCCGTCCTGTCGGTGCTCACCTTCCGCACACCGGGCGAGGCGGTCGCCAAGGCGAACAACACCCCGTACGGGCTGTCGGCGGGCGTCTGGACCGAGAAGGGCAGCCGCATCCTCTGGATGGCCGACCAGCTCCGCGCGGGTGTCGTCTGGGCCAACACCTTCAACCAGTTCGACCCGACGTCGCCCTTCGGCGGCTACAAGGAATCCGGATACGGGCGAGAAGGTGGTCTGCACGGCCTGGCCGCCTACCTCAAGGAAGGGAGCGTCGCGTGAGCCCGGCACCGCAGCGCGCAACACAGGGAAGACTCGACGTGCGCAAGACCTACAAGCTCTTCATCGGCGGCGCGTTCCCCCGCAGCGAGTCCGGCCGCTCCTACGAGGTGTATGCGGCACCCACCCGGGGCGGGAAGCAGGCCTTCCTCGCGAATGCCGCCAAGGCGTCCCGCAAGGACGCGCGCAACGCCGTCGTCGCCGCCCGCAAGGCGGTGGCCGGCTGGTCGGGTGCCACCGCATACAACCGCGGTCAAGTGCTCTACCGCGTGGCCGAGGTGATGGAGTCGCGCCGGGACCAGCTCATCAGCGAGGTACGCACGGCACAGGGGCTCACCCCGACGCAGGCCGGTGCCAACGTCGATGCAGCGATCGACCGCTGGGTCTGGTACGCGGGCTGGTCGGACAAGGTCGCCCAGGTCTCCGGGACGCTCAACCCGGTGGCCGGGCCGTACTTCAACATCTCCGCGCCCGAGCCGACCGGGGTCGTCGCCATCGTTGCGCCGCAGGACGACTCGCTCCTCGGCCTGGTCTCGGTCATCGCCCCGGTCATCGTCACAGGCAACACGTGCGTCGTCATCGCGTCGGCGCAGTGGCCGCTGCCGGCCATCACCCTCGCCGAGTGCCTGGCCACCTCAGACGTGCCCGGAGGTGTGGTCAACATCCTCACCGGGGACCCGGCCGAGATGGCTCCGTGGCTCGCCTCGCACCTCGACGTGAACGGCATCGACCTCACCGGCGCCGGCGACCTCGACTGGGCCGAGCTCGAGGCGGCTGCCGCGAGCAACCTCAAGCGCGTCCGTCGCCCCGTCGCCGAGGACTGGACCGCCACCCCCTCGCTGTCCCGGATGAAGGACTGGCTCGAGACCAAGACCGTCTGGCATCCGAAGGGCCGCTGAGCGGCTTCCGCCCAGGGCAGGGGACGTTCGTGTGCCGTGGCCGTCCAGGGTGCCGCACGACCGGGTTGTGCCCCGGGTGACCGGGTTGTGCACGGGTGACCGGGTTGTGAACGAGTGACCGGGTTGGGCAGCATTGCCCGCGAAATTGCCGGGTCACCGCTGCGTAACCCGGTCACGGGTCCGGTCGCCCCGCTGACGTCGTCTCTGTCGGGACCTGCGGCCGGGTTGTGCCCGGGTGACCGGGTTGTGAACGAGTGACCGGGTTGTGCCCGGGTGACCGGGTTGGGCAGCATTGCCCGGGAAATTGCCGGGTCACCGCTTCGTAAGCCGGTCATGGGGTCACGGCGCTGACGTCGTCTCCGTCAGTTCCGGCGTCGCTGGGCTCACCCACGCGCCGCGGAGGTCAGATCACCGGTGCAGGCTGAGCAGCACCTCGTCGAGCATCTCCGGGGTGAGGCGTCCGGTGAAGGTGTTGTG